>JAAUYI010034496.1_pt1 | contig 46979 bp, 44 predicted proteins | sample 7278041 | NCBI WGS metagenome assembly JAAUYI01 (sample SAMN14350216, study PRJNA611818) | marine sediment metagenome | isolation source: surface marine sediment (0.6m) | place: French Polynesia: Moorea | collected 2018-08
ACAGCAGATCAAGAAATATCAATTGCAGAGTAAAAAAAAGAAAGAGTCTACAGCAGAGTTGGGTTCTTTGCAGGAGGAGAAAAAAAGAAAGGATGTGGGATGCTCCCACATCCTTTCTTTTTTTCTCCTCCTGCAAAGAACCCAACTCTGCTGTAGACTCTTTCTTTTTTTTACTCTGCAATTGATATTTCTTGATCTGCTGTTCTCAGAGAATATTAGCAGCCATTCTATATATTTATTTCCGATGATCCGCTATTTATCTCCGGCAGTTAACCAGTACCAAATTGCCTATTTCACAAATTTGTTAATTTTCTGTTATTGAAAATTTGCAATTTAGCCGAGAAAGGCCATAGAATACTTTTGTTTCAAGTCGTCCTGGCAGCAATTCTGGATGCTCCGGGAAAATTTAAGAATAATTATCCTTCTACCAGCAGAGGTATATACATGCTCCGCAAGTTCAGAAATATGAAATTTACCACGAAGCTTTTTGTATCGATGATCTCCGTGGTGATCGTTTCAATTCTCATTATGTCCGGAAATGCCATCCGCATGTCTAATCAGGGCTTGTATGCTCTGGGTGAGGGTGCCCTGATAAATATTCACCAGGGTTTATATAACTCGCTGGTAGCAATTGATGAGAATGTTCGCAATAAGCTTAATGGCGATCTTCTTTTGCTGGAGCGGAAGATTTTATCGAACGGTGGTATTTTTCTCGATGATTTTCAGGAGATTGAAACCACCATGATCAATCAGATCACCAAGCAAGCGGAAACCAAAACCATTCCGAAACTCCAGGCGGGCATTCTCTACCTCAATGATGACACCGATATCGTCGATGAAATTCAGGAAATAACCGGAGCTACCGCTACAGTATTCCAACTGGTCGACGACAAATTGCTGCGCATCTCTACAAACGTACGTAAAACCGATGGTGAGCGGGCCATTGGCACCTATATCCCCTCGAACAGTCCGGTTTATCAAACCATTATGAATGGTGAGATTTTTAGGGGCAAGGCTTATGTGGTCAACGACTGGTATCTCACCGCCTATAAACCACTGAAAAACAGTGATGGCGATATTGTCGGGGCAATTTATGTGGGCCAACTGATGATTTCTGATCAGGTGCGTAAGCTGGTTTCCGAGACCAAAATCGGGCCCGGCTATTTCTTCGTTTATACCGATGAGGGATCAGTGCTTATTCATCCGAGTCTCACTCCCGAAGATAATCTTTTCGAGATCGTGCCAGTCTTTAAGGAGCCGGATGGGCTTGTGCGCTATCCCTGGAAAGGTGAGGACAAAGTTACCTATAAAAAACGCATCGATGATTGGGGTGTCTCTCTGGCGGTCGGGCTGAACAGGGTCGATATTGTCGACGGATTAGATGCAAAGATGCTGCGCAACAACCTCCTCGTCGGTCTGCTGGTTGTCGCGGCCGGCGTTCTGGTCACCATTTTTCTGGTGAGCTCCATCAACAATCCGCTCAAGGAACTGGCGGAAAAGGCCATCAAAGTGGGGGATGGTGACTACACCATCAACTTCTCCTCCCAGGTGGATGATGCCATCGGCCAACTCACCAACTCGCTGGGGGTGATGGTGGCCAAGGGCAAAGAGATGCTCGAGGATATCATCAAATCCTCTCAATCATTGTCTGCAGCATCTACGGAGCTGGCCACGATTTCAGATCAGATGGTCGGTAACGCCGAATCAACCACCGAAATCGCCGATGATGCCTCGAAAAACGCCCAAGAGGTCTCCGACAACATGGCTTCCGTTTCGGCGGCAATGGAGCAGTCGACGGTCAACCTCGATATGATCGCTTCCGGTTCTGAGGAGATGGGCAACACCATCAAGGAGATTGCCGAAAACAGTGCCAGAGCCCGTCAGACAACGGAGCAGGCGGTTGTCAGTGCCGACAAATCTCACGAAAGCATCATCGGATTAGGTGAAGCGGCCAAAGCGATTGGCTCTATTACCGAGACAATTACCGAAATTTCCGAGCAAACCAACCTTCTTGCTCTCAACGCCACCATAGAGGCGGCTCGAGCAGGCGAAGCCGGTAAGGGCTTTGCCGTTGTTGCCAACGAGATCAAAGACCTGGCCCAGGGTACGGCAGAGGCTACGGGGAAAATCAAAGAGGCAATCGAGGGCATTCAGAACAAAACCTCGGTAACTGTCAAGGAAATTGAGGAAATCAGTGGTATTATTACCAGCATTGATGAAATCGTGAATGGCATTGTTACAGCAGTGGAAGAACAATCCATCACCACTAACGAGATCGTTAATAATGTCAGCCAGGCTTCTCAAGGAATTGGTGAAATCAATGAAAATGTGGCCAACAGCAACCAGATGACCTCGGAGATGAGCGAGGGTGTCGGCCAGGTAAAAGAACGGTCTTTGGAGGTCAAGCAGAGTAGTCAGCATGTACGTACTTCTGCAGATGAGCTTTCATCTCTTGCTGAGCGATTAACGAAGTTGGTGGCACAGTTCAAGATCTAAAAGCCATTTGTGAAATTGTCGGGAGCAGGGGGGAAGTGATAAAGCAAAGCCTGCTTCGGCAGAAGGGGAAGGATGATTCATCCTTCCCCTTTCTTGTTTTTGACAGATTGTCAGAAGTTAGGCGTTGGCTGTCTAAGAGGGATAAGCATCTTGGAAGTAGTTTAGGATAACGGCCATAAAATAGGTCCCGCTTCCTTATTCCTTCGCGGCTACTAAGAAGAAAGGTGCTAAACTTTGAAGCGAATATTGAGGATATCGCCGTCAAGGACGATATAGTCCTTGCCTTCTAGGCCCATTTTCCCGGCTTTTTTTAAAGCCGTTTCACTGCCATGTTCCATGAGTTCGTCGTATTTCATAACCTCGGCCCGGATAAATCCCCGCTGCAGATCGGAGTGAATAACTCCGGCGGCAACCGGAGCAGGGGAGTTTCGACGCACCAGCCATTGGCGCACTTCATCTTCTCCTACCGTGAAAAAGGATATCAAACCCAGTGCCTTAAGGCATAACCTGGTAAGCATTCCCAGCGCTGGTTCGGCAATTTCCAAATCGTCAAGGAAGTCCTGGCGTTCCTCCTCAGATTCGAGTAGGGCGATTTCCGATTCAACTTGAGCAGAGACAACCATTGCCTCCATTTTCTCGTTGGTGCATTTCTCCTCAACTTTGGTGAGAAGTTCGCTTTCTCCCAATTCCTCCTCAGCTACATTGAAGGCCAGGATCATCTCTTTTTTAGTTATGAAGGGATAGCTTCTGATAAGCATTTCTTCATCTTCACTCATCTCTAGCAGACGCAGAGGTTTCTCTTCTTCGAGGTGAGCGAGAATCTTCTTGAGAAGGGCGAGTTCCTTCTCCTGTTGCTCATCTTTCTTCTTTTTCATGGCCAGCTCAATACGTTCAATACGTTTTTCCACAAAAATCTGATCATGCATGAGCAACTCGGAGTCGACCATCTCCATATCCCGCAACGGGTCGACCGAGCCGTCGGCATGATAGACTGCCTCATCTTCAAAGGCACGAATTACATGACAGATCGCATCGACATCGGCGATGTCCTTGAAAATTGAACCCTTGGCAATATTTTCCTTCTCGAGCTTGGGGAGTAGCACGAGTTCGATTTTGGCTCGAACCGCGCTTTTGGGAGAGTAGAGTTTAACCAGTTGTTCAAACCTGTCGTCCTGTACTTCACCATTGCCGGGAAGCGGTTTGGCAGGCCCGGATTGTTCACGCAGAATATTGCCGGTAAGGGTTTGGAAGAGCGTTTTTTTACCTGTCTGGGGCAGGCCGATTATCCCGATTTTCATATGATTCCTCTATATTATTTGGCCCTAATGAGTGTGGCCGGAAAGCGGCGGTGTGTTAAGATGCCGGGCGTGTATTCATCTTCGCGGTAATGCAAGTGATGTGTTTATATTGGTTCTCAGCGGAAAAATCAAGTCGAACTCAGGGGGTTGGGGAAATAGGCGGACAATTATGCGGAAATCATCTCTTAAGGCTTATCAGGACAAGCTGAAGACAGGACGGGGCGATTTTCTTGAATGATGTTAATTCGTAGTTACATTGCCTACCATGTGAGCCGCTTGCAAAACTATATTTTCACCCAAACTCTTTGTTGTGCTCAAAATTTTATCCGTCGGTAAGCGAGTGTAGTGAGACTCCGAGATATGCTTTATATGCCTGTGGTAAAATTTTTCGAATGCCTCGATTTTGAACAAAAATCTTACTTTTGCAAGGGGCTCATGTGATTGCTGTTTTGAAGGTAATTGTTCAACCAATTGTTAAGGAGAAATAAATGGACCATAAAGCGCCATTAGACAAAGATAAGATCGATCCAGAACGGATGAAAATACTGCGCAATCTGCCAGTGGAAGTCAAAGCGCAGCTCACCGGGGAAGAGGCGCAGGCTTTTCTCTACGGCGAGCCTCTTCCCGAAAGCCTGGTCGAGAAGCTCAAGGACTTTATTGTCATCGATAATAATTGACATGGCGCAGCAAGCGTTATAACGCTGTTGCACCATGTTGAGAGCTCTAACTCCACAAGCGGGACTCTTTTCAGTATCCCTTTGAGGGGTGGAAGTGCCTTGGAGATAGTTCCAAGGTAGCCATTATTTACACGTCCCGTTTTCAAGTTTTTATAACAGAAATGAATTTCTAAGGCACTAAATAGGCGGGGCGATGGTCACGATTATCCGCATATCAGTTGTTGCCCGAACGCCATGAGGTTCCCGAATTTCTGAGATCAGCAGATCACCGGTTTTTGCCGGGATGGCATCGTCATCCTCACCGAGGAAAAATCCTTCTCCTTCAAACACCAGAATTGACAGCTGGCCATCAAGGTCATGCGAGTGTACCGGAAAGGTAGCACCGGCAGCCAGGTTGAAATTGATAATTTTAAAGTGAGGCGAATCTTCCACCAGGAAGAAGCGGGTCATTTGGCCTTCGCTGAATTCTCTGGTTGTGTCCAGATCAATTTTCTTCATAGCAGCTCCTTTTTCTGGTAAGTGTGAATACTACCCTTAATCGTATCTCCTTCTAAGTAAACCAGCAAAGAAGTAACTCGGCCTTGACCCTGGTCAAAAAAGTGTTTTTTTACATTTCCTCGACCAATTCTTCAAGTTTGCCAAAAAAAGCTTCACTGTTGCGCCGGTAATCGAGCGCACGCACATCTTCCAGTTTTTCAAGCTGTTTGATCACTTGCTCCAGCTTGTTTTTTTCCTTGACCAGCAGCCACATTTTCGAGGTATTACCACCAGTCATGGGAAAACAGAGAATTTTTTCTAGATTATAGGCCCTGCGAGAGAACAATCCACAGATGTGCGACATTGCTCCCGGATGATTATTGACGGTGAGCTCGATTAAGATGCCTTCTGTTGCCTTTTCCATTGTTTTCCTCGCTTAATTTTTAATAGATGTCATAAAACCGCCAATCATGGCTTTATTCGCGGCACCGGGGGGAACCATGGGATATACTTCTTCATCCTTGTCGATCGGAACATTGATGAGACAGGGTCCTGGAGCGTCAAGCGCATCGGCAAGCAACTCACCGGCCAGCGGTGAATATTTGAAGTCCACGGATTTCATGCCAAAACCCCTGGCAATGGTGGCGAAGTCGATATCGATGGTAAAGTCGCAGGCAAAGTGAGCGTTGTCATAGAAAAGTCCCTGCTGTTGCCGGACTAAGCCCAACGAGTTGTTGTTCAAGACGATGATTTTGATGTTGAGGTTTTGCTCGACCACGGTGGCCAACTCCTGAATGTTCATCTGCAAACTGCCGTCACCGCTGAAACAGACCACCTGTCTGTCCGGATGAGCAAGCGCCGCCCCGATGGCAGCAGGCAGTCCGAAACCCATGGTGCCCAGCCCCCCTGAAGTAAGAAACTGGCGCGGTCTGGAAAAGGGGTACACCTGTGCCGTCCACATCTGATGCTTACCGACATCGGTGCAGACTATGGCCTCTTCACCCACGAGTTGGGCAACCTTGCGAATGAGACCATAGGGTTTTTGCGGTACCAGCGACTCGGGAATAGTAAGAGGATATTGCTGCTGCAACTGAGCGATCCGCTGGCGCCAATCGTGACGTTCCTGTTCGTTGACGAAGGGTAAAAGCTCGGCAAGACAGCTTTTCATGTCACCGACCAGAGCGATGTTGGCCCTTTTGAGTTTGTGAACTTCACTGGGGTCGATGTCGATGTGGATAACATCGGCATTCGGACAGAATTCGGATATCTTGCCGGTTGCCCGATCGTCGAAGCGGACGCCCGCAGCGATAAGCAGATCGCATTCTTCAAGAGCCATGTTGGTTGAACGGGCGGCATGCATGCCGAGCATGCCCAGGGCGTTGGGATGATTGGAGGCAATGGCGCCAAGTCCCATCAGGGTCATGGTTGCCGGCAGGCTGTTTTTTTCAACAAGTTTGCGGGCGAGATCGCTGGCGCCGCTGTTGATGGTGCCGCCGCCCAGATAGAGTATGGGCTTCTTTGCCGTATTGATCATTGCCGCCGCCTGTTTGACAAGATCGCTGGCACAGGAGAGGGCCGGTTCAATAGGCAAAATTTCAGGCAATCTTTCAATTTTCATCTCTTGCAACTGGATATCCTTGGGTACATCGATCAATACGGGGCCCGGTCTCCCCCTGGTGGCGATGGCGAAGGCCCGGCACAATAATTCTGGGATCTCATCAGCGTTGCGGATGAGAAAGTTATGTTTGGTTACCGGAATGGACATGCCGTAAGTGTCCACCTCCTGGAAAGCATCAGTGCCGATAAGGGCTCTTGGAACCTGACCGGTGATACAGATCAGCGGTACGGAATCGAGGTAGGCATCGGCGATGGCGGTGAGGACGTTGGTGGCTCCGGGACCAGAGGTGGCGAAACAAACTCCCGGTTTACCGGTTGAACGGGACATACCCTGAGCTATGAACCCGGCACCCTGTTCATGTCTGCTGAGCACATGTCTGATCCGTGTTGAGCGCTGCAAAGCAGCATAGAGCGGTAGATTGGCTCCGCCTGGAATGCCGGCAATTGTTGTAACGCCGTGCTGTTCAAGTATTCTGATGATCAATTCTGCCCCGTTCATCGTCTCCATTGTTACTCTCCTCTGTTTCTGGTTATGGTTGATTAAGATTTGATATGGCAAAAAAAAACCCCCTTCCGGCAGCGCCGGAAGGGGGTTAACTAATTGGTGTAATTATTTATTCCCTACGTTGGCGCTCCGCTCCATTGCGTCTCCACGACGACGACAGCAACTAGCGCCAGGCTGCTAATAAGGTTGATTGGTCGTGTAGTTAGAATATTCAGCATCGTGGTATAATAGGGTTTACTGATAAATAATAATGTGCTTTTTTCTATATGAGAATCGTAACTAACAGAAATTGCCAGCAGGGTCAACACTATTTTTAAGTTTTGGTTTATTAATGGTTTTTTAGAAGACCTGTATTGAGAAGAACTTCAAGTAGCGTTTATTACCTTTTAATGTAAGCCGTCTGTCAGCCACCCATGGCGTTATAGCGACTCCAGTATTGCGGCTCCAACGTTGCGGAATTGGCGGTCTGCATGCCTGTATAGTCTAAAGTGAACCAGACCTAGCGGAGAAGAGAAGAATGTCAATTGATTCATTTACCATGAGCCCCTTGCCTGCAATACTCTTTGGTGCCGGCAAGGCCCAGATGTTACCGCAAACTTTGGCCGACTATGGGCGCTTGGTATTGCTGCTGGTTGGAGAGAGATCATTGCAGACGAATCCAGTTTGGCCGAAGCTTCAGGAAAGCATGGAGGATCTAGGCCTTGAAGTTCATATAGAAAAGATCACCGGGGAACCGTCCCCCAAGTTGGTGGATGCCATTGTCGAAGATTATCGACAGCATGATGTTGCGGTTGTTGCTGCCATTGGCGGCGGAGCTGTGCTCGACGGCGGCAAGGCGATTGCCGCCATGCTCACCATGGAAGGCAGTATCATTGAATATCTGGAAGGAGTTGGCAGCAGGGAGCCTGCAGGGACCAAAGTGCCATTTGTCGCTGTGCCGACAACCGCTGGAACCGGCAGTGAATTGACTTGTAATAGCGTCATCTCAGCGGTGAGCCGTGAAGGTTTTAAAAAGTCATTACGGCATGAAAACTTTATGCCCGATGCAGCCATTATAGATCCGGTCCTTACTGCCAACTGTCCTGATAAGGTAAGTGCTTTTTGCTCCATGGATGGGTTTAGTCAGTTAGTTGAAGCGTATCTTTCCAGTAAAGCTACCCCCATGACGGACGATCTGGCCCTGGGAGCTATAAGCCGGCTAGGCCGGCTGAACGGACCGCTCACGAGGATATGCCAGGGTAAGGCGGATCTCGCTGACCGGACGGCCATGTCCTATGGTGCGGCAATTTCAGGAATCTGCCTTGCCAATGCAGGGCTTGGCATCATTCACGGGTTTGCTTCGGTTCTTGGTGGCCTTTTTCCCATACCCCATGGTGCAGTCTGCGCCACGCTCCTAGCTGTCTGCAACAGGGTGACCCTGACCAAGCTGCAAAAAAAGCAAAGCGACTCAGTCGCTTTACAAAAATATGCCAGGCTCGGTAGAATATTTAGCAACAGAGAAAAAGCCAGCGACCGCTTTTACCAGGAGAGCTTTATCGAGATGCTGATCGAACTCACCGAACTCGTACAGCCGGCACCGTTGAGCAGCTATGGCATAACATTCTCGGATCTTGAGACCATCGCCGTGCAGAGTGGTTGTAAGAACAATCCCATAGAATTAGACGTGGGTGAACGCAAAGAGATACTCAAAGAATTGCTTTAATAGAAAAATCCTTCTAGGTTAAGCAAGCCCTCTACTCCGTGGATCCTGGAAAAAACGACCTGGAAGCGGCTGGTCAGCGAAAGCCGGTCTCCACCATCAGCTGAATGTAGCTGCTATGTCACGACCAAACTGTCGGGCTTTGTCGAGCTCCTCGGGGGTGTTGCTGAGCGCCTTTTTTTCATCCACACTCCTGACCACGAATTTACCGCCATATTCAACATCGACGGTATCGAAATAGGATTTGGCAATGAGTTCGCAGGCATCGAAAACCTTTGGTCCTTTGGTGGCAGCGGTTGCCAGCAGATAACCTTTTCGCTGGTCTTCCTGTCTGACCCGTTGTTTGAGAAGATACTTTCTGCTCCAGCGGGCTTGGAAACGGTCGATGAAGATTTTCATCTGGGCACTTGGTCCGTAAAAATATACCGGGGTAACCAGAAAGATTATATCGGCTTTATCAGCTTTCTCGTAGAGTTCGATCATATCGTCTTTGATGACGCACATTCCCGTTTTTTCACATCCTCCACAGCCTTTGCAGGGATGATAATCTTGCAGACCATGCAGATAGACCGAGTCAACACTACATTGCATAGCCTCTTTGATACCCTCAATCACGGTATTTACCAGAGTCTCACTGTTACCCTTTTTGCGTGGACTGCCAAGTACGACAAGAATGTTCATATTTTCTCCTCGTCAATCAGAATGTTCTATGCTGTGCCGAATGGTGACAATTTTTTGGTGTTGTCAAAATTATACTTGTAGTTTCTTCGGCTTACTTACTTGTATTGCTGGCTTTGGCGGCTGCCTCCAGCGCTGCAGCGATTTTATCAATGCCTGACAATTATTACGGCACCGGTTGGTTTTTGCTGGCTTTTCAAACTGGCCAATTTTATATTAGTTCTGTTGATGCGTAATATTAGAATTTTAGAAGCTGACAGAGCACTTTGATCATTGTACCGGTAAAGGCTGATAAGTTAAAGAAACTTTATCAAAAATCGATGCTTAGTTATGGGGGTACAGTAACCTCGGGATATTTTTTCCAGGTAATGCTACAATGTAGGAGCTGAAAGTGGTTGCTATATTCGCGACTTTATGCTCCTCTGGCTCTGTTATAGTAGTAATGGTAAGATCGTTAGAGGAAGTGACTGGTGTAATTTATTAGTGGAGGAGAAAATGTTTAAAATCGTGAGGCGCGAAGAGTTGTCTGAAGGTACCGTGGTTCTGAATGAAATTGAAGCTCCACAAATTGCCAAGAAAGCTCTTCCAGGTCAGTTTGTCATTCTCAAGTCCGGAGAGGATGGCGAGAGAATACCCTTGACTATGGCGGATACGGACAAAGAAAAAGGGACCATTACGATCATTTATATGGTTGTTGGTAAATCCACAGAGCTTTTCAAGACTCTTCAGGTCGGTGATGGCTATGAGGATGTCATCGGGCCGCTTGGCAAGCCAACCCATCTCGAAAAGGTGGGGAAAGTAGTCTGTGTAGGCGGGGGCACGGGAGTAGCCGTACTCCACCCGATTACTCGGGCGCTCAAGCAAATAGGCAATGATGTTACCTGCATTATCGGGGCACGCAACAAAGGGCTGCTCATGCTTGAAGATCAAATGCGGGAGGCCTCGCATGATTTGCGAATCTGTACCGACGACGGCTCCTACGGTCACCACGGTTTCGTTACCGATGTGCTGGCCGATGTGCTGGCCGGCGGCGATATCAAAGAGGTTGTTGCCATTGGTCCGGTACCGATGATGAAAGCGGTGTCAAATATGACCAGGGAATACAATGTGCCAACCTTGGTGAGCTTGAATCCCATCATGGTGGATGGCACGGGAATGTGCGGTGGTTGTCGGGTTTCAGTCGGAGGAGAGACCAAATTTGCTTGTGTGGACGGACCCGAGTTTGACGGCCACCTTGTTGATTTTGATGAACTGAATCTCAGGCTGCGCGCCTATCTCGACGATGAAAAAAATTGCCACAGAGACTTTTGCACGATTCGTGATGCGCAGTAGCGGTTTCCTGAAATAACCTGGTGTCGAATTAAGCGGATACCACCACTATATAGACAAGATAGTTGCGAGTAATTTCTACGGAGGAAAAAATGGCTGAGCAAGGAGCAAAGAAGCAGAAAAACCCCAGAGTTGCCATGCCCGAGCAGGAACCCAAGGTAAGGGCCAGGAATTTTCTCGAGGTCCCTACAGGATATACTGTCAAAATGGCCCAGGAAGAGGCTGTCCGTTGCCTGCAGTGCAAGAAACCCGGATGTGTTGATGGTTGTCCGGTTGGGGTTGATATTCCCGGTTTTATAGATTTAATAGCCCAGGGCGATATGACCGGGGCTATTCGCAACCTGTGGGCAAAAAATGCTCTCCCCGCTGTTTGCGGACGCGTCTGTCCCCAGGAAATTCAGTGCGAGGGCAAATGTATCGTCGGTAAGAAGGGTGAGCCTGTGGCAATCGGCAACCTTGAACGTTTTGCTGCTGATTATGAAAGGGAATTCGGTACAGGTGAACTTCCTCCGGTGGAACCAGCAACAGGTAAGAAAGTAGCTGTTGTCGGTTCCGGACCGTCAGGACTCACTGTTGCCGGTGATCTGATCCTCAAAGGTCATGATGTCACTATTCTTGAAGCCTTTCACAAGCCAGGTGGCGTTTTGGTTTATGGTATTCCTGAGTTCAGACTGCCCAAGGAAATCGTGGCTCAGGAGGTGGACTTTCTCAGTAGACTGGGGGCAAAGGTTGAGTGCAACGTCGTTGTCGGCCGCACGGTTTCCATCGACGAACTCTTCGAGCAGGGCTATGATGCCGTCTATGTTGGAGTTGGCGCCGGCCTGCCTCGTTTCATGAATATTCCGGGAGAAAATTATGTAGGTATTCTTTCTGCCAATGAGTACCTGACCCGTGCGAATCTGATGAAGGCATATAAATTTCCGGATGTGGATACGCCGATTCCCATGGGTAAGAACGTGGTGGTTCTCGGTGCCGGAAACGTTGCCATGGATTCTGCCAGAACGGCAATGCGGCTCGGTGCCGAAAGCGTGAAAATAGTTTATCGCCGTTCTCGGGAAGAGATGCCTGCCAGAATCGCCGAAATCCATCACGCCGAGGAAGAGGGCATCGAACTCTTCCTGCTGACCAATCCTACCCGCTATCTGGGTAATGAGGACGGACGTCTCACCGGCATGGAATGTCTGAAAATGGAACTTGGTGAACCTGACGATTCCGGGCGTCGGCGGCCGGTAGCAGTAGAAGGATCAGAATTTGAGCTAGAATGCGATTTGTGTATTGTCGCCGTTGGTTCCGGAGCAAATCCATTACTTACCAGTGAAACACCTGACATGGCCTTGAATAAATGGGGCAATGTCGTTGCCGATCTGAAAACCGGGAAAACCACTAAAAAAGGCGTGTGGGCCGGAGGTGATATCGTCACCGGGGCAGCCACCGTTATTCTGGCCATGGGGGCAGGCAGAGATGCGGCCAACTCCATCCACGATTATCTGACTCTGGGCTGGTAAGCCAACGGTCTGTAACCAATAAAAAAACCGGGCCATCGTTTAACGATGTGTCCGGTTTTTTGTATGTGGAGGACCGAAAGAAAAGACTTGAAGTAGGAATTCTCTGGAAGTAGGGGAAATCAACAGTCGCAGTCAAGCTTATGGCAGGCTATGCAATAGACGCGAAACCTGATTACCTCGGTAAAAAGATCCGTGCCGTTCTCTTCATCATATCGGCGGGCTTCACTCATGATTTTCTCATCACTTTCTCCTGCGTAGATAATGGAGATAAGATTGGTATTATCCAGTAGATATTGTGAACGTTCCTCGGCTGATAGTGTAGCCAGATAATCGTCCATGCAGAATCTTATTTTGTCCCTTTTTCTTCCCATCGCATTTCAGCCCATTTGTAGGTATTGACCGGTATATTCTGTCAGATGTTAGACGGAGCGGCTGGCCAATACAATTGTTTATTTCCCCTGTATATTGACTCTCATTCACCTTCATTCCTGCGAGGCGAGCGAGAACATTACACTATGACATTGGTCTCTTCAAGCTGAATTTAATTCTAACGCGGTCAAGATAAGGCTCATAACAGCGATGGCTGGAATGGTTTGGTTTGAAGAAGTGTTTGATAAATGCCAGATCGTGAATTTGCAATGATACGTTTTTTTGGTTTTGGATTTGTTTTCTCGAACAAGGCCCTGCAGAGGTTGAAAAAAGCAATAGATACAATGTCGCAGACAAATTAGCTACCAGGCGGTGATGCTTGAACTTTTAACCAAATATCTAATAACTTGAATGTACATAGCCTTACTATCTTCTTACAAAGGCAATATTGAGCCCTTAAAAACACCTTAAGGGATATGCCGGTTTTGTGCTGCCATTCAGACTCTGGAATTTTTATGCCGTTCTGGTAACATAGTGAAGGCCGTACCCTTTGGATCTTCCACTGATGTTGTCATTTATCGGTAAACATGATGAAGGAAGTTATCGAGTTGTGACTTACCGGCAATGTCTGACTGGGATAACGGGGTGGTCGTAAGATTTTAGTTTAAGATGGAGGAAATGAAATAATGCAGTTGCGGTCTAAAATAATACTTAGTGTCATCCTGGTTATGGTTGCAGGCATGACCCTGTTTTTTTTGATAATGGGACCTGGTGGAGAAGCCGTCAAAAGGAAGATTGTTTTTGGGAAGAAGGATGGATTAACAGCGATTATTGACTCAGCTTCTCTGAAAATACTCACTGCCAATAATGGCAACTCCTATTACATCTATCGCTCCAAGCCCACTGGTTTCGAGTATGATCTCGCCCGAAAGTTTGCTGAACACCTGGAAGTAGAGCTGGAGATAATAACCCCTGGCTGGAATGAGTTGATTCCGTCTCTAAAGGAGGGTGAGGGCGATATCATTGCTGCCGGTATGACCATCACTGAGCAGAGGGAGGAAGAGGTTGCCTTTTCTTCTCCGTATATGACAGTTCAACAGAAGCTGATTCATCACAAACTGGTTCATGGACCAAAAGATATCGAGGACCTCAGCGCCAAGGAAATTCATGTCCGCCGAAATACATCATATCACCAGCGCCTTATGGAACTGCGGGAAAACGGGGTTGATATCACTATTGTTCTCCATGATGATATTCCCACCGAGGAATTGATCCGCCTTGTCCATGAGCGGGAAATACCATTTACCGTGGCCGACTCCAACATTGCTTTATTAAACAGAAGGTACTTTCCCGACATCCGCATCGGTATGGCTCTTGAGGAAGAGCAATTTCTGGGGTGGGCAGTAGCTCGTGAAAACCAGGAATTGCTGGCCAGAATTAATACCTTTTTGGAGGAAATGGAAGAACACGGAGGTCTGGGTAAAATCTATGAGAAGTATTACGGAGCAGTCGAGGTTTTTGATTATTTTGATTTGAAAAAATTCCATGAACGGATTGAAAGCCGTCTGCCCAAATATAAGGCTACCATCAAACAGGAGTCCCAAAAATTTGGTTTTGACTGGCGCCTGATCGCGGCTCAGGTCTATCAGGAATCGCATTTTAACCCAAAGGCCAGGAGTTATACTGGGGTCAAAGGACTCATGCAGGTTACCCTGGCAACTGCCAGAGAAATGGGTATTGATAACCGCCTTGATCCCCAGCAGAGTCTCAAGGCTGGTATCAGGTACCTCAATAAATTATATGAGCGTTTTGACGAGATTGAAGATAGAGAACAACGTCTTCTTTTTGCCATGGCCGGCTATAATATTGGTTATGGGCATATCCGCGATGCCCAGAAACTGGCAGTGGACGAAGGGCTTGATCCCAAGAGATGGTCGTCCATGAAGAAGGTTCTTCCTTATCTCATGCAACGTAAATATTATAAAAAAACAACCTACGGCTATGCTCGAGGCAGGGAAGCGCTGACCTATGTGGAACGTATTCGCACCTATTATGATATTCTAAAGCAGAAAGCAAAGTAATAGGAGCCTTGATCTGAGAAAAAATAGCAATTCTCCGACACACTCCTCAACATAATACCTATATCGTGCTTACATGGAACTGACACCGTTGCGGAAGGTGTGGGCGCGGTAGGTACCTAAAATCGTCACTCTCTTGGCAAAAAAGTTGAGTTCATCCAGGGCCAGCTGAAGGGAGCGGTCTTCGGTATGCCCTTCGACGTCGGCATAAAAACGGGCAACATTAAAATGTTTGTCGACGTAGCTTTCCAGCTTAACCATCTGGACGCCATTAGTGGCGAATCCTCCCAGAGCCTTATAGAGTGCTGCAGGAATATTCCGTACCTCAAAGGCAAAGCTGGTGATATAGTCATTGCCCATCTCATGGATTGGTACATCATTGTGGCGTGAGAAAACCAGGAAGCGAGTAGTGTTATGGGCGGCATCCTGGATATCGCGTTCGAGCACATCAAGTCCATAGATGTCTGCTGCAAGCTCAGACGCAATAGCTGACTGGCTTGGATCATTCCATTTCTTTATGTCAGAAGCTCCCTTGGCGGTATCAGCAACTACGTGGCTGGTCAGGCCAAGCTTTTCAATGATTTTCTTGCACTGGGGAATAGCGTGGACATGACTGTGGACGTCGGTTATCTGGTCAATCTTTGCACCTGGGATACCAAGCAGGCAATGTCGAATCTTTTGGAAAAATTCCCCGATGATAAAAAGATCACCACTGGGAATGAGATGATGGACGTCGGCAACCCGGCCGGCGAGGCTGTTGTCCACAGGAATCATTGCCAGGTCGGCCTTCCCTTCACGTACCGCCCGAAAGGCCGCGTCGAAGGAGACAGAAGGGACAGTCTGCAAATCAGGATAGGCAATCCGGCAGGCCAGATCCGAGTATGCGCCCGCCATCCCCTGGAAGGCAATCGATGTATATGTTCTTTTAGTCATCTTGTCGTAGTTGGTAATATAGGAGGTTGCATCCGGACAAGCAGCTATGGCCACATCCGATTCTGGTGCAGTATCCTACCCAGCAATAGCTGTTGAGGCAACAGCTTTCTCCGGTATTCCTTGAATAGACTGTGGACCTTATTGTTTTATGCATTGCCTGATTGCAGGTGGGCAAGAGGGTAACATGGATTACAGATGGCTTTTTGGTAATTCGTGACCATTATTATTAGGTATTGAGCATACCTGTTTTATGCAATAGTTTTAAAGAGGTCAATTCTTTACCATGTTCATTCGTGTATTACGTCTCATATGTCTTGTCATTTCACTTGTACTATTAACTGATGGTGGAGAAGAGGTTCTGGCCAGAGATGATACCCTGCGCTGTGGTAGCGATCTTATTAACCTGGGAGAGACCATGTTTGAGGTTCGCAGATCCTGTGGCGAGCCTTACTCAATCCGCGATGTTGGCGAAAAAAGACAATTTCGGGATTACAAGAAAAAAAGACGAGGAGTGGAGTTCGTGCTCTACCTCACCGAGTGGATATATGAGAGAAATGACGGTATATATGTGCTCACCTTCGAAGGAAGCCGACTGGTACGCAAGGAATTCATTTTTGATTGAGAGGGGAAGCTGAACTGATGAGCTGACGGGAAAGGAAGGAAAATTATCTAGTCACTAGCTGATGCCAGCCATCATCTGGCCGATTTGGTCCACTTTTTCCTGGTTGCTTCTGGCAAACGTATCAACGATCCTACCCCCATACATGACGGCCAGTCGATCACAGACGGCCAATGCTTCAGTGAGATCTCCAGTCACCAGAAGAATTCCCGCCTCTTCGCGAGCCTTGAGGAGAAGTTTCCAGATATCCTCCATGGCGGCGATGTCAAGTCCCTGGGTTGGTTGTTCAGCCACGATAAGATGAGGTTGACGGTAAAATTCCCGGGAGAGTACCATCTTCTGGAGGTTTCCTCCAGAAAGCTGCCAGGCAAAGGCGTCAAGATCTGGAGGTCGGATATCAAATTCATGAAGAAGTTTTTCCGCCTTTTGCCGAGCATCCTGGCGTTGCAGCCAAGGACCGCTGCTAAAGCCGTCTCTGGTGGTGAGCAGAAAATTATCAAGAAGAGTGAGACCGCGACAGGTGGCCAGTCCCTGCCGGTCTTCCGGGATATAGCTTAAACCGTTTTTCCATTTTCTGCTGGCAAAGAAATCCTGCCAATCTTTTCCTAGTAGTTGGACTTCGCCCTGTTGAAGTTGCTGCAGGCCGCAAACCACTTCGACAAGCGGCTTTTGACCATTGCCGGCAACTCCGACAATGCCGAGGATCTCTCCCTGTCTGACGATAAGGGAGGCGTCCTGGAGGTGTTGATGACTCAAATTTTCTACCTTGAGCACCATCTGCCTAGGCTCCATGGGTATGCGGTCAACCTTGAGGAGCACCTCCCTGCCCACCATTCGCTCGGCCAGCTCGGCTGTGGAAGAGACACTTTTTTTGGGCATGGAGTCGACCACGGCACCTCTGCGCAATACGGCAATATCGTCGGCAATGGTCATTACCTCTTCGAGTTTATGACTAATGAAGACAATAGCTTTTCCCTGATCGGCCATGCTCCGCATGGTGGCGAATAATGCCTTGGCCTCTTCCGGGGTGAGTACCGCCGTCGGCTCATCGAAGATGAGAATGTTGCTGCGACGGTGCAGCAATTTGAGAATCTCAACCTGCTGCTTTTCTCCCATGGACAGATCGGCGATGTATTTCGCCGGACTCATCTGCATGCCGTACTGTCTGCTCAGCGAAATGACTTCCTCCTCCATCGCCTTCTTGTCGAGGAGAAAGCTTCCTGCTTTGCCGAGGAAAACATTTTCCATCACCGTCATGGCATCAACCAATTGGAAATGTTGGTAAACCATGCCGATTCCGGTGCTAATAGCCTTGTCCGTTGAGCTGAGCTCCATATTTTCGCCATCGATGGCGATGGTGCCGGAATCCGGTTGTAGTTGCCCGGCTAGTATGGACATCAAGGTGGATTTACCTGCTCCGTTTTCGCCGAGAAGGGCAAGAATACGACCTTTATGAATATCGAGCGAGATATCCTGGTTGGCCTTTACTTTGCCAAATGATTTACTGATATGCTGGAGTCGTACTGCAGGCGTCGTCATGAGTGTGTTATCGGCTTCCTGCTATGGGCTGGACGAACTGTGATTCGGTGTCCCAGGGAAAAAGAATCCAGGTATCCTGGCTGACTTCAGTTATGAAGGTGTCCACCAAAGGCCTGCCTGCCGGTTTGGCGTAAACCGTAGCAAAGTGGGCCTTGGGAATCATTTCCCTGACCAGGCGGGCGGTACGGCCGGTGTCAACCAGATCGTCGACTAACAACCAGCCTTCACCATTGCCTGAAAACTTTTTGAGTACCTCGGCTTCTCCCTTTTTATCCTGCCAGTCGTAGCTTGAGACACAAATGGTATCGACAACATGAAGGTTCAACTCCCTGGCGATGATGGCAGAAGGTACAAGTCCTCCTCTAGTGATGGCAATGAGTCCCTTGAAGTAATGATCGCTGAGCAATCGCCAGGCAAGGGCCTTGGAGTCCCGGTGCAGCTGGTCCCAGGAGATGGGATAGGTTCGTTGGTAGGGTGATGTGTCGGTCATGGTTCACCTCGTAGTCTTAGTTTCAGTATTACTCGGTAGGTTTCATGTTTACGCCGAGGGCTGCGGGTGCCGCTGATTTGCCGCTTTTCCAGGAAGAAAAAACCAGAACAATGATGGTCAGCAGATAGGGCAGCATGAGCAGCAGGGATGACGGCAGCTGGGTTCCTGCTGCTTGCAGGCGGAGCTGCAGGGACATGATTCCTCCGAACAGATAGGCGCCAAATACCGCTCTACCTGGTCGCCAGAAGGCAAAAATAACCAGGGCAACGGCAATCCAGCCTCGCCCTGCGGTCATATTGTTGGTCCAGAGATGGGTATAGGCCAAGGAGAGGTAGGCGCCACCCAGTCCCATGAAAAAACCGCCACCAAGGATTGCCCCCCACCTGTATAAACTGACACTCAGTCCTCCAGCTCTGGCAGCAGAGGGATTTTCGCCAACCGCCCTTACCCCGAGCCCATGTCTGGTTGAAAAGAGATAGAACCAAATCAGGACGGGAATGAAGTAGGTAAGGTATACCAGCGGATCCTGGTTAAACAGAATGGGACCGAGGCCCGGAATATCAACAAGGTAGGGGATGGCATAGGGGGAAAATCCAGGTGCGGACTGGCCGACATAGGATGTTCCCAGATAGTTGGCAAAACCGGTTCCCAGGATGGTCAAAGCGAGACCGGAAACCACCTGGTTGCCCTGAAACAACAGGCAGACGATACCGTGAATGGAGGCGGCGGCACAACCGGCAAAACCTGCCAGGACAAAGGCCAGGACTGGATTACCGGTAAATTTTGCAGCAATAAAGCCGGCTAAAGCGCCAACGATCATGATTCCTTCAACACCGAGGTTGAGAACCCCTGATTTTTCCGTGATGATCTCACCAAGGGTTGCATAAAGTATGGGTGTGCCCGATTGAACGGTGGCTGCCAGCAGCGGTATGATGAGCTCAAAAGTCATTTTTTCTGGGCAAAAGAGAATCGATAAGAGATAAAGAAGCCACCGGCCAGTACAGTGAGAAGGATAAAGCCTTCCATAATGCCGCCAAAGGCTGCGGGAACCTGCAAGTCGAGCTGAAGATTTTCCACGCCAACCCGCAGGCCAGCCAACAGAAATGAGGCAATTCCAATATAGAACGGATTGAGGCTGGCCAGCCAGGCCACCACGATGGCGGTGTAACCATAGCCGACCATGATACTGGGTTGCAATCGATTGACCGTGGCCGAAGCTTCGATAAAACCGGCCCAACCGGCCAGAGCGCCGCTCAGCACCATCACCAGAAATACCTGCTTGTTGTAGGGTAGACCAGCGTACCTGGCCGCTTTGACATTGTCACCGCTGGCTTTTAGTTCATAGCCTGTTTTAGTGTACCCAAAAAATATCCAGACAATGAGAGCCAGAATGACGCAGTGGGCAAGGCCCCAGTTGACGCTGGTTGAACCGATCTTACCGACGATGGCTGCCTCGCTGAACTCCGGTGTCATGGGAAAGCCGAAGCTGGTCGGATCCTTCCAGATGCCATATACCAGATAGTCGAGAATAAGGATGGCGATATAGTTCATCATCAGCGAGACGATGATCTCATTGGTCTGCATTTTCTGCCGCAGAACTGCCGGAATGAGCCCCCAGAGGCCACCAGCAACAGTTGCCATAGCAATCATTGCCGGCAGTAAAAGCCAAGCGGGCTGGTCGGGAAACGACAGAGCAATCCAGGTTGCTCCGAGAGCACCCAGACAAAACTGCCCTTCAGCTCCAATATTCCAGATCTGCAGCCGAAAAGCGATGGCGACTCCGAGTGAACAGAGAAAGATTGGAATAGCCTTAATGAGACAATCTTCGATAGCCCAGCGTGACCCAAACGCTCCCTTGAAGAGAACAATAATACCTTCTTGAGGTGGAGTTCCACGAAGAGCGAGCAGCATGGCACTGAAAAAAAGCGCCAGGGCCACCGCTCCAAATATGACAAGACAGGACCGCCAACCAAGGGGGTCCTGTCTTTTTATGATACGCAGATGCAGCATAGAGGTCTACGAAGTGTGTTATTCGGTAGTGCCGATAACACCTTCGACAAACCAGGTCATGCCAAGCAGAGTTTTATCATCGGCTGCAACTCCATCAGCAATCATGACCTTGCCATCCTGATTTTTAATAGGACCGACAAAAACATCGGTTTTACCAGCAATGATTTCCGCCTTTTTGGCTTCTACCATTTTTTGTATTTCCGCAGGCACCATATCTGCAAAAGGAGCAAGATCAACAATTCCAGTTTCCATACCGGGCCAGGCAGCTTCAGCCTTCCAGGTGCCATCCTGAACACTCTTTACCACTGAGGCATAATAAGGACCCCAATTCCACACAGGTGCTGTGAGGTGTGCCTTCGGGGCAAAAGCGGACATATCGGAATTATAGCCTATAGAGTATACGCCTTTTTCCTGCGCTGCTTCCTGAGGACCAGGAGAGTCCTGGTGCTGGGCAATGACATCGGCACCGACATCCAGGAGAGATTTAGCAGCCTCTTTCTCGGTTGCCGGATCATACCAGGTTTTAGTCCAGACCACTCTGACGGTGGCATCTGCATTTACCGACTGGGCGCCCAATGCAAAGGCGTTGATACCACGAATAACTTCCGGGATAGGGAAGGCGGCGGCATAGCCGATGATATTCGATTCGGTCATGGCACCGGCGACCATACCGGAGAGGAAACGGGCCTGATACATACGGCCAAAGTAGTTACCCATATTTTCTGACATCTTGAAGCCTGAGCAATGCATGAAGACCGTATCCGGAAATTGTCCGGCAACCTTCAGCATTGGATCCATGTAACCGAAGCTCGTGGCAAAGACAACATCAAACCCTTTTCTGGCCATGTTCTGAATGACGCGTTCGGCATCCGGGCCTTCCGGAACTGATTCAACATAGGATGTGGTTACACCTTCCATTGATTCAACTGCCAAGCGACCTTGATCGTGGGCATATGACCAGCCGGCATCACCAATGGGTGAAACATAGACAAAACCCACTTTTGTTTCCTTGGCAGCGAGGCTTCCGGAAAATCCAAGCAACAGTGAGACAACAAGCAATGCTTTGAAAATACGCATCTTATTCTCCTTGTGATGTTGTTTTTAGTTGAGGGGAAAAGGATGTGCGAAAGCAGGCAGGGATTATTTTTGCCCAGCTGCTTTCACATGAAAATCAATAGGCATCATATACGTAATAGTCAGGTCTCTGTCAAAGAAAATTCTATTTTTTATACGAATAAGATCATCATTTTTTCAGACAATTTGCTTTGTTTAAAACGATAATTTATTGTAATGCCAAGTATATGAATCATTAAATTGGTAAAGCCTGAAAAAATATATTCTTCTGGGAAAGTCTTCGAGATTTTTTTGTCACTACATACCTGAACTTTGTTGTCCGCACTGTCGCTGCCAAAACTGTAAAATCTCAACATTTATCTTGTAAAAGTGGGTCAGGTGATAAATAGTTATCTGACACCGTCCACTCAGGCTTACTTGGCTGAAGCTGGCTTTTTCTTCTCTGAACAGGCATCTTTCATGGATATATGGATTATCTCCGGCATACTGGTTTTGACCCTTTATTTGTTGATTACGGAGAAGATTTCCGTTGATTTGACTGCGGTCGGCATCATGGTTCTCTTGGTAGTTACCAGGATTCTGACACCCAAGGAAGCGGTGTTGGGTTTTGCCAACCCGGCGGTAATTACCGTGGGGGCAATGTTCATTGTCAGCAAAGGTTTACTGCGTACCGGCGGAGTAGAATTTATCGGTCGTCGGATAGTGGCAATAGCCAGGCAGAACCTCAGCCTGGCACTGGCCCTCATCCTCTTCACCGTGGCCATAGCCTCGGCCTTTATCAACAATACTCCGGTGGTCATTCTTTTTATTCCCGTGGTCATGACCATGTGTTGTGATCTGGGCTTAAGTCCTTCACGATTCCTCATACCAGTATCCTATGCCTCGATTCTGGCGGGTACTTGCACCTTGATTGGCACGTCAACCAATATCATCATCAGTGACTTAAGCAACGATTTCGGCTACGGAGCTCTATCGATGTTTGAATTGGCCATTATCGGTGTACCCATTGCTTTGATAGGTATCGTTTTTCTGATCATTGCTGCACCACGCATACTTCCTTCATTGGCTAACCCGATTTGTCAGCTCCAGGATAGTGAACATCGCAAATATCTGGCGGAATTGTATATTCCTGAAGGGAGCAAATTAACGGATCAGGATGCCTCAACTATATTCGCCGAAAAATATAGTGGCATCGAGGTAATCGAGCTGATTCGCCAATCGCACATATATAGGCCTAATCGAGACAAAAGACGTGTTGCCGCCGGTGACATTCTGCTGGTCAAGGGCGAACTGAACGATCTCATCAGTATTCTTCAAAACGAAGAGGCGGAGTTGCCCTACAGTGATGAAGGACTCACCATGGGGGCACAGAAAGATGCACCCATTGTTGTTGAACTGATTATTTCTCCCAACTCTTCAGCAGTTGGCAGAACCCTCAGTGATACCGAGCTGGCCAACGATCCCGGTGTCAATATCATCGCCGTGAAACGATCAAATCTGCATTTGACGGAGAAACAGATTCACGACGTTCGCCTCCGGGTTGGCGATATACTGCTCGTCTGGTGTCAAGGTTCAAAACTGGCATCTATCCGTAATCAGATGGATTACATCGTTATTGAAGATGTGTATGAAGAGCTGGTAAATAAGCGGAAGGCAGCCTGGTCCATCATCAATTTCATCTGCATGATCGGTACGGCGACTCTTGGACTTGCCGACATAATGACCTGTGCCTTGACTGCTGCCTTTCTTATGATCGTGACGGGCTGTATTCAGATGCGGGACGCCTACAGAGCCCTGCAGGGTGATGTTCTTCTGCTTATCGCCGGAACCATAGCCCTGGGCACTGCCATGCAGAAAACGGGGGCTAGTGAACTCTATGCCCAGTCATTTCTCAGCCTCTTCCATTCCTTTTCACCAACCATCATTCTTGGTGCAATGATTATGCTCACCAGTGTAAGCACCCAGATTCTGAGTAACAATGCCACAGCTGTACTGTTGTTACCGGTAGCCATTTCCACAGCCCTCGGCCTCGGCGTCGATCCCAAGCCATTTATAATAGGAGTCTGCTTCGGTGCCAGCGCCTGCTTTGCCACTCCCGTAGGCTATCAGACCAATTTGATGGTTTTCGGCCCTGGTGGCTACAGTTTCAAGGATTATTTACGTCTTGGCATTCCCCTCAACGTATTTGTCATTGTCGCTGGCATGATTTTTATTCCATTGGTCTGGCCCTTCTAACCCCGCAAGCGGGATACCTACCTTTGGTGTAGATTCAACTTTTCGGTTCTGCGAAGATATCTTTTTTTTATTTGCACCCCTCAAGGGGGTACTGAACAGAGCGGCAGAAGCTAAAGAGTAAGGTGTTAAAAATACAAATAAACAATAAGATAACTCGTTGTTGTCTGGTGGTAACTAGGGTTTGACAAGCAACTCTTGTTTTTTTTGGGCATTTATATTACGGATTTATTATACTCAGTATTGGTCGAAACCTTTGTGCAAATTGTTCATTTTGTGATTTGAAATTGGCCTGATGAACGGTGCCTCTATTTTTCCGGCCTTTGCTCATATCCATCTGATGATCCAAGGTGAACCGAGGAGTGGTCTTTTTGACGATAACGAGGATGGAGTCATTGGGTTCTCCTACTTTATAGACACACATCTATCGCCAAGTAATGATTGTTGAAATGATTACCGTTCTCGCCGTCGCCGACAAACCTGAGTGCCACCACTCTCTGGAGGTGATGACTGAGGATCTTGATATAAAAATGCTCAAAGTCCATTCCGGCCGCGAAGCTCTCAAGGTTTTGGAAGAAGAAGAGATTTGTCTTGTTCTTCTGGAAGATGAGATGGTAGAGATGGGCGGAGCCGAAACCGCCCAACGTATCCATCAACGTCAGCAGAGCCAACACTTGCCTATTCTCTTTCTCAATGTGTCGCCGCAGTCGAGGCAAGGAACTGAACACGGCTACAATGTTGAAGCTGTTGACTATCTTTTCAAACCGGTCGTTCCGGAAATTCTCCGGAGCAAAATCCTTCTTTTTCAGAAGCTTTATCAGCAGAACAGGATGCTCGAGGTGAAGGCTCGCCGGTTGGAATTGGCCAATCAGCAAATTCTCAGGCAACAGGAGGATCTGTCGGCCAGTGAGATCTGTTTTCGGGCGGCTTTTGAGCAATCTTTCCAGTTCATGGCAATCCTGGATGTCGAGGGCAGGGTGTTGGAGCTGAATCATCTGGCCAAAAAGCTTTGTGGGAATTCTACCGTTGATGCGGTGGGGCAGTATCTCTGGAATATCTGCTGGCTCGGCCAGGACGAAGAAAATGAGCGACTGCAGAAGGTCATTGCCAAAGCAAGGTCAGGCGAAAATACGAAAGACGAAGCAGTTTTTGAGGATGGCGATGATATCCGCATTCTCAGCCGCACCGTTTCACCGGTGAGCGATTCGAGTGGGACGATACAATTTATTGCAATACAGGGGCACGATATCACCGATCGTATCTATGCAGAAAAAGAAAAACAAAATTGTGAGATACTCTTACAGCAGGCCCAGAAAATGGAGGCTCTGGGGGTGTTGGCCGGGGGCGTAGCTCATGATTTTAATAATATTCTCAGTGTCATCCTGGGTAATACCGAACTTGCCAGGATGAGCTATGATGCGGACAAATCACCTAAGAAATTTCTGGAGTCCATTCATTCCGCCGGTATCCAGGCGAGGGATCTGGTTAAACAGATCCTTTCCTTCAGCCGGCAGGAGAAGATGATAAAAACGATGGTGCGACCGGCAGATGTCGTTTCCGAATCATTGAAACTGTTGCGCTCTTCGCTGCCTTCAACGATTAATATCGTCGCAGAAATTGATGATAGATGCGGGGTAATATTTGCTGACCCCACTCAATTTCATCAGGTTTTCATGAATCTATGCACCAACGCCTATCACGCCATGGAGGAAAATGGCGGAATCTTGACTATTCGCCTCTATCAGGAAACTGTTAAATCAAAACAGTTACTAGAGGAGTTTCATTGCGAATCAGGCGAATATGCCCATCTGGTCGTGGCCGACAGTGGCGATGGCATTGACCAGGATATCATCAATATGATTTTTGATCCCTATTTTACGACAAAAGAGAGCGGCAAAGGCACCGGAATGGGGCTTGCCATCGTTTATGGAATAATCAGGGGTCATGGCGGAGCAATTCGGGTGATTACCGAGAAAAGCAAGGGCTGTGCTTTCCATGTATTTATTCCCACAGTCGACGGCGTGGAACAGCGACAGGAGTCTGCTGAAGGACCACTCTATTATGGGCGGGGACATATCCTTGTTGTGGATGATGAACCTGAATTGTTGATGGTTATGCAGGTCATGCTCGAACGTCTCGGCTATGAGGTCACCTCCACAACCAGTGCAACTGAGGCGTTGACCAGCTTTTGTGCTGAACCGGAAAGATTCGATCTCATGCTCACCGACCAGATCATGCCGGAGCTTAAAGGAACTGAGCTTGCAGCAAAAGTCCTTGACATAAAACCCGAAATGCCAATTATCCTGTGTACTGGCTACAGCCCTGCAGTCTCAAGGAAAAAAGTGTTGGCTATGGGGATACAGGAACTGGTATTCAAACCGTGGGCCGCCAACGATCTCTCCAGGATTATCCGACAACTTCTTGAAAGGGCCACCTGAATAAACACATATGAAAGCCTGTGGTATCCCACGGTTTACTGCTCGTCTGGGGTGATGATTAATTTTGCGGTGGAGGTGAACATGAAGATTTATACCGGAACAGGAGATGAAGGGAAAACCAGCCTTTTTTCGGGTGAGCGACTTCCCAAAAGCAGTCTTCGGGTGGCAACCTACGGTGAAGCGGATGAACTTTGCTCTGCCGTTGGTGTTGTGGTAACCATGGTACCAAGCTGCAAAGAAGAAAAAAAGCTAACTGCTGACCTGCAGTGTATCCAGGCAGATCTTTTTGATCTAGGTGCTGTTCTTGCCACGTCGCCCGGGTCACCAGAGGCCGATTTACTCAAACCCTTCTCTGCTGAAAAAATAAAATGGTTGGAAGATCATATCGATGAAATGCAAAAGGTACTACCGGAACTTCACTCCTTCATTCTCCCAGGCGGCCATCCTTCTTCAGCCTGGGCTCAGATGATTCGGGCCATTTGTCGGCGGGTGGAACGGGCCGTCATCGCCTTGGATGAAAAAGAAGGCTGTCTGCATGGAAAAATGGTGGTGACCTATTTGAATCGTCTTTCAGATTACTTCTTTGTCTTGGCCCGTTATCTCAATCATCTTTCGGGAACAGCGGAGATAACCTGGCATGGCTGATTTCCTTGGTGCACGCCCCCTTCCTCACACTGTCTCTGTCAAACAGAGAAATTGGCTCAGCAATATCAGTTTTGAGCTTGTTGTGGAAAAACCCAGAGATTTTACCTTTCTGCCCGGTCAGAAAGTGTTGATCGAGAAAGCCGAAGTACAACGTGAATATTCTCTTGCCTGTTCTCCTGATGCTAAAGATCTACACTTCTGTATTCGTTTTCTTGCAGAAGGAACCTTGTCTACCATCCTGGCAGAGGTTCAGCCCGGAGCTAAGCTCAAGATATCAGAGGCCTATGGTTTTTTTATCTATCGTCCCGGAAACGCCATATTTATCGCCACTGGGACCGGCATAGCACCATTTGTTGCCTATGCTCAATCAGGAATTCAGGGTTTTCTGCTGCTCCATGGCGTCGCCAGTGTGGAAGATCTCTATTTTCGGCAAATTGTCGAAAAAGCAGCAAAACACTATGTACCTTGTCTCAGCGATGAAGATCCAGGAAGGGTGCAGGAAGCCGGCGGTATAGTTGGCAGGGTCACCGAATATTTAGCAAAAAGCCTTAGTTCCGGTGTCTATGATTTTTATCTCTGTGGCAATGGCGCGATGATCGGCGAAGCAACCTGCCTTATTGACAGGAACTTTCCTGATTCCAGAGTGTTTACCGAAAGCTTTTTTTCTGGGTAGCTATCAGTAGTTGAAATGAAACGTTAGAAATAGAGATGAGTATCCAATTGTTGATGAGAACGTTTGTTTGTTGATAATTATTACTATTGACAATTTAGCTCAACACTTTATACTTGGGCAATTTTGAAAAGAAAGGGCAGAGGCAGACTATGTCACAAGTTTGTTAACATTGATATTCTGAAGATTTAATTTCAGCAGGAGGAAATGTAGATGACTGCAATTGATTTAACCATGGTGAAATGGGCCCAAGCTCAATTTGCCTTAACAGCAATGTATCATTGGCTTTTTGTGCCATTGACGTTGGGACTGTCGTTTATTGTCGCCTTTATGGAGACAATTTATGTCCGCACCGGAGATGAACGGTGGCGGGCTATTACGAAGTTTTGGATGACGCTCTTCGGCATCAACTTTGCCATAGGTATAGCGACAGGCATCATCCTTGAATTTGAATTTGGTACTAACTGGTCAAAATACTCCTGGATGGTTGGTGACATCTTTGGTGCACCGCTGGCAATTGAGGGTATAGTCGCGTTTTTCCTGGAAGCAACATTTTTTGCCGTGATGTTTTTTGGTTGGGACAGGGTTTCCAAGGGATTCCATTTATTCTCAACATGGATGGTTGCCGTTGGCTCAAACCTCTCAGCACTGTGGATTTTAGTGGCCAACAGCTGGATGCAATATCCCGTAGGAATGAATTTTAACCCTGATTCAGCTCGCTTTGAGATGCAGAATTTCTGGGAGATCCTTTCCTCTCCCGTGGTTATTGCCAAATTTACCCATACGACGGTTTCCAGTTTTATCGTTGCTTCTCTTTTTGTAATTACGGTGGCATCATGGTACCTGCTCAAGGGACGGCATGTCGAAATGGCCAAAAAATCAGTCATCATTGCTTCGGTTTTCGGTCTGTTGTCCACAGGGATGACGGCTTTAACCGGTGATCAATCGGCGGTGGTCAATGCGGAAACGCAGCCAATGAAACTGGCAAGCTATGAGGGGCTTTATAAGGGGACAACCAATGCGGGGATCGTTGCCATCGGCCTCTTGAATCATGATAAGGAGCCTGGTGATAATAGTGATCCGTTCAGGTTTGAAATAAAAATACCAGGTCTTCTCTCCCTGCTTGCCAAGCATGATACCAATGCCTTTATTCCGGGTATTGAAGATCTCTTGTGGGGAAATGAAGAACAAAATATCATGGGTGTTGATGCCAAGATGAAACGAGGGCAGCAGGCCATCACCGACCTGGCGGGCTATAAAGAAGCAGTCAAAAACGGGTCAAGCGATGAAGCTGAACTCTATCTCACCCGCTTTGAAGTCAACCAGGACTACCTGGGTTACGGCTATCTGACAAAACCCGAAGATGTCGTTCCCCCGGTTGAAACAACCTTTTATTCCTTCCATATCATGGTGATTTTAGCAGGCTTCTTTCTGCTCGTTTTCCTTGCCTTCCTCTACTATTCCATGAAGGATAACCTGGAGCAGAAAAAACTTGTGCTGCGAGCCGGACTGGTCTCTTTCTTCCTGGCGATGATTGCTTCCCAGGCCGGTTGGATAGTCGCCGAGGTGGGCAGGCAGCCCTGGATCATTCAGGACATGATGCCTATTCATGTAGGGGCATCAAATATATCCGCTGGCAGTGTGCAGACAACCTTTTTCATGTTTGCCATTACCTTTACCCTGCTGCTGTTGGCCGAGATTACCATAATGGTGAAACAGATCAAAAAAGGACCGAGGGGAGAATAACATGATAGGAAGTCTTGATCTCACAGTTTTACAACAGATATGGTGGCTGCTTGTCTCCGTTGTGGGGGCGCTGTTTCTCTTTCTCACCTTTGTCCAGGGTGGGCAGAGTCTGCTCTGGCAGGTAGCTAAAAATGATACGGAAAAAGCTCTGGTGATAAATTCTCTGGGGCGTAAATGGGAACTCACCTTTACCACGCTGGTTCTATTCGGTGGGGCGCTTTTTGCAGCGTTTCCTAAATTTTACGCAACCAGTTTCGGTGGTGCATATTGGGTTTGGATTCTCATCCTCTTTACCTTCATCGTTCAGGCCGTAAGTTACGAATACCGAAAAAAGCCTGGTAACTTTTTTGGTGCCAAAACCTATGAGGTTTTTCTGCTGATCAACGGTTCCGTGGGCATACTCCTGATCGGGGCAGCAGTGGGGACCTTTTTCACCGGTTCAAACTTTATCCTCAACGACTATAATCAGGTGACCTGGACCTCTCCGTTGAGAGGGTTGGAGGCCGCTTTCTCGGTGTTCAATCTTTCCTTGGGCCTCTTTTTGGTATTTAATGCCCGAGTATTGGGAGCAATGTATCTGATCAACAATATCGATTTTATCGGTATGCCGGAGTTTGAGAGGAGAATGCGGCGGGCCTGTTTCATTAATCTGCTTTGCGCTTTGCCTTTTCTGCTCTATGTTCTCGTCAGCCTGCTTATCATGAAAGGATATGGTGTTGATGAAAACGGCGTTATTAGCCTGGTTGCTTATAAATATCTTCAGAATCTGCTGGCCATGCCTTATACTCTGGGGCTTTTGCTGGCCGGCTTGGTGCTGGTTGTCTGGGGGGTTGTTCTCACCGGATTAAAGACTGGCACCAGAGGAATCTGGTTTGGCGGTCTCGGCACTGTTTTTGTAGGTCTCGCCGTCTTTTTCCTGGCCGGGTACGGCAATACCGCCTTTTATCCCTCCAAAGTCGACCTGCAATCGAGTTTGACCATCTATAATGCCTCTTCGACGCATTATACCCTGACTGCTATGACCTATGTAGCCATGGTTATTCCTTTCGTACTGGCCTACATCGCCTATGTCTGGAAACTGATGGACAGTAAGAAGCTGGATATCAACGATATTTCCGACGAAAAGGCTTATTAAAGTAGAGGATGAATATATGGAAACGTTAATTATTGTGGGCTGGCCCCTATTGATTTTTATATCGTACAAAGCAGCTGTATATGCCTTAAACAAGGCAGGAAAGCTCTAAAGAGCAAAATTGAATGAATCTACAGTTCAACAGATAATTCAACAATTGGCCGGCCCGGGTTGACCGGGACCGGCCAAAATACTCTGTTATCCTTTTTTCCCCGATAGTGCTGTCTTTTACAACACCGGATCGCAACTGACTCAGCTACGAAAACGTTCGAGAATGTCGGCTCGTCTATTCTTCCAGCAGATCTTTATTTAGAAAACCCATCCATCCTTTAATTCCTTCTTCTCGTTTTTACCCTTCAAGACCATAAAGCATGCAGGCAAAGACCAGCGATGCAGGAATTCCAGATTAGCTCACGAAAGTTAAGTTTATTTCAACTCAACGGCGTAGCTGGCAATCGGTGGTGGGGTAGAAATGATTTTCTGTTCTTGGAGAAAGCCTGCAAATCGTTGATAGCGATTAATATCAAGCGCTCCAGGACGCAGGGCGAAGCGAGGCAGGGTATCCCTCCAGGCTCGGCGATTGAGTTCATCATCGAGATTTTTCCGGTCTCCCTTAATGAATAATTCCCAGCTTTCTTGGGGATGGTTGAGCAGGTACTGCACACCTTCCTCTAAAGCATCGACGAAGTGACGCAGACGTTTATCACCAATTCTGTTGCGATGGCTGATGATGATCAGCTCGTCATAGGCTGGAATACCTTGCTCTTCAACAAAAAAGGCCTTGCCGGGACGGCCTTCGATGTCCATCTGGTTTAACTCGAAGTTTCGAAAAGCACCAATGACTGCATCGGTCTGGCCGGAGAAAAGCGAGGGTGAAAGAGAAAAATTAACGTTTACCAAACTGACATCCTCAAGTGTCAAGCCTGCACGCTGCAACATGACTTTGAGAAGAACCGTCTCAAATCCACCTACGGAGTAGCCTATGGTCTTACCTTTGAGATCGGCAAGAGTAGCAATTTCTCCATCTTCCAGGACCACGAGGGAGTTGAGCGGAGTAGCCACCAGCGTGGCGATGCGCATCAGAGGCAGATTCTGGTCGACCTGCATATGATGTTGATGCTGATAGGAGACGGCCAAATCGGCTTTGCCGGCAGCAACCAGTTTTGCAGGATCATTAGGATTCGAGGGGGCAATGATTTCAAGCTCCAGACCCCGCTCTTGAAAATATCCCTGTTCCTGGGCGATGAAAATAGGAGCATGATCAGGATTGATGAACCAGTCAAGAATCAAGGTTAACTTTTCCGAAGCTGCGGCAGAGGTGGCCAGAAAGATGAGAAGACTGAAAACGGCAAAATAGATGCTAGTACGTTTTTTCATGGATAAGTTCCTTTGGCGATTCCCAGAAGTGGAGTTTGGTGATAAGTGCATCGATACAAAAATAAAGTGATAATGAGGTTAAGGCAAGTATGGCAAGTGCCGCAAACATGTTGTCGATCTGCATACGGGCATTGGCATAGAGCATATAATACCCGAGTCCGGAACTGGAGCCGACCCATTCGCCAACAACAGCACCGATGGGGGCGACGGCAGTTGCTACCCGTAAGCCGGAACCCAACGAAGGCAGGGCCGTAGGGATGATGATATAGCGGAACAATCTGGGAGTGGTCGCACCCATGATTCTGGCGAGTTCGAGAAGATCACGATCGGTTCGCTGCATACCATAATAGAAAGAAGATGTTACCGGAAAGTAGATGATCAGTACGGCCATGGCAACTTTGGAGGCAAGACCGTAGCCAAGCCAGAGCACCAACACGGGAGCGAGAGCGAAAACCGGAATAGCTTGAGAGATTACCAGAACCGGGAGTAGCCAACGTTTCAGTAAAGGTGAGAGGGTCATCAGCAAGGCACTGCTGCCACCTAAAAGCGAACCGATCAACAGACCCAGGAGTATTTCAACGAGGGTGGTCTGCAGGTGCGGCCACAACTCCTGCCAGTTATGAATAATGGCAAGTGCCACAGGCCAGGGGCCAGGTAGAATATACGGAGGTGCCCCACTGATCAGAACGATCAACTGCCAGACGAGAAGCAACATTATAGCCAAGGTAATGATCCTACCGGCTTTCATGGTTCTCTCTCATCAATTTACGAAGTAGGCTGTCATGCAGCCTGGCCGTATCCGGGGCAGCGGCGTGACGCGGCACCTTACCCGGAAGATCGCTGATAATTTCGACATCGGCGGGTGTACCTGAAAATATTATGATTTCATTACCCATGCGCAGGGCTTCGAGTGGATCGTGAGTTACCAGGAGAACGGTTTTATCTCTGGTCATGGACACGGTCAGATCCTGGAGCTTTAACCTGGTGAGCGCATCAAGGGCGGAAAACGGTTCATCCATGAGCAAAAGGCTGCGTTCTTCCATTAAGGTGCGTAGCAGGGCACCGCGCTGGCGCATACCTCCGGAAAGCTGAGCTGGAAGGGCCAGTTCATATTTTGCCAATCCGGCTGAGCGCAGCAGGACCGATGCTTTCTCCTCGGTACTTCGGCTCACCTCTCCCCGGAGACGAGCGCCAAGCATGACATTATCGTGCAAGGTCATCCAGGGCAGAAGGAGATCGTTTTGGCCCATCCAACTGACCTCCTGGTCTGGAGGTGAGAAGGTAATGGTACCGCTGTACTCGATATCGGGATTGCTGGCTATCAATTTGAGCAGAGTTGATTTGCCGCAGCCACTCGGTCCGAGAATGCAAGTGGTTTTGCCGGCGGCAATAGTAAGATTTAGGTTGTCAAACAGGGGATTCCCGGAATAATCAACACTCACGTCGGTTAAGCGGACGCTGGCTGGTGGTAGTATGGAGACTGCCATTAGGTGAAGACCTTTTTCTCCGTAACTGGAAAGAGGGAGGAGTTTGTCGAGTTCATAATAAACGTTTGATGTGCAAGCTACTTTAAGGCTTTACCTGGGCAACCGGAGGTGCGGGCATCTGAAATTCGGGCCAGCAGTTCTGCTGCGGATTTCTCTGGCGATGGCGCTGCTACGATGGCAGAGACTACGGCAATACCATCAGCACCTGCACCAATTACTTCAGCACAGTTTTCTTGGTTGATGCCGCCAATTCCCACCAAAGGAAGCGAGACACGCCGACGAATTATAGCTATACCATCTAGGCCCAGCGGCATGGCAGTATCACTCTTGGTAGCCGTGGCATATACCGGGCTGATACCTATGTAATCGGCGCCTTCCTCTGCCGCCTCCAAAGCATCGTCGAGACATTCTGCCGAGATACCGATGATTGCCGATTTGCCCAGCAGGCGTCGGGCATCGCGGATGTGCATATCGCTCTGGCCAAGATGAACACCTTCTGCTCCCATGGCAAGGGCTACATCCACTCTGTCGTTGATGATGAGTGGTATTCCAGCAGCAGAAAGCAGCTCCTTCAGTGCTTTTGCTTCAGCGACGAACTCCCGGGTTGACATCTCCTTTTCTCGGAGCTGCACACAACTCACTCCTCCCCGAATAGCGGCTGCCACGATTTCTGCCGTGGGTCGTCCAAGGGAAAGCCGGCGGTCAGTCACCAGATAAAGAGAATAATCGATATTCATGGTCTCAAACTTTTTCGATCCTCGCCCCATTGAGTAGATCTTCAGGGGAAATGCTATAGAGGGCATCAAGCAGGGCAACCATAAAGCTTCCCGGTCCTGAAGCCGATTCGGCAGCCTTTTCACCGGCGAGTCCAAAAAAAGCAAGAGCTGCAGCCGTCGCTGTCAGTGGATCGGTGTTGACGGCGGTAAAAGCGCCAATCGTTGCGGTCGCTGCGCAGCCGGTTCCGGTCACACTGGGCAGGAGTTCATGGCCGTTGGTTATTCTGAGGATTGTATTACCATCGGTCACCAGATCCACGGGGCCTGTGATTGCCAGGGTAGTGTCGAGCTCTCGTGCCAGAATGACTGCTGCCTTTTCTGCTTCATCCACAGAGTGCAGGGCATCCACTCCCTTGGTAAGCGAATTCGCATCACTCAAAGAGAGGATTTCCGAAGCATTGCCGCGAATGACACTTACTCCTGTTTCATCGATGATTCGCTTGGCAGAGCGGGTGCGCAGCGGGGTTGCACCGGACCCAACGGGGTCTAATATAATGGGAATGTTACGTTTGGTAGCAGCCTGGCCTGCCGTAATCATCGAGGAAACCCATTCGTCCGTGAGTGTGCCGATATTGAGAACCAGCGCTCCCGCAAAAGAGGTCATGTCTGCCACTTCGTTTTCCGCATGGGCCATAACCGGCGATGCTCCCATGGCCAGCAAGGTATTAGCGGTAAAGTTCATCACCACGAAGTTGGTGATATTGTGAATAAGTGGTTTGGTGGTGCGGACGACCTCAAGATTGGCGGCCGCCTGGTGAGCAAGATTGGACATGTATCACCTCATTAATTGTTGACGTAAGAACGTAATTTCTGGGATGAGATGATACAAAAAGTGTTGGTTGCTATGGAAAACGTGTCTTTTGCTATTCCCTACGCTGGCACAAACCAGATCAGGTTCAATGGGTATCATCTCAGGCTGAAGAGCCACCCCCGGCAAAAACCGAAGCGTAAGCTTAGAGTGCTCACCACAAAAAGTCAATCAGATTTGCGGTAAATGATCTTCAGATTTGTCAAAAACTGTCTCAGGTATTGCATTTTGTTATAAAATTTCCTACAATTTCGAAAATCGTTGGTGATTTTCGGTATGAACTTGTTATCTCATTCAAGATTTGGCTTTGGGAGAAGAATTCATCATACACTCATTTGCGCAAGGTGGCCATCACTCCGTCTTGCCGCTTGTTTGGTAAAAAAATGCTTCGCAGGGCCTCAAGGCTAATTTTTATGCGGAGTTCCCTAAATTCTTTTGCTATAGTGCCGATACCTTTAGTACCTGGAAATTCATGGCACGTTTTTCGAAAAAGAATTTCTGAGCTTGATATCCCGCTTGCCGGGATCAGAGAGAAAGAAGCGATTTTACCAGCACGGTGAAATTTTCTTTCTACACCGTTTTCAGGTTGCTTTCTTTTTCTGAGGAGCACCACGTAGCATCCAAAAGTTGTGTTATGTCAAGCTGTTCGTATATAACGTCAAAGGTTTACCTGTATATTTCGCACATGAAAAATATGTTTCGATTTGCTGTCCTGTTGTCTCTGGTGTTTTTGTTTCCATTTTTGAGCAATGCTAAACAATCTCAGTATGATATTGCCTATATCTGGGATTCTAAGCTTGAAAGTATTCTTGATTATCAGCAAGACCTGGAAGAACTCTTGGGACCAGAGGCGAGTCGAAAACTCCATATTGTCAAAAGGTCTAACGGTGATTTTGGGGTAATCTATGACCACAATGGCACAGCGCTTACCGTTGCCCGTCTGATGGTCGAACAGAGCGTACTCCTGCGTGAAGCCGGCATGACAGAGTGTTTAGCCGTAAGTGACAGTGGGTATCATCAACTCTACAATGTCAGTTACGCACTTGGCCCGAATCTTGAGGACATGAAAAAGCTTTATGCCAGTGTCTATAAATATCTGGGTAGTGAGGTAGGGAAGAATCTCTATATCGAAAAGACGGATCTGGATAATTACACCCTCATCTATCGTCGGCGCGATGATAGGGTCTCCACTTATAAGGTAGCCAAAAAGCATGCTAAGTTGTTGAGAAGAAAGAGAATCCGTACCTCGATAACCCCAGAGATGAATAACCCCGTTATCTTCGGGGAATCAAGTCATCTTGATGTTTCAATAGCCGCGAGCTCAAAGGATAGTGCTACAGAAAAACCGGATTCCGTCAAAAAAGCAGCAATTCCTGTTAAAACAGCATCGCTTCCTGTTAAAGCGGCAGCGTCTCCAGTGATCATCCGTACCACGGCAAAAGAACCGGTTACCAAGAAGCAGCCAACGGTTAAAACCGTAGGCTTTACAAGAGATGTATATAAAGCACCACTTGAGGGAGAAATAGAATCTTTCATCAAGCAGCTGCGAAATAAAGGGAAATTATCACGTGACGAACAAACGGGCTGGGTTGTGTATGACTTGACCTCCGGTAAATCTATAGTTGATATTAATGCCGACCATGTTTTCCAGGCGGCAAGCATGATCAAGCCTTTCGTTGCTTTGGCTTTCTTTCACAAGGTCAAGGAAGGGAAGCTGATTTATGGCCCGAAGAGTCGGCGCAATATGGAGAAGATGATCCAGCGTAGCAATAATAAAGCCACGAACTGGGTAATGCGAATGGCGGGTGGACCACAACAGTGTCAACGAATTCTTCAGAAACACTACGGTGATATTTTTCAGAAAACATATATAAGTGAATATATACCTGCGGGCGGAAAAACCTATAAAAACAGTGCAGTCCCCTCTGATTATATTCGTTTTCTCCAGGCGCTTTGGAATAACCAGCTGCCCTATGGAAAAGAGATCAGGCGGCTAATGTCTCTGCCGGGTCGCGACCGTCTCTATGATGGCACGCCTATACCTCAAGGAACGCTCGTTTATAACAAAACGGGATCTACGGCCCACTTGTGCGGTGATATGGGAATTATCGTACCTAAAGATAAAAACGGCAAACGCTACCCCTATGCAGTTGCTGGTGTCATCCAGCGCACCTCACGTGCCAAGAATTACTCGAAATGGATGCTCACTCGGGGCAATGTGATAAGACAGGTATCAACCATCGTTTATGAAGAGATGAAAAAGCAGTACAAGCTGTAAGGATTGAATCTTAATAGATAATTTTGATAACTCCAGTATTCCTGATTGCCGCCAGCACTCCACAAGCCCGACATTTCTAGAAATATCCGATCTCATTGATTTGTCCACGAAGTCATGGTCCGGGAATATATCCCGGACCAAATCGTCTCTTAATTGTCTTTTTCAAGAGCGTGTTCGTGGATGTATTTGTCGAAGTTGGTCCTTAATTGGCTTATTTGCAGAGCCAGAGACATACACCTGTCTTCAGTAAGACAACTGTCAGCTTCGTTATCCTCGACAAAGGTTTTCAGATGATGACGATCCCGGTGAAAGTCCACAGCCCAGGCGTTGGCCTCTTCATCGAATTCCACATCGAAATCAATTCCGCAGACACCTATATTGGGGTGAACTTTTGCGATTTTTTGGCAAAGCTCTTCTTTGGTAACCATATTTCCACCTTTCGTATATTGTATATTTGGCTATTATAAATCAATAATAGGAGTCATTTCCTCCTTGGGACATAATATGCATTGATCGGAGTGAACTCAAGTTGGTGAGTCTTGTTAGGGGAGAAGATAAGATTAGGTGCCGCCAACGAAAGACTAATCAGAACAGTTCGATAAGCTGCCAGAGAAGTTGAAGACTGATCAGTGCGTAAATACCGGCGATAACGTCATCGAGCATGATACCCAGGCCACCGTGTATGCGGGTATCAAACCAGGAAACGGGGAAAGGTTTGGTGATGTCGAACAAACGAAAGAGTGCGAATCCGAGAAGCCAGGCTATAGGATGGGCAGGGGCCATGGTCAGAGTTATCAACATACCGACGATTTCATCGATAACAATTACCCCGGCATCGGGGCGATCAAGTATCTTCTCAGCCGATCCGGCAACAAAAAATCCGATAACAAACAGTGCTACAATGGTTGCAATATAGGCAGTCAGAGGTAAATTTCTCATAAAAAGCCAGGGAACAAAGGCGGCAAGTGAGCCCCAGGTGCCAGGTGCTTTGCGAATATTGCCAACATAGCATCCGGTGGCTAGAACCATGATTAAACGGTTCATCTGAGATTGCTCCTGTTTCGCACGGCCTCATACACCGCCCGGAGAGAGATATTATTAGCCAGGGCCACTCTGCGGCACTCTTCGTACTCTGGATAGATCTGCGAACCTCCTGGGGTACTAACCTGTTTGGCTTTAAGTTTCCCCCACGGCGTCTCCACCTCGATAATTTCGCGAGGTAGTGTCTGGCGGTGCTCACGTCGGTACCGCAAGCCTATTGCCGATGTTTCGGAAAAGATGGTCTCTCTTAGAACCATCGCCAGATGGAGAGGAGCGATCACCTGAAGCCCAAAGCCGGGTCTGCCTTTTTTTACCTGCAAAGGGGTGAGGCTGACATCAAGTGCTCCTTGGCCAATGAGCGTTTCCAGCAAATAGGGAAAGCCTTCGGTGTTGTAATCATCGATATTAGTTTCGATGACCTCCACTTCCTGATACTCGGCAACCTCGACCGATGTGCCGACAATGAGCCGGAAAAGGTTGGGCTGATTATCAGGCAATACGTGACTGCCGGCTCCATAACCAGTGGAGGAAATGATCATGGCAGGCATCCTGCTAAACTCATCGCTCAGCACCTTGAGAAGAGCGGCTCCGGTGGGAGTGACCAGTTCCTGACCGCAATCGACACCGTAACAGGGAACACCGCGAAGTATTTCACAGACTGCCGGAGCGGGTAGGGGCAGGGTGCCATGAGCGCATTTCACGAAGCCCCGGGGTTGGGGTACTGGTGCAGCAATCAGCTTTTCTATCCCGAGATGATGCAGGCCAACAATGGTACCGACAATATCAATGATGGTATCGACAGCACCAACCTCATGGAAGTGAATTTTTTCCGGCTCAGTGTTATGTACTTTGGCTTCTGCCCTGGCCAGTTCGGTAAAGACAGCCAAAGACCTCTCGATGATGATGCCATCAAGTGATGATTTGTTGAGTATGTTACCGATGCTTTCCAGGTTGCGAAAATTCTGCTGGCTGGATCCCGGCTCGATATGTGCTCGACAGGAACCTATGCCGCAAATGGTTGGGGTAGAAATGCTGAGCGAGAATTCGCCGATATCTATCTTGGCCAATTCCTGCCGTAGGACCTCTTCCGGGAAACCGCAATGCAACAGGGCGCCCAGGAACATATCTCCACTTATCCCGGAAAAACAGTCAGCGTAGGCAATGCGTGGCGATGAACTCATGATGTCTATGAGCTGGTGAAGCGGCTGCCGGCTGGCAGAGGATTGCCGCAGAGAAACGCCTCGGCGGTAAGACGCTTTTTACCCTCGGGCTGCAATTCCCTGATAAGTAGGGAGTTGCTGCCGGTGGCCACAAGAATGCCGTTGCTGTCGGCGAGCAGGACGGTGCCCGGAGGAGCACCACCATCCCTATTGACCACCTTGGGAGCAAAAAGCCGGTAGCGTGTGCCTTCAAGAAATGTATAGGCACTTGGCCAGGGATCAAGTCCTCTGATCAGACAATGCAGGTCCACGGCTGACTTGCTCCAATCGATCAAACCCATCTCTTTTTTCAAGGGTGGCGCTTTTGTTGCGCCATTATCACTTTGCTGACGGGGTGGCAAATCGTTTTTACGCAGCCTGGCCAGTGCTGTAATGAGTGTTTCCGCACCCAGGAGCGCCAGCTTTTCAAAAAGCGTCCCCGCCGTCTCATCATGGGTCATATCGATGGCTGCAGGCAGGAGGATGTCTCCGGTATCCATGCCCTCGTTCATCTGCATGACGGTCACCCCGGTGGTCTGGTCTCCGGAAATGACTGCCCACTGAATTGGCGCTGCACCGCGATGCCTGGGCAACAAGGATCCGTGTACATTGATGCAGCCATATGGCGGTAGATTAAGAATTTCCGGAGGCAGAATCTTACCATAGGCGACGACCACAATGAGATCTGGCTTAAAGCTCCTAAGGACATCGTAAAATGCATCAGATTTAATCGTGGTGGGCTGGAGAATCATAATACCAGCTTCCTCGGCGACAACCTTGACCGGCGGCGGGCTGAGTTTTTTGCCTCGCCCCTTTCCTTTGTCCGGTTGCGTCACTACAGCGACTATATGATGCTCGCTATTTATAAGTTTCCGAAGAGATGGCACCGCAAAGTCAGGGGTGCCCATAAAGATTATCCGGTATCCATCTCTGCTCATGCAGGCACCTTTTTGGAGGCCATGACTTTTTTCATTTTTTTCTTGTAGAGACTGCGCTTAAGGGGCGTCAGGTGATCAATGAAAAGTATGCCATTCAGGTGATCGATCTCGTGCTGGAGTACCACGGCAAATCGATCTTCGGCGGTGAGCTCCTGGGTGTTTCCGTCTCTGTCCTGATATTTCAAGGTGATCTTTTTAAAGCGTTTCACGTTGGCAGTGAGATCTGGAACACTGAGGCAACCCTCTTCGTCTATCTGGGTTCCTTCACTGGCAACAATTTCAGGATTGATGACTGCAAGATATTCCCTTTTTTCAGCATCTGATCTGGTATCGACGATGAGCAGCTGGATTGATTCACCAACTTGTGGTGCAGCCAGGCCGATGCCCGGTGCGTCATACATGGTGTCGGCCATATCCTCGATGAGTTGTTGCAAATCTTCGGTAAAACTCTCGACTTTATTGGCCTTTTTTCGAAGCACAGGCTCAGGATATTGATATATTTTACGTAAGCTCATTTTATGTGTATGTATGTTGAAATTGTCTTAAAAATGAAATGGCGTCAAACTCTACCATAGAGTATACAATTGTGCTATCTTCATAAAAGTGCAAGTAAAACATGACACCACCCAGCGAACTAAAACCGAGTAGCTGGTAATGGCTATTGAGTAGATAATCACATCAATGAGTACAATACCTCAGGATAGAATAATATGGAAATAGTGTTGTTGGTAGCAAGTTATCTTATTGGGGCAATTCCTTTCGGTCTTCTTGTGGGGAAATTGGCCGGAGTGGACGTGCGTCAACACGGCAGTAAAAATATTGGCGCAACCAACGTGAATAGGCTTCTTGGCAAAAAACTAGGAATCATAACCCTCGTGCTCGATGTGCTCAAAGGCTTTCTCCCCATTACCTTGGCCGCGCAGATTTTGGGGGATTCATCACAGGCCGTGATATATGCGTGTGGTTGCGGTGTCCTGGCTGTTGTGGGCCATATGTTTCCCATCTACCTGGGATTCAAGGGTGGCAAAGGAGTGGCAACGGGCTTAGGAGTTTTCCTCTACCTCTCACCACTGGCTATAGCGATAAGTTTGCTTATTTTTATCGGTGTTGTCGCTCTTTCCGGATTCGTTTCTGCCGGCTCGCTCGCAGCTGCCGGTCTTTTTCCACTTTGGCTCTATCTGCTTGGAGCTTCCGCGCCGCTCATAGTGACCGCTTTGATCATTGCTGTTCTCATCTGGATAAAACACCATGAAAATATTGGCAGGTTGGTAAGAGGGGAAGAGAAGAGCTGGAAAAAGAAGGCATGAATGTGCTGGTTGCTTAAATTATTTCTGGATCAAATCGAAGATTTTCCTAAAATGATTAATGTACTGGTGGTTAATGGAAATGACCAGCAGTACAGTTACCAATATAAACGCAGGGGGGTTATAGGCATTGGCACTAGCCCAGACAAAAGGGATTAGTGCCTTGTATGTATATTTACGTTCACGATTCTTCAACTATTTCTGTTTTCTTGTTTTTATACCCCTCGGAGGGTTACTGAAAAGACTGACAGAAATAAATTTTAAAGGCACTAAATTGACAGGGGATGAGGGTATGAAAGCTATTCAGGTAAAGACGTTTGGTGAACCGGAGGTTATGCAAATCCTCGAGCTAGATATTCCCCAACCAGGGGATGATGATGTGCTCATCGAGGTTGAAGCCATTGGTGTAAATCCCGTGGATACCTATATACGTGCTGGTAACTATCCCCTTCTTCCTGGGCTTCCCTTCACTCCCGGCAAAGATGTCAGTGGTAGGGTCATCAAGATAGGTGACGGGGTGAAAAAATGGAAAGAAGGAGACCGGGTCTACAGCGCGGGTACACTCTCCGGGGCATATGCGCAATATTCCGTGTGTCATCAATCACAGATTTTTTCCCTGCCTGAAAAGATGAGCTTTACCCAGGGTGCAGCGGTCGGTATTCCCGGGGCGGCAGCTTGGCGAGCCCTTTTTACCAGGGCCAGGGCCATACAGGGCGAGCGTTTGCTTGTCCACGGCGCCAGCGGCAGCGTTGGTATGATCGCCATCCAGCTTGCTGTTGCCGCGGGACTGGAGGTACACGGTACCGCTGGTACCGATGAAGGTCTGGAAAAGATCCGTAAAGCTGGCGTCAGTAAAGCCTACAACCATAGTAAAAAAGATTATCTTGAAGAGATTACCAAGGATCTTGGGGAGAAAGGCTATAACATCATCTTGGAGATGCTTGCTAATGTAAATCTGGTCAATGACCTGGCTCTTCTTGGCATCGGTGGCAGGGTTGTGATCATTGGCAGCCGGGGGGAGATAACTATAGATCCCCGGGCAACCATGGCCAAGGAAACGGAGATTCTTGGTATGTCATTGTTTAACAGTAGCGAGGAGCAGATGAAAGAGGCGCAGGTAGGACTTTATCAACAGATGGATGCGGGTAGACTCACTCCGCAAATTGCCATGGAGTTACCGTTGGCCGATGCTCCTGAGGCTCACCGACGTATTCTGGAATCAGGAAATTGCGGTAAGATTATTTTGATCCCCCGCTAAGGCGCCGTTATGGCCGAAATAAAACAGATAATACAACGGAGAAGATAATGGCACTAATCAAATGGCGAGACTCTTATGCCACTGGCATACCGGAGATGGACGATGAACATCGCGAAATAATAGATATAATAAACACGCTCTATGAGATGATCAGAGATAAAAAGAATTATGAAGAGCTGAAAAATGTTTATGAACGTATGTATAACTATTCGCTTAATCATTTCAGCCATGAAGAACAGATCCTTGAAGAATCGAACTATTCTGGTCTTGCTGCCCAAAAAGAGCAACATAGCCGCTTCGCTGCCAGGTTAGAAGAGATGAAAGAGCAGCTGCTTTCTGCAGATGAATCAGCAATTCCAGAGGTCTACAAGTTTTTGCGTGAATGGTGGCTTCAGCACATTGTTGAGGTTGATGGTCAATATGGAGATGTTCTCAAGGAAGATTAAACAGGAGAAATGTAAAGAAAATGAAAAAAAACATACGACACTTCCTTCGACCGATATTGCAAATGCTGATCTGTGCCGCTGTTGGGCTAAGTTTTTCAGGCTGCTCCAGCACCTATTACAGTGCTATGGAAAAGGTCGGTATTCATAAGCGAGACATCATGGTCTCCCGGGTCGAGAAAGCCAGGGACTCACAGGAAGAAGCACAGGAACAATTCAAGTCGGCTTTGGAGCAGTTTGACTCGGTGGTCTCTCTCAAGGAAACCGATCTAAAAAAGGCTTATGATAAACTCAACGCAGAATATGAGGACAGTAACGAGGCAGCCGAGGAAGTTTCCATGAGGATAGATAAGGTGGAAGAGGTTTCCGAAGCGCTCTTTGAAGAGTGGGAAGAAGAACTCGAACTCTATCAAAATAGAGATCTCCGAAGAAGCAGTCGGGAGCAGTTGCGCAAGACCAAATTACGATATCGAGAAATGTTGGCAAATCTACACAGGGCTGAGGAAAGTATGGAGCCGGTCTTGAAAATCTTCCGCGATAATGTACTTTTTCTCAAACATAATCTCAATGCCCAGGCCATCGGTTCGTTGCAGGGTGAGTTCGCTCAGTTGCAGGGTGAGATTGATGTGCTCATCAAGAGAATGAATGTAGCCATCGAGTCCTCAAACTCTTTTATAGCTGAAATAAGGAGATGATGGCTCAGATATTGGCATTTACAACTTGTTGAAGGCATTTTGTCGAGAAATTTTTGCTAGAGAGCAGGTATGAAAGAATTGAGTGAGCTGGATCTCCCCGGTGACCGGAGTTATACCAATGACCATGAATGGGCCCTGGTGGATGGCGACAAGGTCAAGATAGGAATAAGTGACTATGCCCAGGATCAGCTGGGAGACATTGTCTTTATCGAGATGCCAGAAGAGGGAGATGAGTTTGAGAAGGGTGACGAATTCGGGACCCTGGAATCAGTGAAGGCGGTCTCTGAACTTTTCTTACCGATTGGCGGTAGAGTTGTGGCGGTAAATCAAGACCTTGATGACCAGCCGGAACTTCTCAATGATGATCCTTACGAGAACTGGATCGTAATCATCGAGCCAACCGATCTTGGTGAAATGGAAGATTTGTTGAGCAGCAGTACCTATCTCGATATGCTGCGCGATTGATAAAGGTATTCTGGATCATTCAACCGGACAGCGCCTTGTATGATGATTTTAGCGGAGGTAGTCCGGTCAGAGTCAACACGCTTTTCCGCTAGTCCTCCTCATCAGCGTAGTGTTTAGCCATGCAGTCGGGGCAGATACTATGACTAAATTTTGCCATGGTATGGTTTTCAATGTATTTTTCCAGACGATGCCAAGCTTCGTCATCACTGCGAATACCATGGCAGTGCATGCAGATGGGGAGAATACCCTGCAGAGTATCGACGTGTTCCAGGGCCTGGCGAAGCTCATTCACGGTTGAAGCAAGCGATTCTTGGACGCGTACCATCCTCTCTGCTGTCCGGATGCGGGCCCGCAACTCATTTTCATTAAAGGGTTTGGTGATATAATCGTCGGCACCGGCATCGAGGCCATGAACGATATCATCTGTCGTGTCTCGGCCGGTCAACATGATGATATATATGGGAGTATCTCGATCGAGTTCTCGTATTTTCCGGCAGACCTCCAGACCATCCATTTCCGGCATTTCCCAGTCTAGAACGGCAATCTGAATATTGTTGGGGTTATTGAGCATCTTCCACGCTTCACTGCCGTTTTCTGCGGTTACCACGGTATATTGCCATTTCTCCAATACAACTTGAAGCATCAGGCGTGAGGTATAATCATCTTCAGCGAGTAATATTTTCATGTCATTATTCTCCCGGGTGCTTTACGGAAACATCTTTTAGCTGCTGGAAACCGGGGTTTTCTCAAGCAGTTTCAAATCCCCTTTCTTTATTACCATATCAGCTATGTTGATGAAAGAGAAAGCAAAAAAAGTTTGCTAATACAAAAATGAGCCAATTATTCTTAGTCAATACTTATGGATAATTCTATTGCGAAAAAATTAAACGGGAATTAATGGTTTTAACCATTGGTGACAGTCAAGCCTCTTTGATCGTACAGAATGTGAATTGAAGGAGATGGATATGAATGCATTTGCGGGATCGCAAAACTACGTGCTCGATGACGAGCTATCTAAAATCGTCAACATTTCCATGTCCCTGGAAATGCCCTTGTTGCTCAAGGGAGAACCGGGTACAGGTAAGACCATGCTGGCCCATGCAGTCGCCGACAGTCTGAGCATGGATCTCATTGTCCTCAATGTCAAATCGAATATGAAACTGATCGAGGCACTGTACCAGTATGACACGCTCACTCGTTTGAACGACAGCCGTTTCGGGGATTCTGCAAGAGATGTCAGCGATATTAACGAGTATATCCGAATGGGCAAGATCGGCCAGGCTTTTGTGACGGAGAAGCGCTGCGTTCTCCTCATTGATGAGATAGACAAAGCGGAAACGGAATTTCAAGATGACATGCTGGATGTGCTCGATCAGATGGAATTCGATATCCTTGAAACCGATGAGAGGGTAAGGGCGAAACATCGACCGGTGATCATAATCACCTCCAATGCCAAAAAAGACCTCTCTGATCCCTTTCTCGGGCGCTGCAACTTCCATCATATTGCCTTTCCAGAGCCGAAGATGATGCGTAAGATCATCCATGCTCATTTCGAAGATATTTCCGATATTCTCGCCAAAAATGCCATTGACACCTTTTATGAATTGCGGACCATCGAAGGTGTCGAGAAGAAACCGGCAACCAGGGAGCTACTCAATTGGATTCGTGCCTTGCAGGCCGATCCAGATTTCAAGAGCGGCAAGCTGCTTGCCAAGGAGATACCTTATCTGGGCGTGCTTTTCAAAAAAAGCGGCGACTATCAGCGTGCCACCGGCACATTGGTAAAAACCGGATTTTTCAGGTAGATCATGTTTATTCAGTTTTTCTACACTCTGAAAGAGGTCGGCATCCCGGTGAGTCCAACCTCTTTCCTCATTTTTCACAATGCCATGGAAAAAGGATTGGTGCGATCCGTAGAAGATTTTTATTACACCGCCCGCACCGTCCTGATTAAAAGTGAAAAATATTTCGATCTCTACGATCAGGTTTTTGCCCACATCTTTCAGGGTACAGCCTTACCGGAACGAAGCGAGGAAGAGCTGGACCTCATGGCCATGGGCATGCTTGATGAATGGTTGAAAAACCCAAAGGAACTGGCTGCTAGCCTTGGTATCGATGAAGACAAAATGAACAAACTCTCCCCGGAGGAACTTCTCGACTATTTTAAGGAGAGGCTTAAGGAGCAGGAAGGTCGTCATGACGGCGGCTCCAAATGGATAGGAACAGGTGGAACATCACCCGTGGGGCATTCCGGCTATCATCCCGGTGGCATGCGGGTCGGTGGAGTTTCCGGTGGTAAAACAGCGATAAAGGTTGCGGGGGAGCGTCGCTATAAGGACTACTCCATTGATGCTCCGCTTACCCGTGCAGCGCTTGGTGAAGCACTGAAGAGACTGAGAAATCTGGTACCGCAGGGAGCAAAAGATCAGATTGATGTGGACGGCAGTATTTATCAGACCATGAAAAATGGCGGAGAGATAGAGCTGGTTTTTGAACGAAGTGTTGTTGACCGGCTCAAGGTAATCCTGGCCATCGATAACGGCGGCTGGTCCATGGAGCCACACGTTGAGGTGGTGCAGACACTGTTTTCCTATGCCCTGGCACAGTTCAAGGATCTTAAGACCTACTATTTTCACAATACTATCTATGACCTG
>JAAUYI010223771.1_pt1 | contig 46583 bp, 35 predicted proteins | sample 7278041 | NCBI WGS metagenome assembly JAAUYI01 (sample SAMN14350216, study PRJNA611818) | marine sediment metagenome | isolation source: surface marine sediment (0.6m) | place: French Polynesia: Moorea | collected 2018-08
GTAGTACTAGTCATAGGATAGCTCTAATGACAAGAAGGATAAAAATTATTTCTCACAGCGAAAAATGATGGATCTCTCTAGGAGATTCTTTCTATTTTTGAGTCTGAAGAAAATCGTAATTCATGAATGAGGAAGTTTAGACCTTTTAACCTCTCTCGATTAGCTTTTAAAAAATAATGGAGCCAATAAAGTAAAATAGAAAAAATTTTAGAGAAAAATTTTCTTGTGATATAGCCTTAGAAGTATTTATACTGCTTAATTAAAATAACTTGGGAAGAGTGGCAGAGTGGCCGAATGCGTCTGTCTTGAAAACAGAAGTCCTGCAAGGGACCGGGGGTTCGAATCCCTCCTCTTCCGTCTTTCATTGGTCCAACGGTCTATTTTCCTTGTCGGAACCCCCCATTTGAAGCCTGGAATCTTACCCTCAGGCGCAAAGTGATGGGCCATTTTATCGGCCATTTTGAGGGAATCACCCCGTTTCTTCACGGCCATAATGTCATCATGGGGTATAACTTTAAGATCCTTCTTTGAGATACATGGATCAAAAATAGTGGAAAATGGAGCAATAATCAAGAAAATTATCGAGGAAATCAGGTGATAAGAACAGGGTGATGCAGCACTGTAGTAACGATCAGACTCTCTACTCACGATATGAGTTTCCTTGATGTCAAGGCGCTGAGCGGTGATAGGAAGAAGGCCGAGCCGAGCGCCGCTGGCTAGCTGCTGAAAGCAAAAAGCTTGCATGAATTGAACAAAGGGAAGAATAAACTTGCAAAGACCTTTTGGGAAAATTTGGAGCTGAAAGGGTGGTTTTTTCAATCGCTGACAGAAGAAGGGATCTATCTCGATCCCTTCCTTCATCTTATAGTATAGCTCTAGCGAGTGAAAAGTTCGTTATCCTTAAAGAAATAAGAAACTTCGACTTTTGCTGTGTCTGGTCCATCCGATCCATGAACGGCATTGGCATCGATTGATGTAGCAAAATCGGCACGAATTGTTCCAGGAGCTGCTTCCTGGGGATTTGTAGCTCCCATGAGATCTCGATTCTTCTGGATGGCATTATCTCCTTCAAGAACAGAAACAACAACAGGGCCAGAAATCATAAAGTCTACAAGATCTTTGAAGAAAGGACGCCCTTTATGGATCGCATAAAAACCTTCAGCTTCTGCCCGGCTTAAGTGTTTCATTTTTGTTGCGGCGATCATTAGTCCTCCTTTTTCAAACCGGGAAAGAATGTCTCCGATCTGATTCTTTGCTACTGCATCTGGTTTTATGATCGATAATGTTCTTTCTTTTGTCATTCTTTTCTCCTTTTTATTTCGTTGAGCATAACTTATTTGCGTTTAAAAACAAACTAGTAATTTAAAATATTTTCTTTATTTTTTCTCATACGCAAAGAGGAGGAGCGCGAAGCGACTGTGGGAGATTGACTTGCTATTTTCTTGTTTGAATGGAATGGAATCGGGTATAGTCTGTGGGACAGGCCATGAAATACCGTTGACTACCACCTGGAAACATGTCACAAGCCATTGATTTTGCTAAGATAAAAAGAGTCCTTGTTGCCAAGCTTCGTCATCATGGAGATGTCCTTTTTTCCAGCCCTGTTTTTTCGATTTTAAGTGAGCGGTTTCCCCATTTAGAGATCGATGCCTATCTCTATAAAGAGACCCTTCCAATGCTTGAAGGGCATCCTGGAATTGCGGACTTTTTGCTCTACGAAAAGAGTTGGAAAAAGCTTCCATTTTTTAAGCGTTATCTTCAAGAAATGAAACTTCTAAGGAAAATCCGAAGAGGGGGCTATGACTTAGTCATTAATTTAACGGAGGGAGATCGCGGGGCGATTGCGGCAAAAGTTTCTCGGGCTCGGTATGCGGTAGGGTTTGATCCTCGAGGAGATGGGATGAAAGGGAAAAAAAAGTGCTATACCCATCTGATTCAGCACACTCCAAAGCCCCGTCACACTGTTGAAAAGCAGCTCGATGCTCTGCGCTGTCTAGGGCTTTTTCCTACTCCTAAGGAGCGCGATCTTTTTTTTCATATTCCTGAAAAAGTAACGGAAGGTGTCAGTCAACGCCTTCCTGAGAATTTTGTTCTGTTCCATCCTGTTTCAAGATGGATGTTTAAAACACTTCCCCCTGAAACCATGGCAGCTGCTATTCGTTATCTTCAAGAACGTGGAGAAAAAGTTGTTTTAACAGCAAGTCCTGATCCAATCGAGATAGCAATGAATCAAAGAATTGCAAAGCTTTCTCCGGGAGTGATCGATTTATCGGGAAAGATTTCTCTTAAAAAGCTGGGCGCCATCATCGCAAAGAGTCGCCTTCTTGTGACGGTTGATTCCGTTCCGCTTCACCTGGCAAGCGCTTTAAAAAAGCCTGTTATCGCACTTTTTGGGCCCACATGTGATCAAAACTGGGGGCCCTATCGCAATCCTGCAGCAAGAGTGATTCGTATGCCAGTAAGCTGTCGTCCCTGCTATCAACCTGGATGTGGAGGGAGTGGAAAAAGTGATTGTTTAGAGATCCTCCCTGTCTCAAAAATCATTGAAGCACTCCATACCTTTTCTGAAGAACTCTTATAGTTCAAAGTCTTCGCCGAAATAGGTTGAGCGCGCCTCTTTGCTTGCAAGAAGCTCAGCGATGGTTCCTGAATGGGTAACGCGTCCTTCTTGGATCAGATAGGAATGGTCCACAATGGAAGAGACTTCGCGTGCGTTATGGTCTGTAATTAGAACACTGATATTTTTTGAGGTAAGATGGCGCATCATGAGTTTCACATCATGGATGGTTAGAGGATCGATATTAGCAAAAGGTTCATCAAGAAGGAGGAGGCGGGGATTTGTGACTAAAGACCGGGTGATCTCTAGACGACGACGCTCCCCTCCTGAAAGGGTTGTCGCCCGTTTTTTCCCGAGGGAGGTAAGGTGGAGTTCTGCTAGCAGTTCTTCTAAGCGCCGCTTTCTTTCTTGCTTTGAAAGAGGAAGGGTTTCAAGAATGCAAAGAATGTTTTGTTCTACAGTCATGTTTTGAAAGATAGAAGGTTCTTGAGCGAGGTATCCCATTCCCATTTGTGCTCGCAAATGAACGGGAGAAGTTGTGATTTCTTGGTCTTTAAAATGAACGGAACCGCTATCGGGTCTAATTAGACCCATCGTCATGTAGAAGGCCGTTGTTTTCCCTGCTCCATTAGGCCCTAGAAGTCCGACGACTTGCCCCTCACGAACGCTAAATGAAAGACCGTTAACAATGCGCTTACCGAAGTAAGATTTTGAGAGATTTTTGACTTTGAGTAGCATGGTTCATCCTTATCAGTTTCTTTGTGTGGGAAAAAGGCTATCGAGCCGCATTTTCTCCTCTTCAGTCAATGTAAAGCGTAGAATTCCCACTCCTTTGACTATTTCCTCTCCCTCTTCTTGGGTTATCAAAATTTCAGGAGCACTCAGCTTTAATTTTTTTTCTTCATCCCAAAAAAGAACTGTATGATCACCATCGGCCAGGAGGTGCGTTTGCATCAATTGGGGATGATGAATCACATGATCAGCAAGTCCCTTCGTTAGGGGGCGACTAAGGTCATGGGAAAAAATCTGGACATTTCCATCTAAATAAATGGTTTTTGGCTTCGGTTCAAAGCCTTGAGTAGAGTACTCAATCCGTGCTCGATTGGCAAAAAGGAGGTGGTCTTTACTTTCATATTTGAGTGGTTGATCAGGAGGACTTTCACAAGTGATTAAAAGCGCATCGCGCTCTAATTTTAGTGTTCCGTAAGACGTTAGAGAATCACCATCATTTGAAGAGAGAACGGTTTTTCCTGTCGTTTTAATGGTTTGCACCGTCCACTTTCCACAGGTTTCCCTTTGTTTCAAAGAGAAACGATCTTCTCCTACGAGTGTCCCAAGAAGGGGGTCATAGATGATCACTCCTTTTTGTAACAAAAGTAGATGGTCTTGATGGTTCCATGTTAAAAGTTGAGAGGCAAACTGACACTTTCGTTTAGGATCTTCGGGGAAAAAGAAGGATGAAAGCTCACCTTCAGGGGAATCCAAAGTGAGAAGGTTTGTTTCAAGATCTAGGTGGATCCTTTTTGCATGGACCCAGTCTCCAAGATGGGTTAGCGATGCAGGTTTTTTCCCCGTTGCTGTTAAAGTCTCTTTTTCATAAGTGGCTTTTTCACAATGGATGTGGAAGTCCCTGAGATAGTCGATGTGAACGTCTTGTTCAGCGATAAGATGAGATATTTCCACGTTTTTGCCCTTTCGATTAAGCGAAAGGTCCATCGTTTTACAGAAAAGATCGAGTTCTCTATCTTTAAAAATAATGGGGCATTCTCGCCCCATGACTTTGCCAGTCATTGTTTGAAAGTCAAAAAAAGCTTCATCTGAGAAGAGTTGCTTTTGAGATTCGAGAAGAATAGAAACGGCATTTTCTAAATGGATCGAAAAAGGTTCAAGGGAAGACTTTTCTTTATTGATTATGGCAACTCTTGCCTTCATTTGGCCTAGGTCGTGATCCAAGGTCACATTTCCTCTTAGAACAAGATTGCTGCCATCATAGCCCGCTGTATCGGAAGAAACATTGTAGGAGAGTTCGTAGGGGGAAATGTCTGCAAGAAGGGGAGAAAGTGTTGTTAACAGAATGAGCCAATGATTCATTTCGTGCTTTCTTGAGGTCGAACTTGTGCTTTAAATTTTTCTGCGTGGAAATCGGGAGCTTTTCCAGAAAATGTCAGAGTGACTTCTTTTGCGATTCCTTTTAGATAAGCATCCTTTGTATCGAGGTGTGTTGTTAAGCTCTCTCCTGGAAGATGGAACAGAGCTAGGAACACACGCTGAGCATTAAAGTGGTGATCGATGTACCGATAGGTTCCCTCTTCTGATTGGAGATAGCGGATATTTTGAGTCCTTTCCCCTTCTTCGTCATCAATTCTTTCCTGAAAGTAACACTTCAGTCCCATCATTTGTTCAATAAGTTCTATCCGATCGCCACGGGGGATGGCTGTTAAAATAGAGCGAGGACTTTCAATATGATGGTGGAGCCGCGTTGTTCCTTTCTCAGAAATCCATAAATCTTTTGAGACCCCACTTCGCGTTTGTGTGTTGGAATATTTTTTTTCTTGTTTAGGTATGCAAATTTTTTCTGTCAGTGTCTCTTCAATACTTTTCACATCTTTTGAGGAATAAAAAGCCCCAAAAATCACACCGATTGTAAAAATAACTAAGAAAAGAGAGGCAAAAATTGTCGCGCGCTTAATCAATTAAGGGCCTCTTTGGATCAGTTCGTAAAGAGGGCAAGCTTGTTTGATTAAAGTTTTAAGGGTTTCAAAAGGGATCACAGAATGTTTATCGCTAAGAGCTTTTTCAGGGTCATTGTGAGATTCAATGTAAAGGAGGTTAGCGCCAGCAGCAAGAGCAGACTTTGCTAACGTAGGAATGAACTCTTTTTGGCCACCTGACTGCGCGCCCAGTCCTCCGGGAAGCTGGACCGAATGGGAAGCATCGAAACAGACTGGAAATCCGAAGGATTGGAGGATAGGAATCGCACGCATATCAGAAATAAGGTTGTTATAGCCAAAACTTGTTCCACGGTCTGTAAGAATGATCCGTTGATTTTCTGTTGAAAGGACCTTCTTTATTGTGTGTTCCATATCCCATGGAGACATGAATTGCCCTTTTTTAATGTTGACTACAGCCCCTGTATTTCCTGCGGCAAGCAGAAGGTCGGTTTGTCGACAAAGAAAGGCGGGAATTTGGAGAACGGTGCAAACTTCTGAAACAGGCTGAGCTTCAGCTGGGTGGTGAATATCAGTAAGGACAGGGACCTCAAACTCTTCTTTGATTTTTTTTAGAATGCGCAACCCTTCTTTTAGCCCTGGTCCACGATAAGAATCGATAGAGGAGCGATTGGCTTTGTCATAACTTGACTTATAAATAAACTGAACCCCCGCATCACGAAAAATTTTTTTCAATTCCGCCGCCGTTTTCATTGCGTGCGCTTCACTTTCTATCACACAGGGACCTGAAATGACTGTGAGGGGGTGTTCTTTACCTATCTCAATTCCATCCATTTTAAACGTCAACTTTACCCTCCAATGCTCACTTAAGGACCTCAATGACTAAGTTTCAGAACACAATATACTTGAAATTCATTTTTCTTATGACTAAAATTTGCAATGATTCGTGGATTGATAGCTCAGTTGGATAGAGCATCCGCCTTCTAAGCGGACGGTCGCAGGTTCGAGTCCTGCTCAATCCGTATTTTTTAAAAGTGTTTCTCGCATGAAAAAAGAGCAGCCACAAGGAGTTTTACTAGGAGAATTTCCCTTTGAATTAAAAAAATTCGAGGGGCTAGATCCTGTACTCTCTTCATTCAGAAGCAAAGAATTTCAAGAAAAAAATGCACATGATAAAGGGGACTTTGTCAATCAAGCTTTAGCTGAACTCATTCTCAACGCCCCTGAACCTATTTTTTTAATGGATGCAGTGGTCGATTTTATTGCACGCATTCAAAAAGAAAATATCATCGAGCAGTATACATTTTCTTCTTTTGAGCTTTGGTTAAATCAATTTTCAAAGTTTAGCAAAGAAGAGAATTACAAGATTCGAGGAAAAATCGTGGGAAAATGGATCCCTCGTGATTCCTATCAACTCTATTTTCCTATTGGGATGGGTAAAATTTACCCTGGAACCCATTTTGTTACAGCCCATAATTCACCAGATCTAGATACAACCATTGCAAGTTTTTGGGGCTGGGTGGATGCTTTCGCAGCACAGGTCAGCGACGGCCTTCATATTTGGAATGTTCCAGGAGGTCCTCCTGTGACACAAGTGGAAATAGGCTTTCTCTTTAATGATCTATTTGGACAGGAAGTTTTTCATTGCTTAGCGAAAACCCGTCTTTCTCTGACCCTCACAAGCCTTGATTTAATGACTCAGCGTGGGATGGTCCGCAAACATACCCATGATTTAGCCTTAAGTTTTGATCACGAAAGGCAAAGAAATGCTATTGTTTTAACCGATAGTGCAGGGTTTTATCTGGGCGATTGGAGGACAATTGATGTGGAGGGCGTGCGGCAAATTGTCCTGTCACTTAACAATTGCCTGATGTGGTTCGAGTCCAATCTCCATATCGAACTGATCTCTTGTTTTGCCGAGAAGAAAGTGACTGTTGACAAGATTTCAAAACAAGTGCGCTCTCTTTTAAAAATGAAAATCAATGAATGTCATCCTGCAAAGGAGCTTCCCCCGCAGCAGCTTCAATTTACTAATGACTATCTCGTTAAGGTCCTTGGTGTTGCAAAGGGAATCGAATCAAGTTTTGAAGAGTTTGCTCTTTCCATTGAAAAGATAGACATTGTGAACTTCACTCAGATTATTACATGGCTGCGTTCCCTTTTGAAGTCAGAACTTTTTGATAAAGCGGGAATCTTAACAGAAAACCGTCCTCAGATTTTCAATCAACTAGAAATTCTTGTAAAGATGCTGTCAGACGCCTTTAAGGCGATTCGAACGTATGTGGATAGCTTACATATTGCTTTTCGGATCAAAACTGACGTTTTTGGTTTTGCTCCTCAATATTTGAGTCACCGCACTGACATTGAGGAAATTCGATCAAAAATTGCTGGTTATTCTTATTTAACGGTTAACCAAACAGATGCAGAGGGAAGACCCAATCCTATCGGTGATGTTCATGCCCATGACCTTCAAAAAGAGACCCTAGGGACTGTCACGCTGCGCGATTTTTGTAACCGTGAAGAAATGAAGATCCCAGCGTATCTTCAAATCATTAGTGTGATTGATCACCATAAGAGTGCTCTTCATACCGACTCGCCACCGAAAGCAGTCATTAGTGATGCACAATCTTCAAATGTCATTGTTGCTGAAATGGCTTTCAAAATTAATGATCAGTACGGGTTAGGAGGCATGTCTCAAAAAGAGATTGAAGCTCAAATTCAAGAGGCTTCAAAAAAGCTCGATACCATGCAAGGGATTCGTATTTATCAGCGCCTGCTCCAAAAAAAGAAAATCGTTCAAAACAAGTGTCAGTACTATGTCTCTGCTGAAAGAGAAATGATAGAATACCTCCATTTCGTTTATGCCATTTTAGATGATACCGATCTTTTGACGAAAGTCTCTCGCATAGACGTAGAGCGTATGGTATCTCTTTTAAATCGTTTAAAATCTTTGATGCTTAAAAAAGAAGTGGAAATCGTCGATTTTGACGATCTCAAAGAAGATACAAACTTTACGGCAAAAGCCGCGCAGCGTCTTCTTCAAAATGAAGATTTCCATTCCCTGTACAGCAAGGTCTATGAGCATAAAGAACAAGGGGTGGCTGAAAACTTTGAACGGTGCATTAAGGGGGAAAGTTCTAATATTTTCACAGATACAAAAATCTTAAACTATTGCAGCCGCGTTGGTCAGACTAAGATTTTTGCTCGCAACTATGCAACCTTCGAAAAAATGGCTCCAAAGCTCCGAAAACAATGGTATGAAAAAGCCTTAAATATCTATGCTAATAATAGAGAAATGATGCTCCATCTTCATATGATCTCAACAATTGCAAGTGCTAAAGAGCTTTTCAAAGGGGGAAAAATCTCTTATCATCACCGAGATGAGATGTGGTTTTGGGTTCCTTCTACGGAGCTTGCTATTGAAAAACTTAAATTATTCCTTAGTGGATTTAAAGAGTCGCCTGCGGCTCAAAAACTTAATTTTGAGGTAGAATTTCCTGGCAAGAATGCGAAAGAACTTTCCCAGGTCTTTAAGGAGAGCTTCTTAGAAATCAATCATATTCTCCCAGAAAATCCCGAAAATTTTCCCCTTGCGATCTTGCGCTATAATGCGGGAGGGCTTAACTCTCGAAAGGCAATGATTGCCCCTTATCTTCCTCGCTTAGATCAGTAAATAGGAACCTATCCCGTGTTAAAAAATTGATTTTGCCTATATTGCTCTTCAAATCAACTGCAAAAATTACTGAAATAAGGTAGACTAGCATCCATGAAAATTTGGCTTATTTGTTTTATTTTTATCGCTCAAAACCTCTTTGCTTTTACTCTTCAAGAAAAGCTGTATCAAGCAGAGCCAGGAAGCTATATCGTTACCGAACAAAACGCACTTGTTTCTCTACTCCATCTCCACTCAAAAAAAGATCACTGTTTCCTCTTTGAAGAAATCAGTATCCCTTTCCACCAATCAAAAAAAATTGATTGGGTCGATTGGATTCAAAAAGGAGCTCCAGGCCATACATCATGGATTTTGTATGAAGTGGATCCTGAAAAAAAATGTGTCGTCGAGTGCTATTCTCTCACCCGAAAAGCTTGGATTCCTACCGACGAAATGGATTCCTTTTTCCTTCCTCTTCTTTCTCTTGAACTCCATTTTCTATCCGAAGAAGACCGCTTACAAAAAGGGGCGACGGCGCGGCCAGGGACTATTCGTTCCCGCCCCTGGGGACCTCCTCAAGTGCGCTATGGTAAAAAAGTGAAAGATCCCCAATATGATGTGTACACAGCGAAATGGCCGCAGGATTCCTCAGATTTTTCTGGGAAACAAATCGTATTCTACTTCGATAAGAACGAAAAACAATTCCCCTTCCCCTACTGGCTTCAAGCACGTGACGGTGCTCTAAAATTTAAACTACGCGCCGTTGACTCTGGAACAGGTTTAAACTCACCATGTACCGATATTCCCCGGAGAAGGATTTCTTTTAGCAAGGCCCCCCGTAAAGAAAATGGAAAGCTCTATCTTAGCCTAAGTGCCCCCATTTACTATGACAATCTCCAACTCTATGCGATTGATCTTACAGCCGAGCCTAAAACAACCCATGTACTTTCCTATGAACCAGAGCGGAAAAAAGAACGCCTTTGTTTGTTAATTGATGAAGAAAAACTCGATCAGCTTTTTATAAAGGGACATAAATATTTATGGATTATTCATTCTGAAGATTTAGAGTATCCCATTGAATCTCCCCACACCTATATTCACTAAATAACCTAAAATCTGTTCGGAAAGTGTGATCCGGGATAGGTTCATGTATAAGAGCCAAATAAAGAAATAGAGAAAAAAGTAAGGATGTTAATAAACATCTAATAAAAGTCGTTTTTCTCTGCGAAGCGATTTTATATAACTTTTTCCCTCTTGTGATCCATGGGTTTCAACAATGGAATGAAGCGCAGAAATGACATCTTTTGCCATATGGCGAGCATCTCCACAGATATAGAGGTAGGCCCCAGAAGATAAAAGCGACCAGATTTCAGCTCCTTTTTCGAGGAAGCGGTGTTGAACATAACACTTTTCTGCTTGGTCTCTTGAAAAGGCAAGGTCAATAGATAAAAAGCCTTTCTTTTTCAACGATTCAAAGTAGGATTCATAATAATAATCGGTTGCCTGATTCCGTTCCCCAAAAAAAAGCCAATTTTTTCCCGAGGCTTTTTGGGCCTCTCGTTCTTGTAGAAATGCGCGGTAGGGAGCGACACCTGTTCCGGGGCCGATCATGATAATAGGAATCGTTGGATCTTGTGGTAGGAGAAAGTGAGGGGTCGGATGCAGGTAGGCATGAATAGGGGCTCTATGCAGTGCTGCGAGGTGGCAAAGGTAGTGAGGTCCTAGTCCCTGTTTTTCTTTTGTTCCCTGTTTATAGGAAAAAGTTGCAACCAAGAGGTCAACGGTGTGGGGATGAACATGAGGAGAAGAAGCAATCGAATAAAACCGAGGAAGAAGTGGGGGGAGATAGGAAACCAATTCTTGGAGAGATAGGTTTGTAGGATAGAGTTGAAAAAATTCAACTAAGTCGTGCTGTGCAATGAATTGTGTCCGCTCTTCTTTGTTAGCTTCTTCAAGAAGTTTTGGGTCTCCTGTCTGTTTTACCAAAGGAATAGGTATTCGATTGAAATTGACTTTTGTTCGAAGGAAATGTTCTAGGGGAAGGGTATTTCCCGAGCGGGGATCAGTCACCTCCTCATTCCCACGTTTATTTAGGGCTTCAAGAAGGAAGTGGACCTCTTCAGGGAGATTTTCAGGAAAGATTGCTAAGGCATCACCTGCTCGATAAGTCATTTTAGAGCCTGTTAAATCTAAGGTGATGTGATAGGTTTTTTTTGTCGAACCTTTTTTGTTAAGAACGTAACGCTTAATGATTTTAGTGCGAAAAGGGTTTTCTTTATTGTATTCAGTCATTGACAATCACGCTTTAGTTTTGTAGAAGGAAATGAGTTCCTTAACACCAGATAGGTTATGAAGCGAATCCTCACGTTGGTCTTCTTTTTTCTTACTTCAGGATGTGTCTCAACAGGTTATACCCCTCACTACATCGTTTCAGATACTCTTGATGAGGAGGTTACCCCTCCTCATCAAGAGCTCTCCGATCCCACTTCTTTTTGAGAGTAGCCATTTTCTTATTGGAAATACCACCTAAAAACTCCATCCCCTTTAAGATTCTCGCCTGTGTGAGATCTTTTCCGAGGATAGCAACAGAGTCAAATAATGGGGGGCCTTGATGTTTCCCAGTAATCACAGCAAAAAGAATCGGCATGATCACCTTTTTATGGTTCAGCTCAAAGAATGTGGCGGCCGTCCGAGAAGCCTTTTGAAAGCCTTCTCGTCCCCAATCGTTATTTTCTTCCATATCCCAAATCATACATTGCAAAATCTCAGCAGCGATTTCTTTTGAAGTCCCTTTAGGAGCTAAAAGTTCTTCTGTCAGGGGAATACGATGAATAAAGAAGAACTGGCAAAGCTCCATAAATTCTGAAAAAGTCTTAATACGGGTATGAATCAGAGGGGCGATTTTTTCCATCCTTTCATCGTTCAATCCCCATGCTTTGATCTTCGCCCAGAGTTCTTGTTCAGGGATATTGTTGATAAGATAGTGTTGATTCAACCAGTCAAGTTTTTTGCTATCAAAAAATGCTCCAGAGACTCCTACGCGCTCGACACAAAAATCTTTGATGATTTCTTCTAAAGAATAGATTTCTTTATCTTCGGGCATACTATAGCCCATGAGAGTCAAAAAATTGACAAAAGCAGCGGGAAGGTAGCCACTTTCTTTATAATAAAAAACGGAAGTCGGGTTTTTTCGTTTAGAAAGTTTTTTTCCATCGACTCCCAGCAGAAGAGGCATGTGCATTATTTGCGGCCTTTTCCATCCAAAGAGGTCGTAGAGAAGAACATGTTTTGGAGTTGATGCCATCCATTCATCCCCTCGGATAATATGTGTGATTTTCATTAAATAGTCATCGACAACACTGGCCAAATGGTACGTAGGAAATCCATCTGACTTAAGAAGAATTTGATCATCGACATCACTCCAGGGACAAGTGATCTTCCCTTTGACCATGTCTTCATAGATGCATTCTCCACTCAGAGGAGCTTTTAATCGAATCACGTAGGGTTGCCCCGATTTCTCACGCTGTTCGATTTCAGTGAGGCTTAAGTTACGATAGCGGCGATCATACCCCATGCGCTGCCCCATTTTGGCACGCATCTCACGCATCTCTTTGAGTTCTTGAGGCGTCGCAAAGCACTTGTAGGCATGCCCGGCATCTAGAAGTTGTTGGCAGTATTCTCGATACATCTCTGTTCGCTCTGATTGGCGATAAGGGCCGTAGTGACCACCGATGTCAGGGCCTTCATCCCACTGAATTCCCAACCACTGAAGGGATTTGAAAATGCTTGTTTCATATTCTAGGCGCGAGCGTGTGCGATCGGTGTCTTCGATGCGAAGGAGGAATGTCCCCTTATGATGTCTCGCAAAAATCAAGTTGAAAAGAGCCATGTAAAGAGTTCCTACATGGGGATCACCAGTTGGTGAAGGAGCAATGCGTGTACGTACTTCCATTTATCTAATTTAGTTTTGTGAAACAAGACGAGTCTACCCTTTTTTCACATTATGCGCTAGGAGCGGCTAGAGGTTCTTTTTCAAAGCGTTCCATTAAGATTAAATCTTTCATCACATTTAAGGATTCTTCTAATTGAAGATCATTTTGACCATACTTTTCCACACTGTCAATATCAAACTCTTCTTTTTTTACTTCTTTCAAAAAGTTTTGATAGTTGCGGTTTTGTTCAATGCGGCGGGCTGAATTTTTCTTTAAAGTTACAAGATGAGATCCGTAAAGATTGAGCTTTTGTTGCTGGTCTTTTTTATAAAGACGCGTCATCTTGCCTCGATGAAAGGGATGAATATCGGTCAAATTATCGATATAATTCGGGGTAATTTCATCATTTTCGAGTGGGAATTTTCCAAAGGATTCTCCAATATCTAGTTCTGCTAGTCCTCCAGGAATTTCAATGTCAACTTTTGTTCCTGCAAGTTGGGGACTTTTTCCTGAAACAGTGTAGTAAAGACCTTTTGTGACTTTATATTCTCCTTGAGGGTTGACTTTATTGACATTCCCCCCTTCAAGGGTAAAAAATTGGTACGATCCTTTTCCCCATGTGTAGGGGTCACCAACGAGCAAAGCGCGTCCATAATCTTTTAATGTTTGTGCCACAATTTCAGCGGCAGAAGCACTGCCTTTGTTGGTTAGGACCATCAGAGGGCCACCCCAAGTCAACGTTCCATCAAAATTGCGAAGATGTCGAATATTTCCTTCGCTATCTTTTACAGAAACAACAATCCCCTTTTTAATGAAAAGGCCCGTGACAGCAACAGCTTGAGGAAGAAGACCTCCAGCGTTTCCACGAAGGTCTAAAATAACTCCGAGAAGGTTTTCATTTTTTTTGAACTCTTCAATGGCATTTTTAAGATCTGAGGCAGAGGAATCTTGGGGATCTTGATAAAAGGAAAAGAGACGAAGGTGAGCAATGATCCCATTGCCAAATGGAATTTTTTCTGCTTCAAAACGGGTTTCTTTTAAAACAATTTCGTCTCGAATGACTTTCGTTTCTAACTTTTCAGTCTTCTTTTCTTCTCCTTCACCTGATTCACGCAGAATGGTTAATTCTACAGCTGTTCCTTTCGGACCACGGATGAGATCAACGGCTTCAATAATGTCCATTCCAGCAACGGGTTCACGATTCACAGCAATAATTTTATCTCCTGTCTTCAAGCGCCCATCTCGTGCAGCCGGGCTTCCTTCAAGAAGGCGAACAAGGGTAAAACCTGTCAAATCATCTCTAAGTTGCGCTCCGATACCGAAGAGACGTTGTTGGACTTGAATCATAAATTGATTGGTTTCCCAGGGGGTAAAATAAGCGGTGTGAGAGTCTAGAGCACGACTAAGACTCTTTAAAAAGTAGGCCAATAGTTGTTGTTTTTGGAGTTTTTTCTTGCCGCCCTGAAGGATTTCATCCTCGCGACGTATCCGCCTTTTAGTCAGCCGCTGCATAAATTGCTCTTTTGAGCCAATTCCGAGCTGATCGGCGGTCTGAAGCTGAAGCGCTCTGAGCGTCAGCAGGCGGCTTTCTAGTTCTTTTTCGTTCTCTGCCCACTTCTGATCTTTAAAATCAGAGGTTTTTACGTTTTCAGGCAGAGGAAGTTTGGCGATCTTTACCTCAAGTCTATTCCGCCTTTTGATCGCTTCAATCATGATCTGGTAGATTTTTTCGTAGAGTTCAAATTTTTCCTTAGTAAAATCGCTAACAAGGTTATCTAGAAGGCTGCTTTTAGGATTCTCCCAAGACGTGACCTCAGCAGCTAGAAAATAAGTCTTTGTTGGATCGAGTTCTTCTAAGTAATTTTTGAGGGCTCGAGAGGCAATTTCTTGGTTGAGTTTTTTGTAAGAGACGTGATTTTTGAAAATTTCCTTAGCTTTTTTATGGGTCGTATGAGGCGTCAATTCTGGTGGCTTGGCCTCTGCTAAGCTCAAAAGTGCAATAAATAAGATACTAAATATCAATTGTTTATTAATCATTCAATCGGTTTTTGTGAGCAGGAGATCTTTTCCGCATCTATCCTATAGCAAATGAAGGATTTAAGTCCAATGCTTAATCAAAAATTTCCCAAATAGCTAAACATAATTTTTGCTTAAATCCTATCTAAATCAAAATTTTGTGGAAAAGTAAAGAGAAATAGATTGATTTCAACTCAATTTTTTGCAATAATAGTGCATCTAAGACTAAGAAACATTAACAAAGTATCAATGATCGGAAATTTCTGGCGAATTAGGAAATAACTTCGTCTCCGGTTATCGATCTTAGCTGTTATTTCGGATTGAGGAGGATACACATGGATATGGAAAATAACAACGGAGTTCTAGAGCAAGATCTAGGTTCCCCAAAAACGGTTGTTTCTATTACTGAGGCAGCCCACATCAATGGTGTAACGAGACAAGCCATTTATGTCGCGATTAAGCAAAACAAGCTAAAAGCACATAAAGACTCGACACGTTGGACAATTGATTTAGATGACTTAGAAGAATACCGCCACAATAAGTATTCTAGAACAAAGTCTATCTTTGAAGGCGAGCTGCTCTTTAATAATGACAAAGGTTTTTACTCTGTCAATCAAGTTGCTAAGATGCTTGGTGTTCCTGCGCAGAAAATCTATTATGCAACGCGCATTGGCGTATTGAAAGCCTGCCGTAAGGGAGCTGCATGGGTCATCCACATTGACGATGTGAAAGAGTATCAAGAAAAATACCTGATCAGAAGCTCTGAAACTGAAGCGATGTAATGAATCGCAAATAAAGCGACTCCAAAAAAGAATGAGAAATGAACCTTCTTTTTGGATTCGGATACGCTAGCGATAGCCTCCAACATCCCAGAGAAAAAATCTCGAACTGCTTTCGGTTTGAGATTTTTTTACCCTAAAGAGAGGAAAGTTTTTAAAGTTCGATGAACATCGAGACGTTAATTTTTTAACGCAGAGAGCACACAGAGAAAGTTTTCATTTTTAACCTCTTTATAGAGTATGGACGTTCCTTATTTGATACGGTTTTTTCTTTTGTGTGATTTCAGGGATTGCTTCATCACCAGGAGCAGAAAAAGGAACGAAGGTGACACAGCCATCAATACGGGTGAGACCATTTCCTTCAAAAATACTTTTTTCAATTTGATTTGATTTGGAAGTCTTTGACAAGGGGCTGAATACTGGGTTTATTTAGGAATAAATTAACATGAGGAGTAAAAGCAATTTGCAAATCGAGATTTTTCTTCGCGATCTTGCTTCGGCGCTCACTCAGGCCAAAACCTATCCCTTCTAGCATACGTCCATTTTGCTCGAGATAAAGCTTCAAATGCATTTTCCCTATAACTTTTGGAGGCCATGTTTGAACAACATCTGTATAGAGAATGGGAGGGAAATTTCCCATTCCGTAGGGTTCAAGAAGTTGCATAGAATCCAAAAGATCAAAGGTTAAATCTTTAAATTCTACCCTTGCATCAAGCTGAAGTTTAGGGATGATATCTTCATTTTTCAAGATTTGGTTTGCTTGCTCAATAAAACGTTTTTTAAATTGAAGAACGTTTTCCTCTTTAATCATGAGGCCTGCTGCATAGTCATGCCCTCCAAAGTTAATAAGGAATTCTGATTGCTTGTGAAGCCTACTAAGGACGGGGAATTCAGGAATCGTTCGAATGGAGCCTTTTCCAATGCCACCTTCAATAGCAATAATCAAAGTTGGGCGATTGTACCGCTTTGCAAGGCGAGCAGAAATAATTGGAATAATCCCCGGATGCCATTTATCGGAATAAAGAACAATGGCTTTTTGTTGTAAAATTTCAGGGTGAGCCTGAATGTAAGCTTCTATATCTTCAGAATCACGCCTCTCAATTTGCTGCCTCTTACTATTGTTGTCATTTAACTCTTTCGCAAGGTAAATAGCACTTACAGAATCATGCATTAACATAAGCCCAACCCCTTTTTGAGGGTCAGCGATTCTACCCAGGCTATTTAGCCGTGGAGCAATCTTTGAAGCGATATCTGCAGTGTTGATTTCCTGGGGCTTCACTTCGCAGATATCCATTAACTTTAAAAGACCGACTCGTTTTGTCATAGCAAATTGCCTGAGCCCGTAACGAACAAGAACACGATTTTCACCGCGTAAAATTCCCATATCCGCGATCGTTCCCAAAGCAACCAAATCTAAAAACCGTTTGAGATCAATAGCTGTTGAGCGCATCTTTCCTTTGGAGACTAGTTCATTAGTCAAGGCATGAGCAAGTTTAAATGCAACGCCAACTCCTGTAAGATCTCGATTGGGATAAGTGCTATTGATAAGCTTTGGATTCAAGGTTGCAATACAATGAGGAATTTTATCAGTGGGCTCATGGTGATCGGAAATGATGACATCAATTTTCCTTTTAATGACCTCTTCGATTTCTTTCGCAGCTGTGATTCCGCAGTCAACAGTAATTAAGAGAGAACACTTTTTTTCTATGGCATATTCAAGAGCATCTGTAATGACTGAAGCGGTTGTTGATGTGCGATGAGCAACGTAGTAATAAACATTCCCTCCGATTAAACGAATGAATTCAACAAGAAGCGTTGTCGCGGTGATACCATCAACGTCATTATCCCCGTAAATAAGAATCGTTTCATTTTTTTGGAGAGCTTGAATCATTCGATCAACAGCATGGTTCATTTCTGACATCAGGCCAGGCGCATGAAGATCGGGAAGTTTAGCATAGAGGAAATGATGGATTTCTTCGAAAGAAGAAAATCTTCGTGAAACAAGAACTTGAGCGGTAACTGGATGAATATTAAACTCATTGACAATTGCTTTGTGCCAATCTTCCTTTCGATTTGGATAAACCCATAGTAAGTTCTGCGTTTTTTCTTCACCCTCTTTCAAGTAAAAATTCTCTTCATTTAATTTAAGTAAAGCTTAGCACAATTAACCAAGCAATACTACATTAATTTTCATGCAGCGCCACTTTTTCAGCTTTTCTTTTTTCCTTTCTATAGAAGAATAAAAGAAGGGGAGCTGCTATATAAAGTGAAGAGAAGGTACCAAAAATTACACCGATAATCATGACTAATGAGAGGCCAAAAATTGTGCTTCCTCCTACTAAGAGAAGAGCAAGAAGAACAATGAATGTTGTCCCGGAGGTCATAACTGTTCGGCTTAGAGTTACATTAAGAGCATGGTTGACCACATCTTTAAATGACTGTTTTCTCATGTGTTTTAGGTCTTCTCGTATCCGGTCGAAGATGATGATTGTATCATTCAAAGAATATCCAATAATAGTCATGATTGCGGCAATTGTGTTGAGGTCGATCTGAATCGGTACTTTGATTGCATGAATCATACTCATAAAAGCAACGGTCATTCCAACATCGATAGCAAGTCCAAGAATTGCACTAATTGCGTACTTGAACTCGAAGCGGAACGTAATATAAATGAGAATACATAAGAGTGCGACGGTAAGACCGATTACAGCATTATTGCGCATCGCATGCGACATTTGGCCACTTATACTTGTCCAATGTGTATCTAACGTTTTTAAGGATGGGGGCGTTAATTCTAACCCACTGCTTTCAAGAGCGTTAACAACCCATACAAGCCTAGGATTGTTTTGATATTGAAATGAGACATCTTTAGTATCGGTTTCTAGCGGCATGTTTTCAAAAGGACGTCCCACTTGATCGAGACTTCTTCCAAGAAGAATTTTTATATGGTTAGAAGGAGATAGGGCGCGCACTTGAACATCTTGCGTGGCCGCGCCTGCTACAAGTAAGGCTTCTTCAACTTTTTTCTGATAATCCTTGTCAGATTTTGCTTCAACTTCAAGAGCAACAGAATAGCCACCCGTGAAGTCCATGCCTAGCATGGAGCTTTTTTCGGAAACTAAGAGGTATCCACCAACAAGAATAATGGCAATCGAACTATAAAGACTTACTTTCCCGTACTTAATGAAATTAAAGCGTGTCTTCTCGATAAGGTTTGCCATTTTAAGAGCCTTATTCTTGGGGTTTTGAACCCAACGAGCGAAGAAATAACGGGTCATGAAAAGAGCTGTAAACATTGAGGAGACAATCCCAATAATCAATGTAACAGCAAAGCCCTTAATAGGTCCTGAATCGAATTGGAGAAGGATAAGCGCTGCAATAATTGTTGTAATGTTCGAATCAAGAATGGCCGAGAAAGCTTTTCGATAGCCTGCATGAACAGCAGATGCAATTCTTCCGGATACCGCAAACTCTTCTCGAATTCTTTCAAAAACAAGGACATTAGCGTCAACTGCCATGCCAACGGTTAAGATAATTCCTGCGATTCCTGCAAGAGTGAGCGTTGCAGAAATATTGACCAGCGTTGCCCAAATAATCAACAAATTTACAAAAACGGCGATTGAGGCAATCACACCTGCAAACCGGTAATATCCAACCATGGTGAAAATCACTAAAACCAAAGCGATAGTTGTTGCTAAGATACCCATTTTGCGGTCTTTAAGCCCTAGTTCTGGGCTAACATTTTTCTCAGATAGAATGTGTGGAGCAAAGCTTAAAGACCCTGCTTTTAGGTCAGCTTCCAGCCGGTTTGCTTCTCGTTGTGTAAAACTACCAGAAATAGAGACATTGTCTTTTAACGGAGAAGAAACGGTTGCTGTATTGACGATTGAACCGTTTAAAATAACAGCCATTCGCCAGCCTTCTCCACGGGAGAATTTCTCCAGGGGTGTTCCTTGAATCTTCTCTTTAGAAAAGGGAGCCGTCCAGTTATAAAGATCATTTCTCGGATTGATCTTTTGTCCATCAGAGAGTGTTTGTGATCCTTTTACATTAAAGGCTAAGAAGTTTCCTTTTGTTGAATCATAGGAGGCATGAACATCGGTTAGATTAGCACCTTCTAAAGCATAGTTTTTCATCACAACCAATAGTGGGTGGGTTTGTCCTTGCCAATCGGCGTAATTATCACCACAGAAGATTGCAAGCTTCGAAACAGAGTCATTAAAGGTGCTATTGGTTACCGTATCGTTGGGGTTTGCAAGGCGGAGGCCCTGATTATGGAGAGTTTTTGCTGCTTCGCTAACAGGCTGCGCCATTTCGGTCTTTAAGGTATCACCATAAAGATGCTTCCATGCGATTTGGTTAATGCTATCGATATCTTTTCGATTTGTGACAACAGCTTCATTCCAAATGTCTTGCAAGAACTGGTGAATAACAGGTGCAAGTTCTGTGTTGTACATCGAGAATTTTTCATTCACAACATGAAAATACATCGATGATGCTTTGACCAGATCTACAGCAGAGAGGCCTTGAGCACTTGGAAAATCTAACGCAATATTGGATCCCTCTTGTCGAATGGAAACCTCAGAAACTCCCAGTTTATTGACACGATTATAGAGCTCATCGATCCCTTGTTTGATATCAGCATCATTTGTGACAACTTTATGATTCGAGTCTCGGAGTTGAATTTGAACAGTTTTCCCTCCAAAAAGATCGAGCCCCCAGTGAAGGATTTTTCTTTCGTCACCCCGGAAGTATTTACGAGCACTTAAGGCTAAGTTGTTCCATAGGGGGCTTTTTGTTGGTGCTGGTATATCATACTTTGCATGAGAGTCTTCTTTAACTTGAGCCGCTTGATATTCATCGCGCCGTTTTAATAAATCTTCGTGCATTTTTGTTTCGATTCGATTTAACGCCAAAATGCGTTGTTCGACGTTGGTGAATTCAAGTGTTGCAAATTTACCCGTTCCATGGACAGTAAAATCTTCACGCGTAGCGCTCATGATATTGCGATAAAAGTCTTCAGCTTCAAAGATGAAATCTTTTGCAAAGCTTCCGCTTAAAGGATACGTTGTTCCAGGGTATCCACTGAATCCATTATTTTGGAGTAGAAGGCGCAGTTTTGAAAAATCTTGAATAAAAGCTTTTGCTTGAGGCGAGTCAGGATTTTCTTCAAGTTTCCCTAAAATTTCTTGCATTCCCTTAGCAATAATGTAGACGGAATGATTTCTAAATCCTGCTGTCGGCTCAGTCTCAAATTCAGCAGGTGCATAAACAATAAGGCCAAGCTTTTGCTTGTGAGCGGGAAGTTCTCTGTAGGTTTGATAATCATAAATGGGGAAAGAGCTTCTTTTTAAATCTGGATGAGAAGGGTTCCAATGGGTTTTAATTAAATGAAACAGCTTTTTTGCTTGTGTTTTAGCAACAGCTCCTAGATCCATAGCAAGTAGGCTTTGACTATTTGTTAGATGGTTAAGTTCGATCACAAACATATTTTTAAAAGGAGTGAGTTTTTCACCTGTCTCCCTAGCGATTCTTGCAACCTCATTATAGATCAGTTGGTCGAGTTGGTCAGTTAAGTAAGATTTAGATCTTTCAAGTTCTCTTTTATAGTTGAGAATATCTTCATAAAGCTCTAAAGAAATTTGCTCATTATTCCAGTCAATGTTGATCGCTTTAACCAAGGGGCTTCGGTAAGCTGCAACGAGGGTTTCGATCGGTTCATCATTTTTGCTAATAAACCAAAGAGCTTGTTTTAAATTTGTAGACGTCCAAGGACTAGTACTACTGATAAAAGCGACGCTTTGTCTTCTAAAAATTCCGATAGCTACATGTAGCCGTTCTTCAAGGGCCTTAAAGTAATCGAGTTGCTGTTGTTCATTTGCTTCTAAAAAGCCCCCTTTTTCCCGTTTTGCAGTTTCAGCATCTTGAAGGGCGATTCTTTGGAGTTTAATTTGATTTCTGTAATCTTCTAGGCTTCCAATGAGTTGTTCCACAGCTGCACGTTTATTTTCCAGCGCTCCTTGTGTGACGGTTGAATAATAGCGTTTAGCAATCGCAGAATTTTCACCGAAAACCTTAGCATAGGTTAAAATGTTTTGAGCTAAGATTTGAAGAAATTCACCAGCTCGAGAATTTCCTTGCTGATGAATAGCGGCTTCGAGGTATTGGGCATTTTCGCTAACTCCTCCCACTGCAAGGCCGAGTTGCATCAGGCGATCATCGACAATTTGATGATAAAGAGAGGTGATCTTTCCTTTGCTATCTTTTTTTTTGGTAAAGCTGAAATAGTCATTAATCTTTGAGACGTCGAAGTGGATAGGAATTTTTCTCTGAATTGTAATAAGTGTTGGATCTAGTCCTTTTTCGCTAGGAATTAGAGAAAGTTGGGCTGGAACAAATGGAATTAAAAAGCCCGCACGAGGAAGATGATCTTTCATCTGTTCAGCATCTTTTTCATTCTCATATTTTACATGAATCATTTCAGGATTGTCGGGGTCAAGTGCAATCGATGATGGCTTTGTCCCAAGAAGTTTGTTGTAGGACTTTAGCCAGCTTAAAGATTCGTTTTCTAAGGCATTGACGCGATTGATTGCTCCTTGAGCAACTGTTGTCGCCCGGCTTTCGGTGATCCCTTTACTAAGGGGCTTCAAGTAGAAGAGAACGGTGGGGAGAATGTTATAAAGCGTGAGTATGACTACAACTGTAATGAGAACAAATTGCCATCTTTTTTGTTTTTCCATAGGGGTTTAATCCTTTGTTTAAAAAAATATCATAGTTGTTAGAGAGGATTATGTCTAGTGAAATCATTGACTTAATCGGAAATGAAAACCCCAAAATGAAATGGTAATAAAATGGATGATCCGAAGTAGGTTCGTGTTAGAAATAAGTTTTACTATCAAAACACGCCGTAAAACCTCTTCCTTAAGGTGGAGGATATAAGGCTCTTTCCTCATGTTGGGGTTTTTTGGCTCTCACTATATTTCCTACATAGAAAATATGATTTGAAGTATTCACAGGCCAAGAGTATAGTTTAGAACGCTCTAGCGGCAGGGCATGCCGCGTTAGCCTCGCTAGAGAATGCATTAGCAATCTCATACGAGGCAGGAACCTCTGAACATGGGCTATCTAGTTTCAGCCTGAAAAATCAAGAATCTTCTTCCTTTAGAGAGGAAAAGATGTCAATAGAAGAGATAAAAAGGTAGAAGAATTTCTGAAAAATGTTAGACTCTTTCTAATTCGTGTTAGAAATCTTTTGGACTATCCAATAGACCTAATCTCATTTGAACCTGAAAGAGAAAAAACTTTAAGATTTTGATTAATGGCCTAGTAACAAAAACATTTGAAAAACCGATTTATACTGAAGAAGAGTTTGCTTTAGTTGACCCAAAGCATATTCCCAATCACATTGCGATTATTCCGGATGGCAATCGGCGTTGGGCTAAAGCTAAAGGGTTGCCACCTGAAATGGGACACTGGCAAGGAGCACAGCAGCTCGATATTATTGTCCGTGCTGCTGCAGAATTGGGAATTAAGGTCCTTACTGTTTATGCGTTTTCTACAGAAAACTGGAACCGCCCAAAACATGAAGTTGAAATTCTCATGCAACTTCTTGAAGCTTATGTAAAGAATAAGAAACAAATGTTAGTCAAAGAGGGTGTAAGACTCAATACGATTGGGAATACTAGCCGTCTTCCAGGTTCTACGAAAAAGGCTCTTGCTGAAACAGAGCAGGCAACAAAAAATGGGGATCAAATTGATTTTGTATTGGCTTTGAATTATGGGGGGCGTGATGAGATCCGGCGCGCTGTTGTTAAGATGTTTCAAGCGAAAAAGGGAGGAAAGCTTAACTGGGATGAGGTCACAGAACAAACAATCTCTTCCTATCTCGACACAGCTTCTTGGAAAGATCCTGAGCTCTTTATTCGTCCTAGTGGAGAATACCGTGTGAGTAACTTTCTTATTTGGCAGATTTCTTATAGTGAAATGTATGTGACAGATGTTCTTTGGCCTGATTTTTCTCCAAAAAACTTGCTTGAAGCAGTGATTGATTATCAAAAACGTCATAGACGGTACGGGAGGTGATAAACAGATGAATTTTCCTGATCTAACAAAGCGGTTAATCACTTCTATCATTTCCCTTGGCATTTTGGCTTGCGTTCTAATTTTTTCTTACGTGGGAATGATCGGATGGTTTATCGCTTTTTTCGCTGCAGGGATCGGCGCACTCGGAATCTGGGAATTTTGTCGGTTATCAAAACTCAATACTCAGTCGGGCTCGGCAGAGCTTTTGATTAGTATCGGTTTTTTAACAGTATTGGGTTTTTTTGTTTCGACATTTGACCCCACATTTTCTCTTCTTCCCTTTGTCTTGATTTTCCTTGGTGTGATTTGTATTTTTCTCTACCATTTTGATAAAATCTCAGGGTCGATAGATTCGATAGCTAAAAGTGTTTTTGCTATTTGCTATGTCTCAATTCCGATTGGACTGCTATTAAAAATTCTCTATCTATGCAGCCCCTGTAAAATGAGGCATGAAGGAAGAGTTTGGCTCCTTTATTTACTTGTTGTAACAAAAATGACCGATGTTGGGGCTTACTTTGGAGGGCGCCTGATAGGAAAGCGGAAGTTGGCCCCAGAACTTAGTCCTGGTAAAACAATGAATGGAGCCATCATCGGATTTCTTGCTGCGATTCTCTTCAGTTTTCTTTTTCACTTATTTGGACGGTTTGTCGATAGTTTCCAGCTTACATGGATGCAAAGTCTTTGGCTTGGCGCTCTTCTCGGGTTTTTAGGTCAAATGGGAGATTTAGGGGAATCACTCTTCAAAAGAGATGCAAAGGTTAAGGATAGTAACCGCCTTCCTGGACTTGGTGGAATCTTGGATATGCTAGATTCATTGTTGTTTACAACACCAGTCATTTACTTCTTTCTTTATATTTGTTGAAGGACTCGAAAAGGATGATTATTACGATAGATGGGCCAGCAGGAACTGGAAAATCAACAACCGCTCAAAAATTTGCGGATGCCCTTGGATTTACCTATTTCGATACTGGAGCTGTCTATCGCGCCATTAGTTGGCAAATCCTTGAAACAGGAATTTGTTACGAGAATGATGAAGCGCTTTCGAAACTCCTCAAAAATTTTCCTTTTCGGATTCGTCTCATTGAAGGGAATCAACGGTACTTTATTGGAAACGAGGATGTGACCAAAGCAATTAGAAGCAAGGAAGTCACAGACATTGTTTCTGAAGTAGCTGCACTTAGAAAAGTTAGAGATGCTTTAAAACCCCTTCAGGTCAATTTTTCCAAAGAGCTCGATGTGGTTTTTGAAGGAAGAGATCTAGGAACGGTTGTTTTTCCTCATGCAGATCTAAAATTTTTTTTAACAGCGCGCCCTGAAATTCGCGCCAAACGTCGCTACCGTGAACTGGTGCAAAAATTTCCCAACCAGACTTTTTCCTATGAGACAATCTTGAAAAAAATTCAGGAAAGAGATAGTTATGACTCTACAAGAAAACATGCCCCTTTAAAACAAGCTGAAGATGCGATCCTTGTGGATACTTCTGACCTTACTATTGAGGAAGTCACTGATAAGTTGCAACAGATTTATCTAGAGGAAAAAATATGAAAAAACCCTCGTTTTTCTATTCAGTAGTTATTTTTTTTGTGAGAACCTTTTTTAAGGTTTTTTATAGGCATAAGGTTTATGGCCTAGATCATTATCCTGAAGGAAGTGGTCTTATAGCTCCAAATCATGTATCGTTTTTCGACCCTCCATGTATCGCTGTTTCCTGTCCTGGAGAAATTCACTTTTTGGCTCGAGAAACGCTTTTTAAGTCCTTTTTTGGAAAACTGATCTTAGCGTTAAACGCACATCCTGTGAAGCAAAAAGCTACAAACCTTCAAGTCATGAAAGATGTTTGTCAAATCTTAAACAAAGGGCATAAAGTATTAATCTTTCCAGAAGGAGCCCGTTCCAGGGATAATAACCTTCTTGAAATAAAGCCCGGTATTGGGCTTCTTCTTTCCAGGAGCGCATCCTTAATTATTCCAACCTATGTTCACGGAACTTTTGATATTTGGAATCGAAAACGAAAGTTTCCAAAGCTACGGGGAAAAACGGCTGTTGTTTTTGGGAGTCCCATTCGATGGGATGATTACAAAGGTAGTGATCGAAAAAAAGCTCAGGTTCTTGTTGCAGAGCAATTGACGCATGCCATTAAGGGGCTTTGCAAATGGTATGAAGAGGGGCACCAAGGACTCCCTCCCTAGATAGTATTAAGTTGCGCTTCAAGCTCAGCGCCTTTTCAAAATCTCTCCTTATAGATAATAGTCTCGATTTTAAGAAACCAAAATCCATCAAGTGATCTTTTCAGGACATCCTCTCGTCTCGAGCGTCTTGAACTTTCCCACTAGGAAAAAATTTTTTAGCGCAATTTTGATGCGTCAGTTTTGAGTGAAGCCAAGTCTTTTGAGAATTTCTCGAGAATCTTCGAGCCCTTCATTGATAGCAATCCGCTCTCCAATTTTTAAGAGCTCTCCCATTTTGGGGCCATTTTCAATTCCTACCTTTCTTAAATCTTCGGAAGTGATCAGCGGAGTTTTATTTTGAATGCGGACGATTGCTTGTTCAAGATGATCGTATTGCATGTGATGTTTTTGAAGAAAAGTTTGTCTTTCTTCTATAGGAAAGTGGCTGGCGATAATTTTTAGCGTTATAGGGTAGAGAGGATCTGCGTATAGATTCGCCCATTCATATTTCTCTCTTTCTTTTTCTGAGGTGAGGATCTCTTTAGCGCGCTGATAATAACGGATAAAGTTTAAGTTTTTATTAGAGAGCTTGAGGTAGGAAGCAAGGATTTCTTTTTCTCTCAGAGAAGTGTTAGGAAAAAGTTCCAGGATTTTTGCTATCAATGGAGTTTCTTCTGGAAAATGAAGAAAGTTTTCAACGCGTTTTTCGATTTCTTCGATCGAAACACCTTTAAGGTTTGGAAAAATGACAGGGAGAAGGTTTAAACGATGGAGCGTACTGATTGCGCGATTAAAATTTGAAAAGGTGGACATCTTAGAAAACTCATTCCAGACCCGTTCGATAGCAACTGCTGGAAAAAGACTATCTGCATGATCAAGAATGGCTTTAAGGGTTTCATTATCAATCAAAAAATGAAAACGGGATGCATAACGAACGGCACGAATCATCCGAAGACGATCTTCTAAGAAGCGTTCATGCGGATTTCCTATGGCCCGGATCACTCCTTTTTTAATATCTTCTTGGCCTCCTACATAGTCATAAAGCTTCTCATCTAGAGGGTCATAAAACATACCGTTGATTGTAAAGTCACGTCTTTCAGCATCTTCTTTAGGTGTTGCTTTATCAATCCCAATCGGACGTCTTCCATCTTTATAGCCTTGATCTTTTCGAAAGGTAGCAACTTCGAATTGGTGCCCTTTTTCTACCACTATGACAACTCCAAAGTTTACCCCCACAGGAATCGTTTTAGGAAAAAATTTTTGCATTTCTTTTACACTTGCATCCGTAACAATATCGATATCATCTGAGGGATGATCCATTAGGTAGTCGCGCACCCATCCACCTGCAAAAAAAGCGGTATACCCTTTTTCGTAAAGTTTTTTAAGAATAGAAAGGGCAATATCGTAATGGTGACTCATTGTATCCTTTATTTTTGACAACCAATAGTATAACCCTGGATGCAAGATCAATTGCAGTGATTCTGCATCCTAGTGTTACTATAAGTAATTAATGTAGAGTGATTTCTCGGGGAATGCTCTAAGAGCTTTTTTACTCATAAAAGAGGGAATGGCCTTGGATGCCAAAACCGTTTTTCAATCTAATCCTTGTTTATTGATTCTCTTCAAGGACTTTTTTGCCCCCTTCTTCAAGAATTTCAAGATTAACACGGATGCCGTTACGCGAAGCAACTGACATTAACAGAGTGCGGATGGCATTAATGGTTTTTCCTTTTTTTCCAATGATTTTACCGATATCGGTTTTTTCAACGCTAAGCTCAATAATGAGAGTATGAGTACTTCCAATTTCATTAATCTTAACTTTTTCGGGGTTGTCTACGAGATTTTTAACAATGTACTCTACAAATTCTTTCATTATTCGATCCTTAAGGTTAAGAGTTTTTCCTGTGAAGCTATCGTTTATACACTCAATTGTAATCAAATACAAAGATATTAATCTATATTTTTAATAAATGACTTGAAATCTTCTGGGAAAGGGGCTTCAACAGAGATTTTTCTTCCACTGGAGGGGTGAGGAAACGTTAGATGATAGGCATGAAGTAGGTGCCTTTTTACTTTCAACTTCTGGCTCAACTTTACCGGTCCATACAGAATGTCGCCGATAACTGGTGTATTTATCGATTTAAGGTGGACTCTAATTTGATGGGTTCTTCCAGTAATGGGCTTTGCTTTTACAAGGGAAAACCCTTTTGAAAATTTCAAAGTTTCAATGATTGTTGTTGCATGACGCCCCTTGTCTAGGATAGTCATTTCTTTCCGTTTTAGAGGATGACGCCCAATCGGTTGATTAACCACTTTTTCTCCAGGATTTCCTACCACAACTGCCTGATAGTCTTTTTCAATTTCCCGGCGACTAAAAGCTTCAATGAGTTTCTTATGGGCTTCAACTGTTTTCGCAGCAAGTAAAACACCCGATGTTTCTTTATCTAAGCGATGCACAATCCCTGGTCTTAAGCCTTGTGGAGGAAGAGAGTGACAATGGTAGAGAAGAGCGTTTACAAAGGTTCCTGTTGGATGGCCTGGAGCTGGATGGACAACCATTCCTGCAGGTTTATCGATGCAAATAACGGCTTCATCTTCATAGAGAATATCTAAAGGAATATCTTCGGGAGTCAGTTCAATTTCGGCGGAGGCGGGGAAAAAGATTTGAATTTCATCGCCCAGATTGGGAATTAGCTTTTTTCTGACCTTTTTTCTATTGCAAGTAACGGAGCCGGCGTCAATTAAACATTGAAGATAACTTCTTGAATAGTCTGGAAACGCCTCGGCTAGAAGCTTATCGAGCCGCTTCGAGTCCTCAACAATAAAACTTTTCCTGTTGAGAGATATTCTAGCAGGGAAGTCGATAAAGATCAGCCCTCTTTGATCCGCCTTTGGATCTCTTTCTGGACTTTCTCATGCCGCGCTTTGTCCTTCTCAATATTCTTCTGAATCATTTTGATGATACTTTGTTCGAAACTTTCTGCTATTTGTGAACTGGCTTGTCCTGGGAACCAGTGGCTAAGTGTTTTAGTAATCCCAGGCCCGGGAGCCCTTTCAAACTTCTTTACCTGGGATTGATTAAGGTTGGCCCTACAGACGCTATCAACTGCGCCTTCATTTGCCAACGGATATGGCTTCTCCGTAGAGTTACTGAGTGGATTGGTTACATTTGTTTGGTTAAAGCTTGTTTCTGGTTGCTTTGAAAGATGCCTTGGACTACCAACACCTAGTACGTTATTCATAGTTTTTTCTCCTTTTTCAACTCTAAGCTCGCCTTACGTGGGATAAGTGACTTCAAATGCACTTTTATAGTGCTTCATATAACACAATATTATAGAGGATTATCTCCTTTAATTCAATTTCTTTTTGAAACTTTCTCACCTAAGCTTTGATATAGCTCCCCGAGCCTTTGGATCTAAATCCATTGCCTTTTAAAAATCTACTGATTTTGTCGTGATTTACTTCCTTGGCTACTAATGCTTAGAGTCTTAGTGGCGTTGCGTGGTTGTTTTGGCTGATGAGGTGATCTGTATAAATATTTAGCGGATTTTTTTGCATCATTCCTCTCCTTAAAGGAGAGTAAAATATTTCCTACTTATCTAGGGTTTTTCCATTCTATAAAATGTATTTGGTTCTCGGCACATTTAAACGGTTGCACTACGTAGGGTCATTGAAAAAATCTTTTAACTCTCCGCAGGAAATTGCGTGCTAAAAGCTGTTAACGGATTACTACATCGGGCTTTTCTTTAGGAACGGCAATTTCTCGGGTTCCTTCTTTTGAAATCGATGTGAAAGAATCTTCTTGTTTTGGGGTTGCATTAGCCTTTACAACTTCAATTTCAAAAACAAGAAGAGAGTTAGGTGGCAGATAACCACTTGTTCCATATCCAAGCTCTGGATGGATATAAAGGGTGCGCTTTTCCCCTTCTTTCATTCCAACAATTCCTTGAGAAAAACCAGAAATTGTTTCATCAAGAGAAATGAGTTCATCTTCTTGTGAAGTTCCGAAGACCTTTCCATCGAGAAATTTTCCTGAATAACGGATCATGGGTGAAAAATACTTTTCAACAACAGTTCCTTCACCTTGTTTCTCAATCTTATACTGAAGCTTGTCCTTTTCAAGGACAATGATTCCTTCTTCTTTAGCATTCTTAGTCATAAAAGAATTGGCTTCGTCAAGATTTTTCGTTGCAGTTTTTTGAAATACTTCTTCTTGTACAAGTGAAATCGCTTGAACACATTCTGTTTCATTCATCGGAGATTCTTTACCAGCAATGGAGTCTTTCATTCCTTTGATTACTTCAGTCATATCAAACTCGAAACCGATGGAATCTAAGTTTTTACCGATAAGATGTCCGAAGGCTTGAGAGACTTTTTGTAGATCGATCTTCCCGTCCTCTTCGTTTGACTCTTCAAGGACATTATTTTGAACTTCATGAGTTTTAGGTGTTTTAGCATTGGTCGCTGAAAAAGCTAACGTCAGAGCAAATGCAGTAAGAGGTAAAAATTTGCTTTTAATGAACATTACAAACTCTCCTGTAGAGTAATCTTGAAAACTCCAAATGTATTCGGTCGCAGATTTATATCCAAGTGATTTCTTTTGGGCTTGTTGTAATTTCGAGTTCATCAAGTTGCCCCGGGTGAACGCTTGAGGGACACTGCATCATTAAATCGCTTGCTTTTTGTGTTTTAGGGAAAGCGATCACATCACGAATGTTTTCTGTTTTTGAAAGCAGCATAATAAGCCGATCAAATCCAAGCGCAATTCCCAAGTGAGGAGGGGTTCCATATTGAAGCGCAGTTGTAAAGAATCCAAACTTTTGAGAAACTTCTTGAGGGTCAAGCTTTAAAGCTTCAAAGACTTGTTCCTGGATCCTATAATCATGAATTCTTTGGGAGCCCCCACCTAATTCATATCCATTAATAACGATGTCATAGGCATTAGATCGAACCTTTAAAGGATCTGTTGTTAAAAGTTCAATATCATCGGGATGAGGCATAGTAAAGGGGTGATGGGTACTTTGTAGTCGTCCTTCCTTCTCGTCCCACTCGAAAAGGGGAAAATCAGTGACCCATAAGAATGTGTAACTATCAGGGTTGATCAGCTTTCTATCTTTTGCAATGAGACGGCGTAAATGATCAAGGGATTGGTTTACTAGAGTTTCATGGGCAGCAGCAAAAAAAAGAAGATCTCCTTTTTTAGCGTTGAGTTTGTCTTCCAGAGCTTGTTGCTGATCTTTTGAGAAGAATTTAACAATGTTTGATGCTAAGCCGTCTTCTTGTTTTTTCATCCACCCAAGTCCCCGGAGACCAAATTTTTCTACGAATTCCGTGTAGCGCTCAATTTCTTTACGAGAAATATCAGCTCCTCCTCTTACGCAAAGAGCTTTGACGCAGCCCCCAGTATGCAACTGTTCTTTGAAAACGGTAAAGTCAGAGTTTCTAACAATTTCGTCAACACGGACTAGAGGCATTCCAAAACGGAGGTCTGGACGATCCGTGCCGTAGTTCTCAATGCAATCGTGGTAAGTCATTGTTGGAATTTCCTCTGGAACTGTATAATTCAAGCATTTCTTGAATACAGCCTTTAAATACCTGTTAATCAAGCCTGCAATAGCTTCGGGATATTCAAAACTCATTTCGATGTCTATTTGAGTAAATTCTGTCTGTCTATCTGAGCGCAGGTCTTCATCTCTAAAGCAAGGGGCGATTTGAAAATAGCGATCGAGTCCTCCAACCATTAAAAGCTGTTTAAAGATCTGAGGGGATTGCGGAAGCGCATAAAAATTTCCCGGATACACTCTAGAGGGGACTAAATAGTCTCGAGCCCCTTCAGGGGTTGAGCGGCCAAGAATAGGGGTGTTGACTTCCAAAAAGCCTTCACGATCTAAGAAAGTGCGTGTTGCCATCAGTACCTTGTGGCGCATGACAAGCTTACTAGCGATTTCCACGCGGCGGATATCTAAATAGCGATGCTTTAATCGAATCTCTTCTGAGGTTTCTGTAGAATCATCGCAAATAGAAAATGGGGGAGTTTTAGCACTGGAGAGGATGGCGCATTCTGTGACTGCAATTTCTATTGTGCCTGTTTCAAGTTTAGGGTTTTCTAATCCTTCTCCTCTTGCTCGTACTTTTCCTTTCACGCTGATGACCCATTCAGAGCGCAGCTTGCAAGCTTCTTCGTGAGCTTTTTTTGAAATTTCGGAATCAAAAATCAGCTGCGTAAGCCCAAAGCGATCTCGAAGATCAATAAAGAGAAGTCCTCCATGATCTCGTCTTCTGTGGACCCAACCTGAAAGGGTGACAATTGATCCAATATCTTTTTTTCTTAACGCATTGCAAAGGTGCGTTCTTCTATAGTCCATTCTTTTCCTTAAAATATTCAACAATCGTATGCAGAGATAGTTCTTCGGTTTCCCATGTTTTCATTGTTTTGATTTGTCCCCTATTTTCTTTAAGCTCTTCTTCACCAATGATAACAGAGTAAGAGGCATTGATTTGTTTCGCTCGCTGCAGCCCTTTTTGGATTTTTTTTGTTTCAATAAGAACTGAGGAAATATGATGATGTCTCAGTTTGTAGAGTAGAGTTTGCGCAACTTTTTTTGCTGCGTCTCCAAGAGGAATAAAAGAAACTAAGGGGCTAGGTTTTTCAGGGAAGGGGATATTTTGCCCCTCCATCGTTTGCAGAATGCGTTCAACCCCCGTTGAAAATCCAATACAAGGAAGATCTGGGCCTCCAATAGCGGGGAGAAGTCCATCGTATCTACCTCCGCCGCCAATGGTGTTTTGTGCTCCTAATGTATCAGAAGTAATTTCGAAAACAGTGTGGTTATAGTAATCAAGGCCCCTGACAAGTTGAGGTGTAATTTGGAAAGGAATGGCGTGAGAAGTTAACTGTTCGCATAGAGAATCAAACTGTTTTTGGCTCTCGTCACTCAAGAAATGAAGAATGGAAGGGGCGTTTTTAAGAAGAGCGCGCTCTTTCTCATCTTTTGAATCAAGAATGCGTAAGGGATTTTTTGTGAAGCGTGTTTGACTATCCTGAGATAGAGTACCAAAATGGGGTTTGAGAAATTCTAAAAGAGCTTTTTGATATTTTTCTCTACATTGTTGATCTCCGAGAGAGTTGACCAATACATTCAAATTTTTGAGACCTAAGCGGCGAAAGAGTGCATAAAGAAGTGCAACAGCCTCAAAATCTTGATCGGGTTCTCCATTTCCAATACATTCTATTCCAAACTGATGAAACTGTCGGAAACGGCCTGCTTGGGGACGGTCATAGCGGAAGAAGGGACCAATATAGAAAAATTTGTGGTTTGAGCCGAGCTGTTGGAGGCTGTTTTGAGTAAAAGCACGCATGACGGATACCGTTCCTTCAGGGCGGAGACTCATAGACCGGTCTGCTTTGTCTTGAAAAGTGTACATTTCTTTCGAAACGATATCAGACGTTTCGCCAACACTCCGACTAAAAAGTTCCGTTTTTTCGAAAATAGGGGTGCGGATTTCTTGATATCCATAAGTGTGAGCAAGGTCTCTCATGACCGATTCAAGATAATGCCAGCGATGAGATTCCTTCCATTGATCCTGTGCTTTAGCTGCGTTGGGAAGAATATCAAATGTTCCTTTAGGGAGTGAGTATTTCATAGGAAATTAAGTATAATGCGTTCTAAATTAACTTTGCAAGAGATCTTCGATCATTTGCACCCATTGACTCAAAATGCTATTTTTTTGATTCACTACATGGTCGCAGTAGAGCCCCTTCAAAATATCTCTGAACGGAATTGGGAGCCAATTTTCGCCAGCATAATGCGATAAATAGTACCCCAGTTTGTGCTGTTCATTTTGTGGATGATGATCGATAGCTGTTGTAAGAAGAGAAAGCTGTTTTACATCGATTCCTTGCTTTTTCTTAGAACTAGAATACATTTGTACATCTTGGAGAAGACAAACCCAGGCTTCAGAAAGTTGTTGGCAAAAACCGCTATTTTCACTTTGATCGAGATCTTGAATCATTCCTAAAAGAACCTTGAACTTTTTTAAGCTTCCAGGTAAGCCTTTAGCCGAGATGCCCCTAGCAGCTTCTCGTTCCCCTGTCTCAAAATAATCGAGAAGTTTTTTGAAGTGGACAAGAAATGCCCCGTAAAGGTGAATTCTTTCTTTTTCTTCGACTGCTTCACGATTAAAACTTTCTTTCGCATGGCGATCAGCTTCAATCGGGTTAACGCGGTACTCCTCGTCGCTTCGCCCTTTCGGGGGTCTAGGAGGTTCTGAAAAAAATGTCATAAAAATCCTTTCAATCCCAGACTTTACTCTATAGGAAACCCCGGATAGTTGGCAACTCTGGGCCCATTAAACCATTGACTTCGAATTCTATTTACTATAATCTGACCCTTCATGAGCAGTGGCATGGAACTTGTTTTTCGAAATAATTTTAGGATAAAAACACGGTGAGCATTCTTGATAGACTAAAGCCTGAACTTCCCCAAAAAACCATCGAAGAAGGAATGAAAGCAAAATATCGCTACTGGCGGGTCCGTATTTTCTATAGTATGTACATCGGTTATGCGCTGTTTTATTTTACCCGAAAAAGCTTTACATTCTCAATGCCTGCATTGATGACTGACCTAGGGTTTGACAAGGCTGATTTGGGTTTTTTGGGAACGCTTCTAGCTATAACCTATGCGATGAGTAAATTTCTTAGCGGAGTGCTTTCGGATAAATCGAGCCTTCGGTTCCTGATGGGGGGAGGTCTTGCTTTAACCGGAATATTTAACATATGTGTTGGCTTTTCATCTTCCATCTTCCTTTTTGCCATTTTCTTAGGGTTGAATGGACTCTTTCAAGGATGGGGGTCTCCCCCTTGTGCAAAGCTCTTGACTTATTGGTATTCACAAACAGAGAGAGGTAGATGGTGGGGGATATGGAACACATCTCACAATATCGGTGGAGCCGTGATTCCTGTTTTATGTGCTTTTGTCATCCAGGCTTTTGGTTGGAGATATGCGATGTATTTTCCTGGCGCAGCGGCAATCGCAATCGGGCTCTTTCTTATGAACCGCATTCGAAACACTCCTAAGGAAGTCGGCCTTCCCACGATCGAGACATACCGCAATAATTATCCCGAAAACATCGAAAAAGAAACCATTGAAAAAGAGAAAAATTTTTCACCTCGCACCCTCTTAGTTGAGCATATTCTAAAAAATAAATTTATTTGGGTCCTGGCCATTTCCTATTTTTTTGTTTACATTGTTCGCATTGCTATTTACGACTGGGTACAGCTTTATTTGATCGAGGAAAAAAAATATAGCTTAATGACGGCTAGCTCTTGCGTTTTCTGGTTTGAAATCGGGGGAATCTTTGGAAGTTTAGCTGCAGGTTATCTTTCTGATACCGTCTTTTGTGGGCGCAGAGGCCCTGTTAACATTTTATTTACGGTTGGTGTGGCTGTTAACCTTCTCTTTTTGTGGTTGATTCCATCGATTAGTTTAGTAACGATTTCTGTTGCAACCTTCATTTTTGGATTTCTCATTTTTGGCCCTCAAATGCTTATTGGAATGGCTGCAGCAGAACTTGTTGATAAAGAAGCTGCGGGAACCGCAACAGGCTTTGCTGGCCTTTTTGCCTATGCAGGTGCTGCTTGTGCAGGATGGCCTGTCGGTTGGATCATCGAAAAATTCGGGTGGTCTTCATTTTTCCTTCTTCTGTCTGTTTGCGCAAGTGTTGCAGTTTTATTGCTCCTTCCACTTTGGTCGAAGGGAGAACGACCCAAACTTGCTATAGAATCAAACTAAGGGATTATCATGAGTTGGACGCCTCTTCACGTGCATTCACAGTACTCCATATTAGATTCAACAGCATCTGTAGATGCCTTGGCAAAAAAAGCTAAGGAGCTAGGAATAGAGGCGTTAGCTTTAACCGATTTTTGCAATATGTTTGGTGTTGCAGACTTTTTTAAAGTTTGCAGCAAAGCAAAAATTAAACCGATTATTGGATGTGAGGTGATGGTCGCCCCTTTTTCTCGCACGGAGAAAAAAAAAATTGCAAAGCAGTCTGTTGGTTACCCCCTTGTTCTCCTGGCAAAAAATCAAAAAGGCTACCAAAACCTCTGTAAAATTTCCTCCATTGGTTACTTAGAAGGATTTTATTATACGCCTCGTATCGATCAAGAGACTTTAGAGAAATATTCTGAGGGTCTCATTTGTCTTTCAGGCCCTCTCCAAGGCCGTCTTCCGCAGTTCATTGTGCAAGATCGCAATGAAGAGGTGGAAGAGCAGCTCAACTGGTATCAGAAAGTTTATGGAGAAAACTTTTATTTCGAATTGCAAAGACATCAAATGTCTGATGAACATATCCATTCCGAAGGGATTGATAAGGAATCTTGGCTCTATCAATACTATCTCGACCGCGTCAAAAATCAAGAGAAAGTCAATGAGAGGTTAGGCGCTCTTTCAAAGGAACGAGACATTCCTGTTGTTGCAACAAATGGAACCCATTACATCGATCGAGAAGATTGGCGTGCTCATGAAATTTTGATGAATGTTCAATCGGGAGAACCTGTAGAGATTATTGAAAAAGACTCTTTTGGTAATCCGCGGGGAAGAGAGTTAAATCCAAAACGGAAAGTCATTCCGACCCATGAACTCTATTTCAAGTCTCCAGAGGAAATGAAAGCTCTTTTCGCAGATATCCCTGCAGCGATTGCCAATACAGAAAAAGTAGCCGATCTTTGCAACGTTGCCCTTGATTTTAAGACAAAATTTTATCCTGTGTTTGTTCCTCCCTATCTAGAAGGAAAAGAATGCTCAGAAAAAACGCGCATTAAGGAGGGGGAAGCTTTTTTAAGAAAGCTTTGCGAAGAAGGAATTACAAAGAGATACACTTCAGAGCATCTTGAGAAAGTTCAAGAAAAATATCCCAATAAAGACCCTTTGGCTGTTGTCAAAGAGAGGCTGGAAACAGAACTGCAAATCATTACCTCTAAGGGAATGTGTGATTACCTATTAATTGTTTATGACTTCATTGCTTGGGCAAAAAATCAGGGCATTCCAGTAGGTCCTGGGCGTGGTTCAGGGGCCGGCTCGATCATTTTATACCTTGTAGAGATTACGGATATTGAACCGCTCAGATTTAATCTCTTCTTTGAACGTTTTATCAATCCAGAAAGGATGTCTTACCCCGATATCGATGTAGATATTTGTATGGATCGTCGCTCAGAAGTTATCGACTACACTTTAAAAAAATATGGGAAAGAAAAAGTGGCTCAGATTATCACTTTCGGAACGATGAAAGCAAAGATGGCGATTAAAGATATCGGAAGAGTTTTAAGCGTCCCGTTAACGAAAGTCAATGAAATTGCCAAACTTGTCCCTGAAGACCCCACAATGACGTTGAAAAAAGCTTTAGAGTTAGATCCAGAACTTAGGGGAATGTCTGAAAAGGATGAAGATGCCAAAAGAATTTTAGAATACGCTCAGCAGTTGGAAGGGTCCATTCGAAATACGGGAATTCATGCTGCGGGATTGATTATTTGTGGAGATCCATTAACCGATCATATTCCTATTTGTAATGCGAAAGATTCGGAAATGGCTGTGACACAGTTTGCGATGAAGCCGGTAGAAGCTGTTGGGATGTTGAAAATCGACTTTTTAGGATTAAAAACTCTCACCTCTATTCAAAAGACAGTGGATGCTATTGAAGCGCACAGTGGAAAGCATATCGATTGGGTGAACCTTCCGTTAGATGATAAACCGACTTTTAACCTTCTCAACCAAGGAAAAACGCAGGGGATTTTTCAGTTAGAATCTACAGGAATGCAGGAGCTAGCTAAACAGCTCCATATCGATAAGTTTGAAGAAATCATTGCGGTGGGCGCGCTTTATCGTCCAGGTCCCATGGAAATGATTCCCTCTTTTATTAATCGAAAACATGGACGGGAAAAAATTGAAGTCGATCATCCTTTAATGGGAGATGTGATTCAAGAAACCTATGGAATTATGGTCTACCAAGAGCAGGTGATGCAGATTGCCTCGCTTCTCGCAGATTATTCTTTGGGAGAGGGCGATGTGTTACGTCGCGCTATGGGAAAAAAAGACCGCGATGAGATGGCAAAGCAGCGAGAAAAATTCCGTGAAGGAGCTCTTAAGAAAGGAATTGATGAAGAAAAAGCGATGGAAGTTTTCGATAAAATCGAAAAATTTGCTTCCTATGGTTTTAATAAATCTCATGCTGCGGCTTACGGATATTTGAGTTACGTAACAGCCTACTTAAAAGCCAACTATCCTAAAGAGTGGCTCGCTGCTCTAATGACATGTGATAGCGATGACTTAGCAAAAGTAGCAAAACACATCCGAGAATGTGAAGCAATGAACATCCGTATTCTTCCTCCAGACGTCAATGAATCAGGCGTTGAATTTGCTGCGGCCCCGTCCGGAATTCGTTTTGCTATGTCAGGGATTAAAGGGGTGGGTCGTGGTGTTGTTGAAATGATTCTTGAAGAGCGAAACAAACAAGGCACTTATCAATCACTTTATGATTTTTTCAAACGTATTGATTTAACAAAATTGGGAAAAAAAGTGGTTGAGAATTTGATCGATGCGGGAAGTTTTGATTTTACTGGATGGACGCGTCAAGAGCTTTTAAAAAGTGTTGACCCCATGTTCGAACAAACAGCTAGAGAACAAAAAGAGCGGGCAAAAGGAGTGATGGACCTCTTTTCTGTTTTTGAAGACGCAGACAAACACCCTTTCAATCATCCTCCAAAAGTCGAAAAGCAACAGGATAAAAAAGAGATCCTTGCAAAGGAAAAAGAATTTCTTGGCTTTTATCTTACAGGACACCCTATGGATGAATACCGCGGGCTTATTGATAAATTAGGATGTGTTCCGTTTCATGATCTCGAGAAGATAAAAGAGGGTAGCGTTGTTAAAGCAGCTTTTATCATCGAGAGTGTTAAGGTAAAAATCTCTCAAAAAACTCAAAAAAAGTTTGCGATAGTAGTCATTAGTGATGGAATGGAGCGGTTTGAGCTCCCGATTTGGCCCGATATGTATGAAGAAAACAGCCATCTTTTTCTTGAAAATCAACTTCTTTTTTCCATTCTTCAAGTAGAGAAAGAAGAAGATTTTATTCGTCTTCGCTGCCGAAGTGTAAAGGATCTAACGGTCATTTCAGAAGAAAATATTGACACATTTAACACCCAATATCAGCACATGAAGCAAGTTGCAAGTGCTGATTCTAGAAGAAAGAAAAAACAAAAAGGTAAGAAATCTATGGAAAAAGTTGAAGAAAAAAAACTTCACCTAACGCTAGATGCTAATCTTGTCCGCCTTTCAGAAATTGTAAAACTCAAAAAAATTTTTTCTAAATACCCTGGAACCTCCCCGGTTTTTTTAGCTTTTCAAGCAAATAATAGGAAGGTAGGAACCGTTGAAGTGGAAGCAAAATGGGGGATTAGTTGGAGTAGTGAGTTTGAAAGTCAACTAAAGACCCTTTCTTTTATTCAATCCTTTGCGTTAGATTCTTAAAACAGCTATAATTAGGTAACCATGAGAATTTTACTACTAGTTTTTTTAATTTGTTTTGGCACTCTCAATGCCAACCCTCTAGATCCTCTTGTCAGAAGTCAGATCAATGTTCATGTTTATTACTCAAACATGATTGATCATTACCAAAACAAGGAATGGCAAAAACTTGCTTGGAAATGTGAAGATTTGATTGCTGATTTCCCAACAAGTCCTTTTGCACGAGAAGCGTTTTATTATTTGGGGGTCGCTGAGTTTAAATTAGGGGAATACGAACATGCAAATAAAGCCTTTTCGAATTACCTGAAAGAAGAACTGACACCCAAATTCTTTGAAGAAACCATTCGTTTTAAATTCGAGATTGCAACCGCGTTCGATGGAGGCGCTCGTGTGCATCTTTTTGGATGGAACTCTATGCCAAAATGGCTTCCTGCCTATGAAGAGGCCATGGAAATCTATGACGAAGTGATTACAACGATGCCTCGAGATGATTTAGCTGCTAAGTCCCTTTATTGTAAAGGTGTTCTCCTTCTCCGAATGGAGAAATATAAAAAGAGCATTGAAGCCTTTCAAACCCTTTCACGTCGTTTCCCCAAGCATCCATTGGCTCCTGAGGCTTACGTGGGTATCGCCGATGTGTACTTGACTGAGTGCAAAAAAGATTTTGCAGATGCAAACAAATTAGAGCTTGCGGAAATCAATCTTCGAAAATTTAAAGCACACTTTCCCAGCGAACCACGAGTTAAAAAGGCCCATGAAAAATTACTTGGTATGAAAGAAGAGCTTGCTAATGACCTTTTAGAGATCGCCGAATTTTACGAGCGAACAAAAAAAGGAAGTGCAGCAGCGATTTATTACGCAACGATCCTTAAAAAATACCCAGAAACCAAAGCTGCCAAAAAATCTGAAAAAAGGCTGAAAGTTCTTGATGTCCCGTATATCTATTCTAACCAGAAATCTTCTCAAGAAGACGCTCTTATTGTTGATCATACCGCTGAGTAGTTTTCTTACCGCTTGCAGTTACCATACAGATGAAAGAGAACAAACACTTTCTATTCCTTATTTTAAAGGGGATACCAACGGGGCATTAACCGATTCGGTGATCAAAGCTTTAGCCACCTCAGGAATTTTTCGCTGCATAGATGATACTGGAAACCTTCTTCTAGAAGGAACAATCCTCTCTGATACAAACGAAAATATTGGGTATCAATTCGATCGCGATCCTATTTCTGGCCAAAGAATCCATCGATTGGTTCCTAATGAAGGACGTAGAGAAATCACTGTTGAGATTCTTCTCACTGATACGCGCACGCAAAAAGTTGTGTATGGACCTGTTAAAATTTCTGCTTCTGGAGATTACGACTTTGTAGATTCAGATTCTTTAAGAGACACTTCTTTTATTAATGCTGCAGGTGCTCGTGAGTCTTCCCTTTTCTTTTCTATGGGGCAACTTGACTCAATCAACGGGGCGCAATCCACATCGCTCGACCCTATTCATCGCCGTCTATCACTCAAAATCGTTGAGGGAATCTCCAACCTTCCCTACAATGCAGAGTAGTGAAAAAAACGTTTACTGCAGAGCTTGCCTCACTTCATCCTATTCTAGATTGGATTCGAAAGTATCTAGAAGCTATAGGGCTTTGTGATGTTGAAATCCGTCGGATAGAAATTGTCCTTGAAGAAGGTCTTGTTAACATCTTTTGCTATGCTTACCGAGGAAAAGTGGGAAATATCGATATTTCCATTGCCCATAAAGAAGGAAATTATATCGAAATTGTCTTCAAAGATACTGGGTTTCCTTTCAACCCACTCAAGCATAAAAGAGAAGTGGATCCACTTAGTCCGATTGAATCTTTAGAAGAAGGAGGGCTCGGCATTCTTTTCATGCGCAAACTAATGGATAGGGTTGAGTATCGTCGCGCAGGCGGTGCTAATATCCTTACCTTGCGAAAAAACCTTCCCGAAACACCTAAATTTTCCAGCAGTTGTCAATGAATAAGATCTAACGCCTAGGCTGACCTTAACATTAATCTCCCTAATTATGAAACAGTTTGTTAGTATGGTTTTTACTGAAAATATTTAGTAGATTGCGTTTAAGCTGTGACTTTTTTAGAGGTAACAATAGAAGATTTAGCCTTTTTCTTTCACTCCTCAAATAGACTGCGTCCAACCCAGTAGAAATTTTATCCCCATGAAAAAATGTTTCCCGAACCAAAAAAAGAAAAACAGATTTTTCCTAAGTTAGAAAAGCCATATAAAGAGGCGGTTAAGGAAGCGGTTAGCCGTCTTTGTGGAGATGAAGAAAGGCTTGATGTCAATATTCAAAGGGAGCTTGATTTTTGGCTTCTAACATTTGGAATAGAATCTCTTGCAAGACGCTGCCCCGAACACATAGCAAACATCGTTATTGAGTCAAATGAGTTAATACGAAAATTAGACTGGGATATCTCTACTAATCCAGAGATAAGAGCGCAAGCAGTTGTTGCTATACCTTCTAGTATCGTCTCCACATTTTCCTCTAAAAATATCGTTGGATGCTTATTCGGACTGGAATTGGACGCAAGCCATGAGAGGGTGACTAGAAAAGAAATTAAAAACGCCGTTGAAGCGTGCGGTATGGGTTTTGAGCTGCTCGGTGTTTTCTACAAGCGCCATCTTGAACACTCTTCGGTTGATCTCTTTTACTTTGAACTGGGCTGCCAAGAAGGCGAAGTAAAATACCCTATGGATCTTTCTCTTTTCGAAAAAACCTTCTTAAAAAAGATCGAGACTCGTATTTCAGTGGTTGTTCCTACTCTTTCTATCCAAACAAATAGAGAAGAAATCATAAAGAATCTTTTAGTTCTCGGAAGGGAGATTTGTTTTATTGAAGATATACCTCAAGTGATGATTCTTTATGATCATCATACGCATCAAGACATCATGTTCACGATCGCCCTAGCCAGGGTTAAAAAAAGGGGCGATCTTTCTGTGCTGGATTTGTTAAGGGTAAACAAAGAAAATGAAAACGTTATTCAAGACCAGACCCGCCCTTTAAGAAACCTTTCTAAGGAGCATACTGTAGAGGGAAACATTTTTCAAATCCAAGTAAAGAATCTTTCAAGGTTTCAGAAGAAAAACTCTTCCATTGACTACAACTTAGCGCGGAAACATGTTGCTCAGTGTCTTGAAGTTGGTCTAGGGAAAATTCGTGATTATAATGGGGGACTCTTTTCAATCCGGGATGAGAATTTTGAAAAGCTAAAGAAAATACTTCCTAAAGCATCAGATAGCTGCCTTAGGAACTTTTTTTATTCTATGCAGCCTTTAGAACAGCAACTAGTGCTTCCGAAAGAGGTACTTGCTCTTTTCTTTAAGCTCTTTCAAAGGTTTTTCATAGAGGATCAACTGCAGTGGCTTATAGAGACCTCTGATGTAAAACTCCTCATTGCCCTTAAATATGAAGCTAAAAAAAAGCTTTCTGGAGATGAAGAATCACTCTTAAAAAGTAAGATTTCCTATGAGACACTTGTTAGCTCGCAGTGGTTTTATGGAGACTTTTCATTTCAAGGGTTTATTCTTAGCTTCGATACCATTAATCATTTGCAGCGGTATGAAAAAGAGCTCCGAGAGAGGTTTGCTCAAATTTTTAGTTGTAAGGCGCCGCAGCCAAAAGTCCTCCGTATTGCCGTTAACAATAAGTTTGATCGATTTGATTTCGATCCTAGAATGGGGGGAACGAGTGAAATGATCATGATCAACAGCCTTCTTTTCGAAGGGTTGACTCGGCTAAACAACAAAGGAAAAGTGACTTTGGCATGCGCTGAGTCTTATCAGCTTGCGTCAGATGAAAAAACTTACACGTTTCAACTAAGAAAAGAGCTTTATTGGTCAAATGGAGATCCCCTAACAGCAATTGATTTTGAATATGCTTGGAAGAAACTCTTAGCTCCAGACTCCAAGACGATTTTTGATTATCGGCTTCGTGTTATTTTGAACGCACAACCAGCTAAAGAAGGAAAGGTTTTTCTGGACGCTGTGGGAGTAAAGGCTCTTAATAGCACCCAACTAGAGGTACGACTAAACCATCCTGTTCCTTATTTTTTGGAGCTTCTTACTCACCCTCTATTCTCTCCTATCTACCCAGACTTAGATGCAAAAAATCCTGATTGGAGTCATCGGAACAGCACTCACTTTATTTGTAATGGACCCTTTAGACCGAAATCGTTTCACCCTCTTCATGGATTTAAATTGGAGAAAAGTCCCTATCACTGGAATAAAGAAAACGTTGCATTAGACGAGATTTCAGTAGTGAGTATTCACTCACAACGAGCTTTAGAGCTGTTTAAGAATCAACAACTGGATTGGCTAGGGGCTTCTTTTGGAATTTCAAAACAAAAACTTATAGAGCATTCCGATGGAATAAGCTATTTACCGACACCAACAGTCTTTTGGTGTTGTTTCAATCTAAAAGCCTTCCCACTGTCCAACAAAAAAATTCGACAAGCTTTTTTCTATGCAGTCGATCGGCAGCAGATAATCGAAGGAATTTCAGGCAAAGTTGAACCGGCTTACTCCCCTCTTCCGAAAAAAAACTCCTCATTTGCTCCAACAAAATATCTAGAGATAGAAAATAAAGAAAAAGCGCAACAATTCTTTGCAGAAGGACTTAGAGAGCTCGGAATTTCAAAAAAAGAATTTCCTTTTATCACGATTAATCTTTTTGATACCGAGCTTTTTTACCAGGTGGGGTACAGGTTCAAGAAACAAATCGAAGAGGTATTAGGTATTCGGTGTTCACTGTTGAAATTTGATTTTAACGAACTACTACACAAAATGGACGTAGGAAATCATGAAATTAGTACCCTATCATGGATCGGATGGGTCAACGATCCTATGCATGCTCTAGAATTCTTCAGAAGTAATGCAACCAGGCGTGTCGGTTGGGAAAATGCTCAATATCAATCTTTAATCAAAAGGGCCTGGACCGTAAAGAATCAACAAAAAAAAAGTGAACTGTTATCGCAGGCCGAACAGCTCTTGATAGACGACTATGTCATCCTTTCTCTTTTTTATGGACAGGATATGTAACGAACAATTCTTATCTCGAGACGGATCATTGAGACCAACGGAATGTGCTGGCTTGATTTTGTTGAAAAAATAATTTTCTCAGATTTGAGGCTACCACTCATCAGCATGTAAGTCACCCTGTTAAAGGCATCTGATTAAAGCATTTTGCACTTGATCTGAACTTACAATTTTTGGGCTTTCCTTTTGTTTCGGAAAAACTTTTCTCCATAAAGTCTTTCAATCTTGAGAAATTTATCTTAAGTCAACTCTTTTTTTTTGAGTCTCTTGTCAATGATCCCCAGATTTTTCTCACTAAGGGAAGACCGCGTTCCTTCTGAATAGATCTGTAGATAGATGAAAATAGAGCTTGAAAAAATTTGCTAAAAATCTTTTAAATAGGATTACAAATGAACTAAAACTTCCAAAAGATATTATGAAAGCTTTCACTTTTTCCTTCTTACTCCTAATTGTAAGCAGCTGCAGCACCAAAAAAGCTACGTCTCAAAAAAAAGCGCTGAATCTTTCTTTTTCTACTCCACTAAGTACAACAAATCCAACGATTGCATCCGACATTCCAAGCTACTTTGTAGTCCGACTGCTCTTTGAGGGGCTGACAAGATTAGATGAACAAGGAAATACTGCCTTGGCAGTTGCAGAAAAATACACCGTTTCAGAGGACTTTAAAACATACACTTTTACCTTGAGAGAAACTTTTTGGAGTGATGGGAAGCCAGTCACGGCGCATGATTTTGAATATGCTTGGAAAAAGTGTATTGATCCAAAAACTGGCAGTATCAAAGCAAAGACTCTTTATGTTATAAAGAATGCAAAGCTCGCTGCACAGAAAAAAGTTCCTATGAGTGAAGTGGGAATAAAAGCTCTGGATCCCTGTACTCTCCAATTTGAACTTGAATATCCTATTCCCTATTTACTTGATCTCTTAAGACTTCCTTGCTTCTATCCTATTCCCGAACACTTAGATGAAACAGATTCTAGCTGGATCCACCGAACCGATCAGACATTTGTTTCTAATGGTCCTTTTAGATTGAAAAAGTGGAAACAGCAAGAAGGGATAACGCTTGAGAAAAGCTCCTCTTATTGGGATCAGCAACATATCTCTCTTCCAGAAGTAACAATCAGTTTTATTACAGATCAGGTGACACAAGTTTATCTGTACGAAAAGGATCAACTCGATTGGATTGGAGATCCTATAAATAGGATTCCTCAGGACGCATTAGCAATCCTTAAGCAACAGGTGGGTTACTCTTGTTTGGATAGCCCGGTAATTAATGGTTTTCTTGTCAACAGTCAAGCCTTCCCATTCCATAACAAAAAAATGCGCCAAGCTTTTTCTTATGCGCTGGACCGGACTGCAATTGTCGATCATATTTTAGGTGGAAATAAAGCCCTGGCATACGGAGTTATTTCCCCCTTTTTCGGCTTAGGAAATTCCCCTTGCTTCGAGGATGGAAAGTTTGATGCAGCCAAAAGACTCTTTAATGAGGCTTTAGAAGAAGAGGGGTTAACGCTTGAAACTTTTCCTGAGGTAACGCTTAAGTATTTCACTGGTTATGAAACATTTTCCCAGATTTCGCACATACTTCAGGAGGTTTGGACACAAACTTTTGGAATCAAAGTCATTTTATCCTCATCAGATTGGTCTACCCATATCGCTGGAGTTAGAAAGGAAGACTACCAGATCGCAGCGATAGCGTTTAGTTATAATATAGATCCTATCCAAATACTCGAAGTCTTTAAATATGAGAATGGCACGAATAATTCAATCAATTGGAGATCTTCACAAGAGTATAACGATCTACTCAAAGCCTCAAATTATGAAACGGATCTTGAGAAGCGGAAACGCATACTCATTGCAGCTGAAAAACTGCTAATGGATGAAATGCCTATCATCCCCATCTATTATGGAACAACGGAATTTTCTAAAAAACCATGCCTTACTGGAGTCGTTGTCTCAAAAGGGGATGTAGATTTTAGGTTTGCTCGTTTTTCCCCATAGAGGAGACCGCTTCTTCGGTATCGATCACCTCGGAAAGATCGTATTCTGAGAGTCTCAACACAAATTTTGGGGCGTTATAAACGCCCTCTGTTGAAAAGACCTTGACTGACAACCATGTCATCCTTTCTCTTTTTTATAGACA
>JAAUYI010072094.1_pt1 | contig 46535 bp, 39 predicted proteins | sample 7278041 | NCBI WGS metagenome assembly JAAUYI01 (sample SAMN14350216, study PRJNA611818) | marine sediment metagenome | isolation source: surface marine sediment (0.6m) | place: French Polynesia: Moorea | collected 2018-08
AGGATGAAAATAAGTTTATCCTGATTGCGGAATACTTTCACCGTAAGCTTTGTCTTTTTACGACATAGTGACTGTGAATCCTGAGTTATATTTTCAAGACTGGTCTTATGGCTGCTAAATTAGATACCAATTTTTCCGAATCTATTTCTTCTCCAAAGATATCTTTATCCTATTTATTTTGGAATTTTCTTAAAATAGGTAGTACTGCTTTTGGCGGTTTTATGGCTGTAGTTTCCGTAATTGAAAATATCATTGTTGGGAAACGGAAACTCTTAACCCACGAAGATATGTTAGACGGTATTTCTTTGGCTAGTGTTTTACCTGGCCCTGTTGCTGCTAATGTGGTAGCTTATGTTGGTTATCGCCTGGGTGGGTTTTTCGGTTCTTTAATGACAACCATAGCAGTATTATTACCTTCCTTTTTCTTAGTTGTCGTCTTAACTATTGTCTATCTGCAAGCAGGAGATATTCCCGCAGTCAAAAATATCTTGGCAGGATTTATTCCTGCTGTAGTAGCAATTATAATGAGTGCTGCTACTCGTATGAGTCAAAAAGCAATTAAAGGTTGGCGAGAAATAATTATTGCTGTTGTCGCTGCTATTTTGCTGAAAACAATCGGTGGATTCTATATTACCTTAATTGTTATTTTTGGTGCAGGTTTAATTGGTTGGTTTTGTTTTCGGGGTAAAGTAGCTAAGAATTTAGCAGAAAACTCTACTCAAACTAGCCATGAGCCTCTGCAAATCAAGAAAATAATTATTCCTGGGCTGATTTTGGCAGTAACATTGTTATTATCCCTAATTCCTCTACCTTTAGGACAAGACAGTCTAGCCAAACTATTTATTACTTTTTCAGGAATGAGTTTAACCCTATTTGGTGGTGGTTATGTATTTATTCCCATGATCCAAGAAGTAGTAGTAAATAATTATCATTGGGTAACACAGGAACAATTCAATAATGCGATCGCGATAGGACAAATTACCCCAGGGCCAGTTTCCATTAGTGCTGCTTCTATTGGCTACGTAGTTAAAGGAATTGTCGGTGCAGCAGTGGCAACTATCGGGATTTTTTTCCCACCAGCATTACTAATTATAACCATGTCTCATTTGCTAGAACATATTAAAAATTCTGTGACTATTCAAGCAGCACTGAAAGGTATTCGTCCTGCGGTAATTGGCATGATTTTTACAGCAGCGATTGTCGTTGGACAAACTGCGCCGTTGCATTGGGCTAGTATACTTATTTATGAAGCATCTTTAGTAGCTATCTGGATATTCAATTTAGAAGTAGTCTTCATTATTCCTCTTGCTGGAGTTGTTGGCTTATTTCTTTATTAGATTTTTTGGGAATAGGTACAATTCATCCAATTTTTTACTCGTTTCCAGACAAAATTCAAAAGATAAGGATCATTAGCATCAAACCACTCTATTTCTGGATAAGTTTTAAACCAAGTTTGCTGTCGTTTAGCAAATTGACGGGTATGAACAATTGTTAGTTCAATTGCTTCGGCTAAAGAAATATCTCCATTTAGATACTGCTTAATTTCTGCATAACCTAAAGTATTTAAGAGGGGTAAATCTTGTCCATATTTTTGACATAAACTTTCCACTTCTTCAACTAATCCTAACTCAATCATTTTATTAGTGCGTAGGGCAATTCTTGTTTGTAAAACATCTCGATCGCAATCTAAGCCAATATGTAAAATAGGATAGTTGGGTGGGTTTTCTCCTTGTTGAGCAGAAATAGGAGAACCCGTGACATAAAATACTTCTAAGGCTCTTATCGTTCTCACTCGATCGTTAAAATGAATTTTTGTAGCTGCTGCGCGATCGACTTGAGTTAAAAAAGCATATAGTTGAGTTTGTCCTAAAGATTCTAACTGCGATCGTAATTCTGGGTGAGGTGATACTCTGGGTATTTTTAAACCTTTAGTAACTGATTTAAGATATAAACCTGTACCTCCCACTAAAAGAGGAGGAAAGGCATTATTTAAGGCTAAATTCTGAGTTATTAAAGCTTGAGCTTGTTCTTGATATTCTGCCAAAGTTAGAGTGTCAGTAGGGTTGCAGATATCGATCAGATAATGAGGTACTAAATTTTGTTCGGCAATAGATGGTTTGGCTGTACCAATATCAAACTCTCGGTATACTTGGCGAGAATCAGCACTAATAATAACCGTATCAAGACGCTGTGCTAGTTCTAAAGCTAACCCAGATTTTCCCGTAGCCGTTGCACCACAAATAACAATTAGCATAAAAATATTAAGAAATTTTTACTAAAGTTTTTATTTTTAATAACTAAAATAGTGTGTAATTACAAACAAATCAACTTAGCCAGCTAAGCTGAACGATACATTTTTTATATAGCTTATAGTACTATGCCTAAATCATCTCAAAAAGATGAACAATCAAATGAAATAATTAAAGAATTAGAAAAATTTATAGATAAAACTGGATATGATTGGCTCAAAAGTAATAAAAAAAGTCCATCTAATAAATCTGTAAATATTCTTTTTAATGAACGGAAGTTGGTTGCTTATTTATTATTAGTGTATATTATTTTATGGTTATTTTTGATATTACTTGTCTATTTGTTATTTTATTCTGACGTATCATCTTGGAGAAATTATGTAGTTTTAATTTTGATGATGATTATTTTGTTTATGATTGGTCTAGGATTCATTGATAGCATCTTTTTAATCTTTAAAAGAAAAAAGCCAAAAGAATTTATCAACAAAATAAGAGAAGTCAGAATAGATGATTATTGGGATGTAATTAAAAAGTTGGGCAATAACATTGATTTAGCATCACTTAAAAAAGAAAAAATCAAAATTAAAGTAATTCTCAATAAAATCAAAAAATCAGAAAAAAGAATGGAAAAATTCAATTATATATTCGCATTATTGTTTATCCTTTTAATTGTATTTGTTTTTGGAATACCAGTTCATAGCTTAGATAAAAATTGGATTGTGAGTATCTTAGGTATAAGTGGAGTAATAGCGATTATTACAGCGACTTTATCACTTATTAGGGAAGTTAGCGATGGCTATATTATTATTTACGAAAAATGTTTATTTATCTTACAAGAGGCGGAAGTCCTAGCTAATGCTCTTGAGGAGCAGAGATTTAGAAATATAATGATAGAAAATAAAGCCAGAGTCAGAGAATAAATTCATTGGTGAATTATCAGGGAAATTAAATAGCTCTGATATTTATTTCCATGTATTATCTACAAGTGCTATTTTTTCTCAGAAAACATCATAATAAATTGTTTTGAATAAACTATCTAAGTTCAAAAAAACTTTGAACTTTGAACTCTGAACTCCTGAAACTCCTGAACTCCTGAACTCCTACTCTAAGCTATATCTCTAACCAAACCAGATTCTTGTACAGGAATAAGTAAAGTAAAAGTAGTTTGATTATCTTGACTTTTCAACTGGATAGATGCACCCAAAACTTCTGTCAGATTTTGTACTAAGTTTAGTCCTAAACCCTTTCCCTTTCTAGACCCAAAATCTTTACCAGGAAGACGATAAGATTGCTCAAAAATTCGTTGTTGTTCATATACAGGAATTTCCACTCCTGTATTACTGACACTAAGCTGAATCATTTCCTCAAATGTACTAACAGAAATATTAATTGTTCCTCCTTGGGGAGTATATTTACAAGCATTATTGATTAATTCAACTACAATTCTTTCTAAAGTAAAAGAATCAGTTTTGATTAGAGGAATATTTGCTGCTATGTCAAACGTTAATTTTTGCTGTTGTATATAAACCCTATCTAGGAAATTTTCGATGATTTTAGGAATCCAAGTTGACAAATCAATCCATTTAGAGATGCTTTTTGTATGGTAAATATCTGTATGACAGAGAGCTAGTAATTCATTAACCAGTTGAGTTTGTCGCTGACAAGATTGCTGAAAAAGATGAAAAACTTTAGGTAATATGTTATTTTTGGGCGTTATTAGCTCTTTTTCTAGAATATTTTCGAGAGTTTGAGCAGCAAGTTGAATGCTACTAGTATAACCATGCAATTCATGGGAGATAGCTTTGAAAAAGTCATCTTTTTTTTGATTTGGTTCTTCTAATTCACTAATTTGTTGCGAGGCTTGTTTATACAATCTAGTTTGATAAAATGCGTTTGCACATTGATTAGCTACTTGCTTGACTAACTGAATTTCCCATTCCTGAAACATCTTTTCTTTGGGTCGAATTAACCAAAGATTACCTAAAATGCCTTGTTCATTATAGATAGGGCAAGCTAATCGAGTCATTTGCAGTTTTTGTGGATTAAACACAGAGATTCTTTCTGCAAATTGCAAAAGCTGCTGATTCAATAACTGCTTATACACTTGAGGAAAATCAGCAATATCTCTAACTTCTCCTTGGTCTAGAGGTAAAGTTGTAGTGTACTCATACACTACTGTGGCTGTAGTTTTGGAGGAATCGTAAAGTTCAATTTGACAGTGATTGACTTTGAGGATTTGTGCTAATCCACGGGTAGCAGTTTGCCAAATTTGTCTTTCATCTGGACTTTTAGATATTTTCTGAGGTGTGTATTTTGCTAAAAAGTGATAGTTAAGAGCCTGTCGTAACTGAGCAGTTCGTTTTTGTGCCTGTAATTTCAATGTCATAACGATACTCCACTCTTATTAAAAACGTGATTTTAATTAGGTAACTAGTGAATTTTCTAAATCTAGCTCAGTATATTCAAGCTCAATCTGGCTAATACTGCTTACAAGAAAATCACCGATATTTCGTCATTTATCTAGCTAATTTCCCCTTTATTTTCGGAGTACCAATGCTAGTTAACCAGAGTTATTTCACGTAAATTTTAAGTGGAGTATTGTTTTTATCTGTATTAATACTTAGGTATATAAACCAGTTAGGTTTATTTATCCATTAGTGTTCGTGAGAGGGATCAACGATTGAATACCTCAAATCCAAGAATAACCTTATAAAATGGACAAAATTCAGTTTTTAAGCACATTATGGAGTTAAAAGTTAGTTTGCCTACCCTATCCTCTAAGTAGTCGTGCAAAATTAATTGGATAGTTGAGATAGGGTTTAGGTGTTAGGTTTTAGGTGTTAGGGAAAAATGGAATGTACAAATAATTTTGTTTAGGTACTTAATGACTATTGATTCCATAAAGTACGCCACCAAGGAATAGGTTGAGATTCAACAAACTCAACTTTATTGCGAATATCATTAATATTCCAGCCTGTTAAGCTAGCCAAAGTTTGCACTTCTCTTTCTTGCCTATCTCTTACAGAGCGTTTATATTCATTAGCTGCACTACAATTCATTTCCCCAGTGTAAGGATGGCGAATAACGTAACGTCCTTGAAATAATTGTCTATTGCCTGTTGCTTGAAACTTCAAATCTTCAGGAAATTTATCTCCTGTGTAACGGACATGAAGACGGGTAATAAAGACATTATTACGAGGACTGCGGAGATTCCTAGAAGAGGAATTTAACCAAAATACACCAGCTTGTTTTAATTCTTCCCTATTTAAAGGTTCAGCACTACAAGGATCGCAACTACCCATATCCCAAGCATATTCTAAAAAAGCCACTTGTTTATTTTCTCGTTCATAGGATTTCTGGAACATTGAAGTATAAAAATTCTTAAACTCTGCCTTGACAAATTCAGGAATATCTCGATCGGAAGGAACTTTGACGGTGCGATAGTTGGTTAGTTCAGTTTGTCCTTGAGGAGAAAGAAGATAAACAATTAAATCTTGTTCCTGTTTCGCATTTACCATGCCTAAGCGAATTGGTAACATATACTTGGGTGATTCATAGGCGATCGATATTGGTCTAAGTTTCTTAAATCCTTGCTGGTCATATTCTGTCAAATTCACCTTGGCTACAAAAAATTTCATGTTTTGGCGAATATAAGGTTGCAAGATTTCTTTTGCACCTGGAGGAATTTTGTAACCGTTGTGCGTTAGCCAAGTTTCTAAGCCGTCAGATTCTTTGGCACTGAGAATAAGAATATCGTATTCACCAACAGTAAATTGTTCTTCGATAGTCACTCCTAAACTTCTTTCTTGCCGAAGTCCACTTTCCATACTTGCTGCTTGTGGCGCAGTCTTGAACATTATGTCTTCGTCAAATGCTCTTATTTCACAAGGATTAGAGTCAAAATACTCTACTAATCTGGGTGCGCTAAAACTATCTAATCTAGATAATATTTTCGGATTGCCAACATGAACTTGTTCTTCTTTTAAAATTACTGGTACTGGCACAACTAACGCAAAATCTTTTACTTCACCTTGATAGTCATTTGCCATCGTCAAAACAGTTCTTTCTCCATCTCTAGAAATAATTACTTGAGAGGCTTGATTATATAGATTAGTATCTGCTTTAGCGACATAAAAACCGCAGAAAGCCTGTGCTGGTTGCATACCAACCATAAAAATAGTTATTGCCAAAAAGCAAGACCATAAAATACGTAGTGGTTTCATAATTTTGTATGTGTAGATGGGGAAGATTATACAAATGAGGAAGATAGAGGACAGGAAAGATATCGGACAGATGATACCAATCTCTAATCCCTAACTACTAACATTCTTTTCCAAGTAAACCTAGGCGCAGACCAAGCGCGATCGAATAAAATAGTAAGGGGAGATATAACAAACAATGCCCAGAAAATAGCTGTAGATAGATAGAAATAATCTTGCAAAATGAAAGTAACTACAGCAATGCTAACTGCCCAAATTAGACGACTAATAGTAGCATTAGGAATAGAGCGAGGGTCAGTCAACATAAACAGAGCAAATAATAATAAACTGCCACTCATAAACTGATGTTGCCACACTTCCCAACCCCAACCCAACCAAAAATTACGCATTGCTTCTAAACTGGCGTAACTTAATAGAAAAGCAACAGAAGTATCCCAACGACCGACTTTTTTGAGGACAATACCTCCCATACCTGCAAATAATAGTAAATACCACCAATTTGTTCCCCATTGACCAGGAGAAACCCAAGCATCATTAGTAAGTATTAGAGCAGAAATAATACCAAAGTTAGCAGGATTAAAAAAATGCTTGTTATGGAAACGAAATAAAAATTTACTAGCTATTGCTAAACAACTTGCGATCGCCATTGTTGTATAATTATTTCCTCGGAGTAATAGGCACAATCCCAAAGCAGTTATTAAAGCACTCTGTAAAGAAGAAATAACTTTAGGATTAAATATATTCTCGATCGATAGTTGAGTATTATTAGTTAAGCAAATGTGGTCATTTTTTTTCTTGGCATATTCAACCAGAGCCGATAAGCACCATTGAACTAGAAGACAACTAACTATTACTACAGCAATTAAATCAGGGCGTAGTGTCCAATCTCTTGTGCCAATACCTAAACACAGAAAAAAAGACAGAAACAAAATTTGATAAATGCGAGCATCATCTAATATTTTAGGCGATCGCGCTAATGTATATATATCTTTCATGGAAATAACTATAACTTTCTACCAAAATACCTGTAACTAGGAATGATTCCCTTTATTTCTCTTCTAGTATGTCTTCTGCTCTAGATAAATATTGGTAACGTTACCGTTCTTGTAACAGAAAAATTTAATGATAATTGAATAAAAGTTTAAAAAAATCTATAGCAATTCTAGTTCATCAATGGACAATTGATAGTTGACAATTGGTCAATTCAGTTTAAGACCTCTTCATTTATGAAGAAGTAAGAAGAAAAGATCTTTCCTATTATTTCAATCCTCTTCTTTTAAGGAGAGGTAATTGTTCATTGTCCATTGTCCATCATCCATTGTCGAATAGTTATTTTCTATGCTCTACTAACTCCTTCTCCGAAATATTGACATATTCCTATAGATATCAGTGTTAATAGTCAATTTTAATAATGATAAAAGAGGAAATTTGACTTTTGGTAGCTGCAAATAAGCAATTTAGCTAGAGTTACTTTAGTCAAAAATCTTTACAGATTTACAAAAATAAAATCTTTATTGAGAAAAAAAGTTTTAAATTTAGCTAACTATTGCCAAAAACAGTTTTGACTTTTTTATCAAAAAAATCCTAATTCAGAAAAAAAATGTGACAATTTAGATATTTAACGGTATATTTTTTATAATGTCAATTAGAGAAGACATAGTGTAACTGTCAATCACAAAAAAAAGAGGAAAATATAGACAATTATGAGCGAAATGGCAACTGCTCCATTAACAGGAAAAGCCTTACTTCAAAAAGTAAAAGAGTTATCTCACTTACCTAGACGAGAAACAGCTAAACGATGCGGTTATTATACAATCACAAAAGATAATCAAACTAGAGTAAACTTAACTGACTTTTATGATGCTGTTCTGGGAGCTAAAGGTGTTCCTCTCGATCCAGAAGGTGCAAAAGATGGTCGTGGAAGAGAACCTACTTATCGAGTAAGTGTTCATAAAAATGGTCAAATTGTGATCGGTTCTACCTATACTCAAGCTATGGGATTAAAAGAAGGTGATAAATTTGAAATCAAATTAGGTTACAAACACATTCATCTTAAACAAATTGATGATGATGTGAATGGAGTTGTCGAAAATTGATACTCCATCCAACAATTTAGGTTACATAAATCGCCTTTGATAACAAAGGTGATTTGTATTTATTTACATTTGCTAGATAGTTTCTTCTGATTTGTTTCAAGTAATTATTTTTTTGATAATCTGGGGTGCTATCTGGTTGCCGATCGCTATACCTATTGCTCTAATAATTGATTGGCAACCAGGCAAATCGATCTCAATTAAGCAGAAATTAATTTTCCTTGCTTCTCTTTATCCGATCGCTCCTGTAATTATATGGCTCGTCACAAAAATTGAAAATACATCTTGGGCATATTATGGATTAAATTGGCAGCCAAGTATCTTTTTATCTTCTACCATAGGATTCGGTCTAGGAATCATTAGTTTAACAATTATATTTATCTTAGAATCATTCTTAAGCTTAATCAAACTGGAATGGTCAAATACTAGGCGTTTATTACCAATAACTTTACCTGTTTTAATTTTAGGACTGGGAATTGCAATTATAGAAGAATTAGTATTTCGTGGTTTTATCTTTAATCAATTAGAGATAGATTATACTTATTGGCTAGCAGCAATCATATCTAGTCTTATTTTTGCTGTATTACATTTAATTTGGTCTCCAAAAGAAACCTTGCCTCAATTACCAGGATTGTGGCTAATGGGAATAGTATTAGTAGGAGCGAGACTAATAGATAATGGCAATCTAGGTTTAGCTATTGGATTGCACACAGGTTGGATTTTCAGCTTATCTTGTGTAGACTCGGCAGAATTAATTACCTACACAGAAAAAAATCGAGTTTGGCTGACAGGAATTAATCAACAACCTTTAGCTGGAGTTGCAGGTATCTTCGGTTTGTTGATAACTGCAATCGTTTTATGGTTGTTTAATCATTTCTTGGGAATTTATCTTTAAGAGTTTGAATTGTAATCTAACAAGGCTTTAATCTATATCATGAAACTTGTACCCTTGAACTAGGAGCAAATTAAGATTATTACTTAAATGTATAGTCAAGTAACAAGTAAACCCATTGCAGATATTTTAGTCATTGATGATACACCAGAAAACCTAGCTTTACTTTCCCAGATGCTGACGGAAAGAGGGTATAAAGTGCGTAGTGTCACTAAAGGTTCAACTGGTTTACGAGGAGCGCTCGCAGTACCACCAGATTTAATTTTACTAGATGTTAAGATGCCTCAAATGAATGGTTATGAAGTGTGCCAGAAATTAAAAGCGGATGCACGTACCCAGGATATTCCTGTAATCTTTATTAGTGCTTTAGGAGATGTGCTTGATAAAGTCAAAGCCTTTCAAGTAGGTGGGGTAGACTATATTACTAAACCATTCCAAGTAGAAGAAGTTTTAGCTCGTTTGCAAACTCATCTGACGCTCTGCAAACTGCAAAACCAACTGCAAGCGCAAAACGCCAAATTACAGCAAGAAATCAAAGAAAAAACTGCTGCAGAGGAGAAATTTGCCAAAGCCTTTCGTTCCTGTCCTAATCCTATCGCGATCGCGACTTTAGCGGAAGGACGTTTTGTCGATGTTAATAGTTGTTTTCTGGCTATGAGTGGCTATACTCAAGCAGAAATTATTGGTCATACTATTGCAGATATCCATTTAGAATCAGCGATCGCAGCTTATGCAGATATAATCAAACAATCTCAAGAAAAAGGTTTTGTTCACAACCAAGAGTTTCAATTTCGGACTAAGGATGGGGAAATAAAAACAGTTTTATTATCAGTAGAATTGATTGAATTAGCTGGTACTCCCTGTACTCTGAGTATTATGAACGATATTACCGAACATAAACGCCTAGAAAATGAATTTATATCGCTAGTATCTCATGAACTACGTACTCCCATGACTTCAATGATGGGAGCATTGGATTTATTAAGTTCTGGTCAATTAGGTACTCTGACAGAACAAGGTCAACAAGTTCTTGATATTGGCATTAAAAATACTGAACGTCTTATTCGTCTGGTTAATGACATTTTAGACTTAGAGCGAATGAAGTCGGGTAAGATTACTATGCAGCAGGTTAAATATAATATAGTTCAACTCCTGACTCATGCTATAGAAACCATGAAACCTATGGCAAAACAAGCACAAATTAATTTAAGTTTAGAAATAGCCAATCCTCAGCCTATTAATCTATGGATAGATCCTGACAGAATATTACAAACTCTAACTAATTTACTTAGTAATGCCATTAAATTCTCTGAACCAAATCAAACTATTTACGTAAAGGCGGATAAACAATCAGATTGGTTACAACTTTCTGTACAGGACTCTGGTAGAGGAATTCCTGCTAACAAACTCCAAAACATTTTTGAACGTTTTCAACAAGTAGATGCTTCTGATTCTCGTCAGAAGGGCGGTACAGGTTTAGGTTTAGCAATTTGTCGCCATATTATCGAACAACATAACGGCAAAATTTGGGTTGAAAGTGTTTTGGGTAAAGGTAGTACCTTTTACGTTAATTTGCCTTTAAGTTACAAATAATCACAATCGATCTAGAGAAAATCAGTATTTTCACTTAAAGACGGACAAAAATAGGTAAATTCGTATTGGTATTTTAATGAGTAAGTAGGAGAAGCTTGTGAGTAACTCTATCATTGACTTAGTGGATAATTTACCCACCAATAATATTACAGTGAAAGTCTTAAAATCACTAGATTTTGTTTTGCCTGGAAAGTGGGGAAACTTGGTTGGTTTCGACAATAGCATTAGTGCTATTACAGGAGTAACTACTACTCAAGATATTGCAGAAATTCGCGATCGCGCTATAGATCTCTACGATGATAAGAAAAACGGATATCAAACAGCGATTTGGCTGTATCAAACAGTAGATAGCGCAGATAAGGCGATCGCAGCAGCAGCACTTGCTGATAAAATTGGCGATACTTTCCGTTTTATTCCTTTCCTAGATAAACTTACTCCCAAAGCTGATTCTGTTCAAAGTGTCGATCTAAAACTAAAATTAGTTGCGGAATTGATTGCCTACAGTAAAATCCATGGCATTGCTCTTAATCCAGTCAAGTTTGCTACTTCTTTAAAAGAGAACTATCATCATGAGGCACTATTGCGAATGGGAGCCTTGATCTGTATTGATGGCATAATTCCTCTTGGTGCCAATTTCGTTTCTACAATACGTACAGACCTAGACACAAGTAATACCAATTTAGTTGGCACTCCTGCTTTTAATGTTGTCAATGATTTAATTCCCGTTGAAGATAAACAAGGATTTGTTAATGAAAGTTTTGATGCTGTGGGGGACTGGATGAATAATGTAATTAATTCTTTCCATTTAACTCGCAATTCTCTAGTCGATCGATTTGGGGGTTTTATTGAAATTGCTGATGATAAGTTGGATTATTTAGCAGCATTTTTAGACGGTAGTACCAATTTTTTCGAGCATACTGGTATTCAAACTGTTGCACGCCAGTTAATTAATCGAGCTTATCAAGAGATGAGTTAGATTCCTAGTTCAAGCGATCTTAAGGAAATTGCATAAAATATCTTTACAAGCTTATTGACAATATTTTGCAATTAACTCAATAATTGTATTGTCTGTTTTATGGATTAAGTTTATGGCGATCAGCGAAGCTGGCACGCCAAGCGCGATCACGAAGTGCCAGGCTTTGCCTGATCGCTTCTTCTTCCCCCATAACCAATACTTTTATGACTAAAAAGCGAAAAAAATTACCTTTTTGGTGTCGTCCGACCTTTTCTCCAGAACAAGGCGTATTATTAGTCTTATTTGGTTCTTTTCTGACTGGTACAGCTTTGGCACAAGAGTGGAATCAATCAACAAACTTAGCTTTAATCTGTGCTTTTTTTGCTTTACAGGTAGAACATCCTTACATAGTTCAACTAAAACTCAGAAAAAACTGGCAACCGCGATATCTGATTTGGGGAGGGATATACGGAACAATCACCATAGCTTTAGCTTGGTATCTTTGGTTGCAGTCTCCAGTATTATTATGGATTTATCTTTTAGCCATAATTGGTTTGATTGCTGATGGCATCGCAGTAATCAGAAAAAGTCATAAATCAATTGCTAATGAAATAGTTATCTTTGCGGTTATTTCCTTATCAGCACCTTTAGCTTATGGCGCAACTACGGGAAGTCTTTCCCTTGAAGCAATGGCAATGTGGATGTTAAACACATTATTTTTTAGTAGTGCCATCTACACAATCAAGTTACGGAGGAAAAGAACTAGCTCATTAAAACCAGGGATAATTTATCATCTTGTGGCAGCTTTAATTTTGGTAGGATTGTACGGTTTAAATTATTTACCTTTAATTACTGCTTTATCATTTACTTTAGCCCTAATCAAATTTGGCATAATTAATTGCGTACTGGAATGGTATCGTAAGGCGAGATTTCAGTCGATCGCTATTTTTGAAACCAGATTTGCTTTAATATATATCGCGATCGCTTGTATTAGTGTTCTTCCTGCTCATTTACCTCCTAGATAGATAAGCAGGGAAAGTTTCTTTACAGTCTCTCTACTTTTATGTTTAACGAACTTCTATACTTTTACTAAAAGCGACTTCTAAATCTTCTGCATTATATTCAACTGCACACAGTTCACCATATCTACTATCCAAGCGAAATAATTTACCGACAGATTTATTTTTTACTTGTGATAAAGCCTTTTGAAAAGCATCAATACAATCCCAACTATGAGTAGTTGCAAAGACCTGGACATTTAATTCTGTTGCAGTTTCAATAATTAAACGCCATATATCTGTCTGTGCTTTGTAATGCAAACCTGTTTCTATTTCATCTATTAATAGAACGCCGTTTTCTGCCGTTACTAATGGCATGGCAAGAGTGAGAATACGGTATATTCCTTCTCCCATTTTACTCAGGGGAATAAGGTGATCGTAATTCTTTTTTTTGATTCTGATAGGCTCTATACTTTTATTAATTAAAAAACCTATTCTTTCAATATTGGAATCAATTATTTGTAAAGCTTCAATTACCTTATCTTCTTTATTGGTAAGATTTATTTTATCCCACATAAAAGAAATTTTATTAAAGTCGATTTTTCCAGTAGGTATGAATAGATTTGACTCTCGATCGAACTTATCATTAATTAGAAAAAAATCATTACTTTGATTGTCTGGCTTAATATATTTTGCATCAATAAGATTAAATTTGAATTCTTTGTATTGAGATACACTATCCCAAATATTATTGATATCCTGAATATTGTTAGTTTCAACACCAAGCAAATAAGATTTATCTTTGAGAAAAATCAGTAATCCTTTTGGCTTTTGTTCTGAATTAATGAAAATAGATTTGTCTGCTTGATACTGATAAAATAAATTTTCTGGATCGTAATAAGAGTAATTAGTTAAATACCAATATCCTAAATGATTATTGACTATTTCAGATAAGGCTTGGCTCCTATCAAAATTCACCAATAAATAAATAGCTTCAAGCAAGCTGGTTTTACCACTATTATTATTACCAACAAAAAGATTGACTTGTTCTAAACCATCAAGGTGAAAATATTCAAAACAACGATAGTTTTGAACAGTAAGATCGCGTAACATAATTGCTTCCGTATTTTAATCAGCTATATATTTACTAATCGGAATTATAGATACTTTTCGATATAAATAGACTAATCTCTATGGTTAGAGCAAAATATGCTTTGTTTATTTCTATTTTAACAGCGATCGCCTATGGCAATAACTTAAATTACCTAAGATTTAGTTAAGAAGGATACTTGAACTTTATAGTAAAAAAAACTGATGTAGATAAATCTTAGAAAATGGGAACAATAATAATAACAAATACCTAAGATTTATTCAAAGTTTTTGCTGTGTTTCGTCTTAATAACAAAGCGTTTAATATTCTAGCTTTAGAAATTGAAAAAGCAGCAGAAAAAGATTCTATTGCAGGGGAAGTAGCTAAAGAGATTACAATTAAAAGAAAAAATCCTTGTCTAGCATTTTTTCTAGTGGAATCGGCTCATGCTCTGGAATATCGAAGACTTTGCTTCTAGCCTCGATTGCATCTCGATAAATATCCAAATAGACTTCAGCCATATAGTTCTTCAAGCTAGGACTACGCTTGAGCAGTCTATTAATCTGATTGCGGAAGTTAGTCGCCTCCCCTTGCCAGTGCTTGTAGTTGCGTTCTTTTTCTGCTTCCCAGTACTTGAGTTTGAGGATATGTTCGATTAATCGCTCTAAATAACTTTCGAGCGATCTTTTTTCCGATTTCCCCATATCCTCTATTTCTTCTATCAAATTGTCGTAGTCAAGCCTGGTAAATTGCCTTGCTCTTAAGGCTGATGCTTGTTCTCGCACCCATAAATTAAAATCGCCTTCATATAGTTGGTTTTTCATAAAACTGACAGAGCTTCCGTTGCTTTTTCGATCCTATCCGCTACCAATCTTTTTGCCTCGATCTTACCAAACTAATTTAGGAGGTAATTAATCGCTAATCAGAAAGCTAGAAAACGCCACAGAAGAAGTAGTAGAAAACCCACTATAGATACTAAGATATTGGGATAAAAAAACAGTAATGACAAACTAATCAAGAAAATTCTTTCTGGCTTGTTAATTACTCGACCAAAATAGCCATATATAGCAGAAGCAAGGGCAAAGAGTCCTAATAAACCAAAGACAAATACTGTTAACTGTTCGCTCCAACCACCATCAATCAGAGGAGTAAAAGCAAATAACAAAGGTATTAGATACAAACCTTTGGCTAACTTAATTGCTTCTATGGCAGTAGCTGCTGAAGAAGTTTTGGCAATTCCTGCTGCTGCATAAGCTGCTAGACAGACGTTTAGATGCTCCCTAAATTTTGCTGCTCGAAAAGATTGCTCAGGTTAATATTATCTCGGATCGCAAATTATTAAATCTGTGCAGTTTTTATTTTTTAAAACTCACCGTTTGCTTTAATAAGTATTATGATTGCTATCCAAAGATTCACAAGATTTTACCAATGAATTCTGCCATTGATTTGCAGCAAAAAACTGCTTTAATCCATGAATCAGTACCCACTAAAGGAATTACTTGTTCAAATCGAGAGAGGGTATTACGTTTAGCTAAAAACTTAAACATTAGGAGAAAAATTGAATCTTCTTGGGGTACATTTGTTGTTATTGGGGAAAGCGAACTAATCGACTCAGAAATTTTTATTGCCTTGGCTCCGATTGGCTCAGGGTCAGGACTAGTTTTTACCGAGCTTTATTACCAAGGAGCTAATTTTATTGTGCGATATGGCTCGGATGATGTCCCTCAACCAACAGAAGCCGAGAAAAAACTGGTCAAAATCATTGATGAAGCTGATAATCTTTACGGCTACTCTAAAGCTATTGGCATTGCATCTTCGTTGTGGGGAAAATCAATTCCTGCATCTTCCCAGTTAGTCGCTCAACTGAAGCAAGCAGTTACAGCCCGCCATCTCAGTTATGAAGTACGCCTCTGCCATCATCTTGAGGCTTATCATGCCCTGAGAAATCCCCAACTTGCCTTTGCTAAAAGGGGTCTCCCGCTAGACCGCATAGCGGTTAGCGGCGAGGCGTGCCGTATAAACGCCTGGGGAGACCCCAGGCGACAGGCACTTGGGAATTTTAGCACGATTAACTAGACGGGCGCGATTGATTCTGCACATACTTTTTCAACTGCTCGACAGTTACACCACCACAAGAAGCTACAAAATAGGATGCAGTCCAGAGAACAGGTTTATAATAAGCATTCTTGATTTGTGGAAACTCTTGACGGAGATAGCGACTAGATACGGTTTTTAGATTGGCAATTAGTTTAGTTAAAGCTATATCTGGTGGATAGTCGATAATTATGTGGCAGTGGTCTGATTCCGCATTGAACTCCTTGACCCTGGCTTTCCATTTAATACAAGTCTCAGCAAATATCTCTTCAAGTCGATTAATCATATCTAAAGTGAGAATTTTTTTTCGATATTTAGTCACCAAGACAATGTGTGCATTAAGAGAGTAAACAGACCTGTTAGCTTTGTGATATTTATCGTTTGGCATAACACGATAAGTGATACAATAACCCTATGTTAATCACTTATCAGTACCGAATCAAACCTAGCGACGAGCTTAGGGCCATGATGGAGACCTGGCTAGAAATGTGTCGTTGGCAATGGAATAGGTGCTTAGGAGAAAGATTAGACTGGTTAAGGAGAACTAGATGCCAGATAGATAGATGCAGTCTACATTCTGAACCGATAGGAGAAATACCAGAGCGGGTAAATTACTACACTCAGCAAGCTAGCTTACCTTTATTGAAGAAAGAGCAAGCGGAGTACAAGCAGCTTTACGCTGAATGCTTACAAGATGTACTGCGACGATTAGATAAAGCTTGGAAGAGATGGCTAGTCCCAGACAGCACAGGGAAAAGAGGTGGTCGCCCTCGTTTTAAAAAACAAGGAGATTACCGCTCGTTTACATACCCGCGTGTTAACTGCTCAAAAGCAGGAGTAAAGCTAGAAGGAAATACTCTCAAACTCTCAAAAATAGGAGAGATGAGAATAGTCGTTCATCGTCCTATACCTGATGGTTTTAAGTTAAAAACTTGTATCATTGTTCGCAAGGCTGATGGTTGGTACGCTTGTATCTCCGCAGAAGATAAAACAGTGCCAGATATTATGCCTGTCGATACGGTTCGTTCAGCTACAGGAATCGATATGGGGTTAGCTTCTTTCTTGACTACGGCACAAGGGCAAAAAATACCTATCCAGCAATACTTCAGAAAGCTAGAAAAACACTTAGCTAGACAGCAAAGAAAACTAGCTAGACAGCAGAAAGGTAGTCAAAATTGGCGTCATCAAAAAAATAGAATAGCTCGAATTCATCTCAGGATTAAAAGAGCTAGGGAAGATTTTTTCTACAAAACAGCTTGGTGGTTAGCTCGTACCTACGATTTAATCGCTGTGGAGAAGTTAAACATCAAAGGTTTAGCTCGTACCAGATTAGCAAAGAGCATACTTGACGCAGCTTGGGGTACATTCCTCAACATTTTGGATGCAGTAGCAGTAAAATGCGGTAAACATTTTGTTGAGGTGAGTGCCTATAAAAGTAGCGTCGAATGCAGTCAGTGTGGTGCAGATGTACCGAAAGATTTATCTGTTCGGGTGCATTCTTGTAGCTGTGGATTAAAAATAGACCGAGACGAGAATTCAGGAAGAGTCTTGCTGGGTCGAGCATTACAGACCGTGGGTCTCACGGTTTCTGCCTGTAGAGGCTTAGGCAATAGCCAGCCTGTGAAGCAGGAAACTTCTGGGATAAAATACAAACAACTATCTTTATTTTAGAAGCCCACATTAGAGTCACCAGACTTAATGTGGGAGAACTTCACTCATTTCCTTCAGAGCATAGTGAGCGAATTGCTTCAGATTACGCCAAGATCAGAAGCAGCGAGAAAAAGGAAAGCATGGATATGGAAACTGCTGTTTTATTTGAAACAGCCCGTCTCTTTAATAAACATGCTGCTACCGTTTTACACACTGTCGATAAAGAAAAACCTGCCGATCCCTACTACCATGAACAATTCAGAGAAGAAATCCATAATCTAGAAAAAACTTTTTTTGAGATCATCGTTACTGCTCTTTCTAACGTTTAACAGGCTTCGCCCTTGAAGGCAGGGGTCAAGAGGCAGAGGGCAGAAGGTTTAAACCTACTTCTTCCTTCTGCCTTCTTTTAAAAAGTAAATACTGAACTGCTTAATCCTCAAATTCTACTTGATTAATTCACCTCCTCACGCTCAAGTTGACTTTCTATAGTGGCAATTGCCCCATTAATACCAGCCAATCTAGTTTCTAGATCATCTCTGAGCCATTTGAGAAATTTTAGTTTGCGCTCTTTATGAGCTTTGGGAGAATTTGTCTTATAGTCAGAGCAAGAATAAGTCCAGAAAGGAAACATAGCAACCTAAAATAAAGTACTCCTACTTATTTATCTTGACAAAATTTGGCTATTTTCACAGGAGTAAACTAAATGATTGCATTGAGTTCTCCTAATATATTGGGTGCTTTTCTAGTCCGTAGACGGTGGTTTTACATAACTTCTATGAAATACGTTAAAATATCATAAAAAAATAGCGATCGCTGACTATTATCAATGCTTGCATCAGTCCTAAAATTCAATCACCAAAACAAATACCTAAACCTCTAGCGGTTTTAACTAAAGTATCTTGGGGATCGACGGCACGATAGTCTTTAATTGCTTCAGCAATAGGCACACTTTTCACTTGTCGATTTTGCCAAGTAACCATGTAATCATATTTGTCTTGAGCAATTAGTTCTACTGCTGCCACTCCAAAAGCAGAAGCTAAAATACGATCGAGAGGAGAAGAAATACCACCCCGTTGAGTATGTCCTAAAACCGTTACTCTTGTTTCTGCACCACTCATGTGCGTAATTTGTTCAGCAAGATACTGTCCAATACCTCCAAGACGACAATCATCAAAATGTCCTTGTTGTACTGACTCTCCTGTTTCGGTACAAACAGCTTCAGAAACGACAGCAATAGAATAGTCTTTACCTTGTGCCTGTCGTTTTTTAATATGGGTACATACTTTGTCTAATTGACTGGGAATTTCGGGAATGAGAATTATGTCTGCTCCTCCAGCAATACCAGCATTGAGAGCAATATGTCCTGCATCTCTACCCATAACTTCTACGATCATGACTCGACTGTGACTAGCTGCGGTAAAGTGGAGACGATCGATCGCTTCTGTGGCAATATTAACTGCGGTATCAAAACCGATAGAACGTTCAGTAATACCCACATCATTATCAATGGTTTTGGGAATTCCGACTAAATTTATGCCTCCTTGTTGAGCCAGTTTGCGTAAAATAGCCAAACTTCCGTCTCCGCCAATGCCAATCAGAGCATCTAAACCCAAATGATGATAACCTGCAATAATTTCTTCTGAGCGATCGATTAGGCTACCATCAGACATAGGGAAAGCAAAGGGATCGCCTTTATTGGTAGTACCTAAAATTGTTCCTCCCATCGTTAAAATGGGGTCTACCCGACTAATCTCTAGGTTAATTGCTTGAGGTGGACGACTCATCAAACCCTGAGTTGCCTTACAAATACCCAATACTTCCCAATCATAAATACCAACAGCACAGCGAGTAACTGCCCGAATTACTGCGTTTAAGCCAGCACAGTCACCACCGCTAGTAAGGATACCGATACGTTTCCTTGCTCCCATATTCTTTTATTCACCGATTGATCATGATCTATTGTTCGATGAGAAGGGCAAGATTTTTTTTTCGTTAATAAATTCTCTAGATTATCCTCAAAAAGTCTATTTACACTGAATCTAGTTCGTCTTCTGCTTTACCATTATTGTAGAGATTATTTCTTAACAAAATATTAACTGATTACTGTTCACTGATATATGTTTCCTCGTTTTATTTCTACCGATGCCCAGAATCTGACTGAGTCTACCTCGATCGATCTAGTCAAAAATATCAGTCTAGAACCTATTCTAACTACCTTAAGTCCTAACCCTATTCCCACTACCCATGTCCAACAAGGAGAAGGTGATACACCTATTCTCTTACTTCATGGTTTTGATAGCTCCCTCTTAGAATTCCGTCGCCTTCTTCCCTTATTAGCCACAGAAAAGCAGATTTGGGCAGTAGATTTATTAGGATTTGGCTTTACTCAACGCCCGACAGGCATATCCTTTGGTACAGAAGCAATTAAAACCCATCTTTATTATTTTTGGAAAACTTACCTTAGTAAGCCTGTTATTTTAGTAGGTGCTTCTATGGGTGGTGCAACAGCGATCGATTTTACCCTTACTTATCCAGAAATAGTCAAAAAATTAGTCTTAATTGATAGTGCAGGATTAACTAAACAGCCCATTGTCGGTAAATTTATGTTTCCCCCTTTCGACTATCTAGCCACAGAGTTTCTTCGTCAGCCTAAGGTAAGAAAAAATATTAGTCAAGCAGCTTATTATGACAAGAGTTTTGCAAGTTTTGATGCTCAAACTTGCAGTAACCTACATCTTAAGTCTGAAGGTTGGAATCGATCGCTAATTGCCTTTACTAAAAGTGGTGGTTATGGCTCTTTTCTCAAAAAATTACCAGAAATTCAGCAACCAACTCTAATTATTTGGGGAAGAGAAGACCGCATTTTAGGCACAAAAGATGCAAATAAGTTTAAAAATGCGATCGCAAATAGTAACCTTGTTTGGATTGAAAAATGTGGTCATGTACCCCACTTAGAAAAGCCTCAAACTACTTTTGAATCGATAAAATCTTTTTATTGAAGAAGTTCAGAATACAGAAGTTCAGTAGTTCAGTATTTTTTTAGTACTTTCTGTTTGAATAGAAAAAATTATGCTCAAAAACAATCAATGAAAGAAAATTAATTTCTGGTTTAAGAAAAAGTAATTATCATTCAAAACTGATTATTTGCTGGCAAAAGAGTATTGTAGTATATTTTGAACTTCTGAACTTCTGAACTCCTGAACTACTACATTAAACTACTTTTTTGGCGATAGCATCATCATCATGTTGCGACCTTCTCTTTTAGGATATTGTTGAACTTCAGCTACATCCTCAAGATCTGCTGCCATCCGCTTCAGTAAGTCTTCAGCCAAGTTAGCGTGTTGAATTTCTCTACCGCGAAAACTAACTGTTGCTTTTACCTTATCTCCTGACTTGAGAAAACGTTGAGCATTTTTAACGCGAACATTGTAGTCATGTTCGTCGATTTTGTAGCGCATCTTAACTTCTTTTACATCAACATTATGCTGCTTTTTCTTGGCTTCTTTTTGCTTCTTATCTTGCTCATATTTGTATTTACCATAGTCCATGATCTTGCAAACTGGAGGGTCTGCTGTCTCACTGACTAAAACTAAATCTAAGCCTTTCTCCTCAGCTAGAACCATAGCCTCTTTGGGTGATAGTATTCCTAACTGGGCACTATCTGCATCTATAACTCTAACTTTTGGGAAACGTATTTTTTCATTAATTTTAGCTACATCCCGATTGTTACTACGTCTTTTGTCTCTCACAGGCGTATATTTTTTTTTCCTTGTAATTGAATTAACTAAAAAGTAGGTATTATTTATCTACCTGTTATTTTACTAATTTTGCTATGTAGAAATATTAAATTAGCTATAGTTTCTAATGTAACCTATAGCTAGATGAAGTACCAATCTAGCTGAATGTATACTTTGAGAGGCACAATTAAATTAGTGTAAATATTTTTGAATTAAATAACTTTGACATCAAATCAACTTTGGCAACAACGAATTGGTAATCAACGAGACTGGGTTTGGCGAGGCTGGCAAACTCGTTACAGCTATACTAGGGCAGATATAAATTCTAATACTCCTCTAATTTTGCTTCATGGTTTTGGGGCTGCGATCGAACATTGGCGCAATAACATTCCCATCCTAGGACAAGAACACCATGTTTATGCTCTAGATTTACTTGGTTTTGGTGCATCTCGTAAAGCTAATACCAACTACAGTGTTTATCTTTGGGTAGAACAGGTACACGATTTTTGGCAAACTTTTATCGGCGAACCAGTAGTCTTAGTAGGCAATTCCATCGGTTCTTTAGTTTGTCTTACTGCTGCGGTTACTTATCCAGAGATGGTTAAAGGCATTGTCATGCTTAGTTTGCCTGATGTTTCTATTCGGCAAGAAATGATTCCTGGTTGGCTTCAGCCCATAGTTAGTACCTTAGAAAATCTAGTTGCTTCTCCTCTGTTGCTCAAAACTTTGCTCAAAATACTCCGCAAACCCCCTATTATTAAGCGTTGGGCAGGAGTAGCTTATCAAGACAAAACTGCAATCACTGATGAGTTGGTAGAAATTTTATCTTCTCCTGCTTATGATGAGGGTTCAGACAAGACCCTCTCTGCTTTATTTAAATCTGTTAGACAGCCTCAGTTTGCTCCTCCTGCTAAAGAAGTATTACCTAAGTTAAATATTCCTATGCTTTTAATTTGGGGAAATCAAGACCGTATGGTTCCTCCTAATTTAGCCCCTATTTTTGCTGCTCTCAATCCACAGATACAATACATAGAAATGGAACAGGTTGGTCATTGTCCTCATGATGAATGTCCTGAGAAATTTAATCGAATTTTGCTGGATTGGCTTAGAACTAGCTATTAGCTAGTTTAAGTTTGAGAGTTTAAATTAAATAAAACTTTGCTGAAGATTAAGAAAGATCGATCGCATGATCTATCATAGTTTAGTCTAAATTAATTAGCCTCAAAGATTTTTTGCCTAGTTATGAAACACACTATTTCCGTTTTAGTAGAAGATGAAGCAGGAGTTTTAACTCGTATTGCTGGATTATTTGCTCGTCGCGGTTTCAATATAGAAAGTCTAGCCGTAGGTCCCGCAGAAAAAGGCGGAGTGTCTCGTATTACTATGGTCGTTCCTGGAGACGACTTGATCATTGAACAATTAATTAAACAACTCTACAAGCTCATTAATGTGCTGAAAGTCCAGGATATTACCCAAATTCCTTGTGTAGAAAGAGAATTAATGCTAGTTAAGGTTAGTGCTAGTGCTTCTAATCGTTCCGAAATAATCCAGTTAGTTCAAGTCTTTCGGGCGCGTATTGTAGACATCGCCGAAGATAGCCTAACCATTGAAGTAGTAGGAGATCCTGGCAAATTAGTCGCTATTATCCAGATGTTAAACAAGTTTGGTATTCGAGAAATAGCCCGTACTGGTAAGATTGCCCTAACTAGAGAATCGGGAGTCAATACAGAGTATCTAAAGTCTTTGGAAGCTAAAGTTTATACTAATGTTTCAAAGTAATCTCAAACTATAGTAGAAGTTCAGAAGTCAGGAGTTACAGGAGTTCAGAATGATATATTAAAACGAAATTGCTTTTCATCCACTAAATCAGATTCATTAGACTTTTTGTATACATAATTATTTAACTTGAATTGCTCACAATATTTGATACTTTTCCCTTTGCTGAACTCCTGAACTTTCTGAACTCCTGAACTTCTAGCTAGTCATAGATTTTCGCTTTGTGCAAGAATTTTATTTTGCCTCGGCTTTAATAGCTTTTTGTTGTTTGAGATAATCAAATACAGATTTATCACCAATATCGGGATCGAGGGGTTGAACCAGTTTACGGGAAGCAAAAATAGTAAATAAAATTGTCCAGAGAGCAAATAAAACTTGTTCTACATCTACCGAGAGAATACCTACCATATGTCCTAATAAGAGAAATGGGACAAGAGGAGTGAGAAATTTAGTTTCTAAACGATTGAAACAAAAAGCTTCTTTAAAATAAATTCCTGTTAAAGCTGCAAAAGTAAAACCAATTCCTAACAAAGTTACAGGATGTTCGTAAACGTATAATGCTAATGGTTGATTAGTTTGAAAACTAAGAGCGATCGCAGAAATTGTACCAACACCCCAAAAAATCTGTAAAGTGCGATGAAGGGGAACTAAATAGATATGGATAGTGAGTAAACTAATCCCTAATCCCAAGGAAAATAGAGCAAATAGAGGAGTGATAAAAGGTAAGATGGCTTCTCCCTTAGCAAACCAAAGATTACCAGCGATCGCAAAACTAGCTGCTGCTAATAATAACCCACCACGATATATTTTAACTCCCAGGCGATCGCTTTTATCGATGGTATATTCACCAAATTGTCCTTGATATACTGTTGGTTCAGATTGTAATTGTGCTGTCATGATTTTCCCTTACAAAGTCATTCTGTTTCTTTTTTGTAAGCGTGGAAGCATAAACAAAAAAGAAAGCTTAATCAGTTGTCGATCGAAAAACTTTCTTGTACAAACTCAATTCAAAGTATAGCAATGACTGCGGTATCAGACACAGATATCATTGAAGGATGCAGGTATTCTGTTTGTATCTTATTTTAATCCTTTGCTATCAAGTTTGCCTTTTCTAATATATTTATATTCTCAAAAACTTGTTCGGCAAGAGGAATTTTGTAACCCCAACTTACTACCGAATTTAATCTGTCCTCTCCTTCTTGACAATAAAATGCCAATTTACCGATAAAAGACAAAGTTTCATAAAATAATATTAAAAAATAATAATTACTTGATTCAGGTTTTTTTCGCTTTAATAATTCTAAAAAAAGCTGATGAGTTTTACTACCTTTGATCTGAGAACAAATTTCTCCAATTCCGCTAAATACATCAGTGTAAGCTAAAACTGGTAGATTAAGAAGAAGTAGGTTATCATTTTCTTCTAAAAAGATGATATTTTTCAGATTAGTATCAAGTGAAACTACTCCAAATTCTGAGTTTCTTTCTTTAATATTTTTTAGATAAAATTGCAGTAAAATTTCGTAAACTTTTCGCCATTTCGATGAGTTGTTCGATGAATTTAAGATCCTATTGACATAACGATTAATAAAATAATAGAAGTAATTTTCAAACGTCGGATGTAGAGAATGATTCAATTTATATATTCCATAACCATTCTTGAGTAATTCTAAACTCAAAGTTGCTTCAAAAATATCGTATAAAAACTCTGCTAATTTCTTTTCTCTTACTGAATCCATTAAGTTGTTTTCAATTACATATGCTACATCATATCCTTTGATAAACTCAGCAATAAGAATAGAATGCTCAAAATGCTTTCTAGTTCGATCGATATGTATAATCTTCTGAGTAAGAATTTTTTGGTAGAGAAAACTATTACATTTTTTCAAGAAAGCTACATCAATATCACGATCGAGTACGACTTTAAATATATATTTAACATTTGTAGAACAAACAACTTCATAAACAAGATTATTAGTTTTACTAAGTAAAGTAGGACTTTGCAAAACTTGTAAATCTAAAACATCATCAAAATACTTGATAACTTTCTCTTCCATTACAAAGAATATCGTACTTTTATTATAAATAAATTATACTTGTCAAATAAAAGTAACTAATATTTAGCGATCGCATTTTGTTGAGTGAGCAAACTTTTCCAACTACAAAATGTTTTCAGCTAGATAAATTTGCCCACTTACAACTCAAACAAAAACTAAACAGGAACAAAAGAAGACTCAGTAATAGTATCAGCACTGACATCCCGCAAAACAGCCAGAGTTTCTGATTGATAATCAATCAGCGTATCTTGGCGATCTTGACTAATAGTCAGTTCCCCAAAACTAATGGTGGCTGGCAGTTCAATTAAATCATTGTCCACCTCAAAATCAATAATCACATCTGTTCCCTCCGTAGCCAGCACAAAGATATCATCACCTCCATCTCTATAGAAATCATCTCCTACTAACGTGTCATTTCCTGCACCCCCATCAATCAGGTCATCGCCAATATTGCCCAGAATATAGTCATCATCTCCTTCGCCATAGAGACTATCATCACCTCCTTTACCATCGATGTAATCTTCTCCATCACCACCGTAAATTAGGTCATCTCCACCATCGGCTTGACTAGGAAGAAGACGATTAGCATTACCAAATAACACATCTGCTCCCTCATTGCCAAAGAGCAGGTCATCTCCTTCTCCCCCAGCAACAGTATCGTCTCCCTCTCGACCATAGATTACCTCTTGTGCTTCAGTCCCAATTAAAGTTTCTGCTTCATCACTGCCATCGATAATTACTGCATCTTCAGGAAAATCAATCACATCGATAAAGACAGCAGTGGGAACACCAAAGTTACCGTTAGCATCTTGACTCTCAATAAAAACAGTGTGGCGACCTACTTCTAACTCACTAGTATCAATAGTAGCTGTAAGCTCCTCTACAGAACTATCTAACTCTCCGTCTACGGACTCTAAAGAGAAAAATTCTGTCCCTTCAATCCAAGAAGGTGAGTTGATACTATATCTTGCCTGAGCAATATTTTGCACTGGTTCATCGCCAGAATCGGTAGGACTTACTTCCCCATCATCGTAACGAGTATCATCTGCTGTAGCCGTAATAACTACTTCTGTGCCAGCGACTACTTGAGCTAGATCGGTACTTACATCGATCGTATCAGGCCCGGCAGGTGTTTGATAAGGACGATAGGCTGCTTTGGCTGCATACATCAAAGCGGGCATAACCTCAGGAACAATAGTTTCCTCGAAATATTCGTTTGATTGGAAAAATTCTGTCCCTAACTCAAAAGTGTAAGAGGCGATGCCAAATGTGCCGTAAGTATATGTAGTAGTAGTACCATCGGTAGGATAAAGACCGATCGATTGGGAAACGTCATAGGCTTCTCCATCTAGTCCCGTAAAGTAACCGAATTTCCGTCCCAAGGTTTCGAGTTCTTTTTTGTTACCTGCGGGTAAATCTGTCCAGCCATAAGGATACAACAAGAGATTGCCCGAACTGTGAACATCAAGAAAGATACCATTGGTATCATCGGGGGCTGGAGTAAAATCTCCTGCTGGCTTTTCGCTATTGAAAAGAGAGGCAAGGTAGTCTCGGAGTGCCTGAGTTTCAGGTTCAGAAAAAGCTGCGTCACCACGATAGGTTTGAGAGCTAGGGTCTCCTGATGATCCTCCAGGAATTTCGTTCCACTTGCCACCCCAGTTACGATTCAAGTCAACTCCATAATCGGGAAAAGGAGCAGGTTCTTCTCCTTCTGCGGGATTAGGATTAGTATTTTTCCGCCACAAGTAACCCTGTTCGGCAAATTTACGTCCATCGGGATTACCAATAGGAACGACTGCAATTTTAAAATAGTCTAGCAGCCAGGTAGTATCTGCATCTGTGCCATAACCTGCTACTAATTCTTCCGCAAAGCGCGATACTAGTTCGGCAGGGGTGTATTCACGAGCATGGATCGCACCTTCTACGGATAAAGTCGGTTTATCTTCAATCCCACTATTTTTGTTAGTTAGCTCGATCGCATAGATATCATAACCTTCTGAACCTCCGGGAGTGACTTTATCGTAACTGTCACCGATATCTACCCAACTGGCAATATCTGGATTAGCTTCTGCTAAACTAGCAAAATCATCAAAAGTTTCTTCAACGGTACGATAGCTAGAAAAACCGGGAATCCCACTATCTACTATTCTTCCTTCAAGAGCATCAACTCCAATAGAGCTATAGATAGGGTCTTCTGTTTCTACAGTAATATCAAGGTTAAAGTTAGTTTCTGGTTCGCCAGTACCTCCTATTGCTGCTAAGTCTAAGTTGACAATTTGAGTTTCATTCCAGTTTTCTGGAGTAAAAACGATCGACTCAATAGGTAAAATTTCTTCTGTATCGAGATTAAAATCGATCGTAATCGGACTATCAGGTTGAGTACTAAGAGAAAATTGGAGGGTTTCATTCGTTCCACCTCTACTTAAGGCTAATTCGTCGCCAGATTGCGCTACAAGTATATCTGGAGTAAAGGGGACACCGCCTACATCATCGATCGCTAAAAAGTCACCATCATCATTTTCCATGACAATAGCAACATAAACATCTTGTTCTTCATAAGCACTAAGATCGGCAGACAAAGTACTATACTCAGTAGAACTAAAATCTGTTTCTAGATAAGTTTGTACAATCTCAAAGTCGTTGGGGTCGGTTTGACTACCTGTCGAAACTCGAATAGTATATACACTGCCCTGATCTCCTTCAAAGACCTGTCTGGCATCAAAAGAAAAAGTGCTGTTTTCTGCACTTGGTCTTAATGATGGTGTAACAAGCCAGTCTTGGGCTAAATCATCTTCTACATCTTCTGGTCTGACGAAAGCGACAGAACGCCCTTCAAAACCACCATCAGTCCCTGGAAGCCAATTTTCTATGTCTCCAATGCCGTTTTCTCCAATAAAAGTTGCCCAGCCATCAGGAGGGAAACTACTACCAAATCCTTCATTGAGAATAGATAAAACATGGGGGTAAGCTGCCATGGTTTCTGAGGTAAATGCTAAAGTTGCTTTTCTAACCCCTGTGGCTACTTCTAGTTGCCAATTTCCACCTAAAAAAGTACTACCTGTGAGAGAGCTTGAAGCTGCAATTTCTACTCCAACCAGGTTTCTAAGACTGTCTAGATAAGCTAATCCTTGTTCTCCAGCAGCAACCTGACAACCATACAGCAGTAATTCAGCTTTTCTATTTAAAGTTTTCCACCATTGTTTTAGTTGACTACGATATTTTTCTAGAGTTTCTAAACTTAGTTGAGTATTACCTAAGTGCAAACTACCAGGGCTACCGTGAGAAACAATATGAACACTGGCAATATCAGTATGTTTGGCTAAAGTTTCTGTAATTTTATTAATACCATCTTCATTAGGATTAAGCAGTACATGTTGGGTTTGTGGTTTTATTCCAGCAATTAAACTTTGATAATTTTCAACTGCTGAGTCTATAAATACTAAGTGATTTAATTTAGCAGAAGTTAAGATTGAATTTGGCACGGTTAAGATTACTTAAAACTTACAATTAACACTGATTAGATCTGCTTCCACGAGTCTTACAATTATGTGTCAAGACAAAAATAACTATGGTTTTTCCTTGAGAAACATCTGCTTGTTTGAAAAATTAATTGCCCCAAATTTTATTGTTATTTTTTTGTTTAATTGGTCAGCAAAAAATCTCGATCAAATTATAAATTATCCAAGAAAGATTCGGTATGTTTTTTGATACTTTTTACATTTTAGCAGCAAAAAAACTCTCTTATAACGCAAAACTTTATCTTAGCTTTATATTATTTAATATTAATAGGTTTAAGTTATTAATTATTAACTTAATCTAATCTTTTCCAAATCAGTAAAGTATATTTTCATTATCCAAAATAGATATTGACTGTACTCTTTCAAACGGCAAATACTATAGATTGGTTTCAATTGTAATAGTAGTTAATAATCTTGGTTGGATATTAGATTATGGTTTTGTTTATGTCTAAACACCAGCATTATTGAATTCTTAACAAAGAAAGATATTGAAAAGCCCTAAGCCTATTCGTCAACTTGATACTAGTTTTAAATAATGCTACAAAATTCACTTCTTGGTTTAGACAGGAAAAGCACACCGCCGATCTAGAGTTTTTCTCAGTGGGCTGAAACGCCGGACTAAGTTGGGGGCTTGTTCCAAACTTACCCGAAAGGCTTATCGACAGGGTAAGTAAATAAAGAGGAGCAGAGGAAGTTTACTCTCCAATGGAATGCTAACCAAGAGAGGGAACAGAAGATAGCCCAATGTATGATTAATTTTGCTTAGAGGCTTAAGAGATTATTGCTATTAATATAAGTTAGATTAATTGGGCTATAAAACATCAAAAATACTTAGTATATCAATCTATTAATTAAATAATATATCCACACTGATTTAACATGATAGTTTCAAAAAGCATACTAGTATTTTTATTTTTTAGCATGAAATAAATCGACTAAATGGTAAGTTATCATACAAGAAAATTTTTTTTAGTTAATTAAGTTACAAAATCGATTAAAATAATTTTTTTGACATTTATAAGTTAGTTTTAGTTTGTGTGTGCTATGCATTAAAAATTTAATGATGACTGCTCAAATCAATTTAATATAACTAGAAAAATCCAGAACAAATCATGACCATAGATTTTTCTACTGCTAGATGGTTAAATGAACCAAAATTATGCAAAATAACTCATCAGTCAGTAAATATTACTACTGAACCCAATACCGATTTTTGGCAACGTAGTTACTATGGGTTTAGACATGATAATGCGCCCGCTCTTTTGCTAGAAAGTGAAATCAATTTCTCATTTACAGCTAAAGCATCCTTTGAGTATCAAGCTAGGTTCGATCAGTGTGGTTTAATTATTTATCTCAACAGCGATAATTGGTTTAAAGCCTCGATCGAATATGAAAATAATACTACTTCTCGTTTAGGCAGTGTGGTTATTAATCTTGGTTATTCAGATTGGGCAACCATGGATATACCTAATGTAACTACTATGTGGTATCGTCTCAATCGTCGAGGAGCAGATTTCCTGATTGAATCATCTCTAGACGGTATTGATTTTAAGCAAATGAGAATTTTTCATTTACATTTACATTGCTTGGGGGAAACTTCCCCAGAAATGGGCAGACTAAATCCTCCAGCATCAGCAGAAAATTCGATTCGATTCGGTTTGTATGCTTGTAGTCCTCTCGATTCTTCTTTTGAAGCCAGATTTGATAACTTTCAACTTGAGAGTTGTTTGTGGATGGCTCATACTGAAGCAAGTTAAGTAGGGAGTAGGGAGTAGTTAGTAGTTAGTGGGTAGGGGCGAACGGTGAGACAGCGCGTTGGGCGGTGAAGTAATGCGTTGGGCGGGTTTCCCTCGGTGCGCGTTCCTTAGCTGATTAAAAATCACCAGGGTCGCACCGCTTGAAGCGACTGTCGAACCCTTTAGAGCCGTTCGCCCGTACAGTAGTGAGTTCAAAAATATCCTAGATACAAAACTGATAAGCTGGGTTATTTTCTGATTTTTTAGTTTTACTCATTATATTATTCAAGAAAGTGTGGTTTAAACCAGAATCCCACTTTATTTCTTTTTTAGCTTGAGCTTGTTCTTTTTTTAATGATACAGTTACGCAAGTTAGTATCTCTTCGAGATCGTTTTAGTTTATCTCAATTAGCGATCGATCATCCCCGTCTTACTATCAGTTTTTGGCTAGCTGTAGTTGTGGCAGGATTATTAGCATTTAGTTCTCTTAAGTATGCTCTTTTTCCTGATATTACTTTTCCTGTAGTTATAGTAAAAGCTCAAGCACCTTTAGAAACTGTTGTAGCCACGGAAACAGAACTCACTATACCCCTAGAGAAATCATTGCAATCTCTGTCAGGACTAGATGAATTGATTTCTTCTACTTACAAAGAGCAAAGTATAGTTACCATTATCTTCGATCCAGGGATAAGTTTAGAAGTAGCTACAGAAGATACCCAAAATACTCTTGAAAAACTGGCTCTTCCTCCAGAAACCACTTTCGAGATTATTCCTTTTAATTTAAATGAGTCTAAAGCTGTCAGTTACACTCTTACCAGTGAGAGTAAAACTTTAGCTGAGTTAACTCAAATTGCCAGGACAGAAATAACTCCTTCTCTTACTAAATTAGCAGGGGTATTAAAAGTCAATATTTTAGGAGATTCTTCTGTTGTTGATCAAAAACAAGAAAATGATTTTCCTACTTTAGTTAGCTTCAAGCACAAAAACGCCATAGCTATTGAAATAGTTAAAAAGAGTAAGGCGAATACCTTAGAAGTAGTTGAACAAGCAGCTGTAGCAATTCAAACTTGGCAAGAAAAACTACCAGAAGTACAAATAAACTTAGCTCAAACCCAAGCAAATTATATCCGCGAAGCAACACAAGCAACTATAGATGCTTTATTAGGAGCAATTTTACTAGCTATTCTGGTGATTTTTGGCTTTTTGCGGAGCTTTACTGCTACTCTGATTACTGCTTTAGCTATTCCTATATCCCTGTTGGGTACTTTTATTGTTATGGCAATAGCAGGATTTAATTTAGAAACGATTACTTTGCTTGCTCTAGCATTAACCATTGGGATTATAGTCGATGATGCGATCGTAGAAGTAGAAAATATTGTTCGCTACCTTGATGCAGAACATTCACCAAAACAAGCAGTCATTCTTGCTACCCGTGAAATTGGCTTTACTGTATCTATTTCTACCCTAACTATTGTTGCTGTTTTCCTGCCCATTGCTTTGATGAATAATAATGTAGGGCAGTTTTTTAAACCTTTTGGTTTGACTGTTTCTACTGCGGTGATTACTTCTTTGTTCGTTGCTCGTACTTTATCTCCTGTTTTAGCTGTTTATTGGTTGAGAAAAACATCGAAGTCAGGAGCGGTGCGACCCCGCGGAATTTTCAATCCGCAAGGGAACGCGCACCGAAGAAGGCAGAAGGCAGGAGTCCTAAAGGATACACCTTCGGATATTAGAAGTCAGGAGGCAGAAAATCATCATGATAGTATTTTTGCTTTCTTGGCTGCTAAATATGCTCAAGTACTTCAATGGTCTTTAGCTCATCGCCCAATTATCTTAGGAATAGCCATAACTAGTTTTGCTATTGGTATTGCTTTAACACCCTATGTTCCTAAAGGCTTTATTCCTCAATTAGATCGAGGGGAATTTAATGTTGTGTATACAACTACTTTACCTAAGTTGTTACCAAGTTCCCAAACTAATAATTCCCTAGAAACTCAGAATTTAGAGCAAAAGCAGCCAGAAAATTTCTCCTGGTTAAGTAGTATAGCTCGATCGCCTGAAAAAATTTTACTCAGAAGAACCCTAAGAATAGGCGAACAAATTGAGCCCATAATATTATCTATACCAGAAGTAGAATCTACTTATAATATTGTTGGCATTAACGGCAAACCTAATCAAGGCAAATTTTATGTCAAACTAAAAAGCGATCGATCTCTCGATACTGCCCAAGCACAACAACAATTACGCATCGCCTTAGCTAATATACCTAATGTAGAAATTAGCGTAGAAGATATTCCTTTTATTGAAATAGAAGGGCAACAAAACTTACGCATCGCCTTAGTAGGAGAAGATTTAGCTAGTTTAAATAATTCTGCTCAAGCTTTAAAAAATCGTGTCCAACAATTACCAGGATTTGTCGATATTACAATTACAGGTTCAGAAATTAATGATAATATTCCCTTCAAGATAGAACATTTTAATAGGGAAAGAGTAGTTTATCTCGATGCTAATCTTAGTGAAGGTAAAGCCATAGGAGATGGGACAGCAGAAGTAGTAGCTATAGCGCGATCGATTATTTCTGAAGGAGTAGAAATTCAATTATCAGGAGATTCTGCCCTTAGTAGTGGTGTTTTAAGCAAGTTTGCAGGTACTCTAAGTTTATCTATTATCTGTATGTTGCTACTGTTAATCTTGCCCTTTGGTAGATTATTAGAACCATTGGTAGTAGGTTTATGTTTACCTTTATCGATCGTTGGGGCAGTAATAGCTCTTTTAATAACTCAAAGTGATTTTGGCATGATTTCTCTAATTGGGGTCATTTTTCTCCTGGGGTTATTAGATAAAAATGCCCTGTTACTGATGGATTATGCTAACCATTTACGTAGATCTGGTTTAAATCAGACTGAAGCGATTTTAGAGACAGGAAAAGTACGCCTGCGACCAATTTTAATGACTACTGCTTCGACAATTTTAGGTATGATGCCCATAGCTTTAGGTTGGGGTGCAGGTTCGGAATTACGGCAACCAATGGCAGTTACGATTATTGGTGGTTTAATTACTTCTAGCCTACTTAGTCTAATTTTAGTTCCTGTTATCTATACTTTCTTAGAAGATTTATTTGTGGGGAATAATACTGTTTCTTAAGCTGTTAACTTTTTTTACTTGCATAGTGGTGTAAACTTCACCCGTCGGGTTCGGGCGGTCAGCATTTTGAATACGATTCAAAATTACGCCCTCACCACTATGCTCTTTTCTACTCAAGAGTGAAAGAATTAACCTAGGTTAATAGCTATTAGCCAGTTAAAGTCAGTTCGGGTTAAGACAGTTAATTTGTTGTGTCGAATGGAAAATTGACAATTGTCAACGAGTATTTCAAACGTTTATTTGACAACAAAATAATTATTGTTTCAACTTATCCCGAACTCAGGTTAGTTAAATTTTTAGTTTATTGCTGTTAATCCCATTCATTAGATTCTTCTTCTAATACTTGGGAATTTTGTTCTGATTTTTGAAAATTTGTACCAAATAGTTCCTGTAACTTGTAGAAGCGATCGACTGAGCTATATTTTTTCATCATTAACTTGTTCCATGTTTCAGTTCTGTATGTTTCTAACTTAGAACAAAAAAGTAACTTATTAGGGACAAAGAATTTAACAAATATACATATATAAATCGTGATATTTTTATGGCTCTTAAATAGAAACGTATTAACCTTTAAATGTCTTTATCTATTGACTTACAAGTATTGTTAACTAATCTTAACTAGAGAAAAAGTAGTTAAATTAACAATAAAATCAATCGATCTAAATTCTAAGATAAAATTTATTACAAATAAAATGATTTTTTAAAAAATGCAGTATTATCTATAAGGAATTAGTAATTATAAACTCTCAACATTGTTAACTTAAAGTAATCTTTGGAGAAGAAAATACTGAACAAAATCTTGTCCACACGACATTTGATAAATACCTTTAGAAGAATAATAGTTTTGATGAATCCACTTAGCCAGTTGTTTCCGTGTTGGTAAATTAGGATGATTTTTGAGGACATGGGGAGGAACATTATTGATCATAAAAATCGCCACTCCCAACATCATTTCCAAACAGGGACAACTCACCCATGCATCTTTCGTCTCCACCTCAATTTTAATTTTCCTTGTGCAGTCATACTGCTCAGCAAACTGCCGAAGTTCTCTAACATACTCTTGTCCCAGGAATTCGGCAATCATAATCTGAAAATCAGAATCTTTGCTTTGAAGTACCTCGACTAAACAACCGTCAGGTGCTAGCCATGAGATCATACGCTCAGTATTAATTTCCCACTCTTCTAGGGGGATATAATACTTCACGTGGGACTGGACTACAAGATTAGCTTGTGGCAATGAAGACGGCACATTAAGAATTGTGGTCTGATACAGGTCTTCATTAGGAATTAGTTGGCGAAGAACGCTGGTAAAATCTGTATTAGGCTCAATAGCAATGCATCTGGAGAATTCTGGTAAAAACTGCGATAAAAGCTCTCCATTTCCTGCTCCAGCATCAATCAAAACCTCGCGAGCGCTGATTTTAGGTAAAAGCTCTTGGCTAAACCAGTTCCATATTTGTTTTTTTTGATTGGTGTATTTTAAAAACCAGGCAAAATAGTCCTGATAAAGTTTGTTCTCATAGGCAAATATAGGTATGAGTTCATCGGGATTGGATATTAGCCTATAATCATTAGCATATTTGCTCTTCGACAATTCTGAGGATTTTTTATCCTGCTCGCCGTTGTAGTTAGTTATCATGATTATTTCCTGCGGTTTTTATTTTCAGCTAAAAAGCTTAGAAACTGTTTGCTAAATAACAATAAAGAAGCAAGTACCTCATGCAGTTAATGGTTTTTCAGACAAATCATTTTGGTTAATATTATGCGGTTAGTGAAAAAGAAGTAAAAGAGGAAAAATTCAGGTATTTTTTCAGGTGTTTTAATATTTATTGTGGCAATAAGCTTAATATTTTATTTACAAACAGTCTCGTACCGTTAAGAAATATTGCAACTAAATCCACTCACTGTTATTTATTATGGGATTATCTTTCTATTTTTTACCACTCAATAACAAACATAAAATAGTTTGAATTATTTTTAATCAATTCCATTCGTTTTTGTCAATGCTTTCTTATTAGACCACTTAATTAAACGCATCCAAAAACTAAATTTATGAGCAATCTCTGAATAAGGCATAGTAGTTTGTGATAGTAAAACGAAAAAGGATGGATTAAATAATTTGGGAAATTGCTGATTAAGCTTAATTTCTATTCCCCTAACCGTATTAAACAAAAATATGAGCCATTTTGCTTTAGGGGAAAGTTGTGTATTTAAGTCAGTAATAGCGTGACCTTCCTTCACTTGCTGCTGTGAATATTTTGTCAGCACTATATCTAAATTATCTGCTTCTTCTTTTAAGAGTTTATCTAGTACCAAAACATCATTAAAAGCAGCTTGACATCCTTGACCTAAATAAGATGACATAGCATGAGCAGCATCACCAATTAAAACTGCTTGCCCCTGAAGATCGTGATAACGGTTGCATTTAGTTTCTACGACAGTAGAAGAACGTTGATTAAAAAATTCCTGTGCTTGTTCGTCGCTAATTTGTATTCCTGGAAGCCATTCTTCATTAATCATCTTTTGAAGATCGCTATAGGTTTGAATTCTTGGTGGATTTCCTCTTATTTGTGTTGCCTCTTGAGTCCAAAACATTAAAATACATAAGCGATCGTTAAGTTCTGGAATAGCAGCACCTGAAAGATTATGTTGTTTGAATTTTGAGTTATTTTCTTGATAGATTTTCCTAAAGAAATAACTGGTATCTCCTGATATATTTTGTGGTCTAGGAATGTGCAGTACTTTCCAGCCAATATCAAAATACTTCTGTTGGAAATCAAATCCGGGTTGCTTAAGAAATGCTTCTTTAACTGAAGATCTTACTCCATCAGCACCAACTAAAAGATCGTAGGACTGGGAAAGAGTTTGAGTGTCATTAACGACTAATTTGACTGCATGGTTTTTCAAATCTACATCAAGACAAGGAGCATTGAAGGTAATTTTTAGCCTATTGTCAGACCGTTTTTCCAACTCATTAAGTAGCGCAATACAAAGGTCATTGCGGTTTATTAGAAGACTAAATTGCTCGGAGTCTTGACTTCGTGAAAAAGATTGCCATTTTTTCTGTTTTTGAGAATAAGTAGATGTTTTATGCATCTCCATGCCTTTTTTTCTTACACTTAGCCATAATCCATCAATTGCTTTTAAAGCTTGCTGACCCCTTTTAGTTAAACCAATAACAAAAGCTCTATTAGAATAAGTATTTTCTCTTGGGTCGCTCCTTTTTTCATAAATAGAAATTTGATAATGGTTTGAGTTATTTAATAGATAGTGAGCTAATAAAAGTCCTGCTGGTCCTGCACCAATAATGACAATATGCTTAATCATATGTATCTGAATAAAGGATTAATCAACATTGAATGACTATCTTAAAGTTAAGACAAGCAAGATATTTTTGTGATTAATCAATCAAAAATCTTACATTTTTTTCTGGCGATCACGCAGTGCCAGCTTCGCTGATCGCTTTCTGAAATTAGTTGTTATATGTAGGTATTTTCTGAAGTTACTTAAAAATATTTGCCCACAGTTGAAAATTTTTGTGTAGTATCAAAAGAAAATTACTAGGGATATCGATCGATGGCAAAGAAGAAGATAGGATTGCTTTTTGGTGGTTGTTCAGGAGAACATGAAGTTTCAATTATATCTGCAAGAGCGATCGCCTCTGCTCTAAATCAAGAGGACAATACTAGTAAGTATGAAATCTTACCAGTTTATATAGATAAGTATGGCTCTTGGCGACCAGGAGACATCGCGCAACAAGTATTAACCTCAGGAGAAGCATTACAATTAAGCTCAAACGATACAACTTCTGTTGCCCAATCAACTAGTAATCAGGAAAGCTCATCCCTAGTTAAAGGGTTTTCCCACTTAACTCAAGCTAGTCAAAATCAAAAGATATCTGAGATTGATGTTTGGTTTCCCGTTCTTCATGGCCCTAATGGGGAAGATGGAACGGTACAAGGTTTACTAAAATTAATGCAAGTACCCTTTGTCGGTTCTGGGGTTTTAGGTTCAGCCTTAGGAATGGATAAAATTGCTATGAAAAATGCTTTTGCCCAAGCTGGTTTGCCCCAAGTAAAATACGCAGCAGTTACTCGATCGCAGATTTGGTCTAATCCTTGTGTTTTCCCCAAACTTTGTGACGAAATTGAAGCAATTGTAGATTATCCTTGTTTTGTTAAACCTGCTAATTTGGGTTCGTCAGTCGGTATTACTAAAGTGCGATCGCGTAGTGAATTAGAAACAGCTTTAGATAATGCAGCTAGTTACGATAGGCGGATTATTGTTGAAGCAGGAGTAACCGCCAGAGAATTAGAATGCGCTGTTTTAGGTAACGATAACCCCAAAGCTTCAGTAGTTGGTGAAATTAGTTTTAATAGCGATTTTTACGATTACGAAACTAAATACACAGAAGGACTTGCTCAACTGCAAATACCCGCCTTAATTCCTGATAATATAGCTCTGGAAATTCAGGAAATGTCTCTTAAAGCCTTTACCACGATAGATGCAGCAGGACTAGCTAGAGTTGATTTCTTTTATGTGGAAGAGACACAAGAAGTATTTATCAACGAAATCAATACTTTTCCTGGGTTTACTTCTACGAGTATGTACCCTATGTTGTGGGCAGCTAAAGGAGTTTCTTTTCCTCAATTAGTCGATCGTCTGATTGAACTTGCCCTAGAACGTCATCAAGAATCCCAGAAAGAAATTGAGTAATTATCGATTAGAATATTTTGCTGGAATTTGGCAAGAAATTTCTTCGTCTTGGTTACGGGTAGATTTATTTCTTAGATAATTAGGTTGACATTTGCAACCATTTTTCTTTGCTTAAAACCCATCGATTAACTGTTTGAGGGAAACAGATCCATCCTGGAGTTGTGTCATACTTTTTGACCAACTCAAAGCCAATTTTTGCCAGGGTTTTATTAGGTGCTGGATTCATTGCATAGGGTTCGCAAAATAAATTTTGAAGCTCAAAATTATTGAAATATTTGTTAATACTTTCTCTGATAAAGTATGTTCCATTTCCGCTTCGGCGTTTTCCTTGCTTCCAAAGATGTAGATGCATATAGGCTTCTTTGCCAAAGATAATCTTATTGATATTAGAGTGTCCTACAGGACAACCATCTAATTCCCAAATCAAATAGTAGAAATTTTTTTGTGGTGTTGAGCGATCGAGATCTTCAAGAATTAAACTATACCAATCATCATGAGGTGGAAGCTTTTTGGATTCTACTCCCATTCCTCTTAAGAAGTCTCGATCCGCTTGTAGGAAGTAGTTTATTATTTGATCAATATCATTTGTGCTGAGTTCTCTAATATCTCTTCTCACGAGTCTCTAGCTTTAAAATTTAATCTAATCTTAGCTCTTAACTGTAAAAACTAGACCCAATTTTCAACTGTTAATGCCCAACGTTCATGATCGCGCCATTCTGCGTTAATTTTCAGGTAGCGGGGAGAAAAACCCTCTTTGCTAAAACCCAATCTTTTGACTAACTTAATTGACGGAATATTATCGGGCTGAATATTGGCTTCAATTCTATGTAAAGCTAGCTTATCAAAAGCATAGTCGATCGCTAAACCAACTCCCTCTAACATCAATCCCTGACGTGCAAAATCTACATCCACATAGTAACTGAGATAAGCATTTTGAAAAGCTCCATGAAAGATTTGACTGAAGTTTACTACGCCAATAATTTTATTGTTAGTTGCATGACAAATCAGTAAACCCTCATGGTTTTCATTTTGGCAACGATCGATGTATTTTTGGCATTCTTGCTCATTCAGTGGCGGAAAAACCCAAGGAAAATGGAAATCTTTGCTTCTGCAGTTCAGAGATAACAATTCTTGACAATCTTCTTTGGTTTGCTTTCTAATCAAAACGCGAAGGGACATAAAAATTATTAATTCTGTAATTTTTACCAGATTAACTAGGAAATCAAATATTGAAAAACAATTTTCCTTAAGAAAGATGCTTGACAAACTAGGATATAGATAGATACATCACTGAGAATATAAAAATAGGAATGCAAATTCGAGCAACGAAAACAGCCATATTAGATTGGACTGGCGATATTCTCGCCCTTGGTATATTTGAAGAAGCAACAGAGTTAACAGGAGATTTAGCTCATTTAAACGAGAAATTAGCAGGTACAATTAGTGATTTAATCGCAGAAGAAGAATTTAAAGGTAAAACAGGTAGTACCGCCACAACTCGTATAGGAAATAAAAACTCTGTTCGTAAACTTATACTAGTAGGACTAGGTAAAGCAGAAGATTTTAAGTTAAATAGTTATCGAACTGCAGCAGCAGCGATCGCTCGTGCAGCCAAAAAAGATAAAACTCTTGGTATGAGTCTACCTGTAACCAAAGAAGAGCCAGCAGCGATCGCTCAAGCAATTACAGAAGGTATTCTGCTGGCACTACATCAAGATAATCGCTTTAAATCCGATCCAGAAGAAAAAGAACCTAAACTAGAAACTATCGATTTATTAGGTTTAGATGATCGAGCCCAGGCGATCGCTAAAGGTGAACAAATTGCCTCTGGTGTAATTCTGGCAAGGGAACTAGTTAATGCTCCTGCTAATGAATTGACTCCAGTTACTATGGCAGAAACTGCTCAAGAAATTGCTTCTGAATATGGTTTAGCCATAGAAATCTTAGAAAAAGAAGACTGTGAAAAGTTTGAACAAGGAATGGGGGCATACTTAGGAGTAGCCCAAGCTTCCGATTTACCCCCCAAATTTATTCACCTCACCTATAAACCAGAAGGTACACCCAAGCGGAAAGTAGCGATTGTTGGTAAAAGCCTTACCTTTGACTCTGGTGGACTTAATCTTAAAGTGGGTGGTAGTGGCATAGAAACAATGAAAATGGATATGGGTGGTGGTGCAGCTACTCTCGGTGCAGCTAAAGCGATCGCTCAACTCAAACCAGAGGTTGAAGTTCATTTTGTCTGTGCAGCCACAGAAAATATGATTAGCGGTAAGGCTATGCACCCAGGAGATATTCTCAAAGCCTCTAACGGTAAAACCATCGAGGTTAATAATACCGATGCAGAAGGCAGACTTACTTTAGCAGATGCCTTAGTCTTTGCCGAAAAATTAGAAGTAGACGCGATCGTCGATTTAGCTACCCTCACAGGTGCTTGTATTGTTGCCCTCGGTAATGATATGGCTGGTTTGTGGGGAACTGAAGATAATCTTACTACTCAGCTTAAAACCGCAGCAGAATTAGCTGGAGAAAAATTCTGGCAAATGCCCATGGAAGAAAAGTATTTTGAGGGATTAAAATCTAAAATTGCCGATATGAAAAATACAGGTCCTCGTGCTGGTGGTTCAATTACGGCTGCTCTTTTCCTGAAGCAATTTATTAAAGATACTCCTTGGATACATCTAGATGTTGCTGGACCAGTTTGGTCAGATAAACCCAATGGTATCAATAATGCGGGTGCAACTGGTTTTCCTGTCCGTACTTTGGTTAATTGGGTACTTGGGGATTAAACTTGCTTCGCTCAAATCAGCTATTAGCTAGTTGTCTGTCAATTTTGAATTGATCGATTGACTTAGGTGTGGGGAGTTTGGGGAGTGTGGGAGGTGTGGGAAGTGTGGAAAGCAATTTCCTCCTTGTTCCCCTTGTCCCCCTTGTCTGACAAGGGTAGGTTTTTAACAAAGGGGTGAGTAAGCACTCTAATTCAGTATAAAATTGTCAAAAAAATGTATTTATTGATACTTTAAGCGACTAAAAAATACTCCCTAATTCCCCAATTCCCTAATTCCCTAAATAAATAAATGGTCAAAAGTAAAAAACCTACCCTTGTGAGGTCCCCCTTGTCTCCCTTGTCCCCCTTGTCTCCCTTGTCTCCCCCATCCCCCCTTTCAAGTTCCTAACATTTGTAATTTATACAAACTGGAATAAAGCCCTTCTTGAGCCAATAGTTCTTCGTGAGTTCCCGATTCAACCAGCTTTCCTCTGGTAAGCACTAAGATCTTATCTACATTACTAATAGTTGATAATCGGTGAGCAATAATAATTGCGGTACGTTCAGTTAACAACTGCTCTAAAGCGGATTGAATCAGAGCTTCTGTTCTTACATCTAAACTAGCAGTGGCTTCATCTAATACCAAAACACTGGGATTACGAATTGCTACACGGGCAAAAGCAAGTAATTGTTTCTGTCCACCAGATAAATTAGTACCTCTTTCTCTAAGGATGGTATTGTAGCCTTGAGGTAATTGCTCAATAAATTTATCGATATTAGTCAATCTGGCAGCTTCTTTTACTTGTTCAAGAGAATAATCATCTCCTAAAGTAATATTTCTTTTCACATCACCAGCAAACAGAAAACTTTCTTGCAAAATTACTCCTATATAACGACGTAATTCTGCTTGAGAGATATCACGGATATCGATTCCATCAACTAAAATGCGACCACGATTGGGTTCGTAGAGACGGCACAGTAAACGAATAATAGAACTTTTCCCTGCTCCCGTAGGCCCTACTAATGCGACTTTTTCCCCTGGTTTAATAGTAAAGTTTAAGTCTTTGAGAACATATTCATCTTCTTTGTAACCAAACCAAACATGATCGAAGATTATTTCTCCTCTGCTGCCTTGTTCCTTAATTTTCTTTCTTGTCAGTTGAGAGGATTCTGGATCTTTTATCTCTATGGGTTGATTCATCAATTCTGCTATTCGTTCGATCGCTGTAAAACCTGATTGGAACATGGTGAATTTATCAGCAAATTGACGCAAAGGATTGAATAATCTTTGAGCATAGAGAATAAAAGTAGAAAGAACCCCAAAGGTAATATTTTCCCTAATAATAAATACTCCTCCCAACCAGAGAACTCCAGCGATCGCTACTAAGGAAATCCATTCTAGAGTAGCTGATACTGCCGAATCATGGAAAATAGTTTTATTTATTGCTTGGCGATAACGATTATTGATCGAGCGAAACATCTCTGCATTGTATTGCTCTCGCCTAAATAGCTGAACGATGTTAATACCAGCAATATTCTCTTGCAGCATAGAGTTGAGTTGAGAAAGTTCTTCTCTGGCCCGATAATTTGCTTGACGATATTGTTGCTGAAAATAAATAATTAAGCCTGTGACTGGGACTAACATCAACACCAACATCGATGCTAACTGCCAGTTCATTAAATACATAGTAACCACAATAGCGATAATAGAAACAAAATCGCTGACTACACCAATTGCTCCACTAGCAAAAACATCTCCTAATGCTTCTACATCATTGGTAATACGAGTAACTAATTTACCTACAGGAGTTCGATCGAAAAAACTAGAAGCCAGAGCAGTAACATGAACAAATAAATCTTCTCTTACTGCTGCGGTAATCTCTTGTCCAATTTTTTGCACTAAGAATCCTTGAAGAGAAGCAAACATCAAACGAATTACTACTGTAGCCAACAGAATTCCAACTAGAATGTTAATTCCTTGAGCTATAGACAGATTTTCTAAAAAAAACCACGTTGGTTCTTGTCTTAATATAGAAACCGCTTGTCCAATAATAAGAGGTTGAATTGCTCCTGCGATCGCCAGAGGAACTAGTAAGATCATCGATAGTAACAAAATACCCCGATTACCGCGAGTATAAGGAATTAACTTGAGAAACAACCGCCAATCATTGTCTTGATTTTTACTGCGAGTTTTCTTTGCTGACGAGGAAGGAGAAACAGTCATTAAATACTTTTGCTGCCATGGAAACACATAGTCTAGCTTAACGGGAAAAAAATAGAATAAAAAGTCTCAATCTCCGATCATCCTTAAAAACAAAAAAGGAAAGGCGAAAAAACCTCTCCTTATTAATTTATTAACCAAATTGAAGCTAATAGCTTTTTTATCAAATTACTGGTAATTATGCGTTGGGGCTGCTAGCTACTTCAGAATCAGGATTAACCACACCTGAACTTCCGCCAACTAAAACATCAGACTCTTTGACGAATCCACTATAAGCTTCCATACCATGTTCAGATATATCCAAACCAATAAATTCTTCTTCTGCATGGACGCGGATACCAATAGTGATTTTGAGGATGTACCAAACTATACCACTGAACACAACGGTAAAAGCACCAATTGCTAAAATACCGATTATTTGAGTAACAATATTACCTGTACCAAAAATACCTACCGCTAAAGTTCCCCAGATACCACAGACTAAGTGAACAGAAGTAGCACCAACAGGGTCATCGATTTTGATACTATCAAAAAAGGCGACAGAGAAAACAACAATAACACCAGCGATCGCGCCAATAGCTACAGCAGAAAGGTAACTTACATCAGCACAACCAGCAGTAATACCAACCAATCCCGCTAAAATACCATTGATAATCATGGAAAGATCGGGTTTACCATCTTTAATCCAAGAGGTAAAGGTTGCGGTACAACCCCCTGCTGCTGCTGCCAAGTTAGTTGTTACAGCAATATAAGGAACATTAGCTGTAGCTGCTAATTCTGAACCAGGGTTAAAACCAAACCAGCCAATCCAAAGAATTAAACAACCGAGAGTCGCAATACTCATATTGTGACCAGGAATAGCACTAATGCTACCATCACTACGGTATTTACCTTGCCGTGGTCCTAACAGTGCTGCTCCCACTAAGGCAGCCCAACCACCTACGGAATGCACTACAGTTGAGCCAGCAAAATCAGAAAAGCCCATTTCGCTTAACCAACCGCCGTCCCAAACCCAGTGTCCAGTAATAGCGTAAGAAAAACCAACTAAAAGAGTACTGAAGATTAAGAAAGCATCAAATCTAATTCTTTCTGCTACTGCACCAGAAACAATAGTTGCTGCAGTAGCTGCGAAAGCTACTTGGAATAGGAAAGAAATAGCTTCAGGAACTGCTTCGGGATAAGGATCATTCCCATAAGGAGCAGGATCTCCGTTGAAGAAAAAGCCCTGCAAACCAATAAAAGGAGTACCTTCACCGTACATTAAACCATAACCGACCGCCCAATAAGCCATAGTCGCGATCGCAAAGACAATCAGGTTCTTTGCCAAAATATTAACAGCGTTTTTTTGGCGACAAAAGCCTGTTTCTAGCATCCCGAATCCAGCATTCATAAAGATTACTAGAACCGAGCAGAATAATAAAAATATTGAGTCTAAAACAACTCTAAGTTGATCCATGTCTGCTGGTGGATCGATTCCTTGAGCCACTGCTGCTGAATTCCAAACCACTACAATTAGGGCTGTTAGAGGAATGCAAGCTAGCCAATAAGGAGAAAACCAGCGAGTCATTTTGTTTAAAAATTTTAAGGAGAAAGACTCATCCTTTGATAAAAAATCGAATTGCGAATTATTTTGTTTTTTAGGTTCTGAAACCTTTTTGTTTCCTAGCACTTGCTTGAAATTCATTACTCCATCAAGTTATTTATATAACGAGAGTTCGATCAGTTCTCAAAACGAGAGTCCAGGTTAATAGCTCAAAAACTTACAATAATTATTTTTTTTTCGTTAATATTTAAAGTAAGTGCAAAGCTAAAACTACGAACTAACATTTGTGTATCATCAGATTTTAATTATTTATGGACTATTTTTAGTATCCAATTTTACAAAAATCTGAAAGCTTTAGTATGTCTAAAATCAAAAATACCACCCAGAATGCTCATTTCTAGGTGGTTTTAGATGTTAAATCCTGGCAAAAACTAAGGGAAAAAAAAGTAGTTTTTGTCTAATCGATAATTTAACAATCGTAATAAAGTGCAAACTCATAAGGATGAGGACGCAAGCGCAGAGGGTTAACTTCGTTATCTAGTTTGTATTCAATCCAATTTTGAATAAAATCTTCAGTGAAAACACCGGTACTAGTTAAGAAAGCACTATCCTTTTCTAAAGCTTCTAAAGCTTCTTCTAAAGAGCCAGGAGTAGAAGGAATTTTACTCAATTCTTCAGGAGAGAGATCGTAAATATCTACATCTAAAGGCTCTCCTGGATCGATTTCATTCTTGATCCCATCGATCGCAGCGCAAAGCATTGCTGCAAAAGAAAGGTAGGGATTAGAAGTAGCATCGGGACAACGGAACTCAAACCGTTTTGCTTTAGGGTTAGAACCAGATAAAGGAATACGTACTGAGGCAGAACGATTACCTTGGGAATAAGCTAGGTTTACAGGAGCCTCAAAACCAGGAACAAGACGCTTGTACGAGTTAGTAGTGGGATTAGTAAAAGCTAAAAGAGCAGGAGCGTGCTTAAGAATACCACCAATAGCATTGAGAGCCATTTTACTTAGATTAGCGTAGCCATCACCCCAGAATAAGGGTTGCCCGCCTTTCCAAATAGACATATGAGTGTGCATTCCCGAACCATTGTCATTAAACAGAGGCTTAGGCATGAAGGTAACACTCTTGCCATACTTTTTGGCAACATTTTTGATGATATACTTATAAATCATCAAATTGTCCCCTGCTGCGATAATAGGCGCAAAACGAATACCCAGTTCATTTTGTCCCCCTGTAGCTACCTCGTGGTGGTGTTTTTCAATTGGCACGCCACATTCTCCCATAGTCAGGAGCATTTCTGTCCGCATATCCTGAAGAGTATCGGTAGGAGCAACAGGAAAATACCCTTCTTTATAACGAGGCTTGTAACCTAAGTTACCACCTTCTTCCTGGCGACCACTATTCCAACGTCCTTCTACACTATCGACATAGTAGTAGCCTTGACTTTCGGTTTGATCGAAACGAACATCATCAAAGACAAAAAATTC
>JAAUYI010038778.1_pt1 | contig 45639 bp, 34 predicted proteins | sample 7278041 | NCBI WGS metagenome assembly JAAUYI01 (sample SAMN14350216, study PRJNA611818) | marine sediment metagenome | isolation source: surface marine sediment (0.6m) | place: French Polynesia: Moorea | collected 2018-08
AGTAGAGATAGAGCTAAAGGCTAATTGCTATGAAGCCCTCACACAAAAAAAGCCGGAGAGTGCTTCTGGCAAAAGAGGGCATCCTAAAGGCTGCTACATTCCTGTCCTGACCTGGTTCAGACGACTTTATTCCAGGAGTTCCCCGGCGGAGGCAATTCTATCAGACGGAGAGAATTTTTGCTAGGTGTTTTCCTGTAAGGGATGAGGGACATCTGGAGAGCTTCTCAGGGGTTCCTGTAGCGACAATTTCTCCGCCGTAGCCGCCAGCTCCTGGGCCAAGGTCAATGAGGTGGTCGGCAGCTGCTAGGATATCGAGGTTATGTTCGATAACAACGACAGTATTTCCTTTATCAACGAGGGCATTGAAGATGGGCAGGAGTTTTGCCAGATCGTCAGGGTGAAGTCCAATGGTGGGTTCATCAAAAAGGTAGAGGGTTTTTCCTGTGCTCCGTTTAGAAAGTTCTCGAGCCAGACGCATCCGTCCCCCTTCACCACCAGATAGAGATTGGATTTCTTGCCCGAGAGTCAAGTAGCCCAGTCCAACAGAGATCAAGGTATCAAGAATGTTGTGCAGTTTAGGAATAGGAGGAAGGAATATTTTCGCTTCTTCTACGGTCAGACTTAAGAGTTGCCCGAGGTTTTTCCCTTTGTAGGTCACCTTTAAGCTGAGAGGTTTCAAACGGTGTCCGTTGCAAGCATCGCATGTAACGCGCAATGAAGGGAGGAATTGGAGGCGGATGGTTTTGAACCCAAGGCCCCAACAACTCATACACATTCCTTTAAGATGATTGTAACTAAAGTGTTTTGGTTTGAGCCCGCGTGCGCCAGCTTCAGGAAGTAAGGCAAAGAAGTGGCGCAAGGGGGCATTCATTTCAGAATAGGTGCTGACATCGGCGCGGATAGTTGTTCCAATAGGATTTTGATCGGTTGCGATGAGTTTATTAAAAGTAGAGAGTCCTTTGATGCTCGCGCCATCGAGGGTGATTTCGTCAGCATCAGAACGCGTGGCAAGATGGGATTGCACCCCTCGTTTGAGAAGAGCATTGATCAGTGTGGACTTTCCGGATCCAGAAACCCCTGTAACACAGGTGAATGCTTGAGTGGGGATTTTAGCTGTAATGTTTTTCAGGTTATGTTTTTTTGCTTTTGCAATGGTGAGAAACCTTTTTGAAGCACGCCGTTTTTGAGGGACAGGGAGTTTTTTCTTGCCGCTTAGGTAAGCCCCAGTCAAGGAATTTTTGTCTTTCTTGATTTGGGCAAGGGTTCCTTGGGCGGTAAGCTTTCCCCCCAAACGTCCCGCTTTGGGTCCAAAGTCAAAGAGATAGTCTGCAATTTGAAGGGTGAGCGGATCATGTTCTACCATCAATAGGGTGTTGCCTAAATCGCGGAGATGTTTAAGCGCCTCATTGAGTCTTTCATTGTTATGGGGATGGAGACCAATGGTGGGTTCATCTAAGACGTAGAGACAGCCTGTGAGTCCACTTCCAAGTTGCCTGGCGAGATGAATCCGTTGCGTTTCCCCTCCACTTAAGGTAGGAGCGCTGCGAGATAAAGAGAGGTATTCGAGGCCAATGTTGTTTAAAAAGCTAAGGCGGTTGATCAGTTGATCGTGCACGTCTTGGAGGTGTTTTGTAGAGGGAAGTTTTTTCGCAAATGCTAGAGCTTTTGAAAGGGGAAGGTGACAAAATTCTCCAATCGTTTTTCCTTCGAGTTTAACGCCTCTTGCAAGAGGGTTTAACCGGTCTCCTTGGCAGCTGATGCAAGGAGAGGTTTCCAGAAGGTGTTGAATCGTTTCTCGTTGCTGTTTTTTGCCTGTTTTTGCAATTTTGGAAAAGGCTTGGTTAATGCCAACCCAAGTCAATTCCATTCCCTCAAATTTAAAGGAAGTTTTCGAACCATTGAGGATGAGTTGAAGTTGTTGGACAGGGAGCTTATAAAGGGGAGTGTCGGGATCGATTTTTTCTTTTTCTAAAAAGGCAAGAAAAATGTCCTCAGCAGTCTGCGTGGCTTCTTCTTTCCATAGTTTAGATATGAGGGCATAGGGGGAAAGGGTCATGATTTTCTGATGGTGCAATACATTAGCGCCCCATTGAAATCCGAGTCCTAAACAGTCGGGACACATCCCTTGTTCGGCATTGAAAGAAAAGGTGTGGGGCGTGAGTGGGGGATAGGTTTTGCCTGTACTAGGAACCGCAAAAGCGAGGTTAAAGAGGAGGTCTTTATCGGGCGTAGCAACAGTGAACGGCTCTTTAGTGATCAGGCTAGCTTGTTCTATAGCTTCAAAAAGGCGTTTTTCCATTCCGGGACGGATAGCTAGACGATCAATGACAAGGAAAAGGGCGTTTTTTCGATGGGGATTGTAGGGAATCTCATCGTCTAATTCATAGTACTCTCCATTGAGACGTAGTCGAATAAATCCTTGGTGCGTGAGCGCTTCTTTGATTTCTTCGATCGATTGCCCCCGTCCGATTTTTATAGGGGTCAAAATATGGAGGCGGGTTTTTTCGGGGAGCTTCATTAAATGACGAGCAACATATTCTTTACTAATCGATTCAATTTTTTCGCCGGTTTCAGGGCAATAAGCGATTCCGCTATGAGCATAAAGGAGGCGGAGAAAATCATAGATTTCTGTCATCGTTCCAATCGTTGAGCGGGGATTACCGGCGTGGCGCTTTTGCTCAATTGCAATGGCTGGAGAAAGACCATCGATTTCTTCCACTTTTGGCTTTGACATTTGCTTAACAAACTGACGGGCATACGAAGAGAGGGATTCGATGTAGCGCCTCTGTCCTTCAGCATAGATCGTATCAAAAGCAAAAGAACTTTTCCCAGATCCAGAGGGGCCACTGCAAACAGAGATCTTTCCTCGAGGGATTTCAAGGTCGATTCCTTTTAAGTTGTTTTGCGCGCAACCTTTCGCATGGATTGTCGTTAACGGTTTAGCTCTAGGAGCATGAGGATGGCTTTTCGGTTTTTCACGGGGCAGGAGAGCATGACCTGTCGGAGAATTTTTCCGTGCGATTTGCTCAGGGGTTCCGGTGGCTAGGATTTTACCCCCTTCTTTTCCTCCCTCGGGGCCGAGATCGATAATCCAGTCGGTTGTTTGGATTAAATCGGTATTGTGTTCAATGACAAGGACGGTATTTCCAGCATCGACAAGGTGCTCAAGAATTGCAATGAGTTTTCGGATATCATGAAAGTGGAGCCCCGTTGTGGGTTCATCGAGAATATAAAGGGTTTTTCCTGTTGCAGGGCGGATCATTTCTCGGGCTAGTTTAATCCGTTGAGCCTCTCCACCCGATAGAGTAGTGGAGGACTGTCCTAAAGTGATGTAGTCCATACCGACTTGTTTCAGCAGGGAGAGTTTATGATAGATTTGGGGAATGGCTTCAAAAAACTTGAGGGCTGTTTCAACAGTCATTTCCAAAACATCATGGATGTTTTTTCTTTTATAGGTGATGGACAGCGTTTTGGGATCAAACCGTTTTCCTTCGCACAAAAAGCACGTGGTCCAAACATCATCCATGAAGTCCATGTCGAGGCGGATTTGACCCATGCCTCCACACTCTGCGCAGGACCCTTCTTTGACATTGAAACTAAAGCGACCCGGTTTGAATCCGGCAGCTTGGCTTTCAGGAAGTTTTGTAAAAAGATCTCGGATATCATCAAAGACTTTGATGTAGGTGCTGGGGTTAGAACGGGGAGTCCGTCCAATAGGTGTTTGATCGATCGCGATGACTTTATCGAGGTGCTCAATCCCATGAATCGCTTTATGTTTTCCGACGCGGTGTTCTGCGCGATGGAGCTTGTTGGCGAGGGCAGGATAAAGAATGTCGGTGATTAAAGAAGACTTTCCTGAGCCCGATACCCCTGTTACAGCAACAAAAACTCCGAGGGGAATGGCAACGGTGACTTTTTTCAAGTTGTGGTGCTCTGCCCCTTCAATTTTTAAGTGGTGTCCTCGTTTTTTTCGTCGTTTTTTGGGGATAGGAATTTTTTCTGTGCCCCTTAAATAGGCTCCTGTTATCGAACGGGGCGCTTTTTCAAGGTCATCGATGGTGCCAGCAGCAACAGTTTCTCCACCTTGGGAGCCTGCCCCAGGTCCAATATCGACAATAAAATCTGCCGCTTCCATAGTCTCTTTATCATGCTCAACGATGATGATCGTATTTCCCCGGTCGCGGAGGCGCTTTAATGTTTTAATCAGCTTTGTATTATCGCGTGGATGAAGACCGATCGATGGCTCATCTAAAATATAAGTTGTTCCGACTAGACCACACCCAATTTGAGACGCAAGGCGGACTCTTTGAGCTTCTCCTCCAGAAAGGGTGGGGGCCGTTCGGCCTAAAGTTAAGTAATAGAGGCCAACATTCAGGAGAAATTCCAAGCGGGCTTTAATCTCCAGGATCAAGTCATGACCAATCCTCTCTCCAAAAGAAGACAGTTTAAGCGTCTGGAAGAAAGATTGAAGCTCTTCAATAGTCATTGAGGTGAGCTCTCCGATGGTTTGCCCTCCTAATTTCGTCGCAGCAGGGTAAGGTTTGATGCGGGAACCTTGACAATCGGGGCAAAGGGTTTGGTGCAAAAGCTTTTCCATCTTTGTTCGATAAAGGGCGCTTTTTGCTTCGTAGTAGCGTTTCTTTGCTTCAGCAAGAACACCTCTCCACTTGATATACTCGATCCAGCTCCCCTTTTTATGGGGATGGACAAAAATCATCTTTGTCCATTTTTTTTTGTTTCCATAAAGGTACTGTTTTTGGGCACTCTTTGAGAGGTCTTTCCAAGGAGTTTTTACATCAAAACCGTAGAGATCAGCGATGTTATTATAAATGTTTCCCCATTTGACGGTCTGATAGGAACTAGCAACTAAGCAACAATCTTCGCTAATACTTTTGTCGGGGTCGATAATTTTATCGAGATCAAAATCTTGGGTGACCCCCAAGCCTTCGCAAGTTGGGCACATTCCTTTCGGATGGTTGAAAGAGAAATCGTGAGGCTCGAGGGGTTCATAAGAGAGTTTGGATTTTTTTGCGTACGCATGTTGAGAGAAAAGGATCTCTTCTTTGGTTGTTTTATTGAGGACCGTCATTACTCCCTCTCCAAGCTCCAAGGCTTGGGTCACGGCTTCTGTGATCCGCGTTTTTTCTTCTTCTTTTAAAATGATACGGTCAACCACTAAGTCGATAGCATGCGCTACGGTTTTATCAACTTCTATTTCCTCTGCAAGATCAATGATTTCCTCATCGAGGCGAACCCGCATAAACCCTTTCCGCGTGAGTTCTTCAAAAAGCTCTTTAAATTCCCCTTTTTTTCCTTGGACGTGAGGAGCTAGAAAAATAAGCTGAGAGTTTTCTTCAAAATGATGAATCGTTGAAAGGATCCGCTCCATACTTTGTGGTTCTATTTTTTCCCCGCTCACGGGACAGTGAGGAGTGCCGACCCGTGCAAAAAGAACGCGTACATAATCGTAGATCCCTGTAATGGTTCCTACAGTGGAGCGGGGATTGCGTCCGGCGGTTTTTTGCTCGATAGCAATTGTAGGGGAGATCCCTTCAATCAGGTCAGCATCGGGTTTGACAAGATTTCCCACGTAACGACGGGCATAGTTTGATAACGATTCGATGTAGCGCCGTTGTCCTTCAACATAAATCGTATCAAAGGCAAGGGAAGATTTTCCAGACCCTGAAACTCCTGTGAAAACAATAAAGGTTCCTGGGTCAAGTTGAAGATTGACCCCCTTCAAGTTATGGACTCGAACATTTTTAAGATGGATGGATTGTTTTTCCATGACCCTACTTTCGCCGGGGAACTTTTTGATTTCAATGAGTCATATAGTATATCCGAGACTTATGGGGCATTCAATAAAAAATGAGTAGGTGGATTGAAAAAGTTATTCAGAACCTATCCCGATCATCAATTTTATTGAGGTTCTTAGTCACTCTTCCCATCCTCGCTGCGTTCTCTCTGGTGAAATAAAAAATGAATGTGTATAAATGACATTGTGCGCACACGAACGAAAATCATTTGTACCTTGGGGCCTGCAACGAATAGCTATGAAAAGATCGTGCAGCTCATCGATGCTGGGATGAATGTGGCTCGGATTAATATGAGTCATGGTTCCTATGAAGATCACAAAAAAACTATTGATCATCTGAAGAAAGGCCGTCAGGAAAAAAGGATTCCTCTTGCCATCATGCTTGATACGAAGGGCCCCGAAATGCGTGTCGGGATTCTCGATACGCCACGCGCCCTTGAAAAAGGAGAGATGCTAACGATTGCAAAATCTCCGGAAGGAGGCGAGATTACGATAGAGCCTTTTCAGGTGATACAAGATGTAAAAGTTGGGGAAAAAATCCTCTTTGATGATGGCTATATCACGGCGCAGGTTGTTCAAACCGAAAAAAATCATCTGGTCGTCGAAATTCAAAACTCAGGAATTCTGAAGTCCCAAAAAGGGGTCAACGTCCCCAACGCAGAGTTAGACCTTCCTGCGGTGACTGAAAGAGATAGCGCAGATATTGCGTTTGGCTGCAAAAACGGTATCGATCTTTTAGCGGCTTCATTCATTCGAAATGCGGAGCACATTTATACGATCAAAGAAATTTTAAAGAGAAATCAAGCCAGCCACGTCCTTGTGATTGCTAAAATTGAAAATGCTCTCGGAGTAAAAAATTTTGATAGCATCCTGCAAGCTGCAGATGGAATCATGGTGGCAAGAGGAGATTTAGGGGTAGAACTTCCTGTGACTCAAGTTCCCAAATTGCAAAAAGTGATGATACGAAAGTGCTATCAGTCTTTCAAACCTGTGATCACAGCAACACAAATGCTAGAATCGATGATTTCAAATCCCCGTCCCACGCGCGCTGAAGTATCTGATGTTGCCAACGCCATTTATGATAGCACTTCCGCAGTGATGCTCTCTGGAGAAACAGCTATCGGAAAATATCCGATTGAAACCGTCAAGTTGATGAAAAGTACGATCATAGAAGCGGAAAAAGACTTTGATTATGAAGGGTTTTTCTACAAAGATGCTACCGATCATGTTTTTCACGATATTTCGTCTTCTGTTGCATTAGCTGCAGTCAAAACAGCTTATAGTGCCTCTGGAAAAGCGTTGATTGCCCTGACAGCAAGAGGGTTTACAGCAAAATTAATGGGACGTTTTCGTCCTAGAATGCCGATCATTGCTGTGACTCCTGATGAGAAAACCTATCATCAATTGGCATTTGTGTGGGGGGCGGTTCCTATCTATGAAAAGGTAAAAAATGTGAATGAGGGAGTTCAAAAAGCGAGCTGTTATATCTTAACCCATCAGCTTGTTCGGTATGGAGATCTCATTGTGATCACTTCGGGAACGCCGTTTGGTGTTTCGGGAACGACGAATATGATGGTTGTCGATACTATTGGAGCTGTTCTAGTCCGCGGTTGTCCTAGCAAGGGCAAGCAAGTATCGGGGAACGTGGCGTTTTTCCTCAGTTTTGATCCCGAGGCAACCTATGATGTAAAAAATAAAATTGTCGTTATGTCTCATTGCGTCGAAGACTACCGCCCTTATCTTAAAGAAGCCTTAGGCCTGGTCTTGCAAAATTATCCAGATGACTCTTATTCTGAAGAACTTGTGAAAGAATTTGCTCGCAGTTTCAAGGTGCCTTATCTTGTTAGAGCCGATGCAGCTTGCATCATCCTCAAAAAAGACCAACGGGTCACTCTAGATCCTGCTAAAGGGCTTATTTTTGATGGGATTATTGACTCAGAGCAAGAAATGATTCATCAAGTTTGTCGAAAAATCAAAGGCTCTAGGCTAGCAAATTCCTGATTTTTTCATAATTTTTAAAGCTCCCTGTTCGATGTTTTCATGTCTATGGTTGAACCTAAATTCACATTCTTTTAGATGAAAAAGAAACTTCTCATTTATCAGACCCTTAAATTTTGCAAACCTCCTAGCAAAGCCCTCCAAAGACTCTATTCCATTCACATGCAATTTTTTACGAGCAAATGCGTATCTTCGAGTGATAAAACCTACAATACTCATATCCATTTAAAAAAGGGTGTTCTTTCTATAAGCTTTTCTATCTCCCCCCCCCCCCTTTAGAATTGGTTTGTTTCTTTTCGACTACAGCTCCTGAAGTTTTTCTTCTCATAGCAACTCTTCTTCGGTTTTTTTTAACTCGAGAGTCAAGCCTCCTACAATAGCTTTTAACTTCTGGTTTTCAGATTTTAATCGCTCTTTTTTCTAGGTGGCTTTTTTCGCTTCAAAGGGCTTATCGAGGTTGGACAGAAACTGCTTTCTATCGATAATACTGCGTTTGACTCATCGAGTACTCATTACATATTTCTGCCACTTTGCGTCCTTACGCTTGAGCAAACTAAGAATGGATCAACGCGATAGGTTTTTCCAGTAAGCTTTGCAGTTCAAGCCCTCAAATCCCTCTTTGAAATGGAGGAACTTCCAAAAGATCAAAAACCAAAAAGAGCGTAAAAATTCAAAACTTGCAGCACTACGTCATGGTGCTTACACCTAAGAAGCTTTTTCTATCCACGAGGAGCCAATGGATTTTGTCCGAAAAAGCGAAAATGTTCTCACAAATCTCTGGTAAAAAAAGCCAGAGTTTAATATATAGGTAGAACTGATACAATCAAATAGTGCATATATGAAAGTAGGTTTTGTTCTTACAGTTTTTGTTTGGGTCTCGATAGTTGTTCCTGGGATATCTGACGAAGCCATTAGACCCGTTCCTTGGATTACAGAAGGAGCAATAAGCTTTCTTGAGGTTTTTTTAGAGAAACATCCCTCAGCAAAAATACTAGAGTTTGGCAGCGGCGCTTCTACCATTTGGTTTGCAAAGAAACATGTAAGACTTTATTCGGTTGAGCATCACATGAAGTGGTATGAAAAAATTAATAATTTATTAAAGAATTACAACTCTGTTAATTATTTTCTACATTCACTTCCTTATTACGAATTTTGTGATAAATTCCCCGATGAATTTTTTGATCTAATCTTAATTGATGGACGAAACAGGAAAGGATGCATACAGTTCAGTTTACCAAAATTAAAGAAAGGAGGTGTTCTAATGTTGGACAATGCTGAGCGTTCGTACTATTTCTCTGTATTCGAACGTATGTCTGGTTGGTTAAGGTTTGATGCCTTGCAAGAACAACCCGATTCATGTGGTTTTCACTATCCTGGTTGGTTAACGAGCTGGTGGGTTAAGCCCGAATAGATATGGATGCTTTGCAGTAGTGACTCTAGTGCTAAAAATCAGAATCTCTAGGCAGCGACTTAAAGCCAACAATTTTGGCTGGAGAGTTTTACATAGAGAACGTTTCACGTCAGTTATACTAATTGAAAATATTAGAGATACTTTGGCATAAGAAACCCTTCTTTTCAATAAAGAGTAAGATATAACATTAAGACCTGATATTTCTGAGGAATTAAAAAAATACAACTTTACGAAATTATTTCAAGCAGCCTCTCATCCAAGAGAGAAATTAAGATTCTCAGCCTTTATTCATCTTAAAGATGGAAAAAAATTTTCAAACTCAAGGGATTAATGGACTGCGTGAGCAAGGAGGAAGAGGAAAAAAACCTTTAATCCCAGACAAACAACAAGAAGCTTTCCGTTCAGAAGTGTTAGATCTACACAAAAATCACAAAGGAGGATGTCTAACTGGCAAAGACGTGCTCAGACTAATGGAAAAGAGATATGGGATTAAGTGCTGGTTGAAAAGTGCTTACAATCAATTGAAGAAGGTCTCTTTTGTATGGATAAGTAGTAGATCCAAGCATCCTAATACTGATCCCGAAAAACAACTCGAGTTTAAAAAAACTTTCAAGAAAAAGTAGCTGCTAATCTTCCCAAGGGAGTTGATATTAAGAACGTAGAAATTTGGTTCCAAGATGAAGGGCGTTTTGGTAAAGCAAGGGAGCATTAGTGGAATGCAATTGATTAAAGGAACAAGACCTCGAGCACTTCGACAACAACAGTTTACATACACTTATCTTTTTGGAGCGATATGCTCTGAAAAATTGCTGCAAACCTTCTGTTGTTGTTGAGAAAATTTTAAAAGGACGTAATATGCATGGTCGAAAAATTTATCCAGACTAAGATATGTCTCAGCAAATTCTCTGCCTTGCGTTGCAATCTTTTTACATTCTGCATCGTTGTTTCTTGCATATTGGATTTTATTCACTAGATCGCTGAGGTTTCTATTGACTGGAATAAAGTGGACATTTGGCTTTAATCCTGCATAAAACCATTGTGAATAAGGACTTTCTTGCTTAAAAACAAGACAACCAGATAGAAGCCTCCATAGATAACCAGGATTTGTCGCATGCTCTCCATCTAATGCAATTTGATAACGATATTTCAAATGGCTTTCAATACGTTTCCTAGCATTTAATTGTATTATGCCATGCATTAATGGCATTGATGGATAGTCATTCTTTTCTGAGGATAAAAAATGAACAATTTCAGGTGGCCACTCATTAGGATTTTCAGTGCGATGTATATTTGTAATTTTTGCATCAATAAACTCTGGGTAAAAATGACCTAAAATATGGATAATCATGCGAGGACTAATTGTAACAGACAATCCATTAGGTATTTGAACTGTCTGATGGTGCGTATTATCACTAAGAAATCCTCTCCAAAAGCATGTAGGAATTTTTTGTTCCCAAGTCAATTTATCCCGATTTTTTAGAACTTCTTTTGTGCAATGTGTATGGGACCACTCCTTCTGGTCGTCACTTAAATCTACCGTCGAGCACTCTTCCACAAATGTAATCTGGTTCTTTAAAAGACTAGAAAATTTTGAACCTACTAAAACAGGAACATTTTTTAATCGTTTGTGTTTTAATAGATTTTTCCCGTTCCGAGTATATATAAAACAGCATGGAGGCAAAAATGACATTTTATCTTTTAGATCCAACATAAATTTTGCTAGATTACACTCTAGATTTTCCGCTAAAATGCCATCTATATAAATCTTCTGATTATCACAAATTTCCACAAGGTAACCTCTAGTTTCATTACCTTTTGACTCCCATTTTCTTCTACTAGCTAGATAGCTTCGCAAGATAGTTTCACGACTAAAATTTTGTGGATCTATTGACGCAAACTCAGACTCAAGTTGATCTACCTGCCAATCTGCTATTTCCTTTTGTTTCTTTAAAACCCAGAAAGTATTGCTAGGAATAGGTATCAAGTTGTTTTCGAGTGCAAACCGTTTCACTGCTCTTCTGACTGGATAACCTTTTTCTTTCCCCCATTGCCAGTCATCACCACACAAAATTCCTGAATCCTTTACAAAAGGATACCAATTGCACAAGTCATTGTACACACTCTCTTCATCTTGTGAAGCGTCAACATATACAAGATCAATAGGGAGCCCCTTTTGTTGAGCATATGCTACTGCATCTTTCGTGGTCATTTTCCAAGGAATAATTTTGCGATATAAGCCTTTATGTATAACATTGGATAAAAACTGCTGATAAAGGGTTGGCAAAAGATGAGAAACATCTTTTCTTTTTGGTGTCTGGTGTTCTTCACTTCCTAACCAATGATCGATGGCATAGACTTTCCCATCTTCCGGTAAACACGAAGCAATATGGCAGGTTGATTGTCCAAGCCAAGATCCTAATTCAATAACGCACTTTGGTTTATGCTGAGCAAGCAACTTTTCCATCTCACTACGATTCGCATAAAACCCATGAGAATTATAAGGCAAAATTTCAACTAACTCATTGTAAGGAGTAGGAAGATTTTCAATCTCTGGCACTGGAGTCGCTAGCAGTCCAATCCAGTGGCATGAGAGCAAAAAAATAGGTAAGATACTTTTCATAGATTATCACAATGTAATTTGTTTTCATTTTTAACGGAGGACACAACTTTACTAAATCCTTTGTAAAAAATCCAACACAATCTCCTGTAGACTACCTGATAATCTGAACTCTGAGTTTATAAATCTAAAGTCCGAGTAGATAAGAGGAATCAGAAAAAAAAGACCTCTTGCGTAGTAAACGTCTGTTTACAAAAAAATCCCCACAAAGATGGAAGCTTTAACAGCATAGAGACTTCATGGCTGAAGAAGTCTTCATTCCCTCATTTTCTACCGATCTTCTAGTCATGCTACTACAGGTTAAAAGTTTTTAGCTGCAAGAATACTAAGGCCCGCAAGAGCTGCAGTTTCTGTGCGAAGGATGTAGGGGCCCAATGAAACTCCTTTTCCTTGTCTAGCAAATTTTTCGATTTCTTCTTTAGTCCATCCTTTTTCAGGTCCAATAATAAGTGTTGCTGGAAGCGTTCCTATTGATGCAAGAGAAGGAGCTTTTTTAGAAAGATCTCCATAATAGATGTTTCCTTCTAGTTTTGGGAATCCCCATTTTATTTCAGGGAGATCAAGGCGGCCACATTGTTTCATCGCTCCAATAAGAATATGGTGGAGACGTTTTTTTTGCTTATCAGAGAGTTCTTTTTTTTCGCTAAGAGTGGAGGGGTAGAGATAGAAGGTAGAGACGCCGAGTTCTGTTCCTTTTTGAATGATCAGCTCAAGGTTTGATAGCTTGGGTAGGGCCTGGACGAGAATTAGGGGAGGAAGCGCTGGGGCTTTTTCTTCTGTTTTAAGAATGGAGAGTTCGGCATACCCTGTTTGCAGCGATGCAATGTGTACTAACGCAAGAGCGTTTTTTCCATTGACGAGCTCAATTTTATCACCTTCTCGTTTCCGCATGACGCGGGAGAGGTGATGAAATTCAGCGCCTTCAAGGAGAAGGGTCCCCTCCAGCGGGGCATCGATGTAGAAACGCTCATGTGGCATCTTTCTTCCATAAAGTATTCGGGCGGGTAAGCGCTTTTTTTAAGAGCATCGAAAAATCATCACCGGGAAGAAGGTGCTTTTGTGCGACACCATTTTGTAAGGTTTCATGATCGAGGACTTCAAAGGCGCTTTGTTTCATGAAATGGCGTCGAAGTTTTTTATTTCCGGAGAAGTTGAACACTAGCTTGAAGCGATAGTCGTTGGTAAAGAGTTCTGTTTCTTTTTCATAATAGAGAACTTCAACTCCATGAAGAGGGATAGCTGTCCCCAGGGGCGTGAGGATCGTTATGAAAGCTTTAGGATAGATTTCTCTAAACGTTTGAAGAATACTTAGATCAAAATCTTTGCGTAGGATAATCAAAATCATATCCCAACGGTAGCGATAATAAACATTGTCAGCAGTTTCTTGTTTCCAACGATTATGCTGCCAAAGCCATTGACCGGGGCGTTTTCGAATGTCATCTTCTAGGATAAGAAGAGATTCTTTCATCATACGGTGAATTTCTTCTTCCATTGTTGCATCTGGCTTAGGCCAAATTGGATCGGAATAATGGATGAAGTATTTCCCTCTTTCTCGCCTAATAGTTGCCACCATAATGGGACATCCAGTGCGATAGGAAAGGATGGCTGGAGCAGGTGTTGTCCAGGCTCTTCTTCCAAAGAAATCAAAGGCATAGTCACTTTCAGGAAGAGCTTGATCTCCAACAATTCCTAAAAATTTACCCTTTTTTAAGGCGCGCAATCCCTCTTTAATCGTTTCTTTAGGGGTGATGATCCTTCCTCCAAACTTTTCTCTAATCGAGACGATCCACTGGTAAAGGAGGGTATTTTTAATCGGACGTCCCACTGCGACCCCGGGCATTCGCTGCGTTGCCTCTAAAAAAAGAAGTTCCCAATTGGCTTGATGGCCACAAAAGAAAATAATCCCTTTTCCTTTATCAATAAGCTGTTTGGCAAGTTTGGGATTTTCACAGATGATCACACCTTTTGTGTTCTTGATCCGAGAAAATTTAGCATATTCAAAGGTTGTAATAGTGAGATTTTGGAAAGAAGCTTTAGCAACTTTTTTAAGGTCTTTGATGTGCAAGTTTTCAGCGAGAGAAAGGTTTGAAAGGGTCCGTTTTCTGTACCTAGTCATTATGTAATAGGCTAAAGTTCCTACCCCTTTACCGATCAGGTGGATGAGCTTAAAAGGTAAAAAGCCCAAGGGGAAGATAAGAATGCGAATCGCTAAGTAGGAAATAGTCATTGTCTTTCAAGGGATCGTTTGATATAGGAAGCGATTTGATTAGAAAAATCGAGATGTTTGACACTTTCTCGGATAGCCTGTGATCGCATCCATGTTTTTGGCGCTAACATGGCATGCTCAAGTGAGGTTCTTAAAGAATCGATCGCTGCTAGGTTTTCAATAATGGTGCCTGTATCCTCTTTAAGGATCTCGTGTCCACCATTACTTTTTGATGAGACGACAAAAAGTCCCATAGCTAAAGCCTCGACTGTCACATTTGCAAAGGGATCATAATAGGAGGGGATCACCAGGCAATCTGCGATTTGAAAAAAAGGGCAGACATCTGAAACGGGTCCGAAAAAGCGAACCTGTTTCTCAAGCCTGAGCGACTTGGCAAGTTTGATGAACCTATCAATTTTGCGATCTTTACCCAAAACGGAAAGATGAAACTCTTTGTTTTTTAGAGTTGCTAAAGCTCTCAAAAGAGAGCTTAAGCCTTTTCTTTCATACCCATTTCCAATGAAAAGAAAATGGTAGAGGGTTGGATCAAGGTGCTGCTTGGTGCATTCTTTTTGTTTGTTTTCGACCCAAGAAATGAAGTCTTTTTCCATGTCTTTCCAAGGAGCTCCGTTGTGAATCACCTCGATTTTATCGGGACGAACCTGGTAATGTTCAAGAATTTCATTTTTCACCATATAGGAATTTGCAAAAAGAACTTTTAGCCCTGGATTTTCAAAAGCTTCTTTTTCCAGTTTCAAAATCGTTTGATTTAAGGGTTTGAGAAAGGTTTTGTATGATGGATAATTTTCAAAAGTTTTTCGCTGTTTTAAATAGGCGGCATGAACACCATTTCCTGCGCGCATATGGGTTTGATGGCAGGTCCTATCCATTCCAAAAATAATAGCGGCCTCATGCCTTTGGTTCCACTGTTGCGTAAGGCAATTAAATTGATCCATTTTTCGAAAGTTCAACCATTTTGTGAGAGGAAGCGTATGGGTTTGGATTAAGGGTTTCGAAATGTTTTCTTCAAAAGTATCGGAGGTTAGAATAGTGACCCGGGCACCTTTTTGCGAAAACCCTTCTGCGATGCGAAAGGCCCATTTTTCCAATCCTCCACGCGCTTTGATACGCCGAGAAAGGATTGTGACTTTAAGAGAAGGAATCGGGCAAATGTTAGGATGCATTGTAGTTTGTTTCAGTCACCGAAATAGAGTTTCCTTGAAGCACAGGTTCTAGTTTAAAAGGTTCATGGCCAGATCTATAGATTTGTAATCGATTCATATAATTACGGAATCGATTCCTTAAATAATTGTCGCGAAGATGAGGTTGGAGCTCGTGGAATTCATTATCCATAGCATCAGATTTGATGAAGCGAAGGTAGCGCTCTTCTAAAGCTCGAGCATTTATGAATTGTATACTCCACGTAAGTTTTTTGCTATCAGCAGGGTTAACGATTACAGCAATTTCAAGCATATCCTTAACGACGTCTAAAAAAAGAGCACTCACACCCTTTGCGTAAAGATTTTCGGTGATCATTTTGACACCACTTCGATTTTCTATAACATGATTAGGAACAATATTCACTTTTGAAGGGTTGATTGATCCTATGGCACTTGGAGGGAAATAAAGGGAAACTGGAATAGGAGAACTCAATTTTAAGAGTTCATAGCGCAAGAAATCAATCCGCAAGAATCGTGCATCAGGGTCATTGATTTCAATGGGTGTTGATGAAAGTGATGGGACAGAAATCTGTTTCCAGGTATTTGGTATATAAAAGCTTACAACATCAGAATGACTTTTTGTAGAGCTTGCTGTGACCTCATCAAGCTTTGTTTTTGTAATGTCATTTAAGTTAAAAGTAAGATTAACGCCCCGGTTTTTTAGCTTTTTAACCCTATCTTCTGGCCCACTCACTGTAATGTTGAGCTGATAAGGCCAAATATCAACAAATTGGTAGCCTGTAGGAGCTTCTCCAATTGGTTGAGTAATGATGACAGGAATTTTTTCAGAAACAAGTTTTGTGAGTTTGATGATAAAATTTTGTTGAGAAACACGACTAATTCCCTGAGAAATGTTGAGGTCTAGATTGTCTACACGCAGGTTTTTACGGGTAATCGTCGCGATCCATTCTCCTTCTTGACCACTTGCATCAAAGATAACCTGCAAATCATTGGCATTTAAATCCTCAAGAACGTTTTTATTTCCTGAAAGAGTAAGAGTGACCTTTCTGTTTATCAGTCCATTTGGTTGGATTCCTTCAATGGTTTTTCCAGGTGGAATATTTTCAACCTTGACAGGGACATTACTAATCGTTTTAGTTGTTGTCAGGGATTTGTTCACAACAAACCAAACAACAATGGCTAAGATGACAGAAAGACATTTACGGGGCCAGTGATTGATGAGCAAGTTTTTAAGGAGGGTTCTCATTTTCTTAGCCACTCCTTAAAGTTAAATCGACTTTGAAGTGTCTTTTTAAGAGGAGGATTGAAGACGCTGCGAATCACTCCTTTAAACCGGTCGATTTTTATGCCTCTTGTCATAATGCCATCTCTTGCAATGGAAACTTTTCCTGTTTCTTCGGAAACAACGATTAAAATAGCATCGGTTAACTGGCTGACTCCAAGTCCAGCTCGATGACGTGTTCCCATTCTTCCAAACTGCGGTTTATCTTCTGCAAAAGGAAGAATCACAGAGGCTGCAATAATTTTAAGATCATGGACAATAACAGCGCCGTCATGAAGGGGTGTTGTTGTCATAAAAACGGACTCTAAAAGCTCAGAAGAAAAATTAGCATTGAGCATGACTGCTTTCAAGGCAAATTCATCAAGAGAGTCTTCGTTTTCCAAAGCAATAAGGGCCCCTATTTTCTTGTCAGATAGACGGTAGACTGATGAAGCTAATTGATCTAAGAATTTATCAAATTCAGTAATCTCTTTATAACGTTTTCCTTTCAAGCTAAGTTTTGAAAGGGCAACGCGGAGCTCTGGTTGGAAGATAACAAAAATAGCGATAACAGCTGCGCTGGAGATTTCAAGCATCAATTTATGGAGAACAGGGAGGCTAAAGATAGAAGATGCAGCAAAGAGTAGAAGAAACGCAAAAAGCCCCAGTATCAGATCCATCGAACGGGTATTCCAAAAGAAGGATAAGATGTAATTGATCATGATCGTCGTGATCACAATTTCAATGAAGGGGCTGATCGAGTAGTAAAATGCCATAATTTTGCTATTTTAAGGTTTCTTTGAGTTGCTTGCAAGCTCCATTGAACTCAGACTATAAAAATTTTTTGTTATACTTTGGCCATTTAATCGACGAGGAGTTAACAAATAAAAATTGAAACAAATAGGTTTAGGAGTAAATTCTTTGATAAGATGGGGGCAAAATTGAAGCAATTCATTTAGAGATAGGCAAGATTTATGGATGCAACAGTGCTTTCTAGAATACAATTTACTCTAACTGCAGGCTTTCATTATTTGTTTCCTCCGTTAAGTATTGGATTAAGCTTGATGAAGCAAGTTATTGAGATAGCTTAAGTCTTTCTCAATGGATACACAACCCTAGACCCCAACAAACCTAAGGTTTTGTTATTGGATTGGTTCATAGACTAAGACTCCAAATAGTTTAAAAACGCAATAAAGATAGTCATAATATTTTCAGAGAACAGAAAATCTTCTTATCGTAGTTTTCCTGACCACCCTAATTTATGTCTTAGGGTAGAAAAGTAGTCGGTCCGTTTTAAGTGGATCAGCTTAAAAGTTCGAGAACTTTTTTTAAGGATCACATGATCTCCTGGAGACATTTCAAAGTGCTGGAGACCGTCTGTTATAAATTCTATGGGTTGGTTTTTGCTGACATATTCAATGCGAATATCTTGATGAGGGGGAATCACGATGGGACGATATGAAATGGTGTGAGGGCAAATAGGTGTCAGAACAAAAGCGTCGATTTCAGGACTTAAAATAGGCCCTCCGGCAGCCAAAGAGTAAGCAGTCGATCCTGTGGGGGTTGCAAGAATGACGCCATCTGCTTGAAAGTTGTTGAGAAGGAGATCATCGACGTAAATAGCTATTTCAACCAGACTCGGATTCTGCGCCCGATGAAGGACGCAATCATTAATGGCAAAAAAGGGTGTATTTCGATTTGATACACCATCAATGATGATCCGTTCTTGAATGATGTAGCGTCCCTTCAAAAGATCTTCTAGACAGGGAATAATCTCTGAGATTTGTACATCGGCCATAAACCCTAGGTGCCCCAAATTAATTCCCAGGATAGCCGCCTTGAACTCTGAGTGTTGATGGGCAACTCTAAGAATGGAACCATCTCCTCCCATCGTGATTAAGATGTCTATTGATTCAGGATCAGCTGAAGCAAGAGAAGGCCTCTCAAACATTTTTGCTTTATCATCTTCAACAACAACAGATATCCCATGAGCTGAAAGAAAATCAATCACTCGAGCAGCGATTTTTTTTGATTCATCTTTGTCAACTTTTGGAAATAAAGCGATTTTCATGAAAGAGCAAGAGGGGTTTTAATCTTTTTAGAAACTTCTTCTACTATTTTTTCTGGAGTCAGTCCATATTTCTCTAAAAGATCTTTGTGATGACCGTGTTCAATCAAGGTGTCTGGAAGGCCAAGATTTTTTACATGAAGGTGGGTTAGATCTTCTTGAAGAATAAAAGAGTTCAGGATCGATCCTAGTCCGCCATTTAGGGCATGTTCTTCGATAGTGACAACCATTTGTGCCTTTTTGAAGTGTTTCTTTAAAAGTTCTTTATCAAGAGGTTTAAGGAAAATAGGATCGATCACTGTTGCTTGCACGCCCTTTTTTTGAAGAAGCTCTTGAGCTTTGAGAGCCACCCGATCCATGTGTCCAAGTGAAAGAATCACCACCTCTTTTCCTAGAGCTAATACTTCCCCTTTTCCTAGCTCTCTTTTTTGAAGCGGGCCCTCATTCTCTTCTGTTGAAAGATTGGGATAACGTATGGCTGTAGGCTTTTGCCAATCAAAAGCACTGTCCATTAACTCTTTTAGCAGTCTTCCATTGCGAGGTTGAGCAATGATCATCCCCGGCATCGCATGTAAATAGGCAATATCGTAAATGCCCTGAGCTGTGACTCCATCACCTGTAGCAAGTCCTGCCCGATCAACAGCGATGACAACAGGGGAGTTTTGGACACAAATATCGTGGTAGATATTGTCAAAGCCGCGCTGAAGAAAAGAAGAGTAAACACAAGCGACAACTTTAAGCTTTCCTCCATGCCCCATGCCACCAGCATAAGTTAGGCTATGACCTTCGGCAATTCCAACGTCAACACAACGGTGAGGCATCCGTTTCATAAAAGTATCTAGGTGAGAGCCGACAGGCATTGCAGGAGTAATTGCAACAATGCTGGGGTCTTCTTCCGCCATTTTCAAAAGATAGGTTCCAAAAACTTTTGGAAAAGAGAGCTTTGATGATTTTGGGGGATGAAATTCCCCGGTCATCCGATTAAAAGGTTTGGCCCCATGATAGGGGGTAGGATTATTAATCGCATTTTTCATTCCCTGTCCCTTAACCGTTAAAATATGAATAAGGGTCGGGTGTTCCATACCTTTTAAGGCTTCAAAGGTGTCGATTAGCTTTTCAATGTCATGGCCGTCAATGGGACCTACGTAGGAAAGGCCAAACTGTTCAAAAAAAGGAGCTGTGCTAATTAGGTTTTTCATCGACTGTTTCATCTTATTTCCTTGTTTTGCAAGGATCTCGCCATAGCCGGGAATTTTTGAAATGATTGTAGTCAGTTCTTCATAGATATTATTTGCTGTAGGGCTGTTGAAAAAGCGGCTTAAGATATTGGTAACAGCTCCGACATTTTTTGAGATAGACATGGCGTTATCGTTGAGAACCACGAGAAACTTTTTTACTTTTTTAGGGATGTTGTTCATCGCTTCAAGGGTGAGGCCACAAGTCAATGCAGCATCTCCTAAAATCGGAATAACAAGACCGTTCTTGCTCCTGAGATCTCGATTTTTCGCCACACCTAAAGCAAGAGAAAGAGCGTTTCCTGCATGCCCCGTATAAAAGTGATCATGGGGCGATTCTGGGGGACAAACAAATCCAGAAAGACCATCGGTTTGTCTAATGGTAGGAAAACGGGGGGCTCTTCCCGTTACAAGCTTGTGGACGTAAGATTGGTGGCCCACATCAAAAATAAACTTATCTTGTGGAGAGTTGAAGACACGATGGAGAGCAAGGGTGAGTTCTACGATTCCTAGGTTTGAAGACAGATGCCCACCTGTTTCAGAGAGAACATCCATAATACGAACACGAATTTCTTGAGCGAGAATGTTAAGTTTTTCAGGAGAAAGTTTTTTTAACTCTTGAGGATGGGTGAGTCTGTCAAGAATAGTTGTCATTAGCTGGATCGAGGGCCTTTTCAGATTCAGGGGTGTATGGAGTCGTTTGAAGAGCCCCTTCTCTATTTTTTATAAGCATTTCAATTTTTTGTTCAGCTTGGTTTAATTTTGATGAGCAGAGAGTGATAAGCTTATTTGCTTCTTCGTAGAGTTCCAGGGATTTTTCTAGAGAGGTTTCTCCACTGTTGAGCGCTACAAGAATTTCTTCAAGTTTTTCATAGGATGTTTCAAAGGAGAAGTTTGCATTTTGATCATTCATTATCAGGGTGGACCTCCAGAACGCGTGATTTGACCATTCCATCGCAAAAGCGGAGAGAAATCTCCATTCCCACTTCAGCGGTTGATGATGACAGCATAACGCAACGCGTGTTTTCCTTAAAGGGGATGCAGTAACCTTTTTTTAGGATGGCTTTAGGATTGACAGCTGCTAGCATTTCGACAAGCTGTTTCAAGTTCCTTTTTTTTCTTTCAATTAAATGCCTGTAAGCGATTTCAATGCCAGATTTTAAAGAAGAAAGTTTTTCCTTAAGATGGGCGATTTGAGCCGAAGGAAGGGCGCTATGAAGCTCTTTTTTAAGAGCAAGGAGACCGAGCTCTTGCCGACTCATTTTATGCTTGATAGCGGTGTCTATGTGCGATGAAAAGTCATCAATTCGTTGGTAGTGGTTCGAAAAAATGGCATAAGGAGAGGCTAGAAAGGGGTGACGTCTCAGTCCATCCACTAGCGCTTTTAAATGATGCATTTTTTGCTTGATGAAATGGTCGATTTGTTGTCCTGACTGTTTAAGAAAATCCCATTGGGTGGACATTTCTTTGACTGAGATTTCAGCAGCAGCAGAGGGGGTGGGAGCTCTGACATCAGCAACATGATCGGCTAAAGTAACATCTGTTTCATGTCCCACAGCTGAAATAATCGGAATGTCTGAATGGAAAATAGCTGCAGCAACGCATTCCTCATTAAAGGGCCAAAGATCTTCTAAGCTTCCCCCACCTCTCCCAATAATCATCACGTCAACAGTTTGTTGGGTGTTAAACTCTTTAATAGCAAGACAAATCTCGTGGGCGGCTTCATTTCCCTGAACGCGCACAGGGTTTAAAATAAGATGAAAGTGGGGAAAGCGACGTTTGAGGACATGAATAATATCTTGGATGACAGCGCCTGTAGGGCTTGTAACCACTCCAATGGATTTAGGATATTTCGGAAGGGGTTTTTTGTGATCTGGTGAGAGCCATCCTCGTTTTTTAAGCTCTTCTTTCAGTTGATGAAGTTTGATCAAAAGATTTCCAACACCAGCATGTTCAAGCTCCCTGACAATGATTTGGTAGCTTCCACGCGGTGCATAGAGGCTCAGTTCTCCTGTAACAACGATTCGATCCCCTGCTTTGGGCAGATGTGAAACATTTCGAGCATTTCCTTTAAAAAGAACAGCAGAAATTTGCGCCCTTTGGTCCTTCAAACTAAAATAATAATGTCCCGAAGATTGAGCGTGCATATTGGTGACTTCTCCTTCAACTTGAAGGTGGTTAAAGCGGGGTTCAAGCTCTTTTTTGATAGCAAGGGTAAGTTCAGTCACTGTCAAAATTTTCATAGACGAGCAAGTCTAGAACATCTCTTGGCAATTTTCAAGTGTTACTCGACTTTGCATATTTTTGGCGGCCTTTCCAAGAGAGATAGAGGTCCTTTACTGTATTTTTTCCTCATGAATAGCGCCTTGCGGTATGCCTTTTGGGGAAAACTAAATACATTGTCACGCGCTTTTTCGGACCTGCGCGCCTAAAAATGTACAAAGTCGAGTTGAATATTTCCAATCATTATGTTACCCTCAATAGAAAATTAAAAAAAGTTTATGCGGCAACGATTCATTATTGGAAATTGGAAGATGCACATGGGAGCGAATGAAACGGCTACTTTTGTCCAAGGCCTTCTCCCTGCAATAAAAGAGATGACAATCTTTGTGGGGATTGCACCTCCTTTCACCTCTATCGAAGCAGCAGTACTGGGGGCAGAGAAAAGTCATCTAAATATTGGCGCACAGAACGTGAGTGAGTTTCCTAAAGGAGCTTATACAGGAGAAATTTCTTCGACTATGCTCAAAGAAGGAGGTGTTAGTTTTGTGATCCTCGGTCACTCCGAGAGAAGGATTCATTTCCATGAAGATGATCAAATGATTCATCGAAAGGTCAAGTGGGCCCTTCAAGAAGAGCTTCTTCCGATCCTTTGCATTGGTGAAAGTCAAAAACAGCGGGATCACGCACTAACAGAGAAAGTTCTGACCCATCAACTCAGTGAAGCCCTGAAAGATTTTTCGGAAAAAGAATTAGAAAATTTAGTGATTGCTTATGAACCTGTATGGGCCATAGGAACAGGAAAGACTGCGACTCCAGATATTGCTCAAGAAACTCATCATCTTATTCGCTCGTTTATTAAACGTCAGTGGGGAGAGAAAGTCGCTGAGCGACTGCCTATTCTGTATGGAGGATCGGTAAAGCCTGATCATACTAAAGCTCTAATGGGCGAGGTTGACATTGATGGAGCTCTTGTTGGAAGGGCTTCCCTGGAAGTAGAGTCATTTGCTAAAATCATTGCATCTGCTGAGGAATCAATTAAATAGTGAGATAGGTTCATGACCACATTGTTTTATATCGTTTTATTTTTATTTGTCGCGCTCTGCGTACTTCTTTGCTTTGTTATTCTCATTCAAGAGAGTAAAAGCATGGGTCTAGGAGCCTCATTTGGAGGGGATAGCGGAGACTCTCTTTTTGGAACTTCAACGGCCTCTGTCTTGAAAAAGTTTACTGCTTATTTGGCAGGAATCTTTCTCATTACCTGTTTGATTCTTTCTTTATGGACCTCGGCAATGGGACGCTCTAAGCCTCAGCTCGGTGTAAATATGGAAGAGGTGTCAGGAGGTTAGGGAGTGATTAAAGACCTTCTCTATTATGGGAATCCTGGTCTTCGGAAAAAATGTACAAAAGTCAATGAAATCAACAGCGCAGTGAAGCAGATTGCGCAAGATTTAATTGATACCGTTCTTCAAAAAGACGGTGCAGGCCTTGCAGCCCCCCAAATAGGCTATTTTGTCAGGATGTTTGTTTCTCGTTATGACAATGGAGCAGATCCTGAGGGTTGGCCGATTCTTTGTCCTCCAAAAATCTATATCAATCCAATTCTATCTAACCCCAGCGAAAGGAAAGATACCCGCGGTGAAGGATGTTTATCCATTCCTGGTGTTTATGAGCAGGTCACGCGTCCCTGGCAGATTCATGTGCAGGCGATAGATTTAGAAGGAAAGATTTCCACCGAAGTTGCTAGCGGATGGCGTGCACGCAATATCATGCATGAGAATGATCATATTAACGGTGTTCTCTATATTGATCGGATTGATCCTAGAAAGCGCAAGAAGATTGACCCGGCTCTTCGTGCTCTCAAAAAAAAATATAGCCTTTAGACTAGCAAAATTGCCAAGAATCCGTTATTCTGCTGCAAAATTTAGGATGAAATCACAACACTGCACTCTCTTAAAAGAGAACTGAGCGGAGCAGCGACCATCTGATGAAAACTTTGAGACTATACACTTAGTATTTTTTATCTCTCAGATTGGACCATTAAACAATCGACTCTTTTTTTCAACGAATTTAGCTAAAACTCAACGAACAATGTTCTAGGGTAGATGCAAAGGAGAGTGGTTGTTTTTCTGTGGGGCTTGGCTAGCAGAGGCTTTAATGGATTTAAGGCTCTTTTCACGACGTTGAATTTTTTTGAAAGATTTTCAGGGATAGATGAAATCAACTGCGTTTTTGCAGGGAAAAATTTTTTAAGTTTACACAGGAACTCAGCATGGTTTCTTCCCTTACGGTAAGCGGGTGTTTTTTGGGGATGAAGGAGGTACTCCATTAAAAGATTATCAAAGTCCCATAAAAATGTTGTGTGATGAACAAAGCGATCTTTCCTGATATATTGAGCATTTCCGCCACATTTTCGATTTCCAATGACATAATCCTGTTCTTTGAGACTAAGGGCTGGAATAGAGAAGGCCTCTTTATAAAATCCTTCTGACCAACGGAGAATGGGTTCAGGAAAACAGGGGAAGTCATGGACGTTTTTTTGAAAAATAAAGGAAACAAAAATGGTGTTGGAATCAACGATGACAGTTCCCCCACCGCTATATCTTTTAATAAGAGGGATAGGAGATTGCTTCATTTTTTCAAAGCTGACGAGCTCCTCAGGTTTTCCTGAAATTCCCATCACTATAGATTGAGGGGAACCTTCATTGATAATACACCAGTTTTCACCTTGTAAACGTAAAAGAGCTTCTTCGATCTGAAGTTGTTCGAAGATAGGCATGTTTTTTAACAGGAGGAGGTTGAGTTTATGTTTCATCCGCTATAATGGTGTTAATATTTTCAATTTGATCGTTCAATCCCTCTCTAGAGATGGCAACTCGTTTTGAAGCTCTTTAGGGAATTTTTTACCAATGGGTAGGATAATAGGCTTGTTAGCATCTTTAAGGGCATATTCGACTACGGTTCGCTTCTTGCTTTTGCATAGGATAATTCCTATGGATGGATTTTCTCCTTCAAGGCGAACCTTATCGTCAAGTACGGCTAGATGGAACTGCATTTTTCCAACGTGTTCTGGAACAAACTCAGAGACCTTTAACTCGACAGCGATAAGGAATTTTAGTCGCCTGTAATAGAAAACAAGGTTGATAAAAAATTCTTGTTCTTCCATTTCAATCTGGTACTGCGATCCAAGAAAGGAGATGGATGTTCCAACTTCTCGAAGAAATGCCTCACTATTTTTCACACTAGTTTTCTCAAGTTCGTGCGCGCTATGCTTATCTGCTAGGTTAAGAAAATCAAGAGCATACGCATCTTTTGCGACTAGAACGGCTTCTGGGTGAAGATTTGTGGAAAGTTTTTTTTTAAATTGGACTGGGCAATCATGTCTTTTCAAAGGTTCTCACCTCTATATGATGTATTAATACCCTGTAGGTCCACCCGTTTTTCTTTGCCATTTTCATGTAAAACTCTCTTTCAATAGGATTCTTACATTTGGACAAAATGGCGGCATTGTAAGACCAGCTAATTTGTGCAGACAGTGTCTGCAATTTTTCGCCACCTACATAAGAAAAGTATAAGTCTCTCATTGCGTATAAACTGCGACACGAAAATCCCCTCATACCAGGAAAGGCTTTTTGAAGGTCTGAAGCCAATGTTTTAACGACAGCATCTCCCCATTCCCCAGTTTCTTGTTGCTCTTGAATGATCTTTTCAATGCCCCTCCTGTCCTAGAAAGCTTCTTTTGTGAACATTCCACGCTTTTTATTTTGGACTCTTTAAAATCAAGTGAGCTCAAGGGGATATCGGTTCATTGATTTTCAATATATCTTATCATGAAACTATCCGTAAACTCAAATGTCGCTTCTTTCCACTTTTTCTACGTCTTGAATTTTTGCAAAAATTCGAGATGTTTGAGGTTACGCAGTAGGTGCATTATCTTTTGAGTGACACGAGGAGAATAGATGTATCTGCAGGAGAAACGCCAGAAATTCTTGAGGCTTGTCCCAGATTATCTGGGCGGTGCTGGTTCAGCTTTTCTCGCGCTTCATTGCGCAAACCTACGACATGGTTGTAGTTAAAATCAGGGGGAATAGGGTGGGTATCAATCGCTTCGAGCTTTGCTGCTTCTTTTTTTTCTCGGTTGATATATCCCGCAAACTTTACATCCACTTCAATTGCATGATTGATTTCAAAACCGAAATCTGCCACTTTTTCAGGGAAAGTATCGATCAATTTTGAATAGGAAAAATCGGGACGACAAAGAAGTTTTCCTAAAGTTGTCGACTTTCCGTCATAGTCTAGGTAGGTTTTTTTTAAGCGGTCTTTTTCAAGGTCGATGATCTTCTTTTTCTTTTGAAATCTTGCAAATGTTTCTTCATCAATCAATCCAAGTTGGTAGCCATACTCTCTAAGGCGTAGATCGGCATTATCTTGTCTCAAAAGAAGGCGGTATTCAGCTCGTGATGTGAACATTCGGTAGGGCTCATCGAGCTTTTTAGCGATAAGATCATCGACCATCACACCGATATAGCTCTCTGAGCGCTTCAAAATAAAAGGGTCCTGTCCTCGAATTTTTAAAAGGGCATTAATGGCAGCCATCAGCCCCTGCGCAGCTGCTTCTTCATAGCCAGTGGTTCCATTAATTTGCCCCGCAAAATAGAGACCTTCAATCGTTTTTGTTTCAAAGGTACTTTTAATCTGGCCACTTATAGCATAGTCGTATTCAATGGCATAAGCAGGTCGCATGATTTCAACGTTTTCAAGCCCTGAAATTGTTCGCATCATGGCAAACTGGACATCAAAAGGAAGGGAAGAAGACATGCCGTTCACATAGATTTCATTGGTAGAAAGACCTTCAGGTTCTAGGAAGAGTTGGTGTCTTTCCTTGTCTTTAAATCGGACAATTTTGTCCTCGATCGAAGGACAATAACGGGGTCCAATCCCTTGGATTTTTCCGGAAAAAAGCGGGGAACGGTGGATATTATCTTCGATGATCTTTTTTGTTGCATCGTTGGTGTAAGTAATGTAGCAGGAAACTTGAGGAAGGCGTTTTTCTTGTGGGTCAAAGGAAAAAGAAATGTTTGGTTCAGGAGGTTGCTTTTCTGTTTTTGTAAAATCGATCGAATTGCTGTTTACGCGGCAAGGTGTTCCAGTCTTTAGTCTTTCTAATGTAAAGCCCAGGTTTTCTAAACATTTTGATAGACCTATAGAAGGCTTGTCTCCTGCTCTTCCCCCGCCGTAATGGGATTCACCGATGTGAAGAAGGCCTCTCATAAAAGTTCCAGCAGCCAGAATCACTGCTTTGCCTTGGTAACGAATGCATTCTTGAGTTGTGACACCGCAGATTTTTCCCTCCCCGATATCCAGGGAAGTAATGGCGCCTTGTTTGATCTCTAGATTTGGAAGATTTTCAAGAACGTGCTTCATTTCTGTCTGGTAGGCAAGCTTGTCCGCTTGACATCTAGGAGACCAAACAGCGGGCCCTTTTGAAGCATTGAGCATTCTGAATTGAATTCCTGTGCGGTCGGCAATTTTTCCCATCATGCCACCGAGGGCATCGATTTCACGCACTATATGTCCTTTTGCTGTTCCCCCAATTGCAGGGTTACAACTCATTTTCGCAACAGTATCGAGGTTCATGGTTAGAAGAAGCGTCTGTCCACCCATCTGGGCAGCGGCGTGCGCAGCCTCGCATCCAGCATGGCCAGCGCCGATGATAATCACATCAAATTGATCAGGATAAGTCCACACAAAGACAACCTATTTTCTAATCAAAGTTCATTTTGCAGAGGTCTATTTATTTTTCTTATGACGATCGCGGCGGCGACGTTTCTTGCGCTTATGATTTGAGATCTTGAGGCGACGTTTTTTCTTAACAGAAGACATTACTTTACTCTAGTTACAATCGTATCAGAGCTGCAATTGTAAGGTTTATCTTAGAAAAAGTAAAGACTTCTCTTTTGTAACGTTATTTAGAAACTATTTTTTTTCAAAAATTGAAGCCGTCGTTCTTCATGCATTATTGCTCTTGCTTATTTGTTTTCTTTGATTCTTTTCAATTACGTCGCTTCTTTTTTTTTACTCCATAGAAAATGTGAGTTGAGATATTCATGGGCCAAGAGTACTAGTCTAGGACACTATGGGGACACTAGAGCGGCAGGGCATACCGCGTTAGCCTGCGCTCGAGAATGCATTGGCAACCTCTATGTTAGCAAGAACCTCTGAACATGGATGACTTAGTTTCGGCCTGAAAAATCAGGAATCTTCTTCCTTGAGGGAGTAAGAGCATGTCAAAACGTTTGCAACTGGTAATTCTAGAGAGGTTTTGAGTATTGAGATCACTCCCTTTGTTTTGCCTTTTGTAGGTAAGGTTTTGGAGCTAAACTTGCTATTGATGTTCTGTCTGTTTGGGATTGCGGCCCTTAAAAAACTCCTTTTTTTTTAGTTTGCCCCCTTTTGCTAGGGGATTTTTGGTTGTATGAATCGTTTCAAAAAAGAACGTTAAGGCGATTTTTTGTGAAAAACCATTATTTCTTTTCATTAATGGGAATTTGCCTTATTATGTGCAGAGCCACAATCCCTTATCGAATAGTAAAGATGGAACTTAAAAAAAAACCTAAATTTGAATCTGAAGCTTTGAAATCTTTTAAAGAGTCTTTTGACAGGGAAAAAAACATCGAAGAAAAGATTGCAAAGGGCCTCGAGTTCATGAAAACCCTTTTAGCAGATATTGAAAAAGGATCTTTCAAAAATTTTTGGGATGTGAAAAAGCTGATTGGCCCTCTTTTCAAAGAAAAAATGCATCCGATAAAGAGGAATCATTTGTGGAATCAGCACGCTGAGCTTAGAGATGAGGCGCATCGATTAAAAGAAATCAAGGATGAACAGGCAGCTTTTTCTATCGAGCAAGTTGAACTTGCGATTGAGGCAGTAGAATCAGATATCAATCATTATGACCGTTTAGTTAAGCAAATAAGCCCATTAGATTTTCCTGAAAGACTTAAAAAGCTTTCTTCTCATCAAGAAAAGTATCACACGATGCAAAGAGAGCTTCAGCTCTTAAAAACATTAATTTTTCGTCTAGACGCACTTCGCAAAGAAACTCTCTCAATTGACATGCGGATTAGTCATAAAAACAAGATCTTAAAACGTTTATCTAAACTAGGCGATGAAGTCTTTCCAAAAAGGAAGGACTTCATCAAGAAAGTTAGTGAATCCTTTAGTGCAGACGTCGAAGCTTTTGTTAAGAACCGCTTCCCTGAAGGAAATGATACATTTGACGCTCCCTACTACGTCATTCGAGACGAAATCAAAAGTTTCCAAAGGCTCGCAAAACTTCTAACTCTCAATACCCAAAGTTTTACTAAGACACGAAAAGTCCTAAATGAATGTTGGGATAAAATTAAAGAAAAAGAGAAAGAAAAGCGCGCAGAAATGGGTGATCGCTTAGAAGAGCATAAGAAAAATTTTGAAGCGCTTCTTCCAAAAATTGAAGTTTTTGAAGCTTTTTGTTCACAGGAAGGAAACCGAGAAAAAACTAAAGTATTAGAGCAGTCAAATGCAATGCAAGAGGAGATAAAAAAAGCAGCTTTGGGGCGCGATCATGTAAAAATCTTAAAAAATCGCATTCAGAAGGCTCGTAGTGAAGCTGTAGGTAAGGCGCAAGCAAAAATTGAAGAGAAAAAACATGCTGCCAAAAAAGAGATGAATGATCTGAAAGAAAAACTTCAAAACCTGATCAAGGATGAAAACTTTACTACTCTAGAAGACCTTGAAAAAGGAGAGTCAGCGCTTAAAGAAATCTATGAAAGCCTGAATCTTTCTCGCATCGAAACCCATGTATTTGAACGTGAGTTTGCTGACCTAAAAAGCTTTATTTTTACTAAGCAAGAAAGTGTTTGTAGTGCTGATGAATTGGAAAAGCTTTTTGAGCGCCGCTCTACTCATGCTGGGCTGATCAAAAAGCAGGTGGAAGAATACCGAAAAGAAATGGGTGGTTTAAGCCTTGACTTCGAAAAAGCAATAACCTATCGTGAGCTCTATGATAGCGCCAGGATTCAGCTTGATAAAGAGAGAGAAGCGCTTGAAAGTCTTGAAGAAAAATTGACCTAACGCACACTTGAAATTTTGAAACAACTAAGTGCCTTTGATTTAGACTACACGTTGGTGTCTTCAAACTCCAGCCTCCTTTTCTACCGCTACCTTGTTGCCAAAGGTTTTTACCGCCGAATTTCGCTGATTCGAATCGCTCTTTACTCATTGCGTCATCACTTCAGGAATCTTTCTTTAACAGCGCTCCACGAAAAAATATTTGAACGTTTTTTGAAGGGAACTTCTTTCAGCCTTGTTCAGGAGGAGGTTATGCAGTTCTTAAAGAAAGATTTTTACCGTTTTCTCTATTATCCTACCTTCGAACAGCTCCGCCGCGCTCAACATCGGGGGGACCATACGGTTATCCTTTCTAATGCTCCGTCGTTCATTGTTGGCCCCATTGCTGAGTATCTAGAAGTCAGTGAGTGGCGCTCTTCACATTATACGGTGAACGAGGAAGGGAATTTTGCGTCTGTTCAATCTATCCTATTAGGAGAGGGAAAAGCTAAGTGCATCGATCAGATGACAAAGAGTTTAAAAATTGCTCGAGAACACGTCACAGCTTATTCAGATAGCGACCTCGATCTACCCTTTCTCCACTCGGCAGGCACCCCTATTGCAGCGAATCCTAACCCCAAACTTTTAAAAGTTTCTAAGAAAAACTCTTGGGAAATCATCTAAAATCGACTATAAAAAGAAACAATGACTACGAAGCAACTAGGTTTTTTTGGTGGAAGCTTTGACCCCGTCCATTTTGGGCATATCAATTTAGCCGTAGGGATTCTTGAAAAGGGACTTGTGGATAAGATCCTTTTTTGTCCGGCGCATGTTTCTCCAACAAAAGGGCAAACCCCGCCTGCCGCTACACCCAAACAGCGGCTGCATATGTTACAACTTGCCCTTGAAGATGTTCCCAATTGCGTCCCCTATGATGAAGAAATTTCTCGTCCCCCCCCTTCATATACCATCGATACGATTCAGCAATTAAGGGGCGAGGTGCGTTTAATTGTTGCTGAAGATACTGCTTACAGATTTGATCATTGGAAAGAGATTGATCAGCTTTTAGAAATAGCGCCACCCATTATCGGAGTGCGACACGGGTGCAACCGAGAAAAATTGCACGCACTTCCCGAGAAAATACAATTGAAAATTGAAGCAGGATTAGTAGAAATTCCTGCACTGGACATAAGTAGCACAGAAATTCGAAAGCGGCTCAAAAAAAGGCTTTATTGTGGCCATCTTTTGCAGGGAAAAGTGCTAGACTACATTCATCAAAATACTATATACTAGCTCTCATCGAAAGGATTTTGAATGATTCCTGAATACGAAAACTTAGTACGCGAAATTGCACAAATACTTTTTGATAAAAAAGGTTCAAACATCATCGCGATTGATGTTAAAGGAATCTCTTCCATCACTGACTATGTGATTATTGCCGATGGCAACGTTGATCGCCATATCATTGCCTTGGCCAAAGAAGTGGAAAATATCATGAGAGGCGCGGGCGAAAAGGCCGCCCACGTTGAAGGAATCCAACATGGAGACTGGATTGTACTTGATTATTTCCAAGTTGTGATTCATCTTCTCGTTCCAAAGATGCGAGGGAAGTATCAATTAGAGCGTCTTTGGCCCGATGGAAAAGTGCTAGACCTAAGTTTGCAAGAAAAAAGGATCGCAGAGTGAGCAAAAAAAGAAGAGTTGTTGTCACAGGAATGGGAGTTGTCTCCTGTTTTGGATCAGATGTTGATCAATTTTATCAGAGCCTTTTAGCGGGAAAAAGTGGGATCAAACCGATCACCCAGTTTCCTTGCGAAGCCTATCCTACCCGCTTTGCAGGGTCTGTCCAAGACTTCGATGTCCGTGAATACATGGATAAAAAGCAAGCGCGGAGAGTGGATCCTTTTATCCGTTACGCAATGGTTGCTGGAAAAAGGGCGCTAGAAAATGCGGGCTTGACTGGAGAGTCTTTAGAAAAACTTGATAAATCTCGTTGCGGCGTCCTTGTAGGTTCAGGCATGGGAGGGATGTCGGTTTTTTCCGAAGGAAATAAGACGCTTTTCAGTAAAGGATTCAGCAGGATTACTCCATTTTTTGTCCCCTTTATTATTACAAATATGGCCGGCGGTCTTCTTGCCATTGATCTAGGCTTTACAGGTCCTAACTATTCGATTTCGACTGCGTGTGCAACAGCCAACTATTCGATTATTTCTGCAGCGCAACACATGCAAAGAGGGGATGTCGATCTCATGATTTGCGGTGGAACAGAAGCTCCCATCAATCCTATCGGTGTTGCTGGATTTGTTGTGATGAAAGCTCTCTCTAAACGTAATGATGCTATAGAAACTGCGTCTCGTCCATGGGATAAAACGCGTGATGGATTTGTAATGGGCGAAGGTGCAGGGATTCTTGTTCTTGAAGAGTATGAACATGCAAAAAAGCGTGGAGCTCTCATTCTTGCTGAATATCTTGGTGGAGCTATTTCAACCGATGCATATCATATTACCAGTCCTCGTGAAGATGGGGCTGGAGTTGCTGCATGTATCAAGATGGCCATTGAAGATGCAGCTATCGAAAAAAACAAAATTAATTATATCAATGCCCATGCAACAGCAACAGCGGTGGGGGATCTTTGTGAAGTTCGTGGAATACGGACAGTCTTTGGTGATCAAATCAAAAAGATGAAGATGAATGCCACAAAATCGATGACAGGCCACTGTTTAGGTGCTGCTGGAGGTATTGAAGCCATTGCCACGATCAAAGCGATCGAAACAGGCAAACTTCACCCTACAAAAAACCTCAAAGACCCTGAGGAAGAACTGGAAGGGTTTACTATTGTGGGTGACCAAGCAGAAGACTTTACTATAACAGCAGGCATCTCCAATTCTTTTGGCTTTGGTGGACATAACTCTGCCCTAATCTTTGGACCTTGTGAAGCCTATTAAAGATCCTTTACTGGGTGTTGTTCCCTTGACGTACCGTCAAAATTTGGGAAGGATGAAAGCAAACAAATTATTATCAAACCCAACTTATGAAAGCGCTCTTTTTTTGATGCGAGAGCCGGAGAAGCTATCCTCTAGGGTGAAACCTTGTGATTGAATAAAGTCGCGCTGCTTATCAGCCTCTGCCCAATCCTTTGAAGCACGAGCCGCTTGCCGTTTTTCAAAAGCCTCTTGAATTTCAGGAGGAATGTCAACCACCTTCTCTTGCAGTGGAAGCACTGCAAGCACAGTATTTAGCCCTTCTAAAAAACCCAAAACCTTTTCCGCTTCCGATTTTGAAACTTTTTCTTCATCGATCAAGGCATTGACTTGCTTGATCAACTCAAACAGAGAAGCTAAGGCCTCAGAAATATTTAGATCATCACCGAGGGCTCTTTTAAAAGACGTGCGACACCGCTCGATCTGATCATCGAGTGGTGGTCCTTCAATGCATTGAACAATTCTTAAGCGGTGAACAAAGGCCGAAAACCGTATCAGAGTTTGACGCGCTGCTTCCAGCCCTTCAAAGGTAAAATTTAGCTGAGTACGGTAATGAGTAGAAAGGAGAAGGTAACGCACCTCTTCTCCAGTATACCCCTTGGCTAAAAGATCACGGAGGGTGTAAAAGTTGCCAAGACTCTTCGACATTTTTTTCCCATCCACAATGAGATGTTGAGCATGCATCCAATGACGCACAAAACGTTTTCCACTGCAGCCCTCCGATTGAGCAATCTCGTTCTCATGGTGAGGAAAAATATTATCGACGCCTCCTATGTGGAAATCGATTGTTTCTCCCAAATGGTGGGTCGCCATTGCGGAACATTCGATGTGCCAACCAGGGCGCCCTTTTCCAAAGGGGCTGTCCCAAAAAACCTCTCCGTCCCGTTTTGGGTCGTAGGGCTTCCATAACACAAAGTCAGCAGCTGATTCTTTATCGTAGTCGTCATCGGATACTCTCTCAGAAGCCCCTTCTTTTAAATCTTCAAGTTTTAAATGGGACAGGCGACCATAAGAAGGAAAGTGTTTGATGCTGTAATAAATCCCTCCATCTTTCCCTGTGTAGGCTATCCCTTTTTCAAGGAGAATTTCAATCATCTCAATCATTTCAGCAATGCTATCTGTTGCAGAGCAAACCATTTCTACGGGTTCAATATGTAATGTTTTAAGATCTTCGAAAAAAGCTTCCTTATAACGGCGGGTATAAGCAGTAAGCGCAAGTCCTTCTTCCAACGCTCCTTTGATGGTTTTATCTTCAACATCGGTAAGATTCATCACTTGAATGAGTGGGAATCCAAAATATTTAATCGTGCGCCGGAGAAGATCTTCAAAAACATAGGTACGGAAATTCCCTATATGAGCGTAGTTATAGACAGTAGGGCCACAGGTATACAGTGTCAGAGCCTTTTGTCCCTCCTTAAGTTCGACTAGCTCTTTTACTCTCGATTCAGTGTTATAGAGATTAAGCATATTTTTCCTTGATAAGTTCGCTCAAGCGGCGCAGTTGGATTTTTCCTGTTCCTGTCATAGGGATTTCATCGATTTGACAACAGTCTGCAATCTTGACAATGCGTGCAAATCCACTCTCTCTCAAAACGGTATTCGCCTCTTCTTTTGTCAGTGTAAATGTTGTGAAAAGAACGAGCTTAGGTTTATCTTCTTCAGAAACGCCGATCGCAAGTTGTGGCTGCTGTTCTGTTCCTTTTATAAGCCCTTTTTCCTGTGCAAATTTTGTTAATTCTTCCTCCAAGGCAATCAAGCTTACCATTTCCCCACCAATTTTTACAAAGCGTTTGAGCCTCCCGACTAAGATGAGAGAACCCTCTTTGTCTATCGATCCAATATCGCCACTTCGATACCACTGCTCTTTTTCGATTTCAATAAACGGATTGGGAGCATCTTTTCCTAGATATCCTGAAAAAACATTGGGACCTCGAATACAGATTTCTCCTTGCTGATCATTCGGGATCTTTTCATGAGTTTCTAGATCGATCACACAAAGTTCAACTCCGGGAATCGGTTGTCCGACTCCCTTAGCGGCCCTTCCCTGACGATTTAACGTGACGATCGGGGAACACTCCGTAATTCCGTACCCTTCGATCATTTCTTTACTGCCCCCCAGTCGTTTGACATGCTCAAAAAGAGCTTTAGGAGTTTTCTCCGCACCTGCAACAAACAACCTGACACTTTTTAGTTGCCAAGAAGATGCAATCTGAAAGAGGTTCTTGTAAAAACTCGGAGGTAAACAGTGAATCGTAATTTTTCGATCAAAGGAATCTCGTGCTAGAGTATGCGCATCTGTTGGGTCGGGAGAATAGAAAACGCGAAGCCCCGCTAAGAGGGGGAAGAGACCTGTTAACGAAAACCCAAATGAGTGAAAAGGAGGCAATGCTCCATAGAGAATATCTGTCTTGTCAATCTCAATACAGGAGAGTGTGGCTCGATGACTGCTCAAAATATTTTTATGGGAAAGAGGAACCGCTTTGGGATAATTTTCTGTTCCACTGGTAAAAAGAATGACAGCAGGATCTTCTCCATGGATTCGATCTAAGTGAAACCGTTTTATCCATTTTTTCTTTTTTGCCTTTGAAAGAAAAAATCCTGAAAGTTTATCCCCAAGAGAAATTCCCTGTCGGAAATCTTCCATCAAAACAATCTTCTCCTCTAAATCAGCCAATTCGAGTGTTTCGACCCTATCTAGAAAACGACGCGCACTGAAAATCTGCTTAAGATTTAATAGATCCACAGCAAATTTCAAACTACGTTTTCCAGCCGTCCAATTCAGGACAACGGGAATTTTTCCCGCCATCAAAATGGATAAAATGATGACGTAACACCCGACAGAAGAGGGCAGCATGACAGCCACATAGTCCCCATCTATTGTCTGGAACTTTTTTCCCAAGACATGGAGTCCTATCTTCATCTTTTGATAGTTTAAAATTTTTGCGACAGCATCGCCGCATGCCACTGCTTTACCCATTCTATCGGCTGTTTCTAAAAAGCACTCAGGAATGGTTTTCCCGCTAGGGTATTGAATTTTGGGGCGAAAACCTTCTTCAGGCCATTCATAGTCCTTAAGATTTTTTGTATCGATTTTTGGTTTAGAAACGCTCCCTTCTAAAGCCAAGACAAACAAATCGTAAACCGTTTTAAGGTCTGCAGGACGCGCAGCCTCTACACCATATCGTTGATCTAAAAAAGTATGGACACTTGCTAAGTCTAAAGAATCAAGGCCTAAATCTCTTGAGAGCTCCATCTTGTCCTCAATCTCCTTCAGCCCGGAAAGCTTTTGCAGTTCCCGATAAACAGTCTCCCGAATATGATCGGGTATCTCGATCTCTTTGATCGTTTCAATTGTCTTCTCCTCTTTAGTGATGGGGGGAAGATCTTGAGAAAAACGACTGTAAGAAACAAGGCGAAGAGGCTCGGAAGAAACAATTTTTCCTTCATCGTTAAGATAACGATTATACCACTTTTCCAAGAATTGGTTGAGCTCCAATCGTGTCCCTCTAGAGGGAAAACCTTCTGGATTGGCTTCAAATGTAATCGTCACCTTGCGGCGCGGCATAAAAAAGATGCCATTTTTAAACGCCTTTTTAACGCCCCGAAACATCGTCTTCCAAAAGTCAGGAGAATGTCCCGTTAAAGCGCAGGAAAAAGAACTACCCCATAGACCATCTGTGCGCACTAAAACAACTTGGGTGGCGGGACAATTTTCCAAAACTGAATGGATAAAGGAGTTTCCCCCCACATTCTCATGACCTTCCCGCTTCAAATGCCCGGAAGGATAAACCAAAAAGTTTTCCCCTTTTTGAATCGCTTCTAAAACCTTTTTTAAGGATTTTTCCATTTGCCTAATTTTCCAGGAATTAGCAGAGTGTTCAAAGTTAGGAATCGGAAGAGCGCAGGCGAGATCCATAAAAAAACGGGCACCTCGTAAATAATAAAAGTGTTCAATAACTAAGGGTCTAGGACTGAATTTGCGCGCTAAAAGGTTATAAACGGTGAGAGGATCGATTTCAGCTGGATGGTTGGGAAGAAAGAGAATCCCCCCTTTTCTGTTTAAATTGAGACGGTCGAGTCCCTTAACCTCAAATGAATAACGAAGAGAGAAAAGCTTGATCATAAGCCATGATCCGATCCCAATAAGTCCCTTGCGCATCCTTGCTCTCTTTCGATTGAGGTGAATTTTCTAAGTATACCAGGTTTTTCATTTTTTTAACCAAAGAGAGCGTAGAGATCATGGAAAGAGAAAAAAGGGATTAAAATCATTGATCAAAACGCGCCGTAAAACCTCCTTCTTCAGGTAGACGGTATAAGGCGCTCATTCTCTAAATTTTTTTGTCTTAATCTAAATTACCGCAGGGCATACGGGATTTAAAAAGCCTGCGTTCGAGGATGTGTTGCCAATCTCTACGAAGTAGGAACCTCTAAACATGGGCCATTTAAGTTTAGCCTGAGCAATCGGAATCTCCTTCACTTGGGCAGGAGAGGATGTCAATAAATTCTCTTTACATCATTTTTATGAAAGATTAACTTGACGATTGAGATCTATTTCAGGTAACTCTTATGTTAACAAATCAATCAAAAAGGAGTCTTAAGTGATGGTTAGAATTGGCTCAGGTGGCGGCGCCGGAGAGTTCTCTATAGGGAGTGGAGATGGACAACCTCTAGATAAACTTTCTGAAAAGTCAAGCAAAATCGGGAAGTTCGTCACTTCACACACAAAAGGTGAAACAACGTTCTCTCTAAACGGGCGCGTGACTGCTGATTGCAAAGCGCCCGATTATCTTCAAGCAATGATAAAACGCTACATCGGAGATTAGACAGCGCTTTGCTCGGCTCTACGTCCAACATCATAACCTTTAAGAGACCAACCGTTCCAATTAACGGCTTGCAGCTCTTGTAGCTGTCTTTCATCAAGATTTGCTAGTATGCTAGAAACAAAAAGAGCTGGATGAAGCCTATACTTAATCACAGGAAGCCCTTTTCCTTGAATAGGAGGAGCCTGGACACTTGATAGTGTTGCCTCAAGATCTTCTCGAGGCACTTCAGCACCATGTACTTGGTGGTGGTGCACACGGTCGGTGGTTACATTTTGCCCTCCACCACGGTCATAGTCATCTTTACAGCCTGTGTTCACATATTTAACTTGGTAATCATATCCATAGCTGCTCAAATCTGCAAACTTCAGATGCTCACGCTGGAAATGGTAAAAGAGCATAATAAAGGCTTGAGCCTCGTTGGTCAGATGAGTGTTTTCGGTTAAATGTCCATAATAATCCACCGGACTTTGATTGATTGCATCTCCTTTTCTTGGGAAAAAGACCCGTTGAACAAAATCGAGTATTTTATTTAGCTCTGCTTCATATTTAGGTTTGATTGCCAAGGTTTGCCCATGATCTTCCGTTAGAAACCTTGGTAAGCGGTTGCTACAGGTTACCGTTTTTTCCCTGAAGGAATCAAGAATCGCTTCTTTAAGTTCCGTAAAGGTTTTTTTTTCTTTTTTGAAAAGATCACTTTCAACCGATTGGACAAGAGCGATAAAGTTAGGATGAGTCTCTTCCAAATCTAAAATCGATTGAACACGGTACCCTTCTTGCTCAAACTTGAGTCCATAATCATTTAAACGTTGATGGATCGCATAAATTACCCCCGCTCCTTGAGCTTCCGCCGATCTTAAAAACTCTCGATACGTCAGGTCCACCGGAGACTTGGTAAGAGCTTTTCCATCATGAGGTGTTGAATGGCGAAGGTAGAAGATCTCACGATCTTTCCCTGTCTCGCTTGTCCACGTTTCAACCTTGCGGAGGTTAGGAGGGTTCACCTTAAAATAGTTACAATAGCTCGTTGCTCCTTGAGCTTTTATTATTTCTCTCTCAAACTTACTAAGCCTCATCTGAGGATCTGTTTTTCGAAATTGATCATTTCTCATTGCAAAGGCTTGGTGAAAGGTTTTAGCCGTCATATCAGGAAGAGTTTCATAATGGGCTGCAACAAGACTCTCCTGATAAGATTGAATCCTTGGAGTCATCCGGACTTCTGCAATCGCACGGCTCCATGCAAGAACATCTTGGTTGTATGTCTTTTCTTTGCCATCATAGTGTTTCATTAATCTTAGGTGCTTATCGATAAAAGTCGAATACCACGATCCTTTCTTATCAACTGAATCATGAAGACCCAGTCCCCCGCGGTTGGCAAGAAGACATTGAAGAACACGCATTAAATAGTAATTTTCTGTTGAAAGATGACTGGTAGGAATCGCTTCCAGTTGTTTCAGCTTTTTCATGGGGTCCATTTTCATCTTTTCTTCTAAAAGACGGGCATATTCATCAAAGAGTGTTGTGTAAAGTTTCTGTTTCATCCGATAGCCATGGAATCCATGCACTTCCGCATTAGAACTCACAGCTTTAACAACTAGTGATTTGTCTGGGCGAGCAGAATTGTCATTGACCAATACAAAACTTTCCGTTAAATCTTGTGACGCGGCTGGGCGAGCAGAATTGTCATCGACCAATACAAAACTTTCCGTTAAATCTTGTGACGCAGCTGGGCGAGCAGAATTGTCATCGACCAATACAAAACTTTCCGTTAAATCTTGTGACGCGGCTGGGCGAGCCGAGTTGTTGACGATGCTGACTTCTAAATCGGCAACTGAACGATCTTTTGAAGGGATTTCGAATCGTCTGCTTGACTCTCTTTTAAATGGTTCAATGGGTAATCGATGGCCTGCTAAGCGATCTTCTAGCGGGCGGTTAAGATTAGTTCTCCATGTTGGGGCATTGACCGAGTTTTTAGGTTTAGCTCCTCCCAGTGGAGCATAACGCACGTTTCTCACTATTGGAGTGATGGAACTTAGTAATTTGTTTATTTTCATGTTATTCCTCTTTTTTCTTATGAGTTTAGCAGACCATTTTTTTTCATGGGAGAAAATATGCACATTCTTAACTTTTTGTATCCATATCTATTTATTTCTATCCATTTTGATTTTTATTAACCCATTTCTATATTTTATAGAGAGTGGGTAGAAAAAGCGCTGAAATCCCTCGGCGTTCAAAAAAAATCTATTTTTAAATGTGCTCATGCGCTTTAAAAGCGTTCAAAACAGCCGATCCTTTTACGGATGATGGCTAAAGATGTGCCTGGAATAAACCCTTTCCTTTCTGCGCAATAAAGGATCAGGCAGGGTAATTTTTTTCTGCTCCTTTTAGCAGGAAAAAAATGAAGAGTCATGCTGAATGGTTGATGTTCATCTTAATTTTAGTCCTGTTTTTGTGAATAGCCATCTTGAATATTGTGGTTGGAAGCTGGTCTTTTGGATCCAACCCGTTGCATGTTTATCGGTGTGGATATGTGATGATCCAAAAGGGGAAATAGGGGCAAATTCTTTCTTACAGCATACCTTTTCCAGGCCATGGCGCTCTCGATGTATTTTATAGAAAAACTTAAGTGCAGATGCAGTGATGATTGGATGACAAATTGAGTACATTCGAATGGCTGAATGTTTATAAATCCGGCTATTTAGGGGAGGACTCTTCTGGTCTCATCATGGGGAAGTAAACAACATCGCGGATAGAAAGGGCATTGGTAAAGAGCATGGTGAGGCGATCGATTCCAATGCCTAGCCCTCCTGTTGGAGGCATTCCTTGGCAGATGGCTTCAATGAATTCTTCATCCATAGGGTTAGCCTCGTCATCCCCTTTATCTCGCCTCTGATGCTGCTCTTCTAAGAGTTGTCGTTGCAATTCAGGGTCATTCAGCTCTGAATAGGCGTTGCAAAACTCATAGCCAAGAATAAACGTTTCGAAGCGCTCGACAAACTTTTCTTCGCGTAGCTTAGGATCGCGGTGGAGCTTACATAAAGGAGTGGTTTCAATAGGATGATCGATAATGTGATGAGGCTGAATCAAGTGATGTTCAGCAAACGCTTCAAAAAGATGCGCAATGAGCTTGCCTCGAGAAGCCTTTTGTAATTTTTCTTCCTCGATTATCCCTTTGAGTTTGGAGCGCAGATCATTATCGGACAGTTTATCAGGATTGATTTGTCCATATTCACGGATAGCCTCTTTCATCGAAAGACGTTTCCAAGGGGTTTTGAGATCGATGAGGTGTTCATTGCCTTGTTTATCTTTCCGCAGTCCGATTTCAGTGGTTCCATAGAGTTCTTTGGCAAGGTGAGCGAAGAGGTTTTCGGTAAAAGTCATCACATCGTTGTAATCCCAGTAAGCAGCGTAGGATTCAAGCATAGTAAATTCGGGATTGTGCGTGCGATCAAGGCCTTCATTTCGGTAAACCTTACCGATTTCAAAAATGCGAGATAGTCCTCCAACAATGAGTTTTTTAAGAGAGATCTCGATGGCAATCCGCAGGTACACCGTTTGATGGAGAGCGTTAAGCTCAGACATAAACGGGCGCGCCTCTGCTCCGCCATACATGTTTTGAAGAACCGGTGTTTCCACCTCCATGAAGCCAGCTTTTTCAAAATAGTTGCGGATTGTAGAGACGAGGAAGCTGCGCGTTTTTAGACGCTCTACGGATTCGGGATGAGTGATGAGATCGAGCCACCTTTTACGATACCGGGTCCCTTTATCGGTAAGGCCGCTATGTTTATCGGGAAGAGGAAGGAGGGTTTTACAGAGGAGAGTCACCTCCTTTGCGAAAATTGTGAGTTCTCCTTTTTGGGTGCGAAAAAGATGGCCTGCGATTCCAACAATATCTCCGAGATCCAGCTTCTTTTCAATAAACTTGATCGGGATTTCATCGGCTGAAAGACCGGTTACCTTTGTTTGAGCCTTATTGAACATCACCTGGATGCGCCCGGTTTCGTCTTGAATGTGTCCGAAGGCATTTTTCCCCATGGCGCGGAACAAAACAAGACGTCCAGCAATCCGTGCACGATCTGTTTTGCCATTTTCTGCCTCTTCACTAGTTCCCACAGCAGCTTTCTCAAATGTATCTTGCAGTACTCCCACTTGGTGCGTGGGTGCATAGTTGTGAGGGTAAGGATCCACACCGAGAGCGCGGATTTCTTTGAGTTTTTGTGTGCGTGTTTGGAATGATTCGTGGGAGTGGTAATCGGGCTCAGGGATGTTAGCTGCCATTTGTCTGTTTGCGACTTGCGATTCTTCGCAAACTTTGGGGATTTCCCGGTCGAGGTAGTAAGCTTCACTTTGTCCCCCACAATACCTGTGAAGGAGGGTTTTAAGCTCATGAAGTGCCTGGGTCATCTCGCCGGGTTTAGTGTGTTCAAGTCCCTCAATCACAAGAAAAACATTTTGACTTTCCTCAGTCATTTTTGAGGTATCGCTCGCGCGCCAGTTCCATGCTTTACAAAGCACTTCTCGGTCATCGCGATAAATTATTTCACCTTTCTTAGCGATCTCTTCTCCAAGTGATCCCAAAGCAATGAAATGCTCGTTTCCTTGCGCCATAGCTAGGCGAAGGGTTCCACTGATTTTGTCTAAATCATTCGCCCCAGTAGGAAGGACATATTTGATAGAGATCAGCTGATAGAGGTTGACAACAGGGTTAATGGAGGGGAGTTCCTTAGAGCCCATTACCCGTCGCATGAGAGCTTCGGCTGAGCAGCGATAGGAAGAGGGTTTATAGCCAAAAGATTTGTACGCTTCTCGCCAATCTAAGATTTTGGGGTCTTGAGTGATGTCTTGTCCTGCGTACCTTTTTTTGACAGCTTCAGAAGTTGTTGCAATAAGTTGAAGGATTTCATCCCTGTTCCCTTGATTTTTGATGCCTCTAGCAAGTAGAACCCCAATCTTTAAATGAGGATGTTTTTTTATAACGGATGGTTCAATGTAAAAATCCATTGCATTCACGTGAGTTTTTTCACTCTATTATAGGGTTTCTTTTGAGTAATGCTCAAGATTTTTCTCCCGTGAAGCAGGAATCTCCTTCCTTCAGAGGATTGAGAGTGTCACCAAGAAGAAAAAATAGTGGACATCTTGGACAAGAAAGAACGTTCAGTTAAAAAATTTGATCTCTGCTGTGCAGAGAGCCTATTGTGTACGTGGAGGGGACAAGTTTGTTTTGCGCTTAGGGATGGAATCGACCGACCTTGTAGAAGGTATAGAAAATCATGGAAAGTGAGCTAGAAGAGATCCAGATGAAAAAACTTTCTAAAAGCATTGAAAAAATCCTCAAGAAGGATGAATACATCTATGTCGATAAGACGGGGTTCGTTAAAAAGTTAAATGAAAACCAAATGCGCTTTTGAGCAAGACGCTCTTTTATTGAAATACGCTGTGATTTCCTTATTTTGGGTTGGAGAGGATATCAATCCTGTGCTCGCCTATTGATTTCTCTATATAATGGTAAACGTCGAAGTAGTCAAAGTTCTAGCAACATAAGTTCCCCTGTTCAATTGACATCCTCTCCTCCCTAAAGGCTATCCTCGAATTTTCTGCTATGGCAATGCAGTCGTAGCACAAGTTTTCGAGGTTTTCATCTAGATTGGCGTCGCTTAGGTTCTCGATGTAGTCCGCGAGGACTGAAGGGTCGACTTGAGCATCTTGAAGTGCGTATGCCATCTCTTTGATTTTGTCGAGGACTTCTTCAAAAAGTTGTGTTTTTCTCTATGGAAATCCAGAAAAATATGCTACAATCCGGAGAAAGAACAAGGAACAAAAAGATGAAAAAGCTTCCTATAGGTATACAGAGCATTGAAAAAATCCTCAAGGAGGGTGAGTATATCTATGTTGATAAGACGGGGTTCGTTAAAAAGTTAATAGATGAGGGTACGCCTCATTACTTCATGTCGCGCCCCAGGAGATTTGGGAAGTCTCTTTTCCTCAATACCTTGGAAGAAGTCTTTAAAGGGAATAAAGAGCTTTTTAAGGGCTGTCAAATCTACGGTAGTGACTACGATTGGCAAGAACATCCTGTTTTACATCTTGATTTTGTTCGCATTCGTAGCTCCACAAATGAGGCGTTTGCTGCTGGATTAGGAGCTATTTTAGAGAAAATAGGAAATTTCCATGGTATCCTTCTAAAAGGACCTTCATTACAATTCAATCTGGAAGTTTTGATAGAAGAACTAGCCAAAAAAAATCGAGTCGTTGTTCTTGTGGACGAATATGACAGTCCCATCATCAATCACCTCAAGATGCCAGAGATTGCAGAGCAAAATCGCGACCTTCTAAAGGCCTTTTTTGGAACCCTGAAAAGTCTGGACAGATACTTAAAGTTTACCTTTGTTACCGGCGTTAGCAAATTTTCCCAAGTCTCCCTTTTTTCCGGACCGAACAACTTAAAAGACATCACCATGGATCCCAGATATGCCGGAATGATGGGTTACACTGAAGAAGAGCTTAAGATTGCTTTTACTGAGCATGTCGAAGCAATCAGCCAGAAAAGAGCTCGGGAAAAGGAAAAGATCTTTGAAGAGATCCGCACGTGGTATAATGGCTACCGTTTCTCAGAAAAAGAGCTTTCTGTCTACAATCCCTACTCAACACTGCTATTTTTAGATGCAGAGAAAGCAAAAAGTTACTGGTACAGAACAGGAACCCCTTCTTTTCTGCTGGACGAAGCTAAGAAACACCCTCAGTCCGTGATCCCCTTAAGCAACAGTTCTCAGACAGAAAACGCCCTGTCAGACATCAGTAGAGTGGATCGCATCAACCTGTCCGCCCTGATGTACCAGACAGGCTATCTCACGATCAGTGGCTATAACCCCGAGGAAAATTCTTACGATCTGGATTTTCCCAACCGTGAAGTCAAAGAAGCCTTTTTTCACTCTCTGTTGCAGGAGTTCGCCGAGGTGGATCCTCTGGAAGTCACTCGAGCCTCTAAAGCAATGAGAGAAGATCTTGAAAACTTTGATTTGAAGACTTTCTTTGAAAAAATAAACAGCCATTTTGCCAAGATGCCCTATCATATCTTCCAGACCGCTAAAGAAGGGTTTTATCAGGCGGTCTTTTTCACATTTCTGGAAACTTCAGGAATCAAAACGTTGTCTGAGATCGCAACGAATATCGGACGCATCGATCTCATGACAGAGCTTCCCAAAGTGATCTGCATCTTTGAGCTGAAACTGGACAAAACTCCCGAAATCGCCTTATCCCAGGCAGCAACCCGGCGCTACAAGGAAAGGTTTGCTCAAAACGATCAGGACACCCTTGTGATCGGGGTGAATTTCAGCTCTAAGTCCCGCAACATCGAAAACTGGAAAGCCTCCTTCTATACTCCTGCTGGCGTGCTCATACGAGAATTGACATCCTCTTCTCCGTAATTGAAATGAAAAGTCAGGCGTGAGAGCTGCGAAAAAGTTCTATATTCTGATCAACAGACAAGAATTTCCCGTTTTTTACAATCGGTTGTATGGATTCGTGCTCATATTCATTTTCTCGACCCAAAGATCGTATGTTTGTTGCAAATTTAACCACGTCTAGAGCGGGGGGAATACTAGCTTTCTAAAATTTCTTTGTTATTTTTGTTCCCAAAAAAGTCCTTAAATAGGACATCAACCTTGATATCTAAAAGGTTGATCCTGAGAAGACCTGTTTTTCTTGACATGGCTTGTCACTTGTTTTTTTCTCTTCTATTTTA
>JAAUYI010073016.1_pt1 | contig 45437 bp, 34 predicted proteins | sample 7278041 | NCBI WGS metagenome assembly JAAUYI01 (sample SAMN14350216, study PRJNA611818) | marine sediment metagenome | isolation source: surface marine sediment (0.6m) | place: French Polynesia: Moorea | collected 2018-08
AGCGCAGCAGACTCGCAGCAATACCACTCTCACTCATGATGGTTCCGGCAAAGACGAAGAGCGGGATACATAGAAGAACCGGATTAGACAACTGGGTGTAACCCCAGACCATGGTGCCTTTCATGGTGGCGCCCCCAAAGATGCACATGGTCATTAGCGCCCCACCAAAACAATAGGGCAGCGGCACTCCAAAGCTTAATAGAAAAATGAGAATCCCCAGCGAGATGAGAGAAATGGTGACTATTTCCATAATTACGCTCCTTGCTCAGCTTTTTCGCCGGAAATCAGTTTACGGAAATTTCTGACCAGATACATGACAGCAAATCCCGTCATGAGCACAAGGCCTATAAAAACGGAACATTCCGCATAGAAAGTGGGAACATATAAAGTCGGGCTCTCTTTCCAAACCCGCAGAGCATAGCGAAAGTAGTCATAGGCCCAATAAGTGAGCCAGGCAGAGACCACCACGGACATCACATCCGCCATGACCCGTACTATGAGCTTCGCTCTGGCGGTTTTGAGAAAGACATCAAGAACATTGGCCTTAATCTGGGTGTCTTCACGGGAGGCATTGACACTTCCAAGAAAATACAGCCATAACGTTGGATACACCATCATCTCCTCTAGACCCATGACAGGTATTTCAAAGATATAGCGCATTACGACCTGGTAAAACGCCATGAGGGCCACGGTGCTGATTAGAATCGTCAGCGTATACTTGAAAAACCGCTCCACAATATACTCCTTTATCTTGTTTGAGAATCAGTTCCCCATTCCCGCTTTTTCAGGAGCTGTCTCCAGCAATTTCTATACTGTCTTTCTCCCCTTTTCCGCAGCTATAACCGATATCTCCACCAGAAGATCTTCTCGGGCCATCCGCGCCTCCACACATGCTCTAGCCGGTGCATAGCCTTGCGGCACCCAGCTATCCCAAACCTTGTTCATCTCGCTAAAATCCTTCATATCCCTGAGATAAACGGTGGCGGAGAGAATGTGCTTGCGATCACTGCCAGCCGATTCCAGAAGATCATCTACCTTGGCCAGCATATTTTCCGTCTGTGCTGCAGCATGCTCATCACTGTTGTCGGCAACCTGACCGCAGAGATAGATGACCCCATTGTGGCGCACGATTTTGCTCATCCTCTCAGTCGTTCCTGTTCTGGCAATTTCCACCATGTAACTCACCTCCCCATGCTTGCTACTTTTTCATATTCTTGAATAAATCAGCCTGCACCTGAGAAGCTTCATCAAGCTCCATCTCGGCAACTTCCTCAAGAGGCACCGGCTTCAAGGGTGGACGAATGTTTAACAAGCCTACCCTTTCCGGCGATTGTCTAAGCTCCGCAGCAATAACTTCGGCAACGGCTGGACCACACATTCTTCCCTGACAAGGTCCCATGCCGCAACGGGTCACTATTTTCATCTCATTGACTTCGCGCACTCCTTCGCTGACAGCCCGGCGCACATCACCAACCATAATGTTTTCACAACGGCATAGGACAGTGTCGTCGGCAAAGTGGGAGCCGTCTAGCTTTGGGGCATACATGGCATCGATAAACGGACGGGGCCAGCGATCATGATTAATAGCTTCCTGCAGAGGCTTGGCCAGACTATCCCGTTCATAATCAGGGATAATCCCCAGGCACCTGGCCGCTTCCAGGGCACACAACTCACCCTTATATTCAGCAGCTAATGCTCCCGATACACCGGAACCGTCTCCAGCGGCAAAGATTCTTTCACAGTTGGTTCTCCCCCAATCATCGGTCTGCGGGTACCAATAACGCTGCTCCTGATGCCACCTCATAGCACAACCGGCCAGGCGAAAAATATGGGTATTGGGAATTACCCCGAAATGCAGGAGGAGAAGGTCCGCCGGAAACGTTTGTGTTTTACCGTCAACCATGGCCTCGACCGATTCAAGTCGGCTATCGCCCTGGGCCTTTATTTCTCTGACTCCTTTATGATAGACAACACCTGAACTTTTTATCTCGCGGAGCATGTTCAGCCCTTTCAACAGAAAATCGGTACGGCGGATAGCCGCCGGTAGGTATTTAAATGTTTGGGCTGAGGGAATCTTTTCGGTGGTTTCCAGAATTGCGGTAATATTCACCCCTTTTTTCAGGAGAATACTTGCCTCAAGCAGCAGCAAAGGTCCGCTGCCTGCCAGGACCACTTCGCCTGCTGGCACCAGACCAGCCTCTTTGGCCAGATTGTTGGCTGCACCTGCTCCCATTACTCCGGGAAGTGTCCAGCCCGGCAATGGAAAAGGACGCTCCATTGCACCCGTGGCAATGATTATGTATCTTCCCTGTATTTCCTGGCTTTTACCCTGCCGTGAATAAGCAATTGAGCCATCAGCGGTGACATTCCAGACAATGGCTCCACCTTCATATTCAACTCCGCTTTTATGAAAGCGCTCTGCCAGCTCCAGGCCTCTGTCATAATCTGGCCCCATGACCTTAAGCGTAGCCGGAGAGGCTGTTTCCACACGGCGATAGATTTGCCCACCCGGCTGATGCTGTTCATCCAGAACCAGGGCTTTTACCCCCATTTCGGCTAAACAAGCTCCCGCCGTTAAGCCTGCCGGGCCGGCACCCACCACGATGACATCATAGCAACGACTCATTTTCTACTCCTTCTTCCCCAGGCTTCCGCGATTTATCACCAGACCTTCCTGTACCTCAACCACGCAGGCCTGTTGCTGAATACCATCTATCTCCATCAGGCATTCGAAACAGACGCCCATGAGACAATGCGGTGAACATGGTTTGCCTGAAGAAGGGGATATACGTGAGATAATTTCACCAATGGAAAACAACCCGGCGGCCACGCTTACTCCCGCAGGCAATTCCCGAGGTTCGCCATCAAGAGTGACTGAGACCATCTTCTGTTGTATCTGTTCGTCCTGTTGCTTAAACATGGAAACGCTCATTGCTGAAGTGGGCTATTTGCGATGATTCGCCTTTATCGAGTATCCAGGGTGCAATCTTGCTAACTGTCAATGGTGCCAGCGAAACAGCACTGTGCAGGGCAAGGACAGTTATATTGGGGTGATCTGGTACCCTACTGTAAATAGGGGCTCCATCGGGCGTCATCACCCGAATTGCCCCCCAGGACCGTACCCAGTTGAGCTTGCGGAGAAGAGGAAAGAGCCGGACAGCATTGCTTGCCTGATTTTTCATGGCTGGCAGAGTAACGCTGCTATCCAGGGCTGCGTCCTCGGTGGAAAGACCGATGAGAAAGGTGCCGTCCGGTGTCTGTCTGGTGCACAGGACAGGGATTTTTAATACTCGCTTGTATCTCTCGGTGACCATCAGTTGACCGCGCTGAGGATAGACGTGAAGTTTGATCTTTAATGGATTAAGCAACCGCTGCGAGCCATGACCTGCGGCAATTACCAGCTTGCCACAACTGTAAGTTCCCCGGCTGGTTTTCACCGTTACGGAACCGTCCTGTTTAGGAGATATACTGGTCACACTATGGCCACCGTGATATACTCCGCCTTTCTGTTGAAAAGCGCAACGAACGGCTGCCAGAAGTTTTAAGGGATTGACATGTCCCTGATCTGCCGTATACATCATGCCCAGAACATCTTCACCCACTTCGATGTCAGGTACCATGTCGGCAAACTCTTGTCTGGATAACATGTTGACCGGATAATCAAGGCCTACTTCACCACAGGCCGATTTCAGAGTGGCAATGGATTGCTCGTGAGCCTTGTACTGATCTTCATCAAAGGCTTGGATGGCTCCACCGGTCCATTCCAGTTCAAGATCGTATCCGGTTTCTTCTTCCAGCTTTCTGGCAAATTCTGGCCATTGTTGGGTAGCCATTCGGCACCAGGCAGCATAAACCGGGTTGTTAGCCCCTTTGCACATGTACCAAGTAAGCCCGAAATTTCCTCTGGATAGGCGTTGTGATGGAAGCTGTTCATCGAAAATGACCACCTTGCCTGCACCTTCCTCGACAACACCCAATGCCGCCGCCGCACCGCTGATGCCTCCACCAATTATGATAACATCTGCTGAAGCCACAAAAGAACCCTCCATAGTATTGTGCCTAATCGGGTTACACCTGGTCGCTTTTATTACTGAATGAATACCTAAGCTGTTCGAGTTGCCTTAAAACGTACTTACTTATTTCCTCTCTTACTCGTACTGAAGCGAATCTCGTGCCAGTTGTTTCATTGTAGAACGCACAAAATAATCATAGCATTACCAATACCACTCTCGTTACCTTGTAAACATTTGATTTATTTACTTTGTTTTTAAGCTCTTAATTGTCGCAGAGATATCTTGGGCAGTGGCTCTCACCTAGTCGAACAACTTCACATTGTGAAGGGAGCAAGACAAACATGTATCATTTATAGACAGTTTATTAAAAAATCGTTTGTTCTTCAAAAGCACAAACGATTACAACACATGTCAAGATACGAAACATGTTCCATTTTAAAACACACAAACCGAAAAGCTCTCAGTCCCCGTGTAGTTAATCTTTGAAATAAATCATTTTTTCTGGTAACCAAATACAAATGAACTACCATTTGTGTCAGGGCAACTCACTAGAGACGGAAGGCTTTTTACCATGATTACTGCCAAAGAGATCATGAATACGACGTTTCATTCTCTTCATCCCGAGACTTCCGTTGCCGAAGCTCTTCTTCTTTTTAAAAAGGCCTCTGAAGAGGAAAAAAGAAGAGTTTTCGGAATGATGGTTATCGACGACCAGGCCAGACTTGTAGGCATCCTCTCCATGTATGACCTGCTGCTTTTCATGCAACCCAAACATGTACAGATTTGGGGAGAGATGAGCGATATTGATATTTCTGGACTCCTCGACACCATATCTGCAAAGACCAAGGATATTCGGGTAAGTGATATCATGACCACAGATGTGCTTACTATCGATGGTGATGCCCATATTTTCACAGTTCTTGAATTGATGAACAGAAAACACATCCGCCGACTGCCGGTCACTAAAAGTGAAAAAGTACTTGGTATTGTGTACATTTCTGATCTCTTTTTTCATCTTGTGGAACAGATGACCTGATTCAATAGAAGGCAAACTGTTTTACTATCCAGTGGTGAGAGCAATGGAAATTACGCTGCAAAAAGACGATAGGCACGACTCTCCCATATTCAGTCGGCTGCGGGTCAAGGACGCCATGCGCCATAATGCCGTCACCCTTTCCACTGACGACACCCTTTCCCTTGCCATACGGACCTTGATCAAACATAAGATAGACGCCTTATTGATCCTCGATCATGAGAGCCTGCCTGCTGGAGTGGTAACAAAAACCGAACTTATGGGGGCCTACTACGCAGCGTTACCGCTTTCCACGCAACTCGGTGACATTATGGCCTCACCGGTTATTCAGTGCTCGGAAAATGACAGCCTTGAAACGGCACTGATCACCATGCAGCAGCAGGCCATACACCGCGTATATGTTAGCAGAACATCCACTGCACCCATGGGTGCCTTGTCATATCCAGATATTGTGGGAACACTCTATAAATTCTGCTACCACTGCAAATTCGGCCTACACAGAAAAGGTAACGATAGCGATGAAACCCGTCTGCGCCACTACATCGAAAATGTCATGACTCCTTCCGTTATGACCGTACTAGGCACAGCCACCATTATGGAGGTGATTGAACAGCTTTCAGCCAGTCGACTTACTACTTTGCTCGTGGTTGATAAGAGCGGCAAACCAGTAGGAGTTATTTCTAAAACCGACTTAATCCTTGCTTATCTTAGAGGGACAGAGACAACGGAGGAAGCATCGACCATCTCCAACGCTCCTGTTACGACTTGCAGCCGGAAAACGGCCCTGGAGGAAGGAATACGCACGATGATCCTTTCCGAAGCCGGTAGACTCTTCATTCATGGTGACTCATCTGATCAAATCGTCGGCGTCATCAGTCTCACCGACATGGCCCGACTCCGCTCCGGTTCATGTCAGGCCTGTTCCAGTTCGAGAATTGAAGTAAAAAAAGAATTATGAGAGTGAAGGGTGAACCAGAGTTTTTCAGAGATATTCTGGCTAGGATGTTCGCCACTTAATGCTGTGGTCATCCTGTCGAGGTATTGTATGGCCTGCTATTTGCGCTTCCTGCGTTGTTTCATGCTCATCCGAAGTTGTACCATGGACAATTGAAGAGCCTTCCTGCTGATCATCCTGAACTTTTTTGGCAGCAACCTTTTCACTGGAAGGTGCAGTTTCACGGTAAGTTTTCTTGATAGAGGATTGATCAGCTGAAAAGAGACTTTTTAGCCATAACCAGAAACGCTCGAACATGCCTTTTTTGCGGGTTGACTCAATTATTTCTTGCCGTCGCATCTCCGAAGCCAACACCTCATGCGGGGTAAAATCCTTTCTAAAAAAATTCTCGGCAAGTTCAACATCTAGTTTTTTCAACATATCCCCGCCAAATTCTACGATCTTGACCTCTACCTCTTCCATCTTCAGCTTTTTACAGGCCTCTAAACGCCGATAACCGGCTATCAAATTACTCTGTTCATCGATGAGGATGGGGTTTATCAGACCAACCTTGCCAATGGAATCGACAAGTGGTTGTAGATTGCCTATTTCTCTGCGTATGCGAACTTCGTCGTCAACTTTGATCAGATCAATTGCTATTTTCATAGGTTCTCCAAAGCACCGTTGAAAGAATGTCCGGCCCCAGTCAAGAACTACGCTGATATGGCTTGTTATTCCAGTGTAGTATAAGACTATGGCCGGGGCAAGATTTTTTCTCCATTACAACAGGAGGTTTGCCAGGGGTGCAGGCTTTATGATGCCACTCGTATATGACCAGCACGGATTTCTCACCAGCCGATCTCACCGAGTCTGTGAGATCAGCTGGCCTTTGGTGAACATTGTGTTGATTTGAGGAGGCAGAAAATCTGAAGCCTGGAAGTTGGAATCTCAATATACTTTCTGAAATTCAACACAATGTTCATGAGAAATCCGTGCTACAGATCGCGGGAAAACAGCTCACACTTATTTTTACCGGAACGTTTTGCCCGGTACATGGCGATATCGGCATTACGGATAAGCAAATCAGGCTCCATGCCGTGGGTGGGTGAAATAGAGATACCAATACTAACGCTCACCTCAAAATTTTTATCCTGTTCCTTGATGCAGCGCAGAACTTCGGTACAGATCTTTTCAGCAACATTTATAATGCCTGCATTATCTTTACTTGCCGGTAAGCCAATAATAAATTCATCTCCTCCCCAACGGCAGAGAATATCGGAATCGCGCAGGCAATTTTTCAAGGTGCAAGCCACCTCTCTCAAAAGCTGATCACCAATATGATGACCATACTGATCGTTAACTGCTTTAAAATCATCGAGGTCCAAAAATAAAACACCTACGTAAAAATCGTGACGATGTGCTTGCTTCAATGTCTGCTCCAGCAGATCATGGAACAAGCGACGATTGGGAAGTCCAGTCAGTTGATCGTGATTGGCAAAGTACCGCAGTTTCTCTTCGGCCGCTCGCAGATCGGTTATATCGTGCATGGAAATAAAAGCACCAATCTTCTGACCGTCACCATCATACATTGCCTGGCCGTTTACCCGCAGAGTATGCTCCTTGCGCTGTCCATCGATAAAGACAATTTCATCATTATCAAGGTTTTTGCCCACTAGTACTTTTTTCAACGGATCTTCGGTGGGTGCAAGTGGTGTAATGCCATCCGTATGATAATAATTTCTATCGGTGTAGAGGTCTGTTAATAGATTTGTCTCTTCTATACCGTAGAGTCTGCGGCTGGCTCTATTGGCCAGGCTAACCTCCCCTTTTTCATTTGTAGCTACAATGCCGTCCTGGATATGTTCCAGGATGGCCTGTTGAAATATCTGCTGCTTTTCCAGCTGATGCTGGGCCTGCTTAAGAGTAGTGATGTCGAGAAAATACCACACTCTACCAAGATATTCCCCCTGACTATAGATTGGATAAGTATGCCGGTAGAGAGTGCGACCATCCTTCAATTGCACCTCATCGGTATCTGATTCGTGAGGATGTTTATAGAGATATTCCACCCGGGCAATAAATTCTTCCGGTTTGACCAGTTTGCCAAGAATGCTCTGCAAACTGGCCTTCTCGTCCCGTGATTTTTGCACCTCGGGGGGGATTTCCCAGATGTTGATAAACTCCTGATTAAAGGAGATCATTTCCATATCGCCATTGACTAACAGAATACCACCCGGGTTCTGCTGGTACTGTGCTTCAAGAACAGCTGCATGACGACAGGATTGGTCACAACCGGCTTTCCAGGCATCTTGTTTGTTCAACAAAAAAATCCGGTTATCGTTGCTGGTCAATGATGCTTTTATGTTAACCTGGGCCTCCACCTCACCCGGCAGGCAGATAGTCGTATTATAGACAGTGGCAAGACCTGTGGCTATTTTTTCATAAAAGGCAGTAAAAGAAGCGATCTCCTCAATTGGCAGAAATTGGGTAAAATACGTGGGTTCAGCTGGAAATGTTTGCCAGGTAAAGAGTTCACTGGCATGATTATTAGCTTTCAGAATCCTGGTCTGGGCATCGAGGTGTATGGCCGGTAAAGGAAGATCTTCGAAAACATGCTTCATTACTTGCATTCCTCGTTTCTACACAGGCCATTATACCGAATGCGCATATCTGCCGGAACAGAAAAACGCCCCTCTCTCCAGTTTTATAGATTTGAGCATACACGTTGAAAATATGAAAAGGCAAGAAATTCCTTAAATGATTTTTGACAAACAGCTTATTACCCTGAAAGTATATTATTTATTACCACCTGATATTTTAGCACAGATGGTTGTCCAAAATAATTTCAGTATGTTCTATTTAGGGAGCTGGACTTCAAAGCGCGCTCCTTCGTGCAATCGGCTTTTCACCTGCACATGACCCCCATGAGCTTCAATCACGGCCCGCACATAGTTCAGCCCCAATCCAAGTCCCTGCTGACTGCGGCTTCGATCCCCCCGGAAAAGCCTCTCCCAGATTCTCTGCTGTTCACCAGCTGATATGCCCATGCCATTATCCTCAAAAACAACAGAAATTACCCCATTCGAAATATTGGCATAAATCTTTACAAAGCCTCCACGTTTACCGTATTTTATGCCATTATCCAGGAGATTGGCCCAAACCTGGCGCATGCGCGTCCTATCGACATGTACCACTATGTCTTCAGGAACATCCATTTGCAGTGCTATTTTCTTGTCTTCGGCAACATACTCATAGAGATTTATTACTTCGGAAATCATACCCTTTAGCTCGACATCCTCAAGCGCCAAGCGCATTGTTCCCGATTCTGCTTCGGCCACACTCATCATAATGGTTAGCATCGACAGCAGCTTTTCCGATTCTTCCAGGCAATCGGAAAGGGCTTCACCAAGTTGTTCTGGCGTGTTCTCCCGCAATCCATATTCGGCCACTGATCTCAGCCTGGTCATTGGAGTTCGTAAATCATGAGCGACATTGTCCAAAGAGTTCCGCATCTCCTCCACTAGCTGTCTATTCTGGGAAATGAGCTTATTCAAAAGTTGGTAAAGGCGATTAAGCTCACTGTTGTCTTCAACCTGCAGGAGATGGTTAGTTTGCTGCGCAACTCTTTCCTCAAGGGCACATTCCACCTCACGAATTGAGAGGAGACTTTGACGACGACAATATAGGCTGATCAACACGGCAAGCAGCAAGGCTGGAAGGACCAGGAGCAACAGGCCAGACTGGATCTTGTCATATAAGGCAACGATTTGCGGATAGGCCTTGCCGCCCTGTACGGTGATGTTAGCAGCCAATGCTTGCGAGTGAATCGCCCAATGCGAATGGGTGGCCTTATCATCAAGTGCAACCCAGGCTGTGGAACTGCCCGGGTCAAGATTGACAATTCCCTGGAAATCAACATCAGCTGCCGCCCCACGACTGAGAAAAAACTCCTCGTTATCAAGAATAACTCTTATAAAATCAAGACCATGCAAGTTACCCGCAACCTGTCTATCTCTTTCGAAAAAGAATTCTCCACTCAACCTGTTTTGGATATACTGCTCAAGACGAACGGCAACGTCATCACGACAATGGTCTTCCAGAGTCTCTTTCACCACAATCAGCACGCCTGCAGGGAAGATGAGCAGAAGGACGAAGACAATACATGATAAAAGGAAATATTTGCGCAGCGGTTTGGACAAATACCTACGTTGAACGGAGAACATATCCCATGCCTCGGACAGTGTGTATCATCTTGGTGGGAAAATCCTTATCCAGTTTGTTGCGCAATCGACAGATCAGCACGTCAACCACATTGGTTTGCGGGTCAAAGGCATAATCATAGACCTTCTCAAGAATGGAAGTCTTGGAGATAACGACATCGGGATTCCTCATCATGTATTCAAGCAGGGCATACTCTTTGGCGGGCAACTCAATTTTTTGTTTTTCCCGATAGACCTCATGGCGAAGAAGATCCATCTCCAGCTCAGCCACCTTGAGCCTGGTCGATTTAATATTGGCCTTGTCACGTCGTATAAGGGCCTGAACCCGGGCCAGCAGTTCTGAGAACGAGAATGGTTTTACCAGATAATCATCACCGCCACGCTGCAACCCTTGAACTCGATCATCAACCGATTGCCTGGCGCTGAGAATAAGCACAGGAGTCTCCACCTTTTGCCCGCGCATTCTTTCAATTATGCTCAAACCGTCCAATCCGGGGAGCATGATATCCACAACAGCAGCATCATAGGGAAGACCCAGAGCCATGGCCAGGCCTTCCTCTCCCTCCTGAGCAATATCAACGATATAACCAGCTTCCCGTAAACCTTTCCTGATAAATGAAGCGATCTTGTCATCGTCTTCAATAAGAAGTATGCGCATAGCCACCTCAGTCCACGTCAAACTAAAGCGATAAGTGTTCCATTTCTTCCTGTAATACCAGTGCCGTTACGGCAGGCCCGCCGATAGGAAAAATATTCGGTTGAACAGGAAGTACATATTTCCGCACAGAATATCTGTTTGTCCGGTACGCCGCATTCCTGCAATTGGGCTCTGCTGATTTCCCAAAAATTGAAGTGATTTTCACTTTCCCGATATTGCCGGAATGATTGTGGCAATTCCTCACGATAATTGACAAATTCTGCGCAACACGGACCAAGAGAAGGTCCAATGGCAACATGCAGATCCTCTGGTTTTGAGCCGAACTGATCGGCCATGGCTTCAATGGTGGTCGCCAGGATATTGGCAACGTTGCCGCGCCAGCCGCTGTGAACTGCACCAACGGCCCTTTGGACTCTATCATAAAATAAAACTGCCTGGCAGTCGGCATGCCCGATCATCAAACCTACGCCCTTCACATCAGTGATCAGGCCGTCAACACCATTTACAATATAATCTCCTTCAACTGGTGACTCCACCCTGTGGACATCCTGACCATGGACCTGGCGCGCAGAAACCAATCGCTGCAAACCGAGTTGCTCTTTGATTATTTCTCTGTTGGCTCTGACGTTTTGCTGTTCATCACCAACTCCAAAACTGATATTATTGGTGGCGAACGGCTGAGGACTCACTCCACCATAGCGGGATACCGCTCCGTGAACAATCCCAGGCAACTTCTCGTTAAAGAGCGGTTGAATAATATTTTTATCTGGCGCGTTCATGACTTGTAGGCGGTTTTATAATAAATAAAATTAATCTGATGCACCATTAGGCAATCTGGTCTGATTGCAATGCAAGTTTTCCTTTCCTTGCTATTACAGGATACAGAAAAAATTACGAGCAAAAGGAAGGCCCATCCATTCGCACTGGCATGGGCCAAGACAATATCAATTATTTGAGTGCTGCAAGGGCTGCATCAAAGTCGGGATCCTGGGCTATCTCGGGAACCTGTTCAACATATTTCACCACACCTTCAGGATCAACAATTACGACAGCTCTGGAGAGCAGTCCGGCTAATGGTCCGGTGGTTATTTCAACCCCGAAATCTTTACCGAACTGCGGTGAACGAAAGGTTGAGAGCGGATAAACGTTATCCAGACCCTCGCTTTCACAGAACCGTTTATGGGCAAAGGGGAGATCAGCCGAAATGCACAATACGGCCGCATTATTGAAAGAAGCTGCCTCGCTGTTGAATTTTCTCACCGAGGCTGCACACACGGGGGTATCTAGACTTGGGAAGATATTAAATATCAGGTTTTTACCGGAAAAATTGCTGAGTGTACGATCATGAAGATCGGTATCGGTCAAATTAAAGCCAGGTACTTTACTTCCGACGGCAGGCAGTTCACCAATTGTATCAATGGGGTTTCCTTTCAGGGTAATTGTGGCCATCTCATCCTCCTGTCTTGGTTTTGCAGAGTCTTTGCCAGTATCTCTGCTCAAATAGCATCGTAGGTTATCATTGAAGTTATAGACAATTTGGTACAAAGAATAGTTATGTTTGAATATATTTCAAACTTGGAGGTAGACTTTGCTGATTGTCCAAATGGTTAATACGGATCTATTAGACTGAAAATTTCTGTCTTTACGGAAATTCTTCGCTCTGGCAATTATGATTCTTCTGCGATCATACCCGAGAAAATTTTGGCGAGATTATTATCAATCACATAAATACAAATTTCTTTGGCGCCCCTGTGCGAGTAATCAAATTTTCTCTGGAGATTTTCTATCATATAGGTAACATCGTCACGAATCTTCTTGTCATATGTACGGAAAGATTCACTGCCATAGTCCTTGACGGCCATTCTGAAATTTTCGTTTTCCAGAAATGGTTCAAGTACCTTTTCCTTGAGATTGTAGACGTATTTACTCTGCAATTGTTTAAATAATTTTGTCTCGATAATATCAAGGCCGTCGCGCAGGATATCCTGAGGCAAGGTGGAGGATGTATACTCCTTCTGCACATCACTTCTAAACGAGTGTGAATCATAGATGTCTTTCAGCAACTTTGACTCGACACTGTAAAAAAACTCTTCATCAATATTTAGTCTGTCGCCGGTAAAGGTACAGGTCTCGACCGTCCCTGGCTCAAAGTTCACAGCAAACAGATAGTTGCATATGGAGCGGGTGATCTGTGCTTCATTATAATAGTAGAGTGATTCTTTCACCTCCTGAAGGATCGAATAATTGTACATCTTCAACAAGGAGTTGAGAAATCCCTCCGGAAGTATATCCCTGTCCTTCTTGCAATATTTTCTGAAAAACAGGACCAGCTGAGACATATCAATGAGTTTATCCTCATCAACGTACTCAGAGTAAAACTCATTAAACATTCGCAATGAATCTCGACCGGAGAGCCCTTTCCACCCATCCTTTTCCGACTCAGCAATAATCTTCTGACGCCGCTTGGCGGTAAACTTTTTAAAATCCTCTTCGGTAAGCCACTTGGGAATGTGCCCGGTGTAAATTTCCATTTTTAAGAGTTGAAGATTTTCATCGCAATACAGGTCGTATTTTTCCGGATCACCTATCCATTCGAGCATAGCTTCAGAGCGGGTATGCAGCCTGGTGGCAATGATGGTTCTGGCGAAATTATGCAATACCCGAGGCAGGAAACTTTCATCAATGTGTTTGCCAAAAGTGTTGCGGTAGATCTCAACCTCGGTGTTCAAATCAAGGATGTAGGGAATATTGATATATTCTATCCTGTCAGAAAAGGCCTGCAAGTCCTGAATGACCTTCTTATCCTCCGGATTCATCAAAGCAAGCAGCAGTGACGAAACATACTCCTCGGTATCCTCCACCTTGTGGACGCCATCACTGATGATATTGTGCAGCTCCATCAAGCGATCGACGTTGTGGGATTTGATATCCATGAGGGCATAGATTCCGTCGTTGGTTTTGGCATATCCCGAGTAAATATAATTAACCGTGCTGGAGTCGTTAAAATGGGTATCGAGACAGCGCTGCACCATCTCATTGCGCAATACCCCGTTGCGCAAAGGTTTATCACCTGGGTTGTATACCGTTATTCCCTCACCTACCCGGCGATTAATGGTATAGGGGCGAGCATAGACCATATCGAGTACCTTCTGCGGATCATTAAGTTCGCGCATGAGTGCCTGATAGATCGATACGCAGATTGTACAGGGTGAATCCTTGAAAACCCATTCGTATTCCTTTTCAGCAAAAAGCTTCCATTTGAATTCTTCATTGTCGAGAAGATCGTCAAAAAAACGTCTCCTGGCGTTCTTGGGAATATGGAGAATGGGATTGTCATGACTTGGACAGGCCACTTCGAAAAAGTCACCGGTTTCTTTATCAGCCTGGTAGGCAAAGCGCATCTCCTCAGCAAGCTTGGCTTTGCCTTCGCTTTCAAGGTACCAGGCAAGTTTGTCGGTAATATTGTTAAGTGAATGCACACCGCCAATCAGATGGTCGCGCTTGAGCCGCCATACCGTTTCATAGCGCATACCTTCGCTGGTATTGGAGTATTCTTCAAATTTACGCAAGAGATTGTTGAGAAAGGTTGATTTGCCACTACCGTGAGGCCCTTCAAAAATATACACTTTTTTCTGTTGAGCTCCCACGTAGAGCGACTCGACATGACTGATCAGTCTATTGGCAAACAGCCTGTCAGCAAAAAAAGGCCTGTCGGAATTCTCGACAAACAGCTTGCTGCTATCATATTTCAGATATTTTATGGATTCGGGATCATCCGGATACTCGTCCTCTTCAGCGGTGACGAATGTATGAAACATGTCAGCATAAAGCTGGTAAACATTTCGGATCAGCCTTTCCGGATGCAGAGTAAGTTCGTGGAGAAACTCGCTGAAACTCAGCGTTGGTCGCTGTTTCCATTCACTTTCATGCTGGCGGATATTTTCAAGTGCTTTGGTCACATTCGGCATGGCTTAACCCCAATAAAATCTTTCTCCATTCCCCAACCTGAGGATGGAGACTCCTTTCTGTCCCAAGTGTCAGCCTCAATCAGTTCAACTCTTTCCTGCTCAAGACCCGATCCTTCATGCGATAACGTACTCGTTTCCAACGTATTTCCCTTGGCGGTGGTTCTGTTTTGGGCTGCCCGGCCCGTGCCGGCGGGGCGCTGCGTACCTGGGCCTCCGAGGTATCCAGATACACCTGTTTTCCCCAGAGATATTCTATTCCCAGTAGGGTTCCTTTGATATATTCCTTAACAAGCGGTTTGCCCTCAAATACGTGGTTGAGGAGCAGACTGTTATCATCGGTCACGCCGATTTCAATAGACGGTGGATGATAAAGAGAGTCGAGCACCATGTTCTTGTACTGATCGGCATCCCTGCTTTTCACATAGTACTGCCAGGTCATTCGCTCCTTATTCAGCCTTTTGCCGCTCACGAAGAGTCTGTGCAGGTCGACAAAATCCTGATCGATAAAAGTATTAACAAACATCGAATCGGAACAATTTTCCCGGACTTGGAAAATAAAGTCACGACCGGTGAGTGTCTTATCGTCGAATTTTTTGCGCAATTCCATATTAGTTATGAATTGGAATTTTTTTGATATTTTACCCTTGTTTCCTAAATCCTCTATATAGGTGAACAACCGCATGCCCAAGGCATACGGGTTCAAACCAACTCGTGGCATTGCCGTCACCTTGGCATTAACCGTAGCAAAATCGACCTCATGCCCATTTATTCGATCATCGTTGAGAAAGAGTTCCTCGTGCCAATAACTGGCCCATCCCTCATTGAGAATCTTAGTCCTGATTTGCGGCTGAAAGTAGAGCGATGTTGCCCGGACCGCTTCCATAACCATCAGCATCCATTTATTCTCGTCCTTATTGAGAAAATCGGAATACCTCATGAGAAATTGAAAAATATCAATGCTTTTCCTTCGCCGACGCTCCTTTCTAGCTTTCTCATAGAGTGACTCAAACTCGGCGTGCTTCGTCTGAACCGACTCGATGAACCGGTCTTCGGCACCGTGTGGATCTTCACTGACCAGTCCATTATAGCGCTCAATTTCTTTGACGTATGATGCGACTGAAGCCTTCTTTTCCTGCTGGATAAAGATGTCAAAGTAAAAATCGAGCCGGGTGAGGTCTTCGGTCTTCTCAAAACCTGAATATTTGGCCAGCTCGCGGTGATAACCGACGAGATTGTCGATTGCCCGGGAAAACTCAATGATATAATCAACCCAGCGGCCCTTCTCGGAGCGAAGCTTGGCAATCATCCGCTTGTCCGAAAGTGCTCGCGAGGAGAAATCATAATCCCAGGTATGCCGAAAAAAGAGGTTGTTCTGGAAAAAATCGATATGGCCGATAACATGATAGAAAATCATCACATTGAGCCAATCGGGATTATTGTCGTTATAGAAAGAAATAGCCGGTCTGGTATTGATAACCGTTTCATAGGGATTGCCTGGATAGAGCTCATAGCGACCCTTTTCTTTTAGAATTTCGACATCCTGGACCCAGTAATCATAGAGAGTCGGAATCATGTTCTTTGGGGAAAGCTCAAGAAGATCGCGGTTGGTAACAATGTATTCGAGGCTTTCGTCTTGGAAGCTCAAACCCATGTCGCGGGCCCGCTCTTTGCACCCTTCCATTATCTTTTTCGCGTGCTGGCTGATCAGTTCCATCTTGACCTTCCTCTATCTCCATGAAATATCATCGTCTGCCTGTTAATTTCCAAAGCATTCAACAACCTGAGCAAGCTCATGATATTAATTTTCTTATTCCTTCGATCAATCTCGTCTCATCGCTTTCTTTTTGCATCACGTCGAGACGCAATAAATCCTTCTTTTCTTCAAGCAGACCTGATTTTTCCAGATACTTTTCAACTTCGGTACTACCGCTTATACCGTAACCGTTTTCAGCAACCGTGATACCGACCCTATTGGCATAACCGAGCATCTTTTCAAGTTCGGGAATAGTCTCTTTGCCGCTGGTATCCCAGTCATCGCCGTCGGTGCCATGAAATATGTATATGTTGTAGTCCCGTTCAAGGCTTTCTTCGGCCACGATTTCATTGACCAACCTGTAAGCAGAGGCCACCTGCGTACCGCCGGCCACTCGGAGATTATAATAGGTATGAAAATTATCGACTTCCCTGGCCTCGGTATCATGGAGAATGAACCGTGTCTCCACTTGATTTTCATACTGATAGGTAAGCCAGGAGTAGATGAGCACATGCTGAGTGACCACAAGTTCAGTGGGTGCCCCGTGCATGGACCCCGAATAATCACGAACAAAGAAAACAACCGCCTGGGATTCGTAGTCCTTTTCTCTGGAAAGAATGCGGTAGATACGATCGGTTGGAGAAATCAACAACTTTTCCGGGTCAATCTTCTGGCCTTCTTTAATGCGGCCAAGGCCGATGTTGGTTTCAATGAGACTTCTCAAGGTGGCCTTCTTATCGATAACCTGACCAAACCCCGGATTTCTGTCGGTCAGATCATAAACATAATGGGTAAGCGAGCGTCGTTTTCCTTTATCCTTAAGATTTGGCAGCTGAAACTGTTCGGTGAGAATCCTCCCCATATCATAGGCGTTAGAATCGCTTTCATGGGTACCGCCCTCGCCCTGGCCAGCTCCTCCTTCGCCGGCTCCTTGTTCCTGGCGAATGGGCTGCTCGCCGATTACCTCACCCTCTTCCCCATCGCCGCTGCCGCCGTCTCCTTCAGCTTCTTCCTCGTCTTCCGAGATGGCATCATGTAGTAGCTTTTCCTCTACTGTCGTCGGCACGATAACCACCTTTTCTTCGCCGTCCTGGCTTGGCTTGATCATCTTGCCAATTCTGATTTTCCGAGGAAAGCCGTCCTTCTCACGCTGAATATCACGAGAAACAAGGTCATCGAGGGTTTGCATGGCGTTAAAGACCGGATGCATGACCATGCTATCCTGGAGCATTGGCAGATCCGCATAGTCCATGATCTTCTTTGAATCGGGAGGGGGAATATGAGCCTGATTTTGATGTTTTTCAATCAGTCGAATTTCGAGCTCGATGGCCCTCTTTTGTTCTGCCGTCAACCCTTTTTTCTTGAGTTGCTCGTAGAGCGCCTGTAACTGCTCCATCATCGCTACCTCTGTTAAAGTACACCGATTTTCGTAGTCGGTGACGACACGCCCGGATGTTGCCGATTCACCAGGTGAATACCTATCCAGACAGTACTCAGGCTTTAAAACGTCAAGGCTAATTACCCATCAGTTTTCATCTTCCTGTGTACAAAAATATTCAATGGTCTTCTGTGCACAGGTCTGGCAATAATTCAGCTTGTTGAGCATGGTATCAACCATACGGTCATAGAGTTTCTGGTTTTCCTCGTTGGTTCTGTTGGCCAGAGCACCGATGAGACTCCCGGCACCGGCAATGTCTGATTTCAACCTGACGTCGGTGACAGCCTTAACCAGCTCAAGGTTGTCCATAAAATCGTAATTGGGGTTTACTGATATCTTCTGTCCATAGATCTTTCGGATTGAAGTTCTAAACGTTTCCTTCTGCTCTCTCGTTTTCAGCCCCAACCGGTCTTCCACGGAATCTATATAACGCTCATCTATCTTCAGCGCCTGCAACTCACCCGTCTGAGGATTCTTGTATTTCCACATCTTGTCAGCACCAAGATTTTCGGCATCAATGCCGATGATCATGTTGACATAGTGCATGACATCCTTGCGAATGGCCAGAGGTTCATCCATATAGGCATTGAACATCTCAGTCATGATACGCTCACGGTAGAGCCCCTTGGCGATTTTCAGGTCCTCGAGAAATTTGCTGCGATCATTGGCTTCGGAGACATAATCAAGAATCACTCTTTCCAGACAATGAAAAATATCGTAGGCAAACATGCAACTGCCATCATTAGTCTCCGAGCTTTCCAGGAGCAGCTGAATGGAGCGGCCCAGGTTGCGCTGTCCCAAGCCTTTCTGGCCAAAACGCTTGGTAATGTCTGGATCCTGATTGAGCGTGTCTATAACTTCCGAGAGGGTTTTTATACTCTTTTCCCCAGCAACTTCGCCGGAAGCAAGCTTCATCGTCTCAATGGCCGTAAGCTTTTCACTGCGCGGCAGCCTGCTCAGCACCACGGCGATGGAAGCCGCGTAATTGAGATTGGGATCCTGATGCATGGCGTCACCGGTGAGTGTGGACTTGGCTTCATTGCCCACGGCATAATCGGTGAGCTGATTCTGCAGCCTATAGTTGGTGTTATGAGCAACATAGCAAATGCGGCATCGATCAACAATGGGCGCTTCCTCCTTTTCCGCCAGAAACCTGTTGAATTCGGAATTATTGGAGGTGGCGATAATCAAAGTATCAATGGGCCATTTATATCCATCTATTTCAATGGTTCTGTTCTGGATTATACCGAGATAGACCTGGACCAAATCCTTTTTGTTCTTATAGATCTCATCGCTGAAATGGATGCCGCCGCCAGCCACTCTGGCCAGCGCCCCGCGACGCAGATCGAAACGGTATGGATTATTGGTATCACTTATATGCAGCAACCGCTGGATGGATTCCTCCCCGAGCAGATCAACTGCCGACGAAGTTATTTTATCCTTGGCTGGATACTTGCCTGTCACTGTGCCCAGACTCTCAATCAGCGGTACCGGTCGTATTTCGATGTGTTTCAGCATATCTTCGAGCTTACCGCCGGTATAGTCTCGAATATCGTTAAGTATGTAAGCAGAACAGGCACCCAGCGGCCGATAATTCTCGTACCATTGTTCCAGATTATCCTCGTTGAGGCGGTATCTTCTCGTCAGAAATTTTTTTGACTCCTCGGCATCCTCATAGAGGTTCATGGCCAGTATCATCGGATCTTCGTAGGTTTGCGATTCAATGACACTTATGTTGCCATAGCCACCGATCTTATCGAGGCCGGTAAACCTGAAAGTATACTTTCTGTTTTCCGGACGGGTGAGAAAGTTTCTATACATTGAACAGATATACTCAACCAGAAATGTTTTACCGTTACCAGGTTCACCTACCAGTACAAAGGCCATTTCCTTGGAAGAGCCACCTTCTGCGGCATCTTTGACAAAGGAGACGAAAGAATTTATCTCATCAAACATGCCGACTATATGTTTCTTACCATTCCTGAAAGCAGTAAAGTCAAACGTGGTCTTACCGTTGACCAGGACTTTGGCAATGTTTCCCTCCAGCACCATGCGGGAAACTCCTTGAAAGGCATTCTCAAAGGCCCTTTCGCCTTTCTTAACCGCAGTAATGTGATGATGCAACGTCTTGTTTTGTTGTGATGCCATCATGCCCTCCTCAAACAGGTAGAGTTAGTGCAGTATCTTTTCTTAATTATCTTCACATATCATAGTCAATTTCAAGAGATTGTCAGGGCTGAACTGTTTTATATCTCGATACACAATTTGCTGTAGGTAATGGAAACCGGAAAATGTTGAAACAATATTGACTGTGAGCCTTCTACTAAAATATGTATTTCGCGGTATTTTTAAACCTTGCAAAAGAATATGTTTATCATGTACGAAAAAGAAACCACCGTTGTGCATTTTCCGATAATCATTTCTTTCTGACCAATCCCGGTAAAGAAGAGAAAATATGTGAATTGCTGCTGAGAGGAAATATGAAAAAATCTATCCAAACCGATCTGGCTCCTGCTGCCATTGGCCCCTACTCCCAGGGTATAATTGATGGCAAGCTATTGTTTATCTCAGGTCAGCTACCACTCGATCCACTAAGCGGCAAGCTGATAGACGGCTCCATGGGCGAGCTTACCCGGCAGGCCATGAACAATATTCTGGCAGTCTGTGCCGAGGCAGGAGCCAAGCCATCCCAGATTGTAAAAACCACAATCTTTTTAACCGACCTTGCCAAATTCGGTGAAGTTAATGAAGCCTATGCAGAATTCTTCAAGGAAACCACGCCACCGGCCCGTTCCACCATCGGTGTTGCCGCGTTACCGCTAAATTCACCAATAGAGGTGGAAGCCGTTGTCATTTTGCAGGATTAACCCAACGCTCGATAACCGGTGAGGATAAAATAATGTCGTTTACCGCCAAAGATATCCTGCATATGCAGGTCGCCCCGGCTCTGGGATGTACGGAGCCCGTCGCCATCGCCCTTGGCAGCGCCGCCGCAGCCTCTCTTTTGGATGACCGAGAAAAAATCGAAGCCATTGAGATATGGCTTGATCCAAATATTTACAAGAATGGCTTGGGTGTCATCATCCCTGGGACCCGGGGAATGGTAGGTCTTGACACAGCTGCAATCCTTGGTGCATTGGCCGGAGATCCCGTCCTCGGCCTGGAAGTTCTCCAGCCTATTGAAGATGGTGATGTTGAAAGAGCCAAAATTTTCATGCAGGAAAAAGAGATAGAGGTCAACCTTCGGGAAGAACAAGGTCTCTATATTCGCAGTCGAATTAAAAGTGCCAATAATTTTGCCGAGTCACTGATTACCCACCTGCACAGCAATATCGTGGAACTTCGTTATAATGACAGGATTATCAATGATTCACCCTTGTTGACAAAAAAAAGTGGCACTACTGGCACAGCTGGTTATGAGGAACTTGAAACCTGGCTGAAACAGCAGCGTCTGGCAGACCTCGTTAGCCTTGTCGACGACCTCGATGCCGAAGATCTGGCCTTTATTGATCACGGTGTTCAATGTAACCTGAAGCTTGCCACCTATGGCCTCAAGCATGGTACCGGTCTGGGAATAGGCAAGGCTCTGGAACGCATGTTAAAGCAGAAACTGCTGGTAAAAGATATGGCTACTACCGCTAAAATTCTAACCTCGGCAGCTGCCGATGCGCGTATGGGTGGAGTTAAGCTGCCGGCCATGAGCTCTGCCGGCAGCGGTAACCATGGCTTGACCGCCACCCTGCCAATCTGGGCAATCAAAGACTTCATAGAGCATGACCGGGAGACCATGCTGCGGGCGGTTGGTCTGAGTCATTTTGTCACGGCTTATGTCAAGGCACACACCGGCAGACTTTCTGCAGTCTGCGGCTGTTCAGTTGCTGCCGGTGCTGGTGCCGCAGCCGGGATAACCTATCTCATTGGCGGTGATGCCACCCATATGGCCGGGGCTATCCACAATATATCCGAGGACCTTGCCGGCATCGTCTGCGACGGTGCCAAGGCAGGATGCGCAATCAAACTTAACACAGCGGCAGGCTCGGCAGTGCAAGCCGCCTTGTTGTCACTACATGGCGTCAGCGTTCAGGATACCGACGGCATCATTGGCGACAGTTTTGAGAAGACTATCCAGAATGTCGGCAGTCTCAGCACCGAAGGTATGATGGAGGCGGACAGAACAATCCTGAAAATAATGCAGGAAAAGCAGACCACAAATGTAAAAACCACCACCGGCAAAAAGGTTGACTGACCGATTGTATAAATAATGGTTGCCGGGAAAGATACAACCTCACTTCATGCACCACTCATAGGCGTTTTGAAACATCTTCAGCCAGGGTGATACTTGGATATCAGCCATTTCTGGAGGAAGATAGTGGGCCTGCCACGGCAGGAACACCCTTTCGGGATGAGGCATAATGGCAAGATGGCGGCCGTCTGCCGAGCATAGCCCGGCCAATCCTTTGTAGGAACCGTTGGGATTAAAAGGATAGCTTTCCGTACCATTGCCGTGATCATCGACATATAGCATTGGCGCCATCCCCTGTTCCTCCACCTGTGTGTACACCTGCTGGTCCGGAAAAATCAGCCTCCCTTCGCCGTGATCAACATGTATTCCAAAAACAAGATCCTCCATACCGGTGAGCATCATTGCCTTGGAATTCTTAACTTTCACCGTTGACCATCGCGATTCAAAGCGCTTCGACCGGTTCTGGACAAACCGAGGCTGTTGATTCGCCTCTAAGCCACGCCACGGCACCCAGCCCAGCAGAGCAAAAAGCTGACAACCATTGCACACTCCCAGGCTGAAGGTATCCTCACGATGATAGAATTCATCAAACATTTTTTTGAGTCGGTCGTTAAAGGTGATGGTGGCCGCCCATCCCTTAGCAGATTCAGGTACATCGGCATAAGAGAATCCGCCGACCGCCGCTACTCCGCGAAATGATGAAAGCGAGATTTTCTCCTTGAGCAGATCGGTCATGCAGACATCCCATGGTTCAAAACCGGCTGCATAAAAGGCTGAAGTCATTTCACGATCGGAATTTGAACCTTCATCACGGAGAATGGCCACCCTGGGTTTGTCTGTTCTGTTAATTACCTCTGGAGGTGTCGCTGTCGGTGTAAAGTTTAGATTGTAGGTTGGCCCGGTACGTAAGAAAATCGATTTTTTCTCTTCATCGGCACAATCAGGATTCATCTGCAGCCGTTCCAGCTGATAGCTGGTTTCCTCCCAGATCTGTCGGAGAATGTGCATATTTTCCTGGAGAACTACATCACCATTATAGGATACAGTAATGAGCGGTTCCACCGTGGTCTTGCCGATTTCATCGTAAACGATTCCTGCATGATCGAAGGCATATTTAACCTCTTCCAACATGTCCTCGCGGATTTCCAAGACAATACCCAACTCTTCGGAAAACAGTGAAGCAATCGCTGATTCCCAACCCTGAACATTAACTTTAAAACCGCAATTACCGCCAAAAGCCATCTCCAAGAGGGTAACGATCAACCCACCGTCACTGCGGTCATGACCTGCCAGTATGAGATTTTTATCAATGAGCTGCTGAACCGTTTGAAAACATGCTCTGATCAACCAGGCATCCCGTAGATCCGGGACAATATACCCGACCTGCCCCTGGGTCTGAGCAAATGAAGAGCCGCCCAACCTGTTGTAGTCCTTGCTGAGATTGATAAAGAGCAGCGTTGATCCCGGCTCTTTAATATCGGGAGTGATTATTCTGGTTATGTCCGGCATGGCACCATAGAGAGAAACGACCAGCTGTCTTGGTGATTTAACGGTTTCGCCGTCTACCATGGCAGCCATGGAGAGGCTATCCTTTCCGCCATCCACCGCGATGCCAAGTTCAATCATCACATCGCGCATTGCCTTGACGGCATCGTAGAGTGCTGCTCCTTCTCCCTCAAGCTTCGGCGCCCACATCCAATTGGCCGAACATTTAACCCGGTCGAGATCCTCGACCCTGGCCCACATCAGGTTAGTGAGTGCCTCCCCTACGGTCATTCGCGCTCCTGCAACTGGATCGACGACCATTTTAATGGGTTGCTCACCAATGGCGGTGGCAGCGCCGGTTTTACCGAAATGACTTTGAGCAACGACAGCCACGTTACTCAGCGGTAGCTGCAGGGGTCCACAACACTGCTGTTGGGCCACGAGGCCAGTTACCGCACGATCAACCTTATTGGTGAGGAAGCGCTTGGAACCCACCGAAACTAGTCGCAGTACGTCGACAAGCGCGTCACGGACAGGCATACCCATATCGTATATGAGAGGGGAGTGTCCGGAGTCGAGACGCCGGTCCTCAAACAGTTTTTGAGGGATATTACCGAGAAGCTGATCGATTTCGATATCAACCGGGGTCATATTGTTCTGTGAATCCCGAACGACAAAACGCAGGTCGCCGGTTACCTCACCGAGAACCTCGCAATTCACCTTTTCTCTGGCGCATATTTCCTTGAACTTTTCTATGTTTTCGGGCTGGATGAGAAAACCGTTCCGTTCCTGATATTCGGCCACATATATCTCCAAAACAGACATGGTTGGGTCACCGACATTGATTCTGCGGATATCAACCCAGCCTCCCGATTCCTCGACCAGTTCCTTAAGAACGTTTGCCGGCCCACCGGCGCCCTGATCATGGATGACATCGATAAGGCTCCTGTCACCCATTTCACTGCAAGCCCGGATAACCCGGTTCATCTTCTGCTCCATCTCCGCATCGCCACGCTGCACCGCATCGAAGTCAAGCTCGGAAACGTTCTCTCCCTGCAGCATACTTGAGGCAGCCCCACCTCCAAAACCCACGCGATAGGCTGGTCCACCCACCTGGACAATCAGCATGCCCTTTTCCTGAGGACATTTTTCAATATGCCTGGCATCGATCTGACCAATACCACCAGTGAACATTATCGGTTTGATGTATGCCCATCGCTCGCCATTTTTTAAGCGAAGATCAAACGACCTGGTAAATCCCTGAATAAGCGGCTCACCAAATTTATTACCGTAATCGGAAGCGCCATTGCTCGCCTCTATTTCTATCTCTAGCGGTGAGGCTAGATTGTCGGGTCTGGAATTATTCTTTTCCCAGGGAAGCTCATATCCCGGAATATTAAGGTTTCCGACACAGTAACCGGCTGTCCCGGCGATAACGAAGCCTCCCCTGCCGGTTCCCTGAACATCGCGGATCCTGCCACCGGTTCCCGTTTCCGCTCCTGGAAATGGAGCAACACCAGTGGGGAAATTATGGGTTTCCGCGGTCAGCAGGACATTGTAGCACACCTCCTGCTTCTGGAATGGCGAGGGCTTACCTGGCTCCGCCGGCAACAGTGTGGAAATGTCATAACCATCAATGACACTTGAGTTATCCTTGAAGGCAATTACCGATCCTTTAGGATTGGCTTTCAGTGTGTCGGCAACCATTTCCATCAGGGTGGTTTCACTGACTTTACCGTCAATGACCTGCTTTCCTTTGAAAAATCCGTGTCTGGAATGCTCCGAGTTAGCATTGTTGAGATCCATGATTTCTACTATGGTGGGATTGCGCCCATGTTTTTTGACAAAATAGTCGTAGTAGAAATTCCGGTCCCATTCATCCATGGATATTCCGGGTATTTGGGCAAGGGCATCCGGACCTTTTGAGATGAGGTCAACCTCATACACCTCTTCAGGTTCAACGCCGGTTGTAAAACTGGTCAGCGGTTCCGGATAATGACACTCTGTCATCCGGTCGTGGTTGTTGGCGATAAAATCTTTAATGGATTCTTTTTCAGGGACAAGATAGCATCGTGAGCGTTCGACGCGGGTAACTGATTCGAGCCCGATTGATTGACAGATCGACACCATATTCGACGACCAGGCCGTAGCAAAATTCAATCTCGGACCTACTTCTACAACCCTTTCTCCTTGAAGAGTAGGGGTCGATGATACCGTCTCAGCCAGAAAACCATCGGCCAGAATCAAACGTATGCAACTCATCTCCTGGTCATCGAGAGGTTTTGTCGACTCGATGTTAAAACAATATGCCCGTGTATCATCAATAGCCCTGTACAGCCGTACAACAGTCAATCCCATGGTGTAACCTTTTCCTTTTCTGCTCGTCTGGATTACCGGTTGCTCCGGTCAGATATTTTACTTGATTGATTTGCTTGCCAAATCCGGCACGAACATCATCTGCCGTTGCGCTGGCATTAAACCATAATCGCCCATCCTCGTAAAGGAGGATAGAATTCATTTATGAATAAACAACACCACTCTGTTTCCTCGTCCCTTATGGAAACCACTTCACATTGCTGGGTTCTTATCCCTTATAGTCGGCTCATCATGAACGTGTGCTACAGATACGTTTTAGTTCCGGGCCGACTTCTCCCCAGTCAACACAAGGCCTGTTGAAACCACTGGGAAAAATCAGTGGACAGCCAAAAGCGGCATCATCAACATAAATGTCACCATAGACCTTTGGGGAGACCGTCCAGCTCTTTTGCTTGGGATTCTCATTAACTGCGTATAGAACCACACCATTGTCTCGGAGATAGTTTACGGCGTCGGTCAATGCCGTTTTAAACGTTTTGCTGTCTGAACGCATGGTATACAGAATCAGTTTCGCTCCACTCGCATGCAATTGTTTCAGCCATTCTATTGCCCCGGGAACAGGTTGACCAATTTCTGGAAAACAATGATCAACAATGGTACCATCGAAATCTACACAAATAATCATATTGCCCTCTATACCGGAAGTGGGGAACACCATGGATGTACATCAATTTTCTCGTGAAGACCGTTGTTATCTGGACCACAGAATCGCTTGCTGCAGATACTGCCCTGGCCTAAAAGTTACCAGACCAGCTATCCTCGGTAATCACCCACCTGAGGCAGCAGGTTAAAATATGATACTGGACAGTTTTATTAAAAGCAGCGAAAGTATGCTTTATCATCAATAAAAACAAACAACACGATCATGTCCAACACTCCCCTGACTCCGGACTCCCTCCTCTATATCTACTACCTGGAGGGTAAAATATCAAAGGATAGAAGAATTGTTAACAAAAACTATCTAGGAACCTGGGAAGAAGATGGATTTTCCTTTCTGTTTTTTCTCAAGCCTGCCTCAGAGGATGTCAATGACCTTCTTGCGGCAGATGAGCATTTGCAGTTGCTTGACACCTTCGAAATGACCTACGAACAGTGGCAGGGCGGCAAACTAGAACCACAACAACTGGGCAGCTTCCTTGTTTGTCCCCCTTGGTTTAGCCCACCTGAAGGAGAGCCTTCGCAGGTGATTACCCTTGACCCCGGTGTTGTGTTTGGCAATGGCCTCCACCCGACAACTCGAGACTGTTTGCAGGCTATCGAGATCGTCGGTATGAACAAAACTCTCTCATCCATGCTCGACCTGGGAACCGGTACCGGAATCCTAGCATTGGCTGCTGCATCCCTGGGATGTCAAAAAGTGCTGGCTGTTGACTTTAACTATCTTGCGGCGCAAACAGCCCAGAGGAACGTTGTTGCCAACGGTTTTGAAAACAAGATCGTCACAATTAATGGTCAGGCCGAGCCCTTCACTGCGTTGCCCTGCGACCTGCTTGTCGCCAATATCCACTATGATATTATGAAGGATATCATTAGCTCCTCGGGTTTTCTCCGGCAGAAATGGTTTATTCTCTCGGGACTATTGAAAAGTGAAACGGAGAAAATTGAGAGGCAGTTGGCCGCAATGCCTGTTCACATTCTCAACAAATGGACTAGAGATGGTACCTGGCATACGATTCTAGGTATTACTGCCGCCGAATAAACGTGATGAATTCAATTCAAGCATTTCAAAATAAAGGGGAAAACAGGATTTACCCTCTTTTCCCCTTAGCTCGCCTTTTGTGCCTGTAAAATCGAAGAAAATCAGCTTGACGTGAGTCTCTCTGATGAATTAAAACCGACAGAATCACTCTATAAAAGGAGTGAATGCACCATTTCTGACAGTTACCATGGTAAACGCATCAATCTTCAGGCCACTATGATCCTGGGGAGAAAAATCGAACCGGCCAGCTGTGCCGAAATATCCCTGCATGTTTTCGATGTACGACCTGGCTTTTTCCTTGTCTGGACCAACTGCGGCAATAGCCTTGGCGAGAATCATCATGGCATCATACGAGTGCCCACCGAAAGTGGAAACATCTTCACCAAACCGCCCTTCATATTGTTCCTTGTAGTTGACCAGAAAGTCTCGATTTCCCCCTGCCGGTAGAGAGTCGGCAACAATGAGCCTGCTTGCAGGAAAGATGATACCTTCAGCAGCGGCACCTGCGGCTTTGACATACTTGATATTGGCAAAGCCATGACTCTGGAAGAGTGGTACCTCCCAGCCGATCTGCCGAATATTTTTGGCAATTATCGATTGTGCCGGAACGATTGACCAGTTTATCACGGCCTGAATATTCTGCATCGCTTTTATCTTGGCCACAATCGCGCTAAGGTCGGTTGCCTTTTTATCGTACACTTCGCTGGCCACAATTTCGATGCCGTATTCCGGGGCAATTTGGGTGATCTGCTTCTTTCCAGCTTTACCAAAGCCTGTATTACCGGTAAGAACGGCAATCCTGGTAATATCCATTTCGTTCATAGTCATGAATATTTTGCGTGCCGCCAGGGAATCGCTGGGCGCAGTCTTGAAAACATAAGGGGCAACAGGGTTAACGATGAGTTCTGCAGAGGCACAGGATATCAATAGCGTTTTACTCTGGTCACAAAGGCGTTTGATTTTGAAGGTTTCTCCGCTGGTTGATGGACCTATTATGGCAAAAACCTTTTCTTCCTCGATGAGCTGCTTGGCAAACGAGACGGCTTTTTCAGAGCTTCCTCCGCTGTCCTTGACAATCAACTCAATGGTATGACCACCTGCCGATTTATCACGATTGATTTCCTCCACCAGCATCTCCAGAGAGCGGATTTCTGGGCCGCCGAGAAATGAAGCTGGGCCGCTTATTGCCAGAATTGCACCAATCTTGATAGTTGCCGCAGCTGCCTGACCTACCCAACTCAGAACAACAAACATCAGGCAACTTCCAACCCACCTCCGTGTCAGCAAAGTCCTTAGTAGAGCCATGTAAGACCTCCCAAATAATGACGTTTTCTTCTCATTACGCTACTTATCCAATTCGCCAAACTCAATCAAATAGACAGTGAGCATCAGCCTGCTCACATCCATACTAATCCCTGTACCCATTTGGTGCCGTGCGCTGCTGTTTCACTTAAATGGTAATGATTATAAAACATTACCGAATAATTATCGGGTCTACTTTGTACACCAGATTTGCTGCTAAAACCAGTTATTTCGTTCAATAACAAGAAACCAGGATCTGCTTGATCATAGTAGATCCTTATGATCGGTAAAATCTTGGTTGCATCAGCAAATATGAAAAGATGTGGCGGCAAATCCATTTGTTAAGCAACAGCCTAACTCCATCTGTGTGCAAAAATTGTAACTAAAAGGGAAAAAATGGTAACAACCACAGAATATTTAACCACAATTTTCCCACAGACATATCGATGTTTAGATTGAACTGCCATTCGTCGATTAGTTTGGCACGTCATTTGCTTAATGATTAATCAGCGCTTGAAAAATTTGAATATTTTCTTGATTTGCGAACAGGTTTACATAATTGGCACATTAGAAAAGTATAATGCTATTGGAACGATCCACGTCAGTTTTTATCAACTTGCCAAAGATTAATAACCTGTCCATATAGTTAGCCAAAAATAGTGGCGGGGCGGTGATCTTTTCCGAGAACTCCCCTGCTTGGTCAAATGAATTCGCCCTCCACTATTTTTGTCTTTTTACACTTTTTCTTTGAGGGAGAGACATAATGTACATCGTCATGCAGAGTTTCCCGGATGAAAAAATTGTCTTCGCCAGTCACTCAGAAAAAGAAGCCACTAGTTATTTCGATCTCCAGGTGCAGCACGGTAGAGGTTGGTTTGAACTCTGGCAGGAAAATAATGATGGTCCCCTGCGCACCGGCGGAGAACAGGATTTTACCCTTCCTACCTTGGCTGCTTAGCAGAAGCTCGACGCTAAACATCCTCTATTAATAGCCTATATTTCTTCTAAGGAGATGGGCTGAGATTCCAACCACAGCTTGTTAGGTAAAGGGCAAGCTTTGGCTACCGCACATACTCAACTTACCCCTCAACACTTATTTGAACTCATCTACCTGGATGCCGAATTTTTTGATTTTATAGTGAATCGATCTTCTGCTGATATCCAGCAGCTCCGCCGCCTTTTTCTGAACGCCGTTGGTCTGCTTCAAGGCACGGATGATCGCATCTTTTTCGCTTTGTTCAATGGAAAATGAATTTGATGCGGTGCTTGCCTCGTCTTTTGTTCCTTCCTCTGTGGGATTGAGCTGCAGATCATCGGGCATCAAGGTATTGTCACGACAGAGGACAACACCTGCTTCCAAGGCATTTTTAAGCTCTCTGACATTCCCCGGCCAATGATAGTCTTCAAGGCGCTGAATAGTTTCAGGTGGTATCTCCACCAGGGGCAGACCCTGCTGTTCGCAGTGCTTATTTACTAAAAATCTTGCCAAGGCGGTAATGTCCTCTTTCCTCTCCCGCAAAGGCGGCACATTGAGGGTAATTACCCGCAGTCTGTAGTAAAGATCCTGACGAAATTTTCCCTCTTTAATTTCATGAGGAAGGTCAGCATTGGTTGCCGAAATGACCCGGCAGTCAACGGAGATCTCCTTGACGGCACCAACTCTCCTGATCTTTTTCTCTTCCAAAAAACGGAGTAGCCTGCTCTGCATATCCGCGGAGATATTGCCTATTTCATCTAGAAACAGCGTACCCTTGTCGGCCACTTCGATCAGTCCCTGCTTATCCTGGACGGCGTTGGTGAAGGCACCTTTCATATGACCAAAAAGCTCGCTTTCCAGGATGCCTGGCGGCGTCGAGCCACAATCAACAACCATGTAGGCATGGTCTTTGCGTTGCGAATGATTGTGTACTGCTTTGGCAATACATTCTTTGCCAACACCACTCTCCCCCAGAATCATCACATTGACGTTGCTTCTGCCAACTTTTCTGGTAAGAGCATATAACTCCTGCATGACAGTACTGGTTCCCCAATAGAAATCATCTTCGAACAAGGGCGTTTCTTTGGTCTCCAACGGTTCACTGTTATTGCCGAGAAAATCGGTGATTTTGGCAACAAGTTTTTTTCCATCGAAGGGTTTGGAGATATAGTCGACCGCCCCAGCCTTGACTGCCATAACAGCATCAGGAATAGTGCCGTAAGCGGTAAGGAAGATGATCGGCAGGAAATTTTTTCTTTTTCTTACCTCTGAAAAAAGCTCCATGCCACCCATCTCCGGCATTTTCATATCCGAGATCATCAGGTCAACATCCTGCTCTTCCAGAATTTTGAGAGCCGATGGACCGTCATTTGCGGGTATTGTTATAAAACCGGCTGCCGAAAGTCTTGCACACAACACCTCCAGGATGTTGGAATCATCGTCGACAACCAGTATCGTTGCCGAGCTTTTCATATCGGCTTCCTTTTTTCCTGAATTTCCTGGTCAATTGCTTCAAGTACAGAAATCTGATGCTTCAGCTTCTGAATGGTTTGCTTGAGTTGTTCAATTTCCAACTGGTATTCCTTGTTCACTGCCATTTTCTTCTCAGTGGTAACCACTTTTATCTCGGTTTCGCAATTCAACAGATTCGCTTTTTTATCGAGGGCAACAATAAGCATTTTTGGATTTGCCTCGTAGCCGTCAACCTCAGGCTCCGGCTTCTGCCACCGACTGATGGCACTAAAGGACTTTCGTAACTCTGCCATATCATTTGCGGTTATGATGGCTATGCAGGAAAGTCCGTAATGCGCCTGATTTTTATACCCCGGCTTTTTGGTATTCTGCCGAACTTTGAGAAAGAGCGATTCAGCCAGATCAAAGTTGTTATTGAAATATGCTGTTTCTGCCTGATTAAGCATCTCCACCTCTGGGTCACGATGCGTTCTTTTCGTAAGAATTCCATTAATCGAGTCCATTGACCGGATCGCCTCGCAACCGGTCAACGCTGCCAGTATCATAAGTATACCGGCAAAGTGACTCAATCTTTTCAACACAATTTTAAGTAACATATTTATCCGAGTTTTTTGAGATAACTCTCATCAATATTTATTGATTACGACTAATTAACTGTCAATCAGGCTGCTCTTTCATCAAGTTCGCAAGGAAGGGCACAATAGAAAGAACAACCCTTATCTTCATTATTCTTAACGTATATTTCACCACCATGAAACTGAATAATGCGTTTTGATATACTTAATCCAAGTCCAACTCCATCAACATGGCTTCTTGCATTTTTGGCCCGGTAGTATTTGCTGAAAATAAGGGATTGTTCGTGACTTGTTATGCCCGGTCCCTGGTCGGAAAATTGATAAACTAATTTATTTCTATCTTCATTAAGGAAAAGCTGAATGACAACCTCGCCACCTTTTGGTGAAAATTTGATGGCATTGTCCAATATATTAAAAAGAACCTGCTGCAGCTCTTTCTTTACCCCGATAACAACCGGAGGAGTGGCCATTTTATGGAGCTTCATTGCTACTTTTTTAGCCTTGGCTGTGGGAATAAGGCTGCGTGAGACCTCCAAAGCCAGTTTATTGGGATCAATTAAAACGGGTGTGACTCTTCTAGAGTCAGAATCAAGGTGAGAAACCTGGAGAAGATGTTTGAGCAAATCACCTATTCGGAAAATCTCCGATTGGGCAATTTCCAAAAATTTGGCCTGCTTTTCATTTACAGGTCCCATTACTCCCTCAAGGAGCATGTTAACCGATTCCCGAATCGATGAAAGCGGAGTACGAATTTCATGGCTAAGCGTGGCGATGAATTCAGACCGTAGTTCTTCCTCTTCCTTGAGTTGCCTGCTCATGTCATTAAAGGCTGCCGCGAGTTCACCGAACTCATCCTTTCGTTGTATCTGTATTTCCTCAGCATCTTTTTCAAAAGAGACGTTCTGCAGGGCTTGTTTCAATTCTTTAAGCGGTTTGATTATCGACTTGGAGAGAAAAAGTGCTGCACCGATTCCGGCAAAGATCGTGATACCCATACCGATCAGGCCATTACGGATACTGAGACGACCTCTCTCATTGATATCAAGTAGTGATCGCTCTATGTCCCGCTCGTTCTCGCGTCTGGCATCGGAGATGGTTTCGAGCCAACCATTGATTTTCTCTTCAGATGCCCACGTATCGAGTTGAGCGCCATTATTTGCAGCGGCAAGCAGTGTCCTTTTATGGCCATTATAGCTGGCCGCAAGACTCTTCCACAGAGCAGAAACTTCGTAGTCACCGGATTCCAGGGCCAAAAGCTTTACTAAATTCCACTCAAAACTCCGCTGCTCTTCTTCAAAATATTGCTGATAGATGTCCTTGTTGAGAAGGCGGTACTTTTTGTCGTTTGCCTCCATGCTTAAAAGGTTTTCGTACATCACCTTTGAGATCGCCGATATCTCGTTGTTCTTGCTAACTATTTTCTCAGATATTCCGGTAATTCTCTGCGTGTCCGTAAACAAGACAAGCAAAGTCCCGTAAAAGATGAGAACAAAAAATAAAAATATTATCAGCAGCTTATTGGTAATACCAAGCTGTATATTACGCAACTGTTTCAAAGATGATTATCCCATCCGGCTAATTGTTGAGGATCTCAAAAATAAACGCCGTGTTCCATAAATTTATCACAAAAAAGTCCATCATCATATTTACCAAAAACCCGGTGAAATCACAAGCGTTCATGTGGGTGCATATATGTGTGCTGAAGGAGATATTTGCCAAGAAACAGAGTGATGCGAAGTGGAACGGAGTGCGCCCTCAATCTTGAGTAGTTCCAGTCACTCTGAATTGCTCCGTCCTGTTTTTAAAAACATGATAAAGCAATTAAGCAGGGAAAACAGCCGCTGAATTGGATGTATTCTTAACTCAAAGTAAACATCAAAAGCGATACTCTTACTCAGAAACAATCAAGGAACCTTTCATTTAAGGCTAGACAATTAGCTGATATCATCATATCTTTTTGACATCTTCAAGGGTTTTCAAAGGTTCGGGCCGAGTTGTGTAGTCTGCATTGATATCGGCTGCACTAATGATCCCATCCTGCTTAACCACATATCTAGCTGGCATGGCCAACGACCAGGAGGAGTCTCCGTTGACTCTAGGCAGGTCAATGTTAAGTCTTAAATAGACCTCCCGCAGGTAATCCGGGAGAACAAATCGAAGACCTAGCTGTTCGGCATACTTGTTTCCTTCATCACGGAGTATAGCAAAGCTCAAGCCGTGCTTGTCGCGCATTTTTTTGAGAAACTCAGGGCGTTGTGGACAGATAGCTACCAATTCCGCTTTCAGTTTTTGCAGATCAGGTACTATATTTTGTAGAGCTTCCAGCTCGGCATTACAGTACGGTCACCAGTTGCCGCGGTAGAAACTCACGACCAATGGACCTTGACCAAGCAAATCATCTGATGAAAGCTTTTCGCCTCCCACACTCTCCAACAAAAAAGGCGGTAGCATATCGCCTTGCTGCAAAGCTTTCTCAACTTGACCCGATTTACGAAGTTCCTCCGTAGCTCTAGCCATCAGCTTTCGATCTTCCTCAGGTATCCTTTCTTTAGCCATCTCCTGTATTGCCGCTATCGATTCAGTAAGTGACATGGTATTCTCCTCTGTAAAAACTTACAGTTGCGTAACTAACTAGCGTCCATCCCAGCAAACACATCATATTCAAAAATATCTAAGCATGAACTTATATCAGCAAAGTAATGCCTCCCTGATTACTGTCAAACGGTGCAAACTTGACGCTAGTCTCAATTTGGCAGGGACGAAAAGAGTTGCCGAATAGCCACTCTCTAAGGTTATAAACGAATCCGGTATGTTTTTCTCGTTCTGGGAGGGGTGAATTGCGTAATGCTTTTGCCCCATATTCTGAAAATCATGATTGTAGACCAAGTCAACCAGTAAAAGATATGCTGGTTTTCGTGCCCTCATAGTTATTATTACCCAGTGCTCATACTAGTCAGGCGTCTTCTTTAGCTCTTGCAGAGATAGAGGTTTTTAAAACTGATATACCCAAGAGATGGAGAGGTGCCTTTTTCACTATTGTGGTTATACTTGCATCATTTGTTGGATATTCCATGAAATATAGCAGTGTGCACTATTTTGCTGATGTCGTTGCAATGTCCCTGCTTTGACTTCTCTGAAAATTCGTTTTGCGTAAATGGATCGGCAATCCATCAAGGGGAAAATGATCCGTATACAAACCAGGTTATACCCATTTATATTCGCCATGAGGAACCTTTCAAAATCATTCTTAAACTGTAGAATATTTTTCATGTATATTTGCCGCCGGAGCCAGATCATTTCCTCACCAATGGTCTTTATCGCTATAATTCTTTTGATGGGAACCAGCGGTTGCTCCTCTTCTCCCCATCAGCTCAGTCTCAATGAAATCCTTTCCCGGCATGATATTGATTCTGTGAAGAGCTACACATACCGATGCACAGCCGGAGCGCATCGTGGCGCTTCAGTCGACCATAGAGAAAACACCATGGCTGCGCTGATTAACGCCAACCGTCTATCAAAGTACGGATTTATCGAATTTGATGTGCAATACAGCGCAGACAAAATAATTGTTATCTATCACGATCAGCGAATGCTGAGGCAATTCGGCAGTATCAGATCGGTGGGTGAGACGAATTATGCGAGGCTCAAAGAAATATCTGAAGGTGAAATCATTGCTTATGCCGATGTCATCGACCGACTCGGGAAAAAGCTCAACATCGAAATAAAATCTCAAGGAGACGAGGCTGAGGATCGTCACCTGGCCGATGAAATCATCGCCGACCTCAAGGCTCGAAAGCGCCTGGATGATGTACTGATAAGCTCAATCTCCAAAGATCTTGTCCGCTATATCAACGATAGGCATCCCACCGTGGAAACAGGTCAGATTTTCTGGGTAACCCCTTCAACTTACCTGCCCTTCGACACCCTCACCCAAAAACTATATGAAACCATTGATACCGTACAAGCGGATTATCTAATGTTGCATGTCGCTAATCTACGCAATATAGACGATCTTCTTAAGCTCAAGCCAAGTGACAGGACCTTGGTTTTCTGGGACTTTGATGACAACATTTATATACTGCATGCGGATCTGGCAGATCGACTGTGGGGGGATTCTTTTTTAAAAGCCTTCTTTCGCAGCTGGCACTTCAAGCTTGCCAGATTTTTCCGAGATTAATCAAGCTGAGTGTGAGTGTACAAAGTTTCAAATGGTAGCAACTTCTTTACTCATAAGCCATTATGGTCATTCATCATTGAGGAGCAACAATGGCAGCCATCCTGTCGGTGCGGTTATCTCAAATGGTGTATAGCTGCTGTCCAGAGTACTCAGTTGAGAAATACCGATTGTTACAACTGCATCCTCCGGCTTTTTCCAACCGTATACCCATTTAAATTCGACTGTGTACTCACCTTCCGCCACATCCTCTTCGGTATAGCCGCTGTCATACCAAGTATCCGTTCCTTGTCGCCGCCATTGGGCTCCGGCTGTTCTAGCTTCCTCCGGCTCAATATTGACCGTCAAGGAACCGACGGGATCGTAGGTGAGTGTGTAGTAGCCATCGGCCTCGGTGGTCTGCCCGGCATGGACATCCACTACGAGATCGACAGGTGTGTCCCAATCCGCAATGGTTTTAAATTCTACGATATACTCACTTGCTGGCAAGCCATCCTCGACATAACCATCATCATGCCAGGTTGTTGTTCCTTTACGCCGCCATTGAGCTCCTTCAGTACGAGCGTCGAACGGTTCAATGGCAACACTCAAGGCTCCCAGAGTGGTTTCCCGATAACCGGCAATTGCTCCCATGGTATCCCGGATCAATCGAGAGTTGTCACCATCGTTGCTGTCACCGGCAACTGTGCCCTTATAAGAAAGCAAGGGTGTGGAAAACATGGGTGCAGAGTAATAATAGTTGCCCTTCCCGTCACTGCTGTAGGCCATGATGGTATGATATTTGGTGCTATTCGTACCGGTGAAATACCAACCTGCTGAATAGGATGCGAGAGAATCGTTGGGACCGGGACTGCTATTTTGATCCTTACTGTGATGAGCCCCGAGATTGTGGCCCACTTCGTGGGTCAGCGTGTGACTTATCTCCACCGACCGAATGGCAGAGGCAGTAAAGCCATAGCCGGGTGATCCATTATAATTCTGAAGAAGCCAACCAAGACCGGTGGTCCCGTACGCCGATCCCGTATCGATCAGCAATGCCACCAGATCAGCACCATACTCTTCCCGTAGGTCATGAATGTCTGCAAAACCGCTATTGCCATTGGTTATCGCCATCAAGTCGCTGTTAAAATCCTGGTGGGTATAGTTTGCCGTTACTGCATGAACAAGCCTGAAGTTCAGATCGATATCGCTGTTTTGGGCGGCAAGATTCATTCTGTTGACTGCATCAAGAGAGAAAGCGATCATTCCGCCATTGCTATTAACCCAGGATGTTGCTGTAGAATCGTAAACCAACATGATATCAACATCTGCACCCTTCACCAGCGTTGCCGGTAACAAACAGATGAACAGCGTAATTGCTATGATCGAATGATGAAGGTAGTTGCAGTTCTGCGTTGGTTGTCTGTTTCTCATATTCACGATTTCAACATTGAGATGAATTTAAAAATCAAAAAGCTTTGGTTATGCAGGGTTAATCTGTCGGTGGTATAAGTGGAGGAGCATCATAGGCAGGCGGTACTTTTTTCAGGTCAATCTCAGTTACCTGACCTCTACCTGTGGCAGTATCACCCACAACGCGATACAATGTCGCCGTTTCAAGGTCTTGATAATTAATGATGTACTGCTCTGGTGTCACGGTTATGGAAAATGATGAAATGTTCTTTCCGCGTCCTCGACCGTTCATGGAAAGAATATTGGGTTTAGGTCTCGACTCAGCATTGATCTCGATGTCAAATACGCGATCAGGGAAAAAGGAGAGCGCCAGACCACGCCCCCTGAAAGAAGCGGATGCAGCCATTCTTCGGCCGGTCTCTTTTGATTTGGGCAGAAACGCATCAGCAGCAAACTGTACTGCACCTTTTCTGTTGATATATTGGTGCTCTTGCTCATCACTGTTTGCTTGTTTATGACTGTTAGCTACAACCACTGCTGGCTGGAGCGCTTGTATCCTTTCTGGTTTTCCCGCCTGCACACTCCCCGCAGTTATTGCCATCATACACGTAAATAGTAAGCCGGTTAAAAGCTTAAGTTGCCATTGAGATGAAATTTTCATAATAAATTAATACCTTGCAAATATTATATGCATCCGGATGAGCAATGAGTTAATCGTTTACGCCGGTAGACAACATGCAAATATCGTTCTATTTACTAAACCAAATCAATCTTTATTTGCTAGTCTATCTTTATAAATCTGGTTTTACAAAGTTTATCCCTAAGTCTCAAGCGTATCGACAGAAAGCGCAACCGTTAGATAAGTGACTTTTTTAGCCACTTACAGACGATTTTGCCCATGCTTGTTGACATTATTTGGCACTTATGCCGAATTCAACCCTGCTGGGGACAGCATCTCCTGGAGGATCAAAAACATCGACGTTTTTCAGAAAAATTTGCTGTTTGATCTCTTCGTTGGCGGCATAAAGCGTATCCCGTACAGCATGGACCCTGGCCGTTGCCAGTCCTTGCATTTGCTCGTCACCGGCACGTATATTAGCAAGAAGGAGCTTCTCCATTTCCTCAGGTGGCAGATTTTTTAACATTCCAAGAGCATTGCGTGGCCGGGGGAACTCGGCCTCCTCGTACACCATGGTCAGATATTCGGGATATTCCTCTTCGGGGACAGTTATTTCCGTTGGTTTTTGCACCTCCTCACCTTCCTCCTGCAATTCATCTATTTTCTGGCGACGTACCATTTGCTGCAGTTGAAGTTGCCGGTACGCCTCCGGCTCTCTTTCCCGGTCCACATATCCACTGAGTTCAAGGGTCAGTGCCGGACGCTCGACCAGCATATCGGCCAGTTCAACCAGTTTCTGCTGCTGCTCATGACTGATCTCCGCACTTCCCGGAACAAAGGTTACGCTGGAAAACTCTTCACCACCACCGAGCATTGAACCAAGCAAAGCAAAGGGAGCTGTTGCCGCCTTGACCAAGAGGTTTTTCAACACCCCAAAAACGGTGCCGATGACACTGAAGCTGGGATCTTTCAGGTCTCCAGAGACCGGCACATCTAAATGAATCTCCCCGCTTCTGTCTTTTAGCAAGGCAACCGCCAACGATACGGGAAGGCTTGTGGCTTTTTCACTTTTCACCGTCTCACCAAAGGTGAACTGATCTATCATCACCCGGTTTTGTGCGGTTATATAATTGTTTTCAATACGATAACTCAAATCGAGATAAAGCTTCCCCTTATCAATAGCGTAACCCAGATAGGTGCCCGAATAGGGAGTCATAGGTACCAGGTCGATATCTTTGAATTTGATCGACAAATCGGTGAAAAAATTTTCACGCAATGGATCGATTTTACCGGTGATGGTCAGCGGTGAATGATTTTCCAGCTCACCTCGCAAATCGACATCGGCCTGCATTTCTTTTTTACTTGAAAGTCCGCTCACCCGGCCTCCCAGTTTGTACATGGTTGTATTGAATGCATTCGGCAGATTACGATCGGTAAAGGAGACCGTACCTCCCTGCAGGGTAATCGTCTCAACACTGATTTCTGGTGATGGTGAAGACGATATCTCTGGACTTTCAACTTTTCCGACGCCTTCAGACTTTGGTTCGCTTGGTTGCTTACCTTTATTTTCAGTTAAGTCTATATCTGCCGCCCCTCGTTCTTCATCTTCATCTTCTTTTTTGGCAGTTACGCTGGCCAGATTGACCTCACCGTTACTGTTGACCAGGATTTTAGCCCGGTACCCGTCAAGGCTCACCTCCTTTACCTGCAGTTGTAGAGGCATAATCGCCCCGGATACCCCTTTGACGTTGAGGCTCTGCCAGAAAAGCAGCTCACCGTCACTAAGTGGGTCGCGCAGATTAAAATTTTCAACCCCCAACCATCCGGAAAAATTGGCCGTGAGCTCATCCTGTTTCTGTTCAGCGGTCACAGCAAGATCCACATACAACTGACCGTCCTCCAGGCTGGTCTGCACATCTTCCGGGAGAAAATCATTGAGCATGGGCAGGGATAAAGCTTCTATAACCGTCTTCGTCTCCACTTGCATTGGTGAATGAACCACCGTCCCGGTGGAGGTAATCTGACCCTGCGGGGCGACACTGAGTTGAATCTTAAAAGGACTTTGCTGTGACTCTGGATACGAAAGATTCTCCAGATCAACATCCAAACCAGAAATTTCCACCTTCGGTTGCCTGGGCAGGCTCTCATCCTTGAATTCCAGGCTGAAATCCTCGACATTAAAAGCATCGAGCAGGATATCAACATTATCCATCTCGACCACGACATGGTTTTCACGCCATGGCAGTTCAAGTTGTAACGGCTCACCACCAGACTTGGGAGACTGTTTTTCCTCCATACTATCTGTCCGTAGCAAAGCCAGAGGAGAAAAACCACCATCTTCATACCGCCGTGCCGAAAGATCACCTTTGCGCAAAGTGATCCCGCCAATTTTCAGCTGCAGTTTGTCCAGGTCGAACAGACCGTCATTGACCGCCAGTTCGGCAAGGTTGAACTCGTCTTCGTCGCTAAAGGGTACGCGCAGCTGCTGCAGGCCTATGGTCACCCCTTGCAGCTGGAGACTCAGCTCGGGTCCAAAGCTAATATCGGTGGCAAAGTTCAACTCGCCGGAAGGTGGCTTGGTCAATAGTCCGGCAACATATGGATAATGAGGGAGCAATTCGAACCCCTCAAATGACAATGCCAGATCACCCGATAGCGGCTCCAAGCCCAGCTGGCCTGTCAGAGTAAAAGCCAACTGCCTTGCCGTTTGCAAGGAAAAGTCAAGGTCAGCAAGCTCGCCAGGATGAGTGGAAAGATTATCAATCTGTAGACCAATCCCCTGCAACCTTTCCTGAAAACCACCGGCCACATAGTCATCACGAAAGTGAACCTGGCCATCGATCAGCGAAATGCTGTTGGCCTTAAACAACGGCAGCCCAATACTATCATCCCGCTTTCTATCATGGGTGCTTGGTTCTTCGTCCTCACCTCCATCTTTCTCTCCACCTAATTTGGCCATATTGATCAACCCAGCGTTGTCGCGTGAGACAAAGAGTTTCGGCTGGTGTACTTTCAGAGAATTCAACCGTATATCCAGATCGAAAAGACTCGACTCGCTCAGATCCATGCTCAACTCCGGCAATTGCAGCAGCTTGTCTCCTCCAGGTTCTCTGACATCTATATCACTTACCAGAAAATCGCCACTGACCAGTAACTTGGGTACTTCACCGGCAATAACCCGGTAGAGTAATTTCACCTCACTGTCAAGCTGGCCAGAGGAGAGTTCGACCGGCAACGGCACCGGTGAATGATAAGCGTAATAGCTCAAGTCGACATCTTCTAGGGACAAATCCAGAGAAGTCTCCATGGTTTCATGAAACGGCAGTGTCTTACCTTCTGCAAATATCTCGGCATCGTTGAGTAAAAATCTCAGATCCGGCTGAACATAGTCATCAGTTAAATAAGGAACATTGCCGATAAAGGGAATATGCAGGGTAAATTCACGGATGGTATGGCGTGAATTCTTCTCCGAAGTTCTGTCCGTGAAATCTAGACTCCCGCCAGTTATTTCTATATTGTTTACAGAGAAATGAAAGGTGCTTTCCTGGGACTGCTCCTGCTTCTCTTCTCCCTTCGACTCCGCCATTGCTATACGGGTAAAATCGGAGAAGTTGAACTCCTGCTTGTCAAGTAGCTCGATGTTAAGAAATGGGTCTACAAGTGTGCATTGATCAAGAATAAGCGCCAGATTGGTAAGTGAGTGATAGCTGACGGAAAGCGTCAGGCGACTAAAGGAGACAAAGGTTTCATCATCGTTCTGCTCACTGAGATCAAGTCCATCAATGACCACCGTCATGTTGAATGGATTGAACAAAATCCTGTCTATTTTCAGGATGCGGGTGGTGTTTTGGCTGATCCACTTAGTGCTTTGCGATTTGATCTGCCAGGGGACGACGGCCAGGGATACCATCAGCAGACCGACAATTATGTAGACGGTTATGAAAAAATAGTTTAGCCAGCGGGACATAGTGCCTCCATGTAAGTGACCCTGCCGGACAACCGGCAGGATAAACCATTGGTGCTGCCAGTATATCCTTGGTGTTCTTGATGCTGCCTATCGGGTAAGCGGTGATGATAAGCCTATCGCGCTTTAGCCGTTGTAGCTACTTTTATTGTAATCAGCTTTATTGAAATTCGCTGTTTGTTGGCTATTACGTTTATTATATTGCCTGCACCTGCCTGTTATCCGGCCAGCAGCAGATTCTGCAAAGCTGTCTGGCGCTTGCTGATGTCCTGTTGGCTGACAGCCATGGCCAAAGCTCGACGAGTACCAACAAAAACCGCAAGTTTCCTGGCCCTGGTCAGCCCGGTATAGATCAGATTGCGATAGAGCATCTTGAAATGCTGAGTAAGCACCGGAATAATGACTGCACCGAATTCACTGCCCTGGGATTTGTGAATGGTGATAGCATACGCCAAATCAAGCTCAACCACGTCATCGCGTTGATACTCAACCTCCCTGCCATCCGGAAAAAACCGTACCATCATGGTAAACTCAGCCGAGTCAATCGTCTTGATAATACCAATATCACCATTGAAAACATGAAGATCATAATTGTTTCGCCGGTGGATCACCCGGTCTCCCTCGCGAAAAATCCGCTCACCCACCTGCAGCTCTTTTTTCCCCTGGCCGGGGGGATTGACAGCCTGCTGAATCGTCTTATTGAGGTTCGCTGTGCCCAATGTTCCCCTGGTCATCGGCGAGAGCACCTGGATTTCGATCGCCTGGCCATAATATTTGGGTATCCATTGCAAGTAGAGCTGAACCACTGACTGCAGTGCAGTCAGTCCGTAATGCAGGGTGGACCAGGGATGGACCTTGTGCAACACGGCTTTCAGTTCGTCCACACCACCCTTTGCTCGAACAATTGTTCCCAAGTCGACATGGCTGAATTTGGCGGGGATGACAAATTCTCTTTCATAGGCAGAAGTGATGACCTCGGCGGTGCGGAACTCATAGGGAGACTCATCTGTCTTCAGGGCCCCAACGGAGCTCTGGTCGACATTGAGGAAACGCTGAACCCTGCTGATGAAATTCAGCTGCTCCTGGGTGGCCTCATCGGAGTCAAGGAACAGGCAGTCGGAACCATCCTGCCAGATCTTCGGGTATTTGAAAGGAGATTCGACATGGGGAATTTCACCACGGTTAATGGCATGGGCGTATTTGATGATGGACGATTCGCCGGCCTGGCGAAAAATCTCGGTCAAGCGAAAACAGGGAAGCTTACCTGAATCGATAATATCACCCAGGACATTACCAGCGCCCACCGAAGGCAGCTGATCAGCATCACCAATGAAAAGTACCCTGCAGCTATCGGGAACCGCCGCCAAGAGAGATGCGGTCAGCGAAATGTCGAGCATGGAACATTCGTCAACGATGAGAAAATCAGCCTGCAGCGGCTTGTCTTCGTTACGCTGGAAGGAACCAAACTGCCACTCCAGTAGACGATGCAGCGTTTTGGCCTCCCGCCCGATAACTTCGCCCATGCGCTGAGCCGCTCTGCCGGTCGGTGCCGCCAGCAGCACTCTTTTATCCATGGATTCAAGTAGGCGGACCAGCACCTCGGTGGTAGTGGTTTTGCCACAGCCTGGCCCTCCGGTGAGCACTGCAAAAGGGCAATCAACGATAGCGGCAACGGCGGCTGCCTGCTGGCTGCTCAATTGCAAGTCTTTTTGCTGACAATATTCTCTTATCCAGGTTAAAACCCTTGCATCCGGCTCTGTCGGACCTTGCATTCTCGCACTCAGTTTAGCGGCCACCAATAGTTCGTCATAATAGAGTGACTTCGCGTAATAGCAACGTATTTGCTGGTTATCCATACCTGGTTGCCATCTTACCCTGAGCTGGTTGTCAGCCTCCATCTCTCCAAGCACATCATCGATCGTCTCACCCACATCCAGCTCCAGAAGTTGGGTTACCTCCTGGACTATCTGTTCGCGTGTGAGATAACAATGTCCCTGTTCCCGACTTGAAGCCAGCACATGGCGAACTGCCGCCATGATCCGCTGCAGACTGTCCCTGGCCAGACCGATGCTGAGCGCCACCTGGTCCGCCGAAAAAAAGCCGATGCCATAGAAGTCGGCGGCCAGCCGATACGGGTCACGGCTGACAACTCCGATGGCATCTTCGCCGTATTTTTGGTAGATGCGCACAGCAAAAAGGGTGGAGATGCCATGCCCTTGCAGGAAAATCATCACTTCGCGAACCATTCGGTGCTCGCGCCAGGCCTCCTTGATCATTTCCAGTTTTTTTCTGGCAATTCCGGGCACCTCGACAAGACGTTCAATCTCTTCCTCAAAGATCTTGAGAGTATCATCGCCAAAGTGACGAACAATCCGTTTCGCTGTTTTGGGGCCGACACCTTTGATTAACCCGGAACCGAGGTATTTTTCCAGTGCCCCGATGGAAGCCGGTTTTTTTTCGATGGCATGGGTTGCCTTGAACTGCCTGCCAAATTGAGGATGCACCGTCCACGAGCCAAGAAACTCCATGGTGGCTCCGGCAAAAACCTTGGTCTGATGGACGGTGACCGTAGACTGCTCGCCGGATTGATTGAAGGATTGAACCTTGAGCACCGACCAGCCATTTTCGGGATTATGGTAAGTTACCCGCTGAACGATGCCGGTGAGTTTTTCGGCGATATAGCTCATGAGAAGTGGGTTTTGGATGAGCCATGGATTTCTAGTCGCAGATAGTCTGCCAAGACATTGTCCGGCAAATAATCTCCATTACTGCGCTCAACAGCCCAGTCAATGGTCCGGCGCTCCTTGGCTTTTGCAGTGTTAAGTAGCCGAGGATCTGGGATGCTGCCGACCCGGGCCAGGTCAAGCCGATCGGCATCACAGCAGATTGCCACGGTCGAATCATCGTGATGGATACGGTTGGTATGACAACGGCAGGCTTCTACCAGCAGTTCAAGTGCAACCCGGTCAAGCACCTGCTTTTTCTGAAGCAGACGATAGGCCAGATTTGCCCCCCGTACGCCATGCTCGGGATCAGTTCCCTCATTCTGCCGGCAGCTATCGTGGAACAGGGCGAACAAACCTATCACTTTAAGATTTGCATCCGTGCCCTCGGCCAGATACATGCCATTTTCATACACCCG
>JAAUYI010078065.1_pt1 | contig 44642 bp, 37 predicted proteins | sample 7278041 | NCBI WGS metagenome assembly JAAUYI01 (sample SAMN14350216, study PRJNA611818) | marine sediment metagenome | isolation source: surface marine sediment (0.6m) | place: French Polynesia: Moorea | collected 2018-08
GCACCAAGAAATTAATTTCTTGGCTAAAATATCAAGTCCGTTTAAACGGACTTAAGGTATAAGACAGAGAATTTATTCTCTGGCTGGTGAGAATGAAATAGCCCTGGTTTTGCTCATACCCATTAAGGACGACTATTTCTTGACAATATAAACATCAGTTTTAGATTTAAATTAATTTATGTCAGGTTTTAATTACTTTATAAATAAAATTCGGATCGATTTCTAAATTAGAATCCTCTGCTTGTAAATATTTTAGATGTAAAGCTTCGATATCTACATCTGAAATTAAACCAAATTGACTAAGGCTATATTCTAAAGGATTTATTCCATGTAAATAAAGAGTTTCACCAATATATTTATCTTCTATGAATTCATTGTGAATTGTATCTGGACACTTAAGACGGTATTCTACGATAGTATTTATGCTTCTCTGTGATAAATAATACCCTTCTCCGCCTCCACAATATTTAGCAAGATTGGGTTGTTTATAAGGCTCATTATTAATGATATTCTGCTCACCGCGTCCCCAATGGTAACACCTACCCATCCAAGTTGACATAAACCCTTCTGTTCCAACTACTCTACCCAAGTAATCTTCCCTACATTCATGTTCTAACCAGTGTATAAAATTTAAAAACTTGTCTGTATTCTTAATCCAAATATCATCGTCTAATTTAAGGATACCTTTAAAATTAAATAATCCATACACACACTCTAAAGCTTTGGTAACTTTCTCTGTAAGTGCATCATAAGTATCAGGGGTTTTTACATATAAAATATCAGATTCATAGAACCAATCCGAACTTAGACTTTGATTCCCAATTACAAAAAAATAAGGTATGCTAAGCTGCTGATAAAGATATTTTTTTAAAAAAGGAACTATCTGCTTATTCTTCTGACAAGTAATAATCATAATCGCAATTTTTCCGTCCACTTCCTTGGATAACAACTTACTTTTTCTCAAAGGATATTGAACGGATATTAATTCTTTTAAGAGCTGCAAGCTATTGTGGTTTTTAGGATTACATTCAATACTCTTTCTATAATTTAATGAGGCTAAATAGTACTGCTTACTATTTTGATAGTGACAGCCCAAAAGTTGATATATTATTGAAGTTAGTTCTATTCTGAAGCTTATTGGTGGCTTTCTCTTATTTGAGTAAATTATTTGTAGCACATCTTCTAGTAGTTCTAATTTATTTTGCTCGATCGCACAAATAATTATTTTCAATCCAACTAGAGAAAGTAAGGCATTATGCTCGTGATTATCTGTAGCTTTTTTGAAATGATTAATTGCTATTTTTATTTCTTTTTTCTGGATAGATATTATACTTCTAATGGTCTCTTTGTATACACTTATTTGTTCAAATAACTCTGGATTATCCAAGAGTTTGCCAAACGTCAATTCTAGCTTTTTTACATCTCCAATCATAAAATATACATTGATTAATTTAAATATAGGAGATAGTAATTGGGAAAATTGTTCAGAAAGAGAAATTGCTACAGTTTCAGCCAGATCAAAGTTTTCTTGTTGATAAGCTATTTCAAACAACCCTTGAATACCAATTGGCTGTTCTGGAAATTTATTTTTAATTTGCCTATATATAGATTCAGCTTGTTTAAATTGTCTTAAAAAGATTAATATCTTTCCTTTCTTATTCAAGGTATAAATATTATCAGGGAACTGTTCATCTGCTCTTTGCGCTCTTTCTAAAGCTATATTCCAGTGTCCTTGATACATAGCAACATCAATCAAGCCAAGTAAACCCTCTGGATGATCGGGATATTCAGTGTATAATATGTCATAATCGGATTCTGCCTCTACATAACATCGCAACTCACAAAAAACTATTGCACGTCCTTTAAGTGCATGCAAGTTGTTAGGAAATTGGCTAAGGGTATTATTCCATCTTTCTAAAGCCAAAAACCATTTATTTTGAGTCATTGCTAATTTTGCTAAACCTATCAACCCATTTGGTTGTACTGAATGTTCATTATGTAGTTTATTAAAACAAACTTCTGCTTCAACAAAATATCTCAGTTTTATTAAAGTATTAGCACGACCATTAAGAGCCAAAAAACTCTCGGGGAATTTTTCTAGGACAGTATTCCATCTTGCTAAAGCTAAATTCCACTGCTGCTGCCTAAAAGCAAGATTAGCTAAACCAAGCAAGCTTTTAATGTTGTTTGGATATAATTGAAAAGCCAAATTAAAATAATGCTCGGCAAGCTTAAAGTTATTTTTTTGTAATAGTAATCTAGCTAAGGTAAGATAAACCCAAATGGGTTGATTGGATTTAAGATCGATCGCTGTTTGATACTGTTCAATCGCAGCGGAAATATCACCTAATTCTTTTGCTTCTTTAGCTTCTCTTAAATGTTGCTTACTTTTCATTTATGATAGTTATAACTAATTTTTTGATTAAAAATTGGTTATATTGAGAGCTTTAAATTAATTAAAATCGATTGGCAGTTTAGATTATTTCCGTCCAACCAATAATTAACATCCAGTTAGTTATTTCAGATATTATGTCGCTTTTGAAATAATTTTAAGTATTTCGAGTTTGTTGACGATTGATTTTATCTTAATTGAGAAATTTGATTTCAATTTCAATAGATGATTGCTCTCAAAAAAATACATTAAGAGACAGATACTAGTTTTTGTCCAAGTTCTAAATTATGGTTTTCTAATAGCGGAAGATCGCAGTTAATACCATTTTCTAAAAATAATGACTGATAAATTTCTGCTAGCTTAATTCGATTATTGTCGAATTCTTTGCCATCAAAACTTATTTTTTCGTTCAAATCTATTAAGTTATTAGTTGTTAGGAACTCTGTCATTGCTATGTTAGGTATTTTTAGAGTATTGCATAATTCTTTGGTGCGGGAGTCGTGGGTAATTACTAAAGCAGGAGTCTCAGCTTGAATAGCAGCGATATTGCCATGAATTCGTTTGCCGAGAGAAAAATCGCAAGTAGACAAAAATTCTAGCCAGGATTCTACATTCCAGAAGGAAGTAAAGTGTCTTCTGGCAAAACTAATAAATTCTGGATAGGATACTCTTGGCATCAAGTAGGAATGTAGTTTTTGTAGATAGTTTGGTTGTTGGATTTCTTCAAGGCGACTTCTACTAAGAGCAATTAAATCTTGAGGGGCTTGGCAGATATAATGTCCTCGGTATAAATCGACTAAATCGATTAGTTTTCTTTCCACAAGTTGATGAATCTTATTTGGGGGACAGGAAGCAGAGGCTACGGATAGTTTAATAATCGGTTTTTGATATTTTGGTTCGATTATTTCACCTAAGTTAGAGCGAGGAGAAAGAAAAATCGAAGGGCAACCAATTACAACTATATTTTCAATGCCGTGTTCTTGAAGACATCTAGCAGTAAACTCACCCCTAACGGCAATTCTTTTGCTGTATTCTGATATGATTTTAAGATATCGGATTGTTCCTGGTTGTAGTTCCAGTTTGTCGGCAAAGTTAGTTTGAGAAGCTTGTGCGCCAAGTCCGATAACTAAAACAGGAAGTTGGCACTGTTCGATAAATTTAGCTCTGCTACCTAAATCCCAAGCGGGATTTACTTGATTGGCGGAGGGAATAACTAGAATATCAAAGTTATTTTTTATATATTCTGGATCTGTGTTGAAATCGACGATTTCTTTTGGTGAGGATATATGACTGTATATAGCAAATCGAAATAGTTGATTGCCTATGTTTTTGCCTACTTGGTTAAAGATTTCGGAAGTTGCTTTGTGGTAATGATTGTTAATTATAGGATTGCCAAGGATGGCAACACGATTTTTTTGATCTTTCCTATTCAAAATTAGATTTTTACCTTTCTGTTACTGATTAATATTAGGTTCTGTTTTGATAAACTGTATTTACAGTTTGCAATGAGCATCGATCAGATAAAAAAATGAGATCTCCTGAATAACTTTATGGTAAAAAAAATGCGATCACTTTCAGTAATTTCTAGTTTGAGAAAATACGATCGCTTTACTAAAAAATAGAATTAGTGCGATCGCTTATTTGTTTTCCTCTTTTCTGTTTATTAACTAAAATCACATCATCTTTTTAATTTGAGTTGATAATTTGTACTGCTCTTTAATTGTTTCAACAGAGAAATAATCTCGTAATATTTCATAATCTTTAGCATAATAATCAATTAATTTACTAAAATTTTCTGGCTTCAAGACACTTAGATCCAACTTTGGTCCACCAGTTTGTAATTTTGGTATCTCTGGTAAACTCCTCTGTAAATTGGGTAAATTTGAACTGCGTAAAATATCTTCTTTGATACGACTAATCATGGCAATTGTATAAATATTCGTGTACAAACTAAGATCTTCACCTATAAAATCGGTTATTTTTCTTGTATGATGCATTATAGATTTCACGCATTTTTGATACTTTTCCAAATTTTCAACCAAGTAGTTTATATCTGGATTGAATTTTAAACCTGCTGCTTCTATATAATCTTTATAGACGAAATTTTCACTCAATTCTTGATGATAAAGAACTCTATTACTATATGCACTTATAAATCTTTTAATAGGGTCTCTAATAACAGTTATAATCATATAATTGTGTTTATTTTTGGCTGATTCATATAAGTCAATTTGTTTTAAGCTTCTACAATTGTGAATGTGTATTACTTTATTTTCACTTTTGTATTTTTTAAATTCTTGATTAAATTCTAGATGGTATATCCATTTTTTTAAAGATGTACAAGCACATTTAGGAACCCCAACATACAATAAATTCAAACTTTGACAAACAATCGCTCTTTTATTAGTTAAATCTTTATTAATATTTTGCTTTTTTGTTTTATTAGTTTCTTTCCTAAAATCAAAATCTATAGAGTTTGCAGCATTGAAACTACTTTTATCGATCATCAAAGCTACTAACTTTAGCTTTTTAATAATTTCATGAGGATTTTCTATAGTTCTTCGGCAACTTGAGTAGTCTACATCTTTATCAATTACTCTTATTTTTAATTTTGCTGGCTGTGAAAATTCTTGATCGAAAATAATAGTTTTTAATCGGTCATAATGACACCATTTGTCCCATGTCAAATATTCTGCTTGTTCTCCAGAAACTTCTAGTTCAATGTATCCAGATTCTCTACCTGAAACAAGCATTAAGCCAACTAACTCGCCGTGTATATTTAACTGAAATTCGTTTTTAGAGTCAATAGCAAAGTAACTATACAGCTTACTGTGATGATAATGATTTGTAATTCTGCTTGCATATTGACCTATTGCAAAATTACTTTGATCTTGAATTAATCCTTGGTGAGTATAAATAATTTCTGTGTTCTGAAAACAATCTTTATGTAGTGGATTAAGCTTATTCAAATCATTAGCTTTTACTTTAGAATTAGCATCTTGATGTGAAGATGAAAAAATAATCTCAGATATATATTTTGCTATTATTTCCCCACCATACTTTGTTGTGTGAGTGTGATCTTTGAATAATTGGTTTTGTTCATATTTACCACACTCAATATTCTCTTGAATATAACTTCCAAAATTTATCGAACAAAGATTATAGTGTTCAGCGACTTTTTCATGTTCTAAGAAAGCTTTATTATATGCCTTAGTAATGAGTTCTTTTTCTAAAAAGCGATATAAAAAAATAACTTCACAATCAATAGCATATAATTTTCTAACAATACCTTCAATTGATGCACCAATTTTATCAGGTGGTGAATTAGATGTAACCCTATCACTTACCATATATTCTACAAAGCAAATATCAGGCTTATATGGAACAACATCCTCTTCCATAGTAAATACACCAGTAATTGAACCAGTATCACCAATAGAAGCATTAATTTCCAAATGCTGCTTTTTTGAGTGTTCACAGAGCATTTTTTGCAAGGAAAAGCGGTAACCTTCTTTTTGCACAGTTACACTTGAACCAAGATAGGCAATTCTACAGAGTTTGTTATTTAGTCTTTTGAGAGATTCAGCTAGATTTCCTTCCCTATATATATGCTTATTCATAATTTTTGAAGCCTGTTAATCGAGTTGGTATAGTAAAAAGTTAGTTGCTTGTGACTCTAGGTTATTTTTTTGTTTCATATATTTTTTGGTTAAAGTTATGACTATGTTTAATACTAATTGACTTATCTATTTTGTTGGCAGCATACTCTACACCTAGAAAATCAAACATTGCTTCTAAAGTATTAGATTTCGATATAATGTTTTCATAAGTAATTTGAAAAGTATTGTTGTGTTTACTGCAATATTCAGCAAACTTTTTTTCTAAATTTACTAGCTTTTCCTTGGATTTTATCTTATTTGTTTTTGACCACCACCCACTTTCTAGGACATCATCTAAATTTCTGGTGTTGAATATGAAACATACGTTAGGAAAAATTTTTCCTAAAAATTTTAGATAATCCTCAAATTTATTTTGGACTTCAAGTTGAATATATCGAATCTCTTTAAATCCATAACATCTAATTGTAGGATCATCTTTTTTATTGGCAAGTATTAAATCTTTAGTCATTTGACTTGCTTGCTCTAAAAAAGCCTCTTCATTAATAAAAGGTGCGCCATACCAGGAGTGGGTTGCTTCTGTTGCTTTTCTAAATTTTTTGCTATTTTTGAGAGACTGATAAGCCTGATAAAGAGCAAAGCAAAAATTGTCATTTTCTCCTCTGATTAAGCATCCTTCAATAGAATTTAATATTCCTTGAAGAAGAGTCGAACCACTACGACCATAAGTAATGATTAAAACAGAATCAAATTTCATCAATTACACCTTACTCAAATTTTATTGAAATTAACTATTGTGAAACTCAAATCAAATAATATATATGTATTTATTAACTTGCTACAGGCAAATCAAAAGAATAACCAAAGCGATGCCATAGTTTGTCGATAACTTCTAAATCATCAGGTTTGGCAATTGACAAATTAAGCTTGTCCCATTGATCTCGTCGTGAAAAATTGTTTTTTACCTTATCTTCAAATGCAGACTTGTCTTGTTTCCAACCATCTTTATTCGGTACATATATATGTCCAAAAGCTTTTAAAACTTTCGGATCATAAGGTATATCAAGATGTGAAAAGAGATTTTTTGAGGTCTGTTCTGGTTGTTGAACCAGTTCCTCAAAATTGACGGCATAAGTTATTTTGGATGATTTATGTAAAATACAGCGTGCCATAGTAGCTATATCACTCCAGATTTGTGATTCATCTCGATCCCAGTAACCTTTGGCAGAAAGCACGACATCACAAGGTTGACGCAAAATTGTTATGAATTTACCTGTGGGGAAAACATCATCTAGTATGCTCCAGTAAAGCTCAAACCATTCATCAAGAGTACTACCTTGTTTTCGCAGATAGCTACTTACAAAAGGTTGACCAATAGGTTTTTGCATCCAGTACTGCGTTTCCAGGTTAAATATTTCATTAAATACTGAACGAACACCACGCGCTGCTCTTTGCTTCCAGGGTACTACTTTGCCGTTTTCTATTAGTCCTGGAACAATGCCTTTAGCTCGCCATAAAGAATACCAAGTACTAAATATTAAATCGGCAGTTTCACCTGCTACAGATATGTCTGGATGTGCATCAAATATGTTTTGAATCAAAGATGTTCCAGACCTACCATGTGAAATTAAAGTGATTGGAGATTTTAGTTTTTCGTTCATTAATTTTTAAAGACTAAGAGATTTGTTGTAACAGTGTTTTCAGACAGGCAGATCAAACGAGTAGCCAAAATTTATAAAATCATTTTGATAAATATCCTTAACTAAAGATTGAATTTCTGGAGCGTAGAAACTTTCTATTTTATTGTTAGCACTAGTCTTTCTTCCTTTCATGTTTATTCTTTCAGTATCTCTATTAGATAAATGATTTTTATTGTCTTTGTTTAAAGCAATATGTTTTAATGCTTCTTGTAAATCTTGTTCAAAATTTTCAAAAAACCCAATAAAATCGTAAGTAATTAAATTTCTAAATAGTTGGGTAGTTTGTGGTCTCCAGTGTGGATCCATCTCAAATTCAGATTGTCTGCTGACAGCATAGACAAACTGCTTGAATGTAATATTTGATTTGATATCGACATTTAAAATATGTGCAATTTTTTTCCTGTAAGGACCCTCTTTCCATTTCATTTTGCTTAAAAAAGCAGATAGTATTCTAGTGTATGGATTACGAACGAAACCAAACTTAAAAACATAACTATCATTTAACATTTTGCAAAATTTATCTATTCCTATATCAGAAGGAGAAAGTAGTAAAGATTTTTTCTTGTTATGAATTATGGACATTTCTTGAGACGGCGAAGCTAATCCTGCTGTTTTAGCTTCTAATTTTTGTAAGGTAAGTTTTGTTGTAGAGCAAGCTACTTTAGGAACTTCAAAATATATATAAGAATTCTGTGTAGAGATATGAATATGATATTCAAATTCACTTTTAGGCATTAATTCATAAAAATCTTCTATTTTTCTAGTTAAAATAGGCATAAATTAGTTCCTTTGCATCAATTAATTGTATTATCAAATAAGCTTGTTAAATAAATTAGAGCAAGCATGATTCCAAGAACGCTCTGAGGCAAATTTAGCAGCATTTTTGATTAAAGCCTGAAATTTATCAGGTTTCTGAATCAGCTTTTTAAAGGCACTAATAACAGCTTCTACAAAAGCATCTCCTGCAATATTTGGTATAACTAAACCAGTTTGTTCGTGGTCAATTGCTTCAGTAACAGCACCTACATTAGAAGCACAAACTACCACGCCCAAACGCATTGCCTCTAATATCGTCAAAGGCAAACCTTCCCAATAAGAAGGCAAAAGTAAAATATCTGCCCATTCATAAAGTTGATTGAGTGCATCTGTAGTTAGGGCTGGGGGTTCGATCAAATCTTCGATCGATTTCAATTCATTAGCAGCATCTTCTCCTTTAACGACATTTTTCCCTACCAACCGCCAGTGAATCGGTAAACCAAGCTGACGGGACTTGGTGACTATTCCTACTAAACGGTCTAAACCTTTCTGACGATCGAAACGACCGATAAATAGAACTCTTAACTTTCCTGTAAAACCTCGGTTCTTTCTACGAGTCAATATCTGCTCGACTTTGGTTTCTTTTAAGGGGTAGCCACAAGCATTGGGTACTACGACTAACTTATCTTCTGGTACTCCCAACCCATGACACCAATTAGCCATTTGATGGGAACAAGGAATTACATAATCGTAAGCGTGTTCATATCCTAATGCTAAATGACTAAAACCATTGGAACGACCAGAAGGAGTGAGGTCATGGACGTGAAGGGAGGCAATTGTCTTAACTCCTGCTCTTCTTAATAATCCCATAATGCCATTGGCAGCAACGCTGTGAAAATTTACTACCACATTGAGCCAAGATAATAATCCTGCTGCAACTTCATGATCTCCAGATTGCGACCAATAATCGTATGTACTGCCTAAATATCTTGGTCCATTCCAATGGTACATACTCGGTTCATGCAAAAAGTTAACTGTTTCAAAAGTATTTGCCCATGCTGGCAATTGTTGCATTCGCGAGTTCAGAATAAATAGATGGGTTTTCCAGCCTCGTTCCTGAAATGCTTTGGCAATATTGAGTGCGACTTTTTCTACTCCACCAAATTCCACAATAGGCAGGACAAAACCAATATGTTGTTTGTCTGATTTGGTTAGCATTGGATAGACTGGTTTACTATTTAAACTCCATCTAGCTTCTTCAAACATATAGGAACGAGCAGGAAAATACTCTGAATGCCATGTCCACTTTTGACGATCGCATTTTTGGAGGCTATGACGTAAATCTTTGAAGACAGATAGCAAACTAAATACTGCTCCACCATAAGGAGTTGATGTCAGTTTGTTACTGGGTATTTCAACTTCTAGGTTATGAATTTTGGGCATGGGATTAGCAGTAGCTAAACTTTGAATCCAATCTTCCCCTGAATCTTCCAAACATGAATCCATCGTATCTACCGTAGCTATAACCAAATAGTCGGTATTTCCTAGCTGATAATTTAATTCTGGTTCATTTTCACGGATGATAATTGCCTTTCCGTCTGCATCAAGATGAATATTCAAGTTAGCAAAATTTGCTAATTCTAAAGATCGTTCTAATTGCCAGAAAACCCATCTCAGAAGCCTAAATTCTTCAAGACAGTCTAAAACGGTTTTACGAGTAAATACTAAAAAATGAGGTCGATGATAGCGTAATGGAGCAGATTTTGCTTGATGATATATTTGCCTAAATTCTTCTAGACTGACGGATTTTTCTAAGTTAACTGGATCTGAACTGAGAATGAACTGTGCAGTATCAGATAAAAAGATAGCGTATCTTGGTGCTTCTTGATGTTCTAACTCGATAATTGAGCTATGAGTAAATAATTGCCGATGTTTGCGTTTCATATATTGAACAATGCCATCGCGATCGCGTTCAGAATTACGCAACATACTTTCAGGACGTTTACGATATTGAAATCCTGATTCTGCTAGATGTTTGCCTCGATATCCTGTTTCAATAGCTTGCCACCAAAACTCCCAGTCTTCAAAACCGAGTTTCATCGATTCGTCATAACGACATCCTCGTTCTAATACTTCCCGACGAACCATACTTCCAGCTTCACAGGTGTTAAATCTTAGATGACGCAGTACAGAATAATCTCCTCGATATTCGCCATTGTCTTCCTGTCCAAACATATTGATGGTGGGATATACCCAACCTACTTCTGGATCGGCAAGCAGAACTTGAAAAGATCGATCTATGGTTTGAGGTGAAATACGATTATCGGCATCGAGTAAGTAAATAGCTTCTACAGAATCCCAAGTCGTCAGAGCAAAATCAATACCTGTATTTCTAGCTGCACTCAATCCACCATTAGGGCGATAAAGATAAACGACTTGATCGGGATAAGCCACAGCAAAATCACGACCAACTCTATCAGTTTCTTGGAATTTACAGCCATCATTGACAAGAATAATTACATAAGGAAATTCTGTATCTTGTTCTAAAGCACAAGTAATAGCTTCAGCTACTAAAACGCTGTGTTTGAAGACAGGGATAACTATCGCTATCCTCGGTGCGAAAGTTTTTTGTTTAGAAGTAATTTCTGTAGTAGCAAGCATGATTTGATTTTCCTGATATTTCCCAATAGACTTTTTACTAAATTTGCTCACCGACTAACTCTGTGGCTTCTCTTTCGGAGATCGATAAGTAATGAAAGTCAAGCCATCTCGCCCAAGCATTACGCTGATAACCTTCTTCTGGTAAGCGTGTTGCTAGAACTAAATGATAGTTTTCTGTTGTGGGATAGGGCAATTCAACGTCGATCTGATAGAGATTATTTGGCTCTACTCGATGCCATCCCGAAAAAGCTAAGGTGGATTCTGAAGAGGTTACTGCTAATCTTGCTCCAGCATCATCATCAGTTTCGATAACAGCGACAGCATATTCAACGACTGAAGCTTCTTCATTTTCCGTACAAACGATTGTTTTAATTTTAGTTGTCTCTTTAGGAATAGCACCAGCTATGATTGCTACTGTTTCGCAATCATAGCTGGGGTGAACTTGAATTTTACCTCCATTGTCTACTTCTTGTACTCTGACAAAGCCGTTTTCAGATAATTTGAGAGATGCATCTCTTAACTTAGTTTGGACTGTGGATGAAGCAACTACTCTTGCCGTTTCAACCCTACCAACGGATTCTTGTAACCGAGAGGAAGTAAAGAAATTTAACCAATGCGCCCAACCATAGTAAGGAAGACTACCTTCTGCTAGTCTAGCTGCGATCGCAATGTGACAATGTTCTTTAATTGCAGAGGTTAACTCTAAAGTAATTTGCCTGGGAGTATTTGGTTTTACTGCTACCCATCCTGAAAAAGCCATTGCCGAACCTTCCTTCAAGCAGTTTTTGGGGTCGGTTTCTGGAGAGATGATTGCCATCGCATATTCGATCGTACTTGCTTCTTCATGCTCAGTAGCTACTGTTGCAGTCAAAATATCGGCTTCTGGCGGAAAGCAAAAAGGTAGCATGGCAATGGTAGGTTTGCCTTCAGTGCGAGGATGGGTAAGAATTTTTGCCCCATTATTAATGACTTCGATATGGGCAAATTCATCGGTGGGTAAGTTAGGGGTGACTTCTATTACTCTTGCCATTGCACCCTGTCCTAAATAGCCCAAATTAACTGGCTCGATATCGACATCAGCTGTGCATAAATAGGGACTGATAACTTTTCTCGTACCAGGTAAACCACTCCAAATACGGAACGCCAAACTGTGTTCTAAAGCAACTTCATTAATATAGGCTCGAACTTCAGGAATAGGTTGGATTTGGGCAAGAGAAAGAGAAGGTGCAGGACCGATACTAGTGTTCCATTCGATAACTAATTCCACATCTTGTTTTCTCCCCATATCAATACTAGGGAGATCTAGACTCAACCAACCTTCTGGCAGTTGCTGGTAGGAAATTTGCCACTCAGCAAAACAAGTTTCATCTTCACAAGCTTTTAACTGCACTGTCAAATAACCAACAGCGTTATGATATTTTTTAGCCACGTGCAGTTCAACAATAGCTATACCTCTTGAGGCAACTGGTAATAGTTGTTTAAGGGTTAAAGAATTGGAATCAGTAAGGACAGTTGCTTCAACTAACTTTTTAGCTGGTTGATTATCAAAAACCAATTGCAGTGAGGGTAACTTTGCCTGACTTAAATAGTCTTCTACCGCAGCAAAGGCATTTTGCATATTTTCGTGGAGAGTCCTCAGTCCTAAATACTGTTTTTGTAAAGTTCCAATTCTTTCCGCTATGGCATAAGTTTGTTTTTCCCTGCGAGCGTACATATGTTGCCAAAATTCTGCTTGTAATGCCGTTGTTTCCTGCTCTGTATTGAGTTTGATCGAAGGAGGGAGAGATGATTCGGCACTTCTTTCTGACCACCAACGCGCTAATTCTGCTAACTCTTCTTCTCCTGCCTTGGATAGTCCGAGTAGTCCCAGGCAAAAATTTGGGACTAGTTGCATTCTAACTAAATTTAAATTATTGTTTAGTTCTTGTCCAACAAGCGTAATAATGCCTCTTCGAGATTGTCGATCGTATTTAAACTTGTAGATATTAAATTGATTAGCGACATTTAAAGTATTGAAAAAAATATTTTTATCCTGTTCAGCGATAAAAATCTTAGCTGAAGAAGAATAGATATCTTTTAGATGAGATTGATTAGTAATAAGTTGCATTTTTTCAATATTTAATCTTGTTCAGAAAATAGAAGTACTTTCCTTATCCCAAGTGATTAACTCTGAATTAATTTTTGCTATTTGTAACCAATTTGTTGTAACTCATCATGAAAAGAAGCAAACATTTTTAGAGTACGATCGTCTGCTTCTTGTTTCCATCTAGATAGAGAACCTTGGATACTACTGGAAGTTTGATGTTGAAATGATTCTGGTGATTCGGCAAAAGCATATTTGATGGTATCTAGAACTTGTCGATCGCTATAATCTACATTTAGACTCTGAAACAATTTAGATATTGTTGCCATTTTTTCCGTAAGTAAATCTTCGTATTTCAAATTTATATAACTTTCCTTATTTAAGGATTTTTGTAACTGTTGATATTGTTTATAAAATCCAATTAGGTTAGAGAACATAGTTCGATCGCCTTGCTCTTCACCAAAGGAAACATATCCCCTTTTTTTATTAAAAGATTTAATCGAAAAAAATGTATCTCTTGGGTCTCTTTGGAGAAAAATAATTTTATATTCTTTTAAAGAATCGATCATTTGCTTAACTAAAGGTAATCCAACTAACTTTTCTGCAAAACTTTTAGCTTGTGGTTTATGTTCTTGTTCAGCAACAAAATGATAATATTCTTCAGTCAAATTTATGCCATATTCTTCAAGTTTTTTTTGTTCTTGCTTCTGACTCCATAAGCTAGATTCTTTGTCGTTACCCTGAAAGGGTCTATATTCTATGCCACCTAACTTTAGAGGAGTAAAATTAACCCATTCTATTCCTTGGAGGTGACAAATATAATAGTATTGACTTGTTCTTGTTTCATAAGGGAAAAGAGAACGGACTAAAATTTGAGGATGAGAAGCCATAATTTTCATTGTTAATGTCGAACCTGCTCTACCAGTAGAAGCAACAAAGATAGGAATATATTGCATTGAGTTAAGTAATCAAGCTATATCTGTTTTAATACTCCTCATCTTACTACTCAATTTTCATAAAGTTGAATATGTTGGTAAGCAGAATTTTCAATAGATAAACGAGGTTCGATATTTTGAACTAAACTAGACCAAAGCTGACGATCTAAAGCTACTTCTTTTAATTTATTGGCCAAACTAACAGTATTGCTAACTTTAAAATGCACACCAGTAACATTGTTTTCTACCTTTTCTGCCATACCTCCTATATCACTACAAATGATAGGTCGTTTGTGCATGAAAACTTCTTGAATTACTAGAGGAGAATTTTCCCACCAAACTGAAGGTACGATCGCCCAATCTACTAACTTAATTAGCTGAGTAATTTCTGATTGTTTATATTTGCCATGATGAGTAACAATATCTTTATATTTGTCTAGGAATTGATTCAATTCTTCTTTGAATTCAGGAAATCCTGTAGCTATATTACCAAATAATTCTATCTTAAACTCAGTAAAATTATTTTTAATTAAGTATTCTACAGCCTCTAGAATTAATAACACTCCTTTATAGGGATTTATTTGACCAAAAAAGCCAAATACATTCCGTTTTTCTCCTGGTTTTAATTGTCGATGAGGTACAGGATCGTAAACTCGACGACCATTTTCTAAAACTGTTATTTTCTCTTCTGATATTCCCCAATCAATAAAGCGTTTAGCTAAAAAATAGCTAGGAGAAATAAATCGATCGATTAAATTGAGGTGAGTTTTAAGAAACTTTTCTCGCATTTTAAATTGTTGAGGCGAAAATTCAGGAAAACAGCGATGACATCGATCTGGAGATGCATATTCACATAATTCATTATTATCCTTCCGCACCATTTGTCCATCACGATTACAGATAAGAATAAATTCGTGAATGGTAAAAACAATTTTGACATTGGGTAGGGTTTGCCGAGCAATTTGAATGGCTTCTACACCGATACGAATAGTATGGTGAAAATGAATGACATCTGGCTGTAGTTGTTGCAAAAACCTTTTAAAATCAACATAGATAAAATTCAGAATTTTTTGTGATTGATAGAAGAAGTCAAAAGCATCGCCCCAAAATAGTGCTTCATCTTGAGCATCTACTAACATTTGAAATGGTGTTCCTGTATGTACTTTTCTATTGGATGCAGAAGTTGCTGCTAGAAAAAATGGTTGATATTCCGTATGAGTACGAATTGCCTTGAATAAATCATAGGCAAAAATTTCTGCACCACCAGGAAAAAATAAAGGGTGATTATGAGCAATAATTAAAACTTTTTTGTTTTTTTTCGGAACGGTTACAACCATGATTTTGCGAGGAAATATTTTACTGGTAAATACTCATTAATTTTTCAATCTGGTTGTGCCAGCGACGATTATGTAAACGACCATTGAGTTGCCAAGCTAAACTACCAGAATAAACACTATTAAGAGGAACAGATTGACGTTCGAGATGATATAAAGCTGCTTCAGCAAAATACCAACTTTCGTAACCTAATTCCGCACATTTTAGACACAAATCAGAATCTTCAAAATCACCAATTACATAATCGGTAGCTAAACCTCCTACTTCTTCGTACAATTCTTTTCTCATCATTAGACAAGCACCGGTAACAGCAGGTACTCGTCGATTAACCAGAGCTAGTTCATAATTACTAGGCATACCTTTGTAATAGTGCAAAGTAATCCAAAAAGGAAAAGTTGTCTTGGCAAAAAACATACCCGCGTGTTGTAGAGAGCAATCTTCATAAATTAATTTGGGTGCAAGAGTGCCAATTTGCGGTGAAGAGTTATAGAATTGTGCCATTTTTAATGTCCATGCTTTTGTCTGAGGAAAGACATCGGAATTCATTAGCACTATGTATTCCCCCCTTGCTTGAGCTACGCCAGTATTATTTGCAGCAGCATAGCCACTATTATGTTCCATTACAACTAGAGTGACAGGAAGCTGATAGAGGGTACAGTGATCTAATAAAAACTGTTTTAATTCTTCTTCTTGTTCTGGTGAATCTAAAACGTAAATGAGTTCACACTGTTTCATAGCTGGATCATTTGCCATTGTGGCAAATTGTACTTTCATAAAGTCCAGCCTTCTATACAAAGGAATAATGATTGAAACTAAGGGTTGAGCTACTGGTTTGCCAATAACACTAACTTGCTTAATTTTGACTTTGGAAATACACAGTTGTTGCAATCTTCTGGCTGCGGGAGCAATACAATTTTCCAGCATTTGTTCGTCTACTTTGGCTGGAGGTGCTATTTGCATAATTAGTTTACGAGCAGCATAAACGTCACTGTATTGAACATCAGGAATAATTTCAATTTCGATATTGCCTTTGAGTTTGATTTGGAAACGAAAACTATGAAGTTCAGCAAAATTCTCGAATTTTCGGCTAATTTCAGTAGGTACTTGTAAGTAAGCACAAAAGCCTAATTTGCCAGCGAAATTACCATAGCGGGTATTGCGGAGATATTCGCTAACGTCACGACGTTCTATTCGATAAATTTGCTCATTTGGTAATGATAGAGTAAAGCCTAGAGCAGAAATTGCTTTAACTTCTTCTAACATATTGTATGGGTCTTGTAACCAACCACTTAAAAATAGACCTTCACATTTAATGGGAATAATGTAGTCGAGAAAAATTTTAAAAGGTAAGTTTTTATCTGTGAAATTGAGTGGAGGAACTTTGAGAAAATATTGGAGTTTACTTAATAAGTTTCCTGCTGCTGATTGTAAATTTTCAGGGATAAATTTTATGACGCTTCTACTAACATTTTCTCTGATTAGATGTTTCTGGTATTCTGGTTTGTCATTGAGACGATCGATAAACTCTAAACTGTAAGCTTTTTCTGCTACTTGACCTGCAAGCAAAATTGTTTTTTCATTGTAGTAGGCATTGAGATAAAAAACTTCGCGGGAACTAGTATATACATCTCGATCGAACACAGCTACAGCAGCAAACTGTTGATGAGAAATTTGAAAAAATTCTCCTGAAGCTACTTCACAATGACTAGAGGAAAAAGCCAAAATTTCTGCTTCATTTAAGACCCATAAATCTTGGACTGTCCCTTCTAGATAAATAATACTAGGAGTGAGCCAGCAACTATAGTCTATTATTAATTGAGAACCCTGAAAATGCTCTCGTAGCAATTGACATACTTGGTCTAATCGATCGCTATGAGGAAACTCTTTGACTATTTTTATAATCCAGGAAAAAAATTCTGGGTAAGCATCAGATAATATCGGCTTCAAAAACTCAGCTATATTTTCAGTCTGATTTAATTTAATTGCGTTTTCTTCCAGTTTCCAGCAATGGGAATGAATATTTTCTCTAATTGATAAGTTTTCTAGGGTCTTTATCTCTTCTAGTCTTGGGTCAGAAATCAACAATAAACAGCAGTCAGCGGAAGTATGCTTAAGAGAAATCCAAGACAAGTAATTATCAATTATCTTATCGTCAAGAGAAATTGAACAATTCTCCTTTAAATTTATATCACCTAAAATCTTAAGTATTAGAATGTTTTCTGCTAAGAAAATAGCTTCTGCATTAATAGACTTATCTTTTAATATCTTTGTTTTTGCTGTTAATATAGTTGAGTCAGAATTAGATTCTGTGTTGCTTGATGGAGTTTTAAATTTTGCTTGATGATCAATTGTGGAAAAATCTTGATTAATCGCTTGATAAGATTGCCAAGACGTTACTTGACGTTCTAACTGAACTCTTTGATAAAGAGCATAATTCAATTTTTGTTCTACTTCTAAAAAATCTGGATTGAGTTCTTGAGTACGAAGATAGGCAGCGATCGCTTCATCCCATTTTTCCTGATTAGCTAAAGCTTCCCCTAAATAGTAATATAAGCAATAAAATTCAGGATAGAGTTGTAATCCTTGTTGAGCAATGGCAATAGCTTCATCTAATCTCTGTTGTTGGACTAATTGTTCTGTAAGATTGGAGTATAGCCAGTCAGGCTGTTCACTGTTTAAGGTAATTGCTTGACAATAACTATCAACACTTTCTGTCAGACTTCCTTTTGCTTCTAAAGCAATACCTAGGGCGCGATAAATTTCATCTGTGTCTTGATGCAATTTTATCCCTTGCTTACCTATGCTTATTGCTGCATCTACTTGTTCTAATTGAGCTAACAGAGTCACTAAATTTCCATAGATCCATGCTGGTTGCTGTACAGGTAGAGCGATCGCGTCTTGATAAAATTTGACAGCTTGAACTAGATTTCCTTGTTTATGTTGTTCTACTGCTTGAGTGTGCAAATAGTCTACTTGCTGAGATAAGTCTATTCCTTGTGATGGTGTACTAACCATATGTCTCTAAATTGAAGTTAGTTAGAACTCAATTAATTATTAAATTTTCAAAGCTAGGATATTATGCTAATAAATAGATGGCAATGTTACTTGAGTAAATACAACTATTTTTGCAACTTGACCCAAATTTCTTTATCCGTAAAATCACCTTGTTATAGGTGTTTTTATCGCAAAAAAAATGGCTATTGGTAATTTTTTGAGAGTAACTATTCTATTAAAAGTAATTAGCAATGACTTTTTTCCTATTATTTAGTTTTGTCGAACTGATATTTAAAAATACCTAAATTTAACTAGAAATAAAATCAAATTCTTTATGAAATGTTGACTATTATTGGTTGTGGTAATCTCAATCGTAGTGATGATGCGGTAGGCGCGATCGCGTCTCAACGTTTACAACAATTTTTAACTACATATCCTAATTCAGCAGTGCGTATCTATGATTTAGGTACGGCAGGGATGGAAGTGATGTTTCAAGCTAAGGGTGCGCAGGAATTAATTATCATTGATGCTTGCTCCACTGGCTCAGAACCAGGTACGATTTTTCAAGTACCAGGCAAAGAATTAGCAGAATTACCCGAACCAGCTTACAGTTTGCATGATTTTCGTTGGCAGCATGCCTTAGCAGCAGGACGGAAAATTTTTGCTGAAGATTTTCCCAAAAAAATCACTGTTTATCTGATCGAAGCAGCTAATCTCGATTTTGGTTGGGAATTAAGTGCTGCTGTTGAACAGGCGATGAATCAAGTTGTTATGGAGTTAGAAAAAAAGATTGCCGAGCTAGATAAATAAGTTAATCCACATAAAAATGCATATTTATTAGTTAGGAAACAAACCTTCATAGCGATTTTCAGTTGGGTAGACCACAAAGATTAAACTCAATCAGCAGCTAAAAGCTAATAGCTAAGAGCTAATAACCAGCTAATAATAAACGTAGTTCATTCAATTGCAAATTGCTGTCAACTTATTACTGTAGTTTAGACTAAAAAAATCAGGAGAAAATAGTTCAGCAAGTTAAAGATAGCTGAAATGAAAAATAATTAGCCAAAAATATGGTTAAGCTGTCTTAGTTTCTGATTTTTTAGGTCGAGAATAGCTTTTCTTAGCAATAGGATATGTCTTTTTCTTGTTTCTTTCTACTCCTGTTATCCAACCAGGAGACTTTCCACGGGTTTTGGGCGAACTAGCAGGTGTACCTATTGCGACTAAAAGTGAAAATAGTGACTGTGCAACTCTTCCAGGAGTCAAATTTTTTTGAGAAGTAGCCCACGGAAGATGATGCTCTTCGACTAAATCTTTAGCTAGCCAAAGTTGCCAACTCATTAAAGGCATTAGATTACTCCATCTTTCAGATTGTTTTGCCGTGCTAAAACTAGGTAAAGTCCAATGTAATCTCTGTTTCGCAAAACGATACCAGTGGTCAACTCCAAAACGACGAGCGTACTGACTCCAAATGTCTTTTAGTTCTAAAAATTGTTCTCCAACCCAAACTAACCACAAGGAACGAGGTTTTTTGCCCGAACTTCTGGGATTAAGTCTTTCGACTCTAATCAAGCTCATATCATGAGACGGCGAAGAACGAAAATGTAACTCCTTCCATTGACTAATTTTTAATTTGCCTAATTTTGGGTCTTCTATTTCTATGGTTTCATTAGCTTTCCACCATGTTGTGGGGTCATTTACTTTGAATTTTTGATTGTGTTTCCTCGGTCTTCCTTTTCCTGAATAACCATCTGGTTTCGACCATAAGCAGCAGTTGGAGCGAATTCGCATCAATTTACTCACTTGAATATCTTCTGTTTGATTCACCCATGAACCATTGCCATACTCACTGTCTAAAACTACTAATGTTTTTGTGGAGAGATGTTTCGAGACTTGTTTGAGTTGCCATGCTGCCTTTGAGATTGGTGTCTCATGAGATGTAATCCTTTCCTGTCTTAAGGGTAATGTCCAAGTTCCTACTTCTTCTGGCCGCCATGCAATCGTACTATATCCTTGTCCTACTGTTACTGAATTATTTGAGGATGCTTGGTGTTCGTAGGTTCTATCTTTAAGGGTTTTTGCTCCTCTTCTTCCCCATGCTGTGTGGTCGATTCCCAGCAATACATATTCTGATGACGGAATTTCTTCGATGTACCTCTTCATCAACTTATTTCTATTGGGACGGCTATCTTGTAATGCCTCATAAGTACTCGACCATTTTCTCCCTATTCCCTCTTCATTCTTTCTATATTTCCCTCTCCACACTGTTTTTTAGTCTAAACTACAGTTATTAGGGTATGGAGCGAAACACGATCTTTTGCCTCATAATCGGTGAAGAAAGTACAATTGAAGTCTTCGTTTGTCCGTATTGACTAAGTTGTTCGATTAGCTTTTCTAGATGAGCGATCGAGGAAACACGAGCTTCCATAATAAAAGAACTATCCCCCGTAACATGATGGCAAAACTGAATTTCAACCAAATTAATCATTAAACTAATCACCTGGGGATATTGCTGAGGTGTTGTAGTTAAAGCAATTAAAGCTGTTATGGGTAAGCCAATTTTCTCTGCATCAATTTCTACCCGATAGCCTGCAATAATTCCCATTTCCTCCATTCTTTTTATCCTTTCTGCTGCTGCTGGCGGTGAAAGTCCTACGCGACGACCCAACTCAGCGTAAGAAAGTCTAGCGTCCTCCTGGAGTGCTTCTAGCAGTTGCCAGCTAGTGGTATCTAAAGTTTTAACAGAATCAAAATTCATAAAGCTTTTTTTCTTTTGATTATAAGCTTATTCAAGCTTGATAGTTTGCTTTGGCTATTTCAAATCGGCAAAAAACTTTTTATTGTAATAATAATTAGAAATTATAATTACTTGAGATGGAAATTCACTTATTGCTGCGTGGTTTAGTTTTAGGGTTAGCGATCGCAGCCCCAATAGGGCCCATTGGCGTGCTATGTATTCGGCAGACTCTAGCTTTTGGTTGGCTCAGAGGATTTATTTGTGGATTAGGGGCAGCTACTGCCGATGCGATGTACGGTTGCATTGCTGGATTTGGATTAACCTTTATTGCCGAGTTGATAATTGAACAACAAGTCTGGTTACGGTTAATGGGTGGTGTTTTTCTTTGTTATCTAGGAGTAAAAAATTTTATCGTTCCCATTCAGCCAAATACTATTCAAATTAAAGATATTAAACTGTTTGGTTTATATATCTCAACTTTGCTACTCACTCTAAGTAATCCTGCTACAATTTTAACTTTTGCTGCTATTTTTTCAGGAATAGGCTTGACGAGTATTCAGAAAAATTCTTTCTCAGCAATAATACTTGTTACAGGAGTTTTTCTTGGCTCTGGACTATGGTGGCTTTTTTTGAGCAGTACCATGATATTAGTTAAAGCAAAGCTCACCTTAACCAATTTTAAATTGATTAGTCAGATTTCTGGTGTGGTGATTGCAGCCTTTGGATTAATAGCTTTATTAGGTATCAAAAGCTAAAAGCTACGATTTATAACTCAAAAGCAGATTGAAGATAATCTTTGAGAATTAATTGATGTTGTTTATATCTAAGTACTGGTTGTGCTTGTTCTAGTTGACAATGGTAATTATTTTCATTGACTAGCATGTTCGATCGATAATCTAGTTGTTGATAATTAACAAGAGCGACATCAAAACGACAATAAAAATCTGCTAGGAGAGTATCTTGAGATAAAAATATTGCTGCTGTTTTAGCTATTTTTTGCTGTTTTTGGGCATTGATAGCAAGAATTCCGTCATTATCCCAATTTCCTTGACTGCGAGTTTTTACCTCCACAAAAATTAAAGTGTTGCTGGATTTTTCTAGAGCAATTAAATCAATTTCACCCCAACGGCAACGCCAACCTTGATGTAATAGTTGATAACCCTTAAATTCTAACCAGAGAGCTACTAGTTTTTCTCCTAATTCGCCAATCTGTTGCATGTTGTTGTAGTAATATTTTTGATGAATGGAAGAGAGGGAAAATCAAGATGAACGCAATTAAGAACAAACAATCTGTTTTTTGGTTGGTAAATGCGATCGCATCGATCTTAATCATTATTCTAGCGATCGCCACTATGGCTACCCCAGCTTGGGCAGTAAGTTATAATAACCGAGCCATCTACGAAGAAGATTTTTCTCACCGAGATTTAAGAGATGATAGTTTCGATCATGCTACTTTAAGGGATAGTGATTTTAGTTATAGCAATTTACAGGGCGTGCGCTTCTTTTCTGCCAATTTGTCTGGAGTTAATTTTGAAGGAGCAGATTTAAGAAACGCTGACTTAGAATCTACCCGTTTAACTCGCGCCAATTTGACTAATGCCCTTTTAGAAGGAGCTTTTATGACGAATACTCTCTTACAAGGAGCAACTATTACTGGAGCGGATTTTACTAATGCTTTACTTAGCCCGACAGCAGAAAGAATGCTTTGTAAAATGGCATCAGGAACAAACCCAACCACAGGACGAAATACTAAAGACACCTTATTTTGTCCATAGTTCATTTAAGAATGTCTAGAGTGAAAAATCTCGTTGGGAATTTATAGATACCTTTGATCTCAAAGAAAAATTTAGCTCAGTCATAAACTTAGTTAAAAATGTAACAATAGACTTAATAAAATTTATGTTTAGCTAACATATAGCTTATCGTCTGACTGAACTACAGGTAAAAGAACATTTGAATAAGTCTGAGTTTGATCTAGCAGTAATCTTTCCTTTCCAACTAGATGATTTCCAACAAGAGGCGATCGCAGCACTTGATGCTGGGAAATCTGTGGTTGTTTGCGCCCCTACCGGATCGGGAAAAACTCTAGTAGGAGAATATGCTATTCATAGGGCTTTGAGCCGAGGTAAGCGAGTATTCTATACTACTCCTTTGAAAGCTCTTTCTAATCAGAAGTATCGAGATTTTCAGGAACAATTTGGTCAGGAAAATAGTAAACAAGTAGGTTTACTCACTGGAGATATTATTATCAATCCAGAAGCAGCCGTTGTGATTATGACAACGGAGATTTTTCGCAATATGCTCTACGAAACTCCGATTGGGCAAGTAGGTACTTCCTTAGAGAATGTCGAAGCAGTAGTTTTAGATGAATGCCATTATATCAGCGATCGCTATCGGGGAACTGTATGGGAAGAATCAATTATCTACTGTCCCCCCTCTATTCAATTAGTGGCACTCTCTGCGACTATCGGCAACCCTGAAGAATTAACTGACTGGATTGAGCAAGTAAGAATTAATGCCTGTGCCACTAACGGTAAATCTCAACCCATTGCCCACGCGGAATTAATTAACTCAGACTTTCGCCCTGTTCCTCTACGTTTCTACTTTAGTAATAAAAAAGGATTATTTCCTTTACTTAACCAGAAGCAAACCCAACTCAGTACTAAATTAAAATCTGCTGCAAGACAAAAAGGTTCACAGAAAAGACGACTAAAACAAAAAGACTGTCCTAGCATTATCCAAATAGTTCAGCAGCTACAAGAAAAAGAAATGTTGCCTGCTATTTACATTATTTTTAGTCGTCGGGGATGCGAAAAAGCAGCCGAACAATTAGATTCTTTGATGTTAGTTGAACCAGAAGAAGCGAGACAGATAGAAAGCCTGCTTCTACACTTCTTTTTAGCTAATAATCTTGATTTGCAACAAAAAATATTGGAATCATTCCCTGCCAATGATTCTACCTTTACTAATTTATTCAGAGAATATTTAGCTGCCAATCCTGGTAGTGCAGAACAACTTTGGCAATATTTCACGGCTAATCCCAATCAAAAATACTTATTATTCCAATTTTTGGCAGAAAAATCGCAAATAGCCAGGATTGACCAAATAGAACCTCTCACTAGAGGTATAGCTACTCACCACGCTGGAATTTTACCAGCTTGGAAAGAATTAGTAGAAAGATTGTTTGAAGTTGGTTTAGTCAAAATTGTTTTTGCTACAGCAACTTTGGCAGCAGGAATTAATATGCCTGCTCGTACCACAGTTATTTCTGCTCTTTCCAAACGTACAGAAAATGGACACAGTATGCTCACTCCCTCAGAATTTTTGCAGATAGCAGGGAGAGCAGGCAGACGAGGCAAAGATGAAGTTGGTTATGTAGTTACTCTCCAAACACCCTTTGAAGGAGCAAAAGAAGCTGCTTATTTAGCAACATCACAAGCAGAGCCTCTCAGAAGTTGGTTTACTCCCTCTTACGGTATGGTGCTTAATCTCTTGCAAAAGCACAGTATCAAAGAAGCCAAAGGACTACTAGAAAGAAGTTTTGCCGAATATTTAGTCCAGAAAAAATTAGGACCAGAGAAACAAGCGATCGCTCAAATAACTACGGAATTAGCTAAATTAGATATAGAGTTAGCCTCTATTGAAATTGGGCAATTTGCCAGCTACGAAAAACTGCGAGCAAGACTCAAAGAAGAACAACGTCTCTTAGATATTCTCCAAAAACAGGCGATCGAAACTCGTAAGCAGTCAATTAAACCTTTGATTCCCGATTTAACCCCTGGAAGAATTCTCGGTTTAAAAGGTAAACACATTAGGGTTTCTTCTCCTCTAGCTGCTGTCTTAGTTACTAAGATTCCTGGCTCTGGACAAGCTCCTAACCTAGTATGCTTAGGAATAGATAATTGTTGGTACATTGCTGCTAATGCTGATATTACTGATATCAACGAGGGTTCTTTTACCGACTCAGAAATAGCCAATTTACCTGTACCTAATCTAGATAATCCTCGTTTGGGTAAATTGCATAAGGGTAATGAAGATACTCAAGTTATCTGCAAGCAAATAGCTAACTATCTAATTCCTATTCCTTCTGCACCAGAAGTAATTGAACAACAGCAAAGAATTGAACAAGTAGAAACTAAATTAGATGCCCACCCTTTACAAAAATTAGCTAATCCCGGTCGTTTAATTAAACGCCATCAAAAGCGTTTATCATTGCGGGAAACTCTGCATAAAACTCAACTAAAATATCAAAAACACAAATCCAATCAATCTTACTATTGGGATGAGTTTCTTAATTTAATTAAAGTTTTACAGGAATTTGAAGCTTTAGATGGATTTGAACCAACTCCTTTAGGACAAGCTGCTGCAACTATTCGCGCTGATAATGAATTATGGTTAGCTTTAGTGTTTTTATCGGGGGAACTAGAGCAGTTAGAACCAAATCATTTAGCTGCTGCGGTTTGTGCTTTAGTCATGGAAACTCCTCGTACAGATACTTGGTGCGATTATCCACCTCCCCTCGAAGTATTAGAAGCACTAGGAGTAAAAAAACGTTCTACCGAACAAGGTATTCAAACATCCGTGCTTAGAGAAATACGTCCCCATCTATTCCAAGTTCAACATCGTTATGGAGTAAGTCTACCAATATGGCGAGAATACGAATTAGTTGGATTGTGCCAGCAATGGGCATTAGGAGTCGAATGGAATGAACTGTGTGAGAATACCAACTTAGATGAAGGTGATATCGTAAGAATTTTAAGGCGTACTGTAGATGTACTCTGGCAAATTCCCCAAATACCTAATGTTTCCGCCGTTTTAGTAGATAATGCCAAACAAGCGATCGCTCAGATGAAACGTTTTCCTATCTAATATCAATTCTCTAATTCTTACTTAAAAGCATTATTATGACCGCTTTGTCGTATAGAAATATTATATATAGTTTCTTATGTTCAGGAGAGATGGTCTAATCTTGATTTTTGTTAATAGTTGATAGGTGATGGGAATATAAGTAGTCGTGCAAAATTAATTAGATAGTTGAGATGGGTATTAGGTGTTAGGTTTTAGGGGTTAGGAAAAAATGGAATGTACAAATAATTTTGCTTAAGTACTTATCTAATTAATATAAAAAAACGCTATATTTATAATGACAAAATATGTTTTACCTCAAATCAACTAATTGATTAATTTAGTCTGAGGTAAAATCAATAATTTCTTCTGACCGATTCTAAAAAGATAGTTGATAAAATCATTTTTGTTACTAATTAAGTCGATCCCAATTAACTATCTAAAGTATTTTATACTACTATTTAATAACCCTATCAGCGAGGTAAAAAAAACAATTTGCTATAATAGAGGCAGACAAAACTAATAACTGTTACTGGAGGTGATTAGAATTTCTAGTAACAAGCTAACAAGTTTTCTGTTAGCTCAGAAGACAATCTTCAAATTCCTAAATTGTCATCAAATAACTGCTAATAATGAGCACTTACCCAGAGAAACTTGTATCAATGGATGGCTAGCAAGGACTGTATTTATAAAAAATATAGGTAAAAATCTTGAGCTTGGTTGAGTCTGAATAAATATATTTTTAATCTTTTTGCTTACTCTACCAATTTTAGTCCTAGATTTTATTCCTTAAGGTTTGAATCAGTCATTGAATAGCCAAGAAACAATCTTTGACGCAACTTAAGGAGTCAAATTATGGACAGCAAAAATAACAATCATACAATTGGACAACTAAGCTTAGAGCAACAATTTAAGCTCCAAATTCTAGAACGAGATATAGAGAATCTAACTCTAGAACAAGCTAAAGAATATTTACTAGAAGCATTCCGACAGATCATGGTTAAGGAAAATATTTGTAAAGAAATGATTAAAGAATGCTATCTATAGGAGTTTTCCATTAGAAGTTAGTAGTTAGGAGTTATTATTTTCTTCATTCGAGGGTCTTATCTTAAGATAAGATCCTTGCTATCGTTCTAATCAAATAATCAAAGCTGAGAGCTAGAATCCCTAGCCTTCAGAGTGAAGAGATTCCCAATAAATCGTGGCGGTTTTTGAGCAGTTTTTTTTACAATCTTTAGAGAACTTAGTAACTCGATCGCCATCAAAAAGAGGTGTTAATGGAATTTCTTTCCAATCCTGTTGTCTTATCACGGATGCAATTTGCTTTAACAGCAATTTTTCATATGCTTTGGCCTGTACTTACTACAGGAATGGCAATTTATTTAGTAATAATAGAAGGACTATGGCTCAAAACACAAAATTCTAACTATTATTACCATGCTCGTTTTTGGTCGAAACTCTACGTACTGAATTTTGGTATTGGTGTAGCTACAGGAATACCAATGGAATTTCAATTTGGTACTAACTGGGCTCCTTTTTCTCAGGCGGTAGGGGACTTTTTTGGTAGTATTCTTGGTTTTGAAGCTGCTATGGCATTTATGTTAGAAGCTGGCTTTTTAGGAATTATGTTATTCGGTTGGGAGCGAGTTAACCCAGTCATGCACTATCTAGCAACTATTATGGTTGCTTTCGGCGCAAATCTATCTACCTTTTGGATTCTGACAGCTAACTCTTGGATGCAAACTCCCGCAGGGGGGAATTTTGTTGAGGGAAATTTTATTGTTAAGGACTATTTTCAGGCAATTTTCAACCCTTTTATGCTCAATAGTGTGCTGCACATGTTTTTTGCAACTTTAGAGACTTCTCTATTTGTTATTGGGGGAATTAGTGCCTGGTATATTATCAATAAACGCAATACTGAATTTTTTGCCCAATCTTTCAAAATTATTCTAGCTATAACTATTGCCGTTGCACCTCTGCAACTTTACATTGGGCATGCTAGTGGAGAACAAGTTTATCACTATCAACCTACTAAACTAGCAGCAATGGAAGCCCAATGGGAAACTATACCCGCAGGACAGTCAGCATCGTGGAGTTTATTAGCTATTCCTAACGAAAAAGCCGAGAAAAATACTTGGGAAATTAGTATTCCTCATCTTTTGGGCTATATTCTCGAATATAAACCGATATTATCTGAACCAGTTCAAGGACTTAAAGAATGGCAACCAGAAAATAGACCCCATTTGCTCGGTCTAATTTATTATGCCTTTAGAATTATGATCGCGATCGGTGTATTTTTTGCAGGATTAATGGCATTAACTGTCTGGCAATGGTTGAGGGGTAAACTTTCTGACGAAAATATCTGGCAGCAGCGTTGGTTAATGCGGGCTTGGATTTTAGCTGCACCCTTTGGTTATATTGCTGTAGAGTCAGGCTGGATTGTGCGTTGTGTGGGAAGACAACCTTGGACTGTTTACGGGCAGATTCGTACCGTCGATGCTGCTTCTAATCTTCCTCCAGAGCAAATTCTAAGCTCTTTCGTTGGTTTTGCTAGTGTATATACTCTACTTTTCTTCTCGGCTCTTTATTTTGGTAGTCGCATTATCCGCCAAGGTCCTAATTTAGAATTACCGATTCCTAGAGTTAATCTAGCTCCTACTCCAGCAGAACATAAACCTAATCAACGTCCTGTAGAAGCCCAGCAGTAGTAGTTTTTTAGCTTGTAAGTATTTTATTTGATAATAAATACTTTTATTTTTGGCTAGAGGGATGTAACATTGTAGATAATATAATTGCTTATCAATTAGGAGAGAAAGCAATACAAGGTGGGAGTCTAGATTTTTAGGCTTCCTTTTTTTTTCTTGCTCTAACTAGATTAAGAAAAAACGGTAAAACTAAATTAGTAGAATCAGGACTCCAAGCAACAGCTGTTTCTAATATTGGAGTTGATTCTATTAAACTTCTAAAAACTACGCCAGATCGTCCCAAAGTCTGTACAGAACTGTGTATTAAACTAACCCCAATGCCTGCTGCTACTAAACCCAAAATAGTCTGCTGAGGCATAGCTTCTTGTACCACGTTAGGACTAAAACCCGCTTGCCGACACAAGTTAATAATTTGGTCGTATAGTACCGAACCAATGTAACGAGGAAAGAGAATAAATGACTCGTTAGCTAACTGCTTGAGAGAAATGGCATCAGATTCATCTTTTGCTAGAGGATGAGTATCGGGCAAAGCCACAACCAAGTTTTCTTGATAAACAGTTTCTAAAATCAGCTTGTCGTCATTTATAGGAGGGTGCAATAGACCTACATCGATTTGCCTAGAATGAATTGCTTCGACTTGCTCTACAGTTTGCAATCGCTTTAAAGTCAAATCAACTTGGGGATAGAGTGTTTTGAATTGGCGCACAGTCGTAGGAAGCACAATATTTAAAGCTGAACCAGTAAAGGCGATCGCTATTCGTCCAATTTCACCCTTACTTGCTTGTTGAACTAATTGTACTGCGAAGTTGGCTTGTTCGAGGGTTTTTCTTGCCTCTTCTAAAAAAATTTCACCCACCTCAGTTATACGTACAGTGCGCTTAGTTCGATAAAAAAGCTGAACCCCTAGCTCATCTTCTAAATCTCGTATCTGACGGCTTAATGGTTGTTGAGTGATACAAAGACGTTTTGCTGCCCTTCCAAAATGAAGTTCTTCGGCAACAGCAACAAAATAGCGGAGATGACGTAATTCCATTTGAACTTATAAGGTGTTAATTAGTAATCAAAAATGTGTTGGACATTCATAAAGCTTAACTTTTATATTGACAGATAAAATCAATTATTTCGTTCGATGAAAACAGCATTTTGGTTAATGTTTACAGCATTTCTGCGTAGGCTTAGTTATTTATTTCGACTAAAAAGACTCAAGCTAAACTTTTTATTAGTTTTATTAGTATTTATCGGTATCATTGGAGCGATCGCTCTATCAAATCCATTACCCATACCTGCAACTGAAGTAAAACTAGCTACAATATTACCTCAAGCAGACAGAGCAGTTCTTTTCTACTTCGACGGCTTGCATCCTGAGGCGATCGATCGTTTCAACTTGCCCAATCTCAAACGCCTCCAGGCAGAGGGAACAACAGTAGAAAAAGCAATTATGACCTTTCCCTGGCACTCTACTACAGGAGCTTACGGGGAGATTCACACTACTTCTTTACCTAATCCGATTACGATGGCGGGCAATTTATTCTTACGACCTAATCAAAAGATGTTACAGGATATGTTTCCTCGCAATATCAATACAGCGATCGCTACTGGCAGTAAGGCTTATGATTCTATCGCTTCTGGCTTTGAAATAGTTAATCTACTGGACGTATCCGATGCCGAACTAACAGATATTATTTTAGAAACGCTAGAAAGACATGACCCAAAATTTTATCGTATTCAACTGCAAGATGTTGGTCGTGCTGGCTTTAAAGTTATTAATGCTACAGATGGTACACCTTGGCAAGCAGATATTTGGCATCCAGATTCACCCTATGAAGAAGCTGCAAGAGAAGCAGATCGGCAGTTAGGTCGCTTTATCGCCAAAATGGAAGAGTTAGGGCGTTGGGATAATACTTTTTTTGTATTTATGGCAGATGGACAGTCTCGTTACGGTTGGCACGTACCCATGGATGAAGAGAGTTGGCAGACACCAATGATTTTTCATGGAGCAAATGTAAAAGCAGGATACACAATCCCTTACGCCGAAATTATTGATGTTGTACCGACAATAGCACAGGCACTTGGTGTAGAACCACCAAATTCAGGGTCTGGTTCTGGTCGCGTCCTAGAAGAAATTTTCATCAATGAACCAGAAACAACGCCCGATTTACCACAGCGTATGCTGCGTTTTAACGAGCAAATTAAAGAATATTTACTGCTTACCGCCGAACTTAGACTTTTATCTGTAAGGGATCCTCGTGCGGATAATATCTTAATGCGAGAACGAAACGCTCGGATCGATGATGCGCCTCCTTTTTTAGGTATCGAACAGATCGATCGCTGGTATGAAACAGGATCTTTTGATGGGCTACTCGAACGTAATGAGGCTGCACTTACTTATCTTCGTGAGCAATTAATTCGGTTTAAAGCTAAGGCAATTTCTGGATAAGAATCTAATATAGTTAACCAAGATAATCATTATTTTCTCAATTCTTATTTGTGTCTACCCAGAAAAAATCATCTCGTTCCTTAGCTGGTATTGCTGGCATTGTCGCCGTTGCCACCTTAGTCAGTAAAGTATTTGGTTTAGTTCGTACTCAGGCGATCGCTGCTGCTTTTGGGGTAGGAACTGTCTCTAATGCTTATTTTTATGCCTATATTATTCCTGGTTTTTTCTTAATTTTACTAGGAGGAATTAATGGGCCATTTCATAGTGCTTTAGTTAGTGTTTTAGCTAAAAAAGAAAAATCAGAAGTTGCCCCCATCGTAGAAACAGTAAATACCCTAGTAACTTGCATACTCCTGTTAGTAACAATTCTTTTAGTTGTTTTCGCTGGCAATATTATTGATATTTTAGCAACAGAAGCATCAGCAGAAGTAAAGGCGATCGCGACAACTCAGTTAAGAGTTATGGCACCCATGGCTCTATTTACAGGATTAATTGGCATTGGCTTTGGTACTCTTAATGCTGCGGAGTTATATTGGCTGCCGAGTATTAGTCCTCTTTTTTCTAGTAGCGCAATTATAGTAGGGATTGGTTTTCTCTTCTGGAATTTGGGCGATCGCATTAATCTACCTGAGTACGCTCAAATAGGGGGGATAGTTTTAGCTGGCGGGACTCTAGCTGGCACACTTTTACAGTGGTTAGCACAATTAATTGCTCAATGGCGATCGGGGTTAGGTACGCTAAGGTTACGATTTGATTGGCGTATTCCTGGAGTGATGAACGTATTCAAGGTAATGATACCAGCCGTTTTCTCTTCAGGAATGTTACAAATTAACGTTGCTGTAGATTCTCGTTTTGCTTCATCTATTGCTGGTGCAGCCGTAGCGATGAACTATGCTAACCTGATCGTCATTACCCCTCTAGGCATTATTTCCAATATGATTTTAGTGCCTTTTGTGCCAGTTTTTTCTCGTTTAGCAGCCCCAGAAAATTGGCAAGAATTGAAACTACGTATTCGTCAGGGATTATTTTTATCTGCTTTAACAATGCTGCCTTTTACGGCGGTTTTTGTCTCTTTATCAATACCAATTGTCAAGTTAGTTTATCAGCGTTTTAATTTTGATGAAAGTGCTACTAAATTTGTTGCTCCCCTCTTAGCAGTATATGGTATTGGCATGTTTGTCTATTTAGGCAGAGATGTTTTACTCAGAGTATTTTATGCTTTGGGAGATGGAGAAACTCCTTTTCGGATCAGCATCTTTAATATCTTTCTCAATGCTATGTTAGATTTTGTGTTAATCAAACCTTTTGGCGCACCCGGTTTGGTTTGTGCCACTATCGGCGTAAATCTAATTTCTATGAGCATTTTTTTGTATATCCTCAATCGCCGTTTAAATGGTTTACCCTTGCTACAATGGGGATCTGCTTTGAGCGGTTTAATTTTTGCTAGTTGTCTGGCTGGCTTTGGTAGTTGGATAGTTAGTTGGGTATGGGAAAGATTTATTGGCAATAATAATTTATTGTTTTTATTACTACAGCTAAGTTTATCTACTCTGGTTGCTTTTTCTCTCTTTGCTATAGTCTCAATGCAGTTAAAATTGCCTGAAGTGAAGATGTTAGCAACTCGTATTCAACAAAAGTTCAGGAGAGGAGGAGCTAGGTAAAGAATGTTATCCCAAGTTAATTATTTAATTCGATCGAAGGTAGATGGAAAATATTTAGTAGCTCGTCTACAAGAAGAAACCCAAGCAAAAGAAGCTAACTATTTACTGGTATTCAAAGAAGATCATGAAGCCCTAAGTTATATTAATACCCATGGTAAAGATTTTCGCGATCGCTTGACAGTAGAGTCTATTTCTCCTCCTCAACTAAAAGGTTTATTGCAACGCTGGGGTTATGAGGGTATTGGTTTAGTAGAAGACCCTCTCGTACCACAAATTAAGTTTCTGTCTCAGGCTTAGGTAAGTCTAAACGGATCATCTTTAACTCAGAACAGGATCAAGATGAACTAGGATGTAATAAAGACAAAATATTTTTAGACAAAGATTACCTCAGAAAAAACTGTGAATGATAACTTTACTAGACTAATTCGGTACAATACTTCTGGTATAAGTTGCTGGTTAACGTTAATTTTAGTAGCATTCTTACTTGGCTCGATCGGTTTAGGTTGGGTTGTTAACGGATTTTTAATTTTGGTTGCTTTACTAATAATTACTCCAGTTTTAGCCTTGGTAGGATTACAGTGGTGGCTAAAAAGGAATTTAGTACAAGATCAATGTCCAGTATGTAGTTACGAATTTACTGGTTTTAATAATACTGAATTTAGATGTCCTAATTGTAGTGAACCTTTAAAAGTAGAAGCAGGGCATTTCAGCCGTATAACTCCTCCTGGTACTATTGATGTAGATGCAGTAGATGTTTCTGTTCAACAAATAGAAGAAGAAAAATAATGTTTATTTAGTAGAAATATTTAAAGTAAACTGATGATTTTTGCCAGTAAGATCTCCTATGTATATTTGATATTTTCCTGGTTCCCAAACTCCTGACATCTCTGGTTTAAAACCAGATGCTGCATCTCCTAATACGCAAAAACTATCTTTTGATGAAGGGCCTTTAACTAATAAGGTCGGCTGTCCACCACTAGCTTGCACTGTTAGGCGCATATAATCAACTCTCTTAGGTAGGTTAATTACATGATTAGGAGACGAAGCAATATATCCACACCCTTTACTATCTATTGGTCCTCCAGTACGTCCTTGAATGCTTTGGGTTTTAGTATCAAACTTCAAATTTTTTTCTGTGGGTTTAGCCTCTACCTGCCTGATATTATTAACTAAAAAAGTCATAGTTAAACTAGTAGTAATTAAGAAATAATAGATAAATTTGTTCATGGATTTATAAGATTGCCCTAATTTTTTACTAGAAAAAAGTATTAGAGATACTAATAGTCTAGTAGACTAAAAGACGATCTAACTCAAGAGTTGTTCCAGTTTTTTAATAGTCCCGTCTTGTTACTTTTTAATTTAAAATTAATGAAAACTTCTCTTAATCTTTACAAAGAACATCTCTGTTTTGGCGGAAAAGTCGCTTACTATTCTCATCAATCTGATACGTGTATTAGTCAGATGAATTTTGCAGTTTATATTCCTCCCCAAGCTAAATCTCAACCTGTTCCCATTCTTTATTATCTTTCTGGATTAACTTGTACAGAAGATAATTTTACTGTCAAAGCAGGAGCGCAAAAATATGCAGCCCAACATGGTATTATGCTAGTTGCCCCAGATACTTCTCCGCGCCATACAGATATACCAGGAGAAGATGATGATTGGGACCTAGGTAGTGGTGCGAGTTTCTATGTTGATTCTCTAGTTGAGCCTTGGCAAAAACACTATCAAATGTATAGTTATATTACTCAAGAATTGCCAGCATTGATAGCAGCTAATTTTTCAGTCTTACCCAACAAACAAGGCATTATGGGTCATTCTATGGGGGGACATGGCGCATTGATTTGTGCATTAAAAAATCCAGACCAGTATTTATCTGTTTCTGCTTTTGCTCCTATCTGCGCTCCTATGAGTTGTCCTTGGGGAGAAAAGGCTTTTACTAATTATCTTGGTACAGATAAACAAAAATGGCAGGATTATGATGCTAGCCAATTAGTGCAGCAGAATCAAATTAGTGGCACTATTTTAATCGATCAGGGTACAGCCGATCCTTTTTATCAACAAAAACAGTTGCTTCCTGAAATATTTGCCTCAGCTTGCCAAAAAGCTGGTCAACCTTTAAATTTGAGATGGCAACCAGGCTATGACCATAGCTATTTTACGATCGCTAGTCTTATCGAAGATCATATTCGTCACCACGCTGAGGTTTTATGTGCGTAATTATTAGAGCCATCGTACTTTATTCTAACGAATACAAGCGATAGCTAATTTAACTACCATAAATCAATAATAGTATCGACAAGAAATTATCTTGATATACTCATCAGTCACTCCATAAACAAGTCGGTTAGTTTCGTCAATTCTTCGCGACCAATAACCAGATAAACTTTCTTTTAACGGTTCTGGTTTTCCGATGCCTTCAAATGGGCTAGTCAGAGTATTTTGAATGAGCCTATTAATTCTTTTCAGCGTTTTTTTATCTTGACTTTGCCAGTATAAATAATCTTGCCGGGCCTTGCTGTCCCAAATTAGATCGCGCATTTAATCTAAAAGATCGTGTTTCTCAAACTCACCAGCTTTGTCACGAGCGATCGCTTCGATTAAATGTTGAGCATTGGCAGGAGAACGCAATAGATACAAAGTCTCCATAATTGAGTCATAGTGAGACTTAGACATAATTACTGCATCTTCAACACCGCCTCTAGTGATTACAGTACAATCTTGGTCGTTTGTTACTCTATCCAAAACAGCTTTAAAGTTTTGCCTAGCCTCTGAGTAATTAATTATTTCCATAGCCTTCTAATATTTGTACTTATCTACGTACAATAGTAACAAAAACATGGGTAAAATAATCATAATTTTATGCGCTCGTGCCATACATTACTTACTCAATCTTGTAATTAAACTTGTGTTTTCAATTAGAGAAAGCCTTCTTCAGATTTAAACCTTCTGATTTTGAGACTTAAATCTGCCTTCGAGAAATTCTCTTTTGGCTAAATGCTTGGTTTTCCGTCCTGTAACTCGCTCACGCCACATCTTAAAACTAGAATGTTTCATTTCTCGACGCATTAAAGCGATTACTTGTTTTTCTGATAAACCATATTGAATTTCAATAGCTGCAAAAGGAGTCCGATCCTCCCACGCCATTTCGATAACCCGATCGATAGTAGCACTATCTAATTCTGGTAACTTACTCATTCCTAAATCCTGAACTTCTAACTTCTTTCTAATGCAAAAACTATAATTTAAACGAGAATCTAATTAATCACATCTCCGAAAAGATTGATTGATTTTGAGAATTAGCTGGCCAATCTTCGTTTTGACCACCAATAATTAGTTTACTTATGGTGACATATTCTTTACTTAGCTGATTGAGAGAGTTAATCAAAATATCGATCGCAATTAAATCGCTAGTACCAAGATCGAACCAACAGCGACCCCATGTCCCTAAATATTCAAAACTGCTCATATTGTGCATCGGTGACATAAATGCATTAGAGGCAACTTCTGTATCATATTCCATATAACTAATCTCTACCCCTGTATCTTGTACTTGTAGATTTTCCGCATTAAATCCACCTAGTTTTCCCAAAAAAAACCAAGAGTTAAATAATTCTTCAACGTATTGTTGTTCCATCGGTGAAGGGACGGTTTCAAACTCCAACCAAATCCATAGATCAAAAGGATTAAATTCGCGAAATTGGATTTCCATAGACAAAAAAAGAATAATTTATTTTTGAGTAATTAATTGTAAAATCTCCCTAGCAGCGCGATCGCATACACCTACTTCTCCCAGTAAAGAACGCATTTTTTGATAATCTGCTAACATTTGCTCTCTTTTAAGGTTATTGTCCAATAAATCTAGAGATTCTTGTATTATTCTTTCTGCAGTTGCTTCTTCTTGCTGTAATTCTGGAACTATTTTTTTCTTGACTATTAAATTCGGTGGTGACATCAAAGGAATAGAAAATTTAAGTAAATTGCGAGCAACCCAAGCAGTAAAAGGATTAATACGATACAACACCACTTGAGGGACATTCAGTAAAGCAATCTCTAAATTAACAGTACCAGATTTAGTAATAGCTAAATCAGCAGCAGCGATCGCTTCAAGGGTTTTTCCTTCTAAGATAGTTGCGGATAAATTGTAAGTTTTGACTGCATTGGCGATCGCCTGACGATAAACATTTAAAGAAACAGGTATTAAAAAATGGACTTGAGGTAATTTTTCCTGAATATTTTTAGCTGCTTGGCAAATTACTGGTAGCAAATATTGAATTTCTTGTTGACGAGATGCAGGTAATAAAGTGATGATTGTTTTTTCTAATTTTATATCCAATAAATGTCTTGCTTTGGCTCGATCTACTGATGTGTCAACTCGATCGAGTAAGGGATGCCCAACCCAAGTAACATCGATATTTTTCTGCTTGTAATAATTTGCTTCTTCGGGAAAAATAGCCAAGATTTTATCCACTATTTTGGCAATTTTGGGAGCATTACCTAACATTGGTACTGCCCAATCTTGAGGGGCAATATAATAAATAATTGGTAGGTGAGGAAAGTTGAGACGAAGGTAATTACCAATCATTAAATTAGACCCAGGATAATCAATTAAAACAACGATATCTGGAGGATTATTTTTTAAATAATATTTAGTTTTTTGTTGAATTTTGAGAGTAGGAAGAATAAAAGGTAAAGCTTCCAAAAAGCCTACAGAACTAACCGTAGTGGTATGAGCAATTACTTTTGCTCCTGCTGCTGCCATGCGATCGCCACCTAAAGCAATAATCTCTAAATCTATTCCTCTTGCTATTGCTTGTTTTTGGAGAGCATCTATTAACATTGCTCCCTGTAAATCTCCTGAAACTTCTCCTGTGCTTATAAATACGCGCATAAGTGACAATTTAATTATGCCCAATTGAATATGAATTATAAAAAGACTTGGCAATGCCAAGTCTATACGGATAGAAGGTTTTTCCTTAATTATCTATCTAAACTAAATTGCTTATTCTAATTTTTTAAAGTTATCTGCCCCTCTACTCAATCTTCCTGTAAACAAACTTAGTACAGTTCGGTCTTCTCGAATTCTAATATTAGCACTAATAGACATACCCGACTGAAGAGGAATATCTTTACCTCGAATATTAATATATTGTTGCTCTAATTCAATTTTAGTAGGAAAACGGAAGAATTGATAATTTTGGTCTGGTTCTAGAGCATCTGAAGCAATGGAGACAACTTTACCTTTAATATCGCCAAATTGGCTAAAATCAAAAGTATCTATCCTTACATCAACAACCATCCCGTTTTCCACAAAACCAATATCCTTGGCAGGAATAAAAACTTCGGCAATCACATAATTATTAGGAACAATTTGTAGGACTGGTTGTGTAGATGCTGCTTGCCCCGTAGGCGGTACATAACCAGGAAATGCTTTTAAATCAAAAACAGTACCATCTGTAGGAGAGCGAAATTCTTGATATCGCAAATTTTGTTCAGCGCGACTAATTTGACTTCTTGTTTCGGCGATACGCTTGTTATTTTCGACAATAGTTTTGTTTAGTTGACTATCGATTTGAGCAATATTTTTTTTATTCTGTGCAATTTGATCGCGAATATTTTTTTCAGAAAGAGAAGTTGTGTTAATTAATTGTTCTCTGGCTTGAGCTACATCCAAACTTAACCTTTTCTGTTCTTCGAGCAAACGGTTAATCTCTGCTAAAAGACTTTTGATTTCTTGTTGTTGACGATCGTATTCTATACTTCCACTAGCTCTCCGCTCTACAATTCTCTCATAACGGTCATTCAATTGCTGTTGTTGTGATTTTAATTGAAATTCAGATAATGCTCCTTCCTCAACTAAAGGTTGAATTGAATCCACAAGAGCTCGATCGATTTCTAAGCTTGCTTCTGCTTGGGCAATATACTCATCATTGCGTTGTTTAATTTCTGTTAAAACTTCTCTAGCAGTAGCCAACTGTTTTCTAGTATCTTCTAGCTGTATCTGATTTTGGTTTAGTTGTTTTTCCAGTTGTTCTACTTCTAATCTAGCTGCTGCGGTACGAGATTTTAGCTCTTGTTGAGCAGCTTTTAACCTAGACATTTGTTCGGGATTTAGTGTTCCTTCTGGAGGTAATCCTAACTGAGCTCGAAATAGCTGGTTTTCTTCCACTAACTCTGTTCTATTACGAGATAATAAAGCAACTTCTCTGGGAATATCTAGCTTAGTAATCATTTCATCAAGATTATTACTACTGATCGAATTATCCATTAAAGCTTGATATAGCTTATTTTCCTGAGATAAAGATTGCAAAATCTCTTGAGAAGATTCTAGTTCGGCTTTCGATGCAGCAGAGTCTAAAGTAAATAGTAATTGACCTTCTTTAACTTTGTCTCCATCTTCCACAAAGACTTCTTTGACTACTCCATTAGAGGGGACTTGTATTTCTTTAACACTGCCTATGGGTTTAAGCTGACCACGAGTAGGAACTACTAATTCAATTTTGGCTACTGCCGACCAAAGAACGGCAAAAGTTGTTACTCCCATAACTGCCCAAATGATTGCCCGCGACCACTTGGGAGATTGTCGTAAAATTACTGTTTGCTCAAATTTTCTTTGGGGAAGAGAAGACTTATTTTTGACTGCTAACGATTTTTCATCCGAATTTTTAGAGATTAAAGACCCCTCTTCCTCTGACTTGACCTGAGGAGTAGTGGGTTTTGTTTTACTTAATACACTAGCAGGACTTGGTGGAGTTTGTGGTTCTTGAATATTAGGGTCTAGGGGGAGTTTTTGATATGCTCCTGGTCCTATTTGAGCATAACCACGATGAACCGATCTAATAGCATCGGTAAGTTCTTTAGCCGGAGTTCCCTTTAGCAGATATCCCATCGCTCCTGCACCCAAAGAACGGGATACATATTCTTGGCGGTCATAGGTACTTAACACAAGAACTCTAACTTCTTTAAACTTTTGACAGATAGCTCTTGTGGCACTCATCCCACCCATTCCAGGCATTTCCATATCCATAAGAACGATGTCTGGCTGAAGTGCCTCTACCTTTTTAATGGCATCTTCGCCGTTTTCAGCAGTATCTACTACTTCGAGATCCATCTCGGTTTTAATTAGAGCTTTAAGCCCTTCCCGAATCATTTTTTGATCGTCCACCACTAGGATACGAATCCGACTTTCTTGGTAATCGGAATCAGCAATAGAGCTACCGTTGGTGGGATTGCCATTAGATGAGTTCATTATTCGTGATTAGTAATTTGCAAAAAGTGTTAAGCTCTACGAGCTTGACAAAATTAGGTTATTTTTTGATTAAACTGTAAAACTTAATTAGTAATTAACTGATCCTTTATAACCAATATTTTATTTGTTTAGATAGTTCGTTACAATTCATCAGCTATGCGAGTAATAATTGTGCGATGACGAGGACTATTAACAATAATGGTAGGCTCAGCAAATCCAACTTCTATCATTGCTGAAGCTATATCTAGAGTAAAATATTGATCTAAGTAAGGTTCCGTGCTTTTAAGTAGAGTAAGAATATACGGAGGCATTGTTTGATATATTGGCGATCGCGGATTCATATCCATGATGGCGAAATAACCACCAGGACGCAATAAACGTCTTGCTTCAAGAAATATTTCTTTAGCTGCTGCTTGGGGTAGTTCATGGAAAACTAAACAAGCAGAAACCAAATCGAAAGTAGCAGAAGGCAATCCTGTAGATTCTGCAGCAGCGTGTATCCAATTTACTTTTTGCGGTTTTCCTTGGTTACGATATTTAGCTACAGCCAGAAAATACGGAGATAAATCAACTCCTGTCATCTCAGCTTCAGGATAAATTTCTTGAAGAGCAAAAGTACTCATGCCCACTCCACAACCCAAGTCGAGAATAGATTGAGGTTTTATTTCTAGCTTTTCTTGCAGGATTTGATGATAACTTTGTCTTAGTTGATAGTCACCTTTTTTATCGCCTTCAGACCAGATTTTAGCGTGAACAGCATAAGCAGCAGATTCTACTTCCCATGCAGCTTCCCAACTCAAATTTCCTTTTTCATAAGCATGGAAAGAGTTTAGATAGTAATCTGGGTATTGTAGTTGCTGATTTTCAACCGCAGCTATTTCTCGATTCCAATCGTGACTTCTCAGTTTTTTGACGTTTTCTCGCCAGGGTACGCCAATAGACTCTGCTCTTTTAATCATCATACTCCTCGCTCTTGTTTTAGCAAAGTTAGCTAGAGGTTTAATAGCAAGAAGGCGATTAACTAAATGGGAAGCAAAACCTATTTGTGGTTTAACCTGAGTAGTAGTCATAAGAAAATTATACGTTTGCTTTAAGTAAATTACGACTGATATAGATTAACTTTTACTTTTTAAGTAGCTCTACTTAGATTAAACAGCAAAAATAGGTTGATTATATATTTTTAAAACTTTCTTATTTTGTTGTTAACTTTGAAGCCATATTATCGATCTAGAAAAGAGATAATTTTCAAGATTCTATTCCATAAGTCAGATGGTGAGCTATAATTTCTCCCTCGGGGAGATTTTTTTTAGCAAAAATCAGTAGGGGCGATTCGCGAATCGCCCCTACAAGAGGAAATGTGCTTAGCATCGTCCCAAATTTTCACCCTCTCTTCTTACAAAGCTATTTTCCTAGAGTTAGTTCTTCTTTCTTACCCAGAAGACCTTGAGGTCGCCAAATCATTAGTACCATTAGAATTAACCCAATAATCATCATTCTAAAAGGGCCTAACTGATTACTAGTGAGCAATCCTAGATTTGGTAAATACTGGCGAGTAAGAGCATCGTAAGCCCAAAAAATAATTGCCCCTAGAACTGCCCCTGCATTGTTACCAGCACCGCCTAAAACTACCATAGTCCAGGCATTAAAAGTAACTAAAGGCTCAAAATTACTCGGATATACTGTAGTTAATTGCCAAGCGTAAAAAGCACCTGCTATTCCCGCGATCGCACCACCCAACATAAAGGCTTGTAACTTATACCAAAATACATTTTTACCTAAAGCACGAGGAATTTCTTCGTCTTCCCGAATTGCTTTAAGAACTCTTCCCCAAGGAGACTTAATTAGGACTTGCAATCCCCAATACACTAGTGCCAAAGTCAATAATACTAGCAACATTAAACCAGCTTTGTAACTGTAATTAGCAAGAGCAAGACAACTATTTATATATACTGTTAAGATTAGAGCCAGACCAACTACACCCCAGATAATCAAGCCAATTAGCTTGGTTGGTTGATAGCTTTTTCCTTGAATTTTTTTACTTTCTCGATTTTGTCTTTTTAAACCACTCCAAAGTTGCCAAGTAGCAAAAATAGCTAAACAAGTAACTAACCCAATCATAAAGATCTTACCTACTAGATTGGGTTCAAATGTAGCTAATGGGAGAGGATAACGCTGAACCCCAAAAGCTCCTCTAGTTAACCATTCTTCATTCAAAGCGATCAAGCGTAGTAACTCGGAAACACCAATAGTTACAATGGCTAAATAATCTTCCCTCAACCTTAGGGTAGAAATGCCTATGAGCAATCCTAACAAAGAGGCGATCGCTGCGCCAATCAGCACAGCCAAAATTAACGGTACACCTTTAGAACTTAATAATACAGTGGTATATGCTCCCACAGTCATAAAAGCTACGTGACCAAAATTAATTAACCCAGTAAAACCCCATTGTAAATTTAAGCCTAAGGCAAATAAGGCAAACAAACTCGTTGAAATTGTTATAAAAACAAGATAACCAACCATCTAATCTCTAGTTTCACTAAACAGCAAAGATCAAAATCTTCTTGCAGCAGATTTTACCGTAGTCACAGCAAAAGTAGGTATCAGATATCACGGTTAATTATTCATCCTACTAGTTCGTCAAAAATAAAATCTTCTAGGCGATCGATTAACACCAAATAAAAGGAGAAAGGTTTATCTGAACTCCAGTTTTCCTTTCCCCTCTATAACGATCTATCTCAATCTTTAGTGATTACAATCACTACTATTAGATTGACAAACCAAGTTTTAATCCAAGTATGGCATGAAAAAATAAAAGACCTAAAGCAATGCTGCCAACATAAGCATGAATAGTTCTCGATACAGCTTTATTCCCAATAAAGCCGGTAGCAGCAATGATTGCGTTAATAGTTAATAGCACTAGCACAATAGAACCAGTCCAAAAATGAGGGCTAGATAAAATTGGTTCATGTTGCATAACTAGAGATAAAATTCCTCCAGTGTAACCAGCAGCTAGAAAAAAATACATTAAAGGTGCAGTTTTGCGATGATCTGCTCGGCTCGCGATCGCTGCTTCCGTATTAGCCTCAGTTAGTACTCTACTGCGCCAGCCCGCTACACCAACAAAACTTCCCATCACAAACACAACAATTGTCATCATGAGAGGATGTCCCCAATGTACAATCGGTTCAGGTGTTCCCAAACTACTAAACCAATCAGCGATCGGTTGTAATAATTCACTCAAGTTATCCATTCGCTCTCTCTTGTTAGTTAAACTTAACAATTATACATATATATTTGGATATCCCTCTGTTATCTATAGGTATTAATAAAAGCCATTAGCTTTTAACAATGAGCTAGGATAAAAATTAAGCAGTTTGCAAAGGAAAGCCTAAATTTTCTCTTTGCTGAAGATATAGCTGGGCTACTTTACGGGCTAAATTACGAATTCTCCCGATATAGCGAGTTCTTTCTGTAACAGCAATTACTCCCCTCGCATCTAATAGATTAAAAGCATGGGAACACTTAAGGACATAATCTAAACTAGGAATGACTAATTCTCGCTCAATTAGTTGCTTTGCCTCCTGTTCATAGAGACTAAAAAGCTTAAACAACAAATCTGGACTAGAAGCCTCAAAGTTATAAGTACATTGCTCGATTTCTCCCTGCAAAAAGATATCTCCATAGTTAATGCGATCGTTCCACTTAATCTTGTTGATAGCATCTACATCTTGCAGATACATAGCCAATCGCTCTAAACCATAAGTAATTTCAATAGAAACAGGACTACAATCTATTCCCCCACACTGTTGGAAATAAGTAAATTGAGTAATTTCCATTCCATCCAACCAAACTTCCCAGCCAGTTCCCCAAGCACCAACTGCTGCATCTTCCCAGTTATCTTCTACAAAACGAATATCATGATCTTCTGGTTGAATACCTAGAGCTTTGAGAGAATCCAAATAAATTTCTTGAATATTATTAGGAGAAGGTTTGATGAGTACTTGGTACTGATAGTAGTGTTGAAAACGATTAGGATTTTCTCCATATCGACCATCTGTTGGTCTACGACAAGGTTCTATGTAAGCAACAGACCAAGGTTCCGGACCCAAAGCTCTTAAAAATGTATGGGGATTTTTAGTTCCTGCACCCTTTTCCGTATCGTAAGGCTGAACAATTAGACAACCGCGATCGCTCCAAAACTGATTCAGAGTAGCGGTAATTTCCTGAAAATTTAGAGACACTTTAAACCTCAAAAACACTAGATTCCAAGATCATAAAGGAAGAAAAGAGCAGAAAAAATAAATTCTAGCTTCTAAAAAAAATTTTGAGTGCCTCTATTCCTTTTATATCAATACTTGTAGGCAACAGAAAAAGAAGAAAAGAGTGTCAAGAGGGAAAAAAGTTTTCCCAAGGGGTTGACAATCGAATTTAGTTCCAGTACATTGGTAAATGCGCGGTTGAGGGAAACAAACCCCGAGACAACGCCCCGAACCTAGACAAATCAATAGTTTGAAGGCTATCACAACTTTTTGATA
>JAAUYI010043792.1_pt1 | contig 44579 bp, 40 predicted proteins | sample 7278041 | NCBI WGS metagenome assembly JAAUYI01 (sample SAMN14350216, study PRJNA611818) | marine sediment metagenome | isolation source: surface marine sediment (0.6m) | place: French Polynesia: Moorea | collected 2018-08
ATGGCTTTTTGCAAGCCGAGATCAACCGGATTGCCGCTGAGCCCGGTGCGGCCGGTATGAACTATGACGACCTGATCAACACGGCCGCTCAAAACGTCTTGAAGGTCGTTCAGCCGGCAAAAAGTGGCGCGGAGAGTGACCCTAAGCCAAAACAGCAAGGGCAAACTCCGCCAAAAGACACTCAGGACGCCGGCAAAAAGGCCGATCAAGGCAAAAATGCCAAGCAGCAACCAGTTATCCCCCAGACCTTGGGCGATGTGCCGGCGGCCGCGGAGAATGGAGTGCAGTCAGACGAGTTCTCTGACCTGGATGGACTTGACGGCATGGACCTCGAGGAAGCTCTCGCCAAGCTGCCGCCCGACAAGGCCGATTCTTATCTAAAGGGCTAATGCCTTACCAGACTGAGATTGAACCGGGTGAGTCAATCACGATCGGCGACGACGTGGTTGTGACCCTGGAAAAGAAGGCGGGCAAGAAGGCCCGTCTTCGCGTTGTTGCGCCTCGCTCGATGGACATATCGGTCGATCGCGCGACGCCAAAGAACCCCGTCAGACCTGGCGGTTTACCAACAGATCAGCGCAAGAGTGCGATCGACAATTCACTTGGAGATCACTATGCGTACGATCATAGGATTAAACGACCCAAAAGCGGTTAAGCGCTACTCGGGTTACCTGGCCGTCGATATCGCCCGCACGGGGTATTGGCAGAAGCGTTTCATGGGCAAGGGCGAGGAAGCACCGACCCCGGTCCAAATGTTGCCGCATCTTGAGAGCGATGCCGGCGAGCAAATCACCTACGACCTGTCTATCCAGCTGGCCATGGAGCCGGTCGAGGGCGACGACGTGTTGGAAGGACAAGAGGAAGACCTCAAGTTCTACACCGACCAAGTCTACATCGACCAGTTGCGCGGCGGCGTGAACACCGGCGGCCGTATGACCCGCAAGCGGACCCTGCACAACCTGCGCGCCATCGCGCGTAAGCGTCAGTCCGAATGGTGGGCTCGCGTCTTTGACGAGCTGTTTTTCATGTACGGCTCCGGCGCCCGCGGCATCAACCCGGATTACATCTTCCGTCTTTCCTACAGCGGTTTCGCCAACAACTCTTTCGAGGCGCCAGACGCCGAGCACCTGTTGTACGGCGGAGTGGCCACCTCCAAGGCTTCCTTGGCGGCTACCGACATTTTTGATCTGAACTTGATCGACAAGGCCGTGACCCGAGCGGAAGTCATGGGCGGCGGTATTCAGCAAACCCCGCAAATCCAGCCCATCATGATTGAGGGCGAGGAGCATTACTGCATCGTCATGCACAGTTGGTGCGAGTACGACGTTCGGACCAATGCCTCCGTCGGGCAATGGCTGGACATTCAGAAAGCCGCTGCCAGCGCTGAAGGTCGAAATAACCCGATCTTCAAGGGTTCCTTGGGCATGTACAACAACGTGATCCTTCACAAGCACAAGGGAGTCATCCGGTTCGATGACTACGGTGCAGGCAGCAACGTCGGCGCTGCCCGTAACTTGTTCCTTGGCCGCCAAGGTATGGTCGCTGCGTTCGGTTCCCCGGGCACCGGCCTCCGCTTCGACTGGCATGAGGAAAGTCGCGATAACGGCAACCAGGCCGTCATTACCACGTCCACTATCGTCGGGATCAAAAAGACCCGGTTCAACGGTAAGGACTTCGGTTTAATGGCTTTGGACACTGCCGCCGCCGATCCGACCATCTAAGGTCAGTCCCGCACCCTTCGGGGTGCGATACGGCTAAATCTCTCACTTATTGGAGAAAACACTCATGGCTACTTATAACGCCGACAAAGCAACGGTGCAGTTTCCTGCTCCGAGCGCTTCGGTTGCTGGTGACGTCAAGTACAACGAAGGTTTCATTGACTTGGCTGTGACTGGTGCCCTCGCGGTTGACGACATCGTTAACCTGGCCAAGGTCCCTGCGCAACACGTGTTGTGCGATGCCTTATTCGATTGTGACGAGCTGGACGAAGGGGTGGACGCAATTACCTTGGACTTCCAGCTGTACGATCCGGTAACGGATACGGCTTATGCCGTTGTGGCTGCCGACAATGATGTTGGCCAGGCCGGCGGATTCGTTCGCCTGGACCAGGCCGATGCGTTGAACCTGCCGCCTGTCGACTATGATCGCTACTTGCGTGCGGTTGTGTCGGCCGGCCCGGGCACCGGCGCAACGACCGGAAAGCTACGCGGTACCGCAATTTATCGCGGCGCCGAGAAGCTTGACTAAGGTCTGAACCCACAGGCGGGCCTTCGGGTCCGCCGCCTTTTCACATAAAGAGGAAAACTTGATGTCCGAGAACCCCACTTTCAATGTCGAGTGCGTCTTGCATCGTAAAGGCGGTACCGTCGTGACGATTGACGAAATCGACTATCACTTCAAGCCTAACCAGCAAGGCGCGCACGTTTGCGAGATTAGCGACCCGGACCACGCCCAAACCTTCCTTGCCATCCGGGAGGCTTACGCGATCTACACCGAGGGCAAGGGCCCGCGCACTCAAGAGCAGTTGATACGCGAGCGACGTCAGTCGTCCGCAGACGATGAAGGGCCTTCTGGTGATCAAGGTTTCACGGTAGTTGACGACTTCGTTGATGATGATGAAGGCGTTGACCCCCTGGAGGTCGAGGCACGACAAGACCCCGATGGCGCGTCCAATAAGGCGTTGCAGCGGTGGGCTACCCTGCGGGAGTTCAATCACCGGAACAAACAATCCATTTTCGACTATGGCCTGCACACCTTCGGCGTGGAGCTGGATCGGGATTTGACCGCGATCAACATGGTTCGCGAACTGGTCAAGATTGAGATTGCCCACCTGGAGGGAGAAGACGAGTAATGCCTATGTCCGTGTCGTCGATAGGGGACCTAATCAAAGATTCTGTGCCCTTCATTTTGGCAAGCGGGCAAACTCAGCCCAAGGTGACGCTCGTCCGCATCATCGAGCTGCTGATCATGGTGATCCTGTCGCTCTACATGAGCAACGAGTTCATTCAGCGCGACGTGGACAAGATCAAGGCCGACCTCCAGGTCGAACAACAAAAGCGAGAAAAGGCCAAAGAGGAAATCATGTTCGCCTGGAAGGAGGAGCGCGCCGAGCTGAAGGACACCCTGCAAAAGATGGCGGCAAAGTTGGACCAGGCTTATGAAGAGAGTCGCGCCCAGGCCGATCTCTCGAATATCCGCGGCAAAATAAGGGACCAACAACAAGAATATGAGCGGCGTATCGAGCGGCTTGAGAATCGTATCCATTTGCAGGGGAAGTCGCCTTGAGGAAAGTCGCGTGTCGCAAACTGAACACCATGACCACAGAGTCGGGTTTCGTCTCGTTATCGTCATTACCGTTGCCCTGGCGCTTGTCGGGGCGTCTTCAGTTTACAAGTTCATAACCAACGAGGTCTTTGCGCCGGATGTTGAAGAAGACGTTACTGCTGATCCTGGCCATTCTGGCGATGATCGGTTGCCTGTATCTGATCTTCAATGACCCTGGTGCATTCTTGGCCTTAGTGCTCGAGTTAATAGTTCTATGATGCAAGCGTTTATGCTGCGTGATGAGGTCGCCTCAACCCACATTCGCAGCACGTTTTATCTCGACGGTCTGGTGCTCCATATCATCGAGCGTCCCTGGCGTAGGAACCAGCGCAATGTCTCTTGCATCCCGGCAGGCAAGTACCTGTGTCGTTACATGGCGCGGTCGGCTTCCGGGAAGTACAAGAAGTGCTGGCACCTACAAGAGGTCCCGGGGCGCAGCGGCGTATTGGCGCACAACGGTAACCTGGCGAAACACTCGCGAGGCTGCTTGATCGTCGGCAAGAGGCGGGGAAAGCTGGCCGGCAATGCGGCTGTGCTTAATTCAAGAGGGGCCATGCGAGCCCTATACAACAAAGTTGGCCCGGATGATTTCGAGCTAACGATATTTGGAGCCCAGTTAGTATGATCGATCTAGTTCTCGGAATCCTAGGGTCCGGGGGTTTTGGCGGTATCGTTGGCGGCGTCCTAGGGCTGTTCAACAAGATGGAGGAGCGCAAGCTCCTGCGTGTACGTCTCGGTCATGAGAAGGACATGGCAGAGATCGACGCCAGGGAGGCAAACAACGATCGAGCGCATGAGGTGATCATGGCCGATAAGCAGGTAGAGCGTGCTCAAGCCGAGGGCGCAATCGCCGCTGACCTGGCGGACGCCGATGCATTCCGCGAGTCGCTTAAGGCTCAGACCGCGCCGATCAACAACACGGCCGAGGCCATTCGGGCATCGGTTCGGATTATCGTGACCTATTTGTTTGTCGGGTTGTACTGCTACACCTTTTGGAAAGTTGCGGAACAAGTGGGAGGGCTTGATGCGCTCTCCCCGGAAGAACTGTTGGATATCTATAAGTATTTGATTTATCAAACAGCTGCACTGGTTGGCATCGTGGTCGGGTGGTATTTCGGGGCCCGCCCGTCTGCCATGCCGAGGATTCCCTTGCCGAAGTAAGGTTTCACTCGGGCTTTGTCCCGGCTTCGAGCCGGGGCCTTTTTCGTGAACTAGCATAGGAGAAACAGTCGTGAACAAAGTTCAACTCTTCATCTTGGTCGCTGTGGTGACCCTCATGGCCTCGTTTGGCGCTGTCGCCGATCCGATTTTGGACGCCGACATCGAGCGCGAGGCCTCCGCGGGCTTTACGAACCTGGTGGTCGGCATCATGATCTTTGCCGTCCTTGTATTGGCCGTTATCAATAGGGAGAAAATCAAGGCCTGGTGGCAAAAGGTCAAAACCGATAAAGGTTTCTAAGCCTGATACATGATTACGGCCAACTGGCCGACCTGGCGGTCCCGTAGTGGGCCGCCTTTTTGAGCAGGAGGTCAACATGTCAGTTGGTTCACATGAAGTAATGATTCAGCTGCGCGACATTGACGCAGCGTCCCGGGAGCAGGTTGCCCGGGTGATTAACCAGATCCTTGACCAGATCGCCGAGGAGCGAGGACACATCATCCGGCAAGACCGGTTTTGTGAACTTGATAAGTACGCCGAGACGTCAAGGATTCTTTCGAGAATGCTTCAATACCTGATTGGAAAGCTAGATGTCCCAATTGATTGACGGTATGGCGCTCTTGAAGTCGATCGAGCAAGCGGTCGTAGACGAGGAACGGATAATGGACAAAGCCGTAGCCAAGCGCGAATTTGGCACGGCTTTCGTCGGCAACTGGAAAGTCATTGCCTACCGCCAGGTAGCGCAGTTCGTCACCCAAATGATGCAGGACACACCTGATGGCTGAAAAACTCTCAAACATCGCCATACTGCCGCAACCGGCAGCCGGCGACCTCGTTTACGTTGTCCAGGACCTTGGCGGCGGCGTGTATGTCAGTCGTAGCTCGCTGGTCAACGCGCTTCTGCAATCGCAGACGAACCTTGCGCACCTGACGCTACAGACGTCGACCGGAACGCCTCCGGCGGGTACCGTCTACTTCTACGTCAAGACGGACGGCAACATCTACCTGAAGGATGAGAATGGCGTCGAGACGCTGGCCGGCGGCGGCGTGGAGGTCAATGACCTGACCGCGGCAGTAACTTGGGCCAACATTCCAGACGTTAACGTACCCCAGAGTGCCGTTACACAGCACCAGGCAGCCCTATCTATCACCGAATCGCAGATATTGGACCTTCAGTCGTACCTGACGGCAGAAGCGAACGACCTGACCGCGGCGGTTGTTTGGGCAAACATCCCGGATGCAAATGTCCCGGAGAGCGCGGTAACGCAGCACCAGGGCGCGCTTGCCTTGCCCGTCAACCAATTGACTGATGTCGCAAACGCGATACCAGCGGACCGTCACGTCTTGATCTATGACGGCATAGTCGACAACCGGTACGAGAACCGCTTACTTGTTGAGGCTGACATCTCCGACCTTGGCTCCTATTTAACTGCTGAGGTGAATGACCTGACGGCTGCCGTTGTCTGGGCAAATATCCCGGATGCCAATGTTCCACAGACCGCGGTCACCCAACATCAGGCGGCCTTGACCATCACCGAGTCGCAGATCTCCGACCTTGGCGCCTACCTGACTGACGCGCCGAGTGACGGTAACGAGTACGTGCGCCTGAATGGAGCTTGGTCGATCAGCACCGGCGGCGGTGGCGGTATCACCGAGATTGTTCAGGACACCTCGCCTCAATTGGGTGGTGACCTGGACCCCAACGGTAACGACTTCCTGTTTGACGGTTTTCCGACCGCGCGTGCGACGCGTACCGTCTGGAAGAACAAGAACGCAAGCGACACGATTATCCACATCGTACCGGGAAGCACCGGCACAGCCGCCTTGCTCGAGCTTGGCTCAAACAACAATATGGCTGGCGACGCCAGCACCTTTTACATTGCGACCGACGCCTTTGAAACGGCGATATCCACGTCTGCCGAGGGCGCCGGAACCGCGACCGACCTGATCATCTACACCGATGATGCTGAGGCTGTCGCATTCTCGGCTACCGATCAGAGCGCGACCTTCTCGGGCAACGTCACCATGACGGGAGCACTCAACCGGGTATCCGCGGCAACGCCGCTGCTCAGCCTGTTCGACACTGACGGCGGCGCCAGCGCCAATGCCGAGATCCGCATGGGCTGGAATGGCGTGACGCAGATTTTGTTCGGCGACGTCTACAACGATGGTGGCGTCTTCCAGCAAACCGCCTTCCAGATCGAGCCGGGTGGAATGTACGTTTCCGGTACGAGACTGGTAGAAGAAGGCGACAATATCAGTCTTCTCACCAATGACTCAGGGTTCCTGACCGACGCTCCTAGCGACGGCACTCAATACGTGCGGCGCAACGGCGCATGGGAGGCAAACTCAGGCGGCGCCGAAGTCAACGATCTGACTGCCGCGGTCACCTGGGCGAACATACCGGACGTCAACGTACCTCAAAGCGCAGTAACGCAGCACCAGACTGCATTGGCGATCACTGAGTCTCAAATCACCGATCTCGGCGCTTATCTCACTGATGCGCCAAGCGATGGCAACACCTACGGCCGGAATAACGGCGCCTGGGCGATAATTGCCGGCGGTGGCGGCGGCATTGACAACGTCGTTGAAGACTTAACGCCGCAGTTGGGCGGCGACTTGGATGTCAATGGCCAGAAGCTTGTAACCGTCACTAATGGCGATATGGTATTCGAGACGAACGGCACCGGCGCTATTGAGCTGCTGTCGGCTACTGTTGATATTGGAGATCCTGGCCTTGAGTCCGGCTCCGTGCTGGTTAACGGGCTATCCTTCCCGGCGTCGGTCAAGATCAACCGGTTCGGCGGGACCACGGCCGGCGAGTTGATCCTTCACCGGCACTCTTCGGTTGATGACAGTCATATCGTGTTCTCGCGTGCGACGTCTAACGATCAAACGCATAGCGACGTCGCGAACAACACCTCGCTTGGCGATCTGGTGTTTACCGGGTGGCACACCGATTCCTATTATCAGGGTGCATGGATTCGCGTGAATGTCGATGGCATGCCCGGAACTAGCGATATGCCGTCGAAAATCACTTTTGCGACCAGCGCTGATGGCAGTGCGGTGCCTGCCGCCGCGTTGACGCTGCGTGCAGACAAGACTGCTGAGTTTGCTGGCGGGATTACGGCGACATCAGCTGCAACGGTCACTTTTGGCAACTTTGTATTCGATACCGATCAGACGGTCGGCGTTGGCCAAGACAACTATGTCCTGACCTACGATAACGGCACCGGCCTGATCTCCTTGAAGGCAGCGACCGGCGGTGGTGGCGGCATCAGCAATGTCGTCGAAGACCTTACTCCTCAGCTTGGCGGCAACCTGGATTGCAACCTATTCACTATCCAGAATGTTGCGGCTGACATCACGATCGACAACGGCTTTGGCCTGCTGGCGGACGGCGGTGCGCACCTGAAGACCGGCAGCGGTCCCAGTTGGGTAATGCAGGCCGGCAACTCGACCGCGACTGCGCTCATTCTTCAATCTGACCTTGGCGTGAACCTGGCCGCGCTCGCTCAGCCAGTTTCCGGAAAGATCCGCAGCGCCTTCCAGGATGCGTCAGGCGACCTCGGCGTGTCGATTAACCATGATGATTACACCGTCAACTTCACTGAGCTATCTGCTACGCCTTCGACGCCCGCCACTGGGATTATCTCGATCTACGCCAAGAACGATGGCCTGGTCTATGCGCTAGACGACACTGGCAGTGAATTCAGCTTGTCTGTTCTCGGCAATAGGCCAAATACCATTGCTGTAGATGACCTATCCCCTGCTAATTCGCTGGTGGTGGCTTCGGATGGCACCTTGACCGTTCAGACGGCCAATTACGAAGATCTCGTTACTTCCGATGACGACATTCCCAATAGGAAGTTCGTCTTGGACAACCGGACCGCGTCCTTTGCGGAGCTGACCGACGAGGAGCTGGATGCGCCGAGCGCCGCCGATATCGCCGCCTTCGATATTGCGCCTTACTACGCCACTACTCGGGCACTTGGGTCTGAGTACCAATGGCAAATGAACGAGCCGTCTGGGACGAACATCGCGGATGCGATTGGCGGTCAGGACGGCACCACCGGAGGCACGCTGACGCTTGGTCAAGCTGGCCCATTCGATGTTGGAGACGCCATATTGTGGGGTACCGGTGGATATATCGAAGTTCCGCATATAGCGGACTTCTCTAGCTCGACTGGCGATATGTCGTTTCTGGTTTGGATGAAGACGACCGCGACCTCCGGTACGCGAACAATAATTAGCCAGGGAACGGCCGCAGCTACGAACGGCAACTACCAGCTTCGGCTTATAAGTGGGACTACTGTTGAATTCACATACACCAACACAAGTAACCAGCAAATCCTTTACCAACAATCGGTTGCTGGAATCAACGATGACAATTGGCATTTGATTGGCGTATCGCATACGTGGGGCGGCAGCAATTGCAAGATTTATGTTGATGGAGTTGAGTATTCTCCAAGCCCAACCGGCGGATCTTCCAGTACCGCTCCTAAAACCGAGGTTGGCCCATTTGTTATCGGCGCTCGCGCGAGCAACAAGGTATTTAATTTCGTCGGCTCTTTGTGCGGCGTCGAGGCCTTATTTGGCCAGCGCCTCACCGCGGCTGAGCACGCTAAGGCCTACTCAGCGCGCAGCGGCTTAGAGCGCTGGATCAGCAAAGATCCGCTCGAGACGCTGGCGCCAGCGGAGAATGGTTTTCCGAACCGAACCGACAGCAATATGACGTGGACCAATGGCACTCGCACATTCGAGATTTCTCCTGCGTCGACTTCGTTCGATTTCTGGTCTGGCAGTCAAAAGTTCACCAAAGACGCGGCGCAAAGCTCGGTGATCACCGATACCGAGGGCCTTTGGTTCTTCTACTTTGATACTTCTGGAGACCTGCAAGCGACACAGACGTTTGCTGACACGATCATTACCCGCGATGCCTTTGCCGCATTGGTGTATTGGGACGCCGTCAATGATGAGGCTGTGACGTTCGCCGAGGAGCGTCACAGCAACGAGATGAACTCGTTGACGCACCTTTACAACCACCATACGTTTGGCACTCGGTATGCTTCAGGCTTGCAACCGGGCGACATCATTGTCAACGGGTCGGGTGATCTCGACACGCATGCTCAACTATCGATCACGGCTGGCGTCATCTGGGACGAAGATATCGAGATATCGTTGCCTCAGCTGACTGCGCCAGCGGCGATCCCGATCATCTACCGTAGCGGCGCCAACGGCGATTGGCGGAAGATCGCAGCGACCAACTTCATTGTGACGACCACGGGCACCGGTCGGGCGGCCTACAACAATCCGGACGGCGGCGGTGCTGGCGTTTGGGGTTTGACTGAGGTTACCAATAACGACTTCTTAAACATGCACTTGGTCGCCACCAACGACCTGATCGGAGATGGATACTTCCTGATCCCCGGTCAAGCTGAATACGGCAGCCGCGGCGACGCGGAAGCTGGCGCTGCCTCCGAGCTGCGGTCGCTGGATCTGGCTGGCCTACCTATCGCTGAGTACAAATTCATTGCCACATTGGTAGTGCAAACTGGCGATGGTAAGACAAATACGGTTAAATCTAGCATTGAAGGAGCCGACGTTAACGATGCGCCGTTTATCGACTGGCGCTTCCAGGGCTCAGGGCAGTCGGGCACGCAAACCAGCGCGGCGACTGAGGGCCAAATGATTAGCGTGGCGGTAGCGAACCTGCCGTCCGCGGCTCCCGCAGGGCGCTGGCGCTATGTAACCGATGATGTCGGCGGCGCGGTGCCCTGCTTCTCCGACGGTACCGATTGGCGTAGATGCACCGATCGCGCCGTCGCTTCTACGACATAGATCGAGGTAAACCGAGTGAAATTGACGATCAACATAGAAGAATCGACCGTTGTGTATATCCTTAAGGTATTGGGGTCGACGCCATTGCCGTATCAGCAAGTGGCGCCGATTATCCAAGAGCTAAACGAAGAAGCTGGAGCGTTCAAGAACAAGCTCAACCAGGCCGCAATTGACCAGATTCAAAAGGAAGCGGTCGCGAAAAAGCTGGCCGACGGCGAAGCCGATAAACAACCTGCAACAGGTGGTAACGGTGCTGACCAAGGAAACACGGGCAAAAGTGGCAAGCCTATTCACCAGGCTGCGCGCCAAGCAAAGCAGACCATGCCTGATAAAGAGTCTGGTCCGCGCAATGCTGAAGATCCCGCATCGTAGGGAGCAAGCTAGCCACTAAGCTGAGCCTAAGGGGCTCTAAAGAATGGCCGTCAACACTCTTGGCGGCCTTTTTGTTTGCGAGGAACCTCAATGAGTTACACACTAGCGCAACTGGTTGCACAGGCTCGGATCGACTTGGATGATGAGGAGATACCCGGGGGCGGCGATGACACGCACTCTCGCTGGTCGAATGTCCTACTAACCGAGTACATCAACCGGGCGGAGCGCGAGGCCTGCAACCGGGCTGAGCTGATCGTCGATAGCGAGACGGCCGCGATCTGTGAGATTGCCGTCGTTGCCGGGACGAGCGAGTACGTCTATGACGATCGTATCGTGTGGATCAAGCGCGCCAAGCTGGCGAACCGTCGTTGTCCTCTTGAGTCGACGACATCGGCGCAGCTAGACGAAGACGAACCAAATTGGGAGAATCGCGAAGGCGAACCCGGCAAGTATGTCCTTGATTTGAAAGAGAATAAGATACAGTTTAACCGAGTGCCTACGGATGATGACACGCTGACGCTGACGGTTCACCGGTTGCCGGAGAACGACTTGGATTGGGCGTCCAACAGCGAAACGCCGGAGATCCATCAGCAATACCACATTCACCTGTTGGACTGGGTGTATCACCTGGCTTACAGCCAGCATGATGAGGACACCTACAACGAAAAGCTGTCGAACACGCACGCCGCCAAGTTTGAGGCGATGTTTGGCCGGCGGCGCTCGATAAACCGTCTGGTGCAAATGCGGCGACAGTCGCGCGCCAGGAAAGTTCGACCCTGCTGGTTCTGATTATGGCCGACTACAGCGAACCGACAGCCAAGATCACTGAGATCGAAGGCATCAACAATCGGGCGGAGGCGCGCACGCTGGCGCCCTCTGAACTGATCGACGCAGCCAACTATGACCTGGACGACCGCAAGCGCCTGCGACGTCGCCCGGGCTTCGTGCAACGCCTGGCTGCCACTAGCTCGATCACCTCGGCCTGGTCGACGATCGACCAGCGGCGCATGTTCGTTATTGATGGCGGCGTGCTGAATGAGTTTGTTGGGCACTCTGCATACGAGCCATTGGCCAGCGGCTTCCCTGCTGACGAGGCTTATTTCGCGGACGCAAAAGGTCGCTTCTTTGTGTCCTGTGGCGACAAGCTCGGATTTATCCGCGACAAAGAGTACCAGGACCTCGCCGTCCCGATACCTCTGGCGCCGGAGCTGACGTACGCGCCTGGCACGCTGCCCAAGGGGCGCTATGCCATAGTCTCGGTGCATGAGGCGCCTGACGGCCGTCAGGGGCCCGCATCGGCGATCCTTGAGATCAATGCAACCATGGACAACTGGGGTTTGGCAATCACGGCCTTGAGCGGTGCTACATTTCCCAGTCGGGTCTATGTGTCGCGCGCTGATGGCACGGCATACCATTATCTGGGCACCGTCGACCCGGGTGGAACGATTCAGCTGCAAAGCCTTGATCAGCTGAATACTCAGTTTGCCCTGGACGAGCAGCAATTTGACACGCTTCCGCCACCTGACAACCGGACCGGGCCGATCGCTTATTTCGAGGCAAAGCTGTGGGTTGCGGTATCTGATACCGACGACAGCAAGGGATACGTGTTCCCGTCCAAGCCATATTGGTTCCATGTCTTTGATCTGGTTAAGGATGGCATAACAGTGCTTGGTCGGGTGGAAATGCTTGTTGGTACGGATACCGGGCTACTGATAGGCACGACAAAGCGGCTCTATCTCTACCGCGATGGCGTGCTGAACGAGCTTGGCGACTTCGGCGTGGTGCCTGGTCAGAACTATGACTACGCCTACGATGGCCGCGTAATCGTTTTCTGGTCCGAGGAAGGCCTGTGCCAGTTCAGCGGCGAAGGCCTCCGGAAGCTGACCGAGGCGCGCTTGTTGACGGAACCAGGGGTCCGCGTAGCCGTTGGCGTTGCCGAAAAGGCTGAGATAGATCAACAGGCCATCGTGGTAACCGCATTGGGTGCGGCGGACGTCGAGACCGTCGTGCTCGAGTTTTTCATCGCTGAGCAGGGTGATGGCTCGCAAGACAAGCTCTTGCTTGAAGACGGGACACTGCTACTTCTCGAAGACTAACTTCACTCTGCTGACAGGAGGCAGAAATATGGCTATTCGTTTATCTACCGGCCTGAAGGACGCAATGCTTGGCAACGTCGGGTTGTCCGCGGCCTTGGCCAACGGTGCGATTAACATTTATTCGGGCTCGCAACCTGGCGCGGCAGACAATGCCGTAACGGGCACCTTGCTCGGGCAAATCACGCTCGACGGCGGCGCTTTCTCTCATGGATCGCCGACCAACGGGCTCAACTGGGACACTCCGGACTCTGGGGTCATCGACATTCCGGCCGCCGACAATTGGCAGGGCACCGGTCTGGCCGAAGGCGTTGCGGGTTGGGCGCGCTTTGTGGGCAATCCGCTCGACGACGGCAATAGCTCGACTTCCCTGGCGCGGCTCGACATGTCGGTCGGCAAGGGTGTGGGCGACTTGCAATTGGCAAACGTCAACATCGTTGTTGGCTCGCCGATAGTGGTTGTCAGCGCCTTCTGCCGCTTCAAGGCCGGACAATAAGAGGTAACGCAACATGACGATCAAAGTCTCTACCGGACTTGCCAATGCAGTGCTTGATACCGAATCGGTCAAGACTGCTCTCGCCAATGGCAAGATCTATATCTACGCGGGGTCTGTGCCGGCAACAGCTGATGAGGCTTTGGCCGGCGAAACCCTTTTGGTCACGATCACCGATGACGCAACGGTCGGAGGCCTGGACATGGAGGCGACTGCGGTCAATGGCGTACTGAGTAAGGCTTCCGCTCAAACCTGGCGCGGCATCGTTGCTGCCAGTGGTACGGCGGCCTATTACCGGTTTGTCGAAGATGGCGCAGATCCGTCGATCCTGAGCACTACGCAGAAGCGTGTTCAGGGTACGGTTGGTTTGGCCGGAACCGATATCGTGCTTGGCGACATCAACCTGGTCGCCGCGGCATCGCAGGCGATCGACTTCTACAACCTGGCCATCCCGATAGCGACCTAATTAGGTGGCAAAAGACCGGATAATCTTTCATGGCGACCATGGCGAAGCTGGCTTGCTTCTTCCGATCGCTCGGAACAAGCTTGCTCAGCTGGCCCGTCGTCTTGACCAGGCGCCGCATGCGTTCTTTACCGATTGGGTGAGGTACAGCAACGGTGGTCGGGCATACATTGAGTGCTCGAAGGATCTCCGGCGGATCAACATCTGGACTGGCGCGAAAGACGAATTCATTACTTTTGGCCCATTTGGAGTAACCAATGCCCAAACGCAAAGATCTAAGAAGCCGGAGGGTCCGTGGCAGCGGAACGACGGAGCGACTTTCCCGTTTACAATCGGCGGCGGGTTCTCCCGCGCATTCGGCGGGTTCTACGCAACTAAGTCAGGGGCCGCATGGGCGTTTGTCTCAAGCGACACTGACGTTACCTTCTACCGATTTACCCAATACGGAGGATTCGTCCTCTGGCGTTCGTTTAATTGGTCAATCCTTACCGGAGGACAACCAATAACGAATCTTCTGGTGCAGGAGGTTGGCGTGCATGATGGCGTGGACACGCTGTTTATGGCCGTCACCTACCAGCCAGACATCTTCAATCCAAATTCGTCTGAGGTGGCGTTGGGCGCCTGGCTGGCTGACGATCCGGATTTTCTTTACAGCGTGCCATTGCCGGCAAAGCAGAATGCTTCCAACGATGGCCGGCACATCAAGTTCATTCTGCCGTTCGGATCTGAGGGGCGAATCGCTTGCTGGTTTATGGAGACCGATGGGTTTGACATGGATCAAACCTATGTTTTGACGACTGACGACCTTGCTGACACCTGGCAAGTACGGCCGTCGGGTGACCTGCACAACGTCATTGCGGCCAACGTCGCCGACGACAGTGCATTCTCCAACGTGTTTCGTACGTCTGGTCAGTCATTACCGGCGGTCATCGGTCCGGGCAAAGCCCTGACCTTCCCGATCGGCCAGGCCATCTATGGTTGGGTGGTTCCTGCTGTGGTGACTAGTGACTACGGCGAAACCTGGGTCCAGGCTGGCCCGGATGGGCTTGGATTGTCCGAGCGCGGCGTGTGGCGGCAGCCGATCACCGTTGGCCAAGATCAGGTGGTTCAATTGGTCAGGGACGCGACCAATAAATGGTACACCAAGCGATCACTGGACGCCGGGGCAACCTGGCAGACCGGGGCGGACATGCCTATTCAGCTAGGCTCGAGCTACTGGTCTGTCGTGCATTGCGCCTCGCGGGCAGGCTTAGGCCTGTCAGCCAAACTGGTGGCGCCGATTTATGATACCGACGGCACCTACGCGTTTGTTTCGCCTGACTGCGGTCAGAGTTGGACCAAGGGTTTGCTGATCGATGACCAGGGGGCGCCGTCGTATCTGGGCGCTTCATTCATGCACATCTGGATGTACGAAGCGAACACGGGCGCGCCGCCTGAGAATGCGTTTCGACTTTAGGTAAAGCGATGTCACTTCAATCCGAACGATTATCTGATTCGCCGACACTCTACTGGGACCTGACGTCTTGGGTCACCAACGGCAGTAACCGCGAATCTGCTCCGCTGGTCGGCAGTGCGTCGAAAGTCGCCACTTGGGACACCACTCAGGAGCCGACGTCCTCGCTGACCGAGGGCGTCGTGGATGTCCAGGAGCCGGTTATGGGCGTGTCGGCGTTGGTCGACACTTCGGCCAACGAAGATCACTTCATGGAGTTTGATTTTCCAATCCTTCCTGAACTGGTTGGGATAACCGAGCTTGCGTTTGTCGCGTCCTTCAAGCTTTCGAGCGCGCTCGGCCTCAGTGAAGAGGCCAAGTTGGTTTACAAGTTCCTAGGGGCATGGGACTTCCGGATTCGCCTTTATGACGATGGCGCAGGCAATAAGCGAATTTACTGGCTGTGGATTGATTCTGACGAAGACAGTCCGAACAGGGAGGTCATCATCGACGCGCCAGTGCCTGCCGGGTTTGACGAAACGTCTTGGTTCACGATTTCGTTCAACCTGAGTCGGGTAACCGAGCTTGGTGAGCTTTGGGTAAACGGCGTGTCTGTTGGCACCGACACTTACGACAACACCTTTGGAACTGATTTTGCCGACACTTCTACGGTTGGCGGGCCTGTTCCATTTATGAATGAGGTCGACGGACTGATCGATTCAGTTGGCGTTTACCTTGGCTCGATTTATTCAAATGCGCGCCATCAGGCTTGGGCGATCCTTCCTGCCGGCGAAACGTGCGTCCTGAAGGAAACCGAGATCATCAATGTCCCGGCGACGCCCGGTAGTCCAGGACAACCGGCGGTCGAGGGCTATTGTTATTACGAGCCCAAGTACAAAGCGAGCCCACCGTTCACCGAGTACATTGGCTGCGATCAGTCGCTTTGCTATGTCGTCTGGGGCGATCCGCGCACCGCGTTGCGCACGATCGTATCGGTCCCACCGACGTCTCCCGGCAATTGTCCGGCGTGCGATAAGATTCAGATCTGCGTACCTGGCCAACCGGCTGTGCCCGCGGTCCCGGGGACGCCAGCGACCACGCTTGTTTACTTCGATGATGGATGGAACTTCAACGGTGTAGTTGCGACCAGGAGTGGCGACTTCACGTTCGTCTATACGCCGCATGACGATCCGGTCGGGGTGATTGCCGGCATTCATGCGGTCGGCGATTTCCAGCCGAATGGCTACAACCACCTAACGCATGCCATCTACACTGACGGCACGCTGGCGCAGGCCTATGAAAGTGGTACGCCAGTTGGGCCAATTCAGTCTTGGGCAAACGGCGAGACGCTGTCGATCGTCCGTACCGGCAACACGATCGAGTATTACATTGACGGCGGCCTGTTCTACACCTCGTTGGTGAGCTACACCGAAGCGGACGCACAAGTAGGCTTCTCGCTCTACAGCGATGGCGATGGTTTTTGCTACGGCGACGCCTTCGTTACTGATTCGCCACAGCCGAGTGAAGACACGATTCAGTTTTTACCGACGATCTCTGCTTTCGGCGGTGAAGGAAATCCGGCGCAACAGGCCGAGGGATTGCTGTTTACGCTGACCGGCGAGGCCTACGACTCACTGATATCGCCGCCGGTCATCCCTGGCGGAACGCAGGTTCTACCGGCTATACAGGCGGTTGGCATCATGTCGTCTGGCGGTGCGCCTGGTAGCCAGCTTGAAGGCCTTTTGCCGGGAATTTTCGCGGTTGGCGGTGATACGGCGGTCGGACAACAGCAAAAAGGGTTGTTGCCGGCGTTTGAAAGCTCGGGCGCCGCCTTCCTTCAGCATTGGGGCACTGCCGAGATAGAGCTGCCTGAATTTGAGATTGTCAATTTCTTCGTTGACGTCTACCCGATCACCACGTTTACCGCTGAATTCGAGATTGAGGCCTCGTTCGAGGGCGGCGGAGTTATCGAGGTCGAGTTCGAGATAGAGGCTGGCGGCGTTGGCGATGTAGAGAACGCTGGCACGATCGAGGCCGAATTTGAAATTGAGGCTGGCGGGACGCTGACTCTCGGCGCTGTCGGCAGTATCGATATAATTCTGCCGCTGGAGGTTGAGGCCGAGCTGTATGGTGGCGGCATTCTCGAGGCTGAGCTGGAGATAGAGGCTGGAGGCACCGGCCTGGTTGGCCGCGCCGCAGTGCTCGAGGCGGTTCTACCGGAGCTTGAGCTACAGATCTTCACTGAAGCAACCGAAGACGCGGTGCTTGAGATTGAGCTGCCGGAATTGGTCTTTGACTATGGCCTGCTTGAAGCTGAGCTACCTCAGCTGGAGGCGTTCTTTGATGCGTCTGAGGTGGTCATCGAATCTTACCAGGCGTGGGTTACCAACCTGAAGACTCAAGGTATCACGCGGTATCCTGACTATGACTTTGATTATCTGGTTCGCCATGATGGCAAGCAGTACGTCGTCAAGAGCGATGGAATCTATGAGGTCGGCGCCGATGATGACGACGGTTCCGCCATCGACGCGACGTTCATTTTTCCGCCAAGCGATTACGGCATACAGAACGAAAAGCGCGCGCCGCGCCTGTATCTGCATGGCAAGGTGCAAGACAACATCGAAGTCGGCGTCACCTTCGATCAGGGCAGTGAGGTTGCGGTAACTGCGTTGATCAACCCGGGTCTGAATTACCATCGGGCAAAGCTGGCCAGGGGTCCCAAGGGGCACAGGGTTCAATACAGAGTGTCGAACACTAACGGCGCTGACATGGTAATCGAGCAAGTAGATTTACTACTCGACAACGCAGGTAGAAAGCGATGACAGCAGAAGCAACAGTAAATGACATCATCAGCGACGCGCGGTCATTCGCGAGCGAGTCGTTCAACTCTGCGACTAACCTGATCAACTCAGCGCAGAACGCTGCATCCGGCTTTGTTTTGCTGGACCCGCGCGAGCTGCGATTCAACACAGGCGCGGTGCCGGAGCTGGACGAAACGGCCGACCCCGGCACGTTTGATGATGCTTATGTTCCACCGGCGACTAGGCCGGACTCTCCGACGCTGCTAGATCCGCATATCCCTGTGCTTCCGAATTTCCCGGATGCGCCTGACGCCCTGGATACGTCGGACCTGTTTCAATTCGATCGCCCTACCTTTGATTTGGGTGAGTTCGACAAAAGTAGCCCGATCCTTGATTTGGACATCCCGATCCCGGACGCGCCGACAATCGTTGAGTACGACGCGCCAGAGGTGAATCCCCTGGATATCCGGGAGACTCCGTCGGTCACGGTTCCGCGGTTCGATGAAGATACGACGCTTAACCTGCCGGGTGACGTCGACGACCTGGCTGACCGGTACGAAACTGAATTGCAAAATGCAATTCCTGAGTTCCGCAACTGGGTAGAAACCTACGCTGACTCATGGATTGACCGCTACGCGCCTGAGTACCAGGCCGCCATGGCGCAGCTGGAGGCCAAGCTGTCGGACGGTTACGGCGGCGAGACGGCGCTGCCGGATACGGTAGAGCAGCGGATCTTTGATCGTGGTGTTCGTCGGGTTCGGGATGAGCGCACACGTGCTGATGAAGAGGCGGCTGAAGCGTTCGCTAAGAGGGGTCACGACCTGGCACCTGGCGTCTTATTCGGAGCTTTGCACCGGAACAGCCAGGCCGTGACCCGCGAGTCGGCGGGAGTCGCACGCGATACCGCCATTGAGCGAGCAAGGCTGGAGACGCAGCATATCCAATTTGTCATGCAGCTGTCAGGCAGTATTCGCGATGGATTGCGTGGCCAGGTGATCGCCTATTCAAATCTGCTATTGAATGTTAATGGTCAGGCGATACAGCACGCTCAAACGATCGGTAATTTTGTTGCTCAGGCCTATCAGCTGACACTACAGCGGGCGCAGCTGGAGCAGTCGCGCTTGCAGACGCTAGCGCAGATTTTCGAAACGGAGCTGAAGTCCGCTATTGCGGATCTCGAGGTTTTCCGAATCGAGCTAGAAGCGGCCAAGACCAAGAAAGACGCCGAGCTGGCGGATTTCGCGGTCTGGGAAAAACGCATCGATGCGCAGCAAACCAAGATCAACCTTTACCTGGCGCAGCTGCGTGGCGTCGCCGAGGCGGCCAGTATCCAGCGACTCAAGATTGACATCTTTGGCGAGGAGGTTCGAGCTTACCTCGGGCTAGTAAGTGCCAAAGAGTCGGAGTTCAACGCATACAAGGCAGCCATCGACGGTGATACGGCGCGTGTGAATGCGCATGCCCAGGTGGTTCGCACCTACTCTGCTGAGGTTGATGCCGCCGGCACGAAGATTGATGCCGAATCGAAGCATACTGACGCCATCGTTCAGTACAACCGCAACTTGACGGACATCTTCAGATCCGAGCTACAGGCCTACGGCGCCGACGTTGACGCGGAATCCCGCCGGTTCACTAGCGGCGTTGATGCTTACCGGGCTCAGCTGGCGAGGTATCGCGAGGTGCTGAGCGCCCAGATCAGCGAGCTTCGCATTCAGTACGAGAAAGAGACTCTTGATCTGCGCGCGGCAACCGCCGAGCTTGATGCAGACGTCAAGACTCTTTTGACTCAAGGTCAACTTTTCCAATCACAACTGAAACTTAGGGCAGATACGGCCATGTCAGGCGCGAGCGCTTTCGGTAGTATGGCGTCTAGTGCGGTATCGGCTCAAAACACCATGGTTTCACTGGTTAACGAAACGCTTCAGGGGAGCTAACCGATGGTAGACCGAGTAAATGATGAGGAAGAACAACAGACGACCCTGCAACGCCCGGGACGTACAGTCACTCCTCAGTCTGAAATCATTGGCCGCGCGATACGCCGGACCGTTGGGGATGCTGGTCGCGCGTTTAGTCAGGACTTTCAGCGCGGCGGGCTTCCGTTCGCGATAGGCGGGGACATTCGGCGCGGCGTGAGCGGCGTAACCGGCGCTGTGCAGCGTTTCGCTGACTTCGGCGGCCAGAATATCGTCAGACCAATCGTAGAAAGCGGTCAGAATTTTCTGACGGGCCTGGCTGGCACTCGTCCGGCGACCGAGGCCTTGCCGCCTATTCAGCGGCCTGGCGCCCAAACCCCTGCGACGACTGACGGCAACGCCATACAGACCAGCGCCGAGGAGGCACCCGTGGTTGGTGGTCAGCCTGCCCAAGCCGGCGTCCAGGGGCCACAAATACCGCAAGACATTATTCAGTTGTCTGCGCCGACGTCTGGCGGTGACATTCCAGTATTTCGGCGCGATACGCAGACCCCGGAGGAAGAGGCCGAATTTGGACAAGCGATTCTTTCGGATACACCTGGCGGGACGACTCCGGCGGGATTCCGCCAATCTGCAACACCGACAGGGGTGGGTTTGGTGCGACCGGGCTCAGGGCCGTTTGGGCGGACGCAGGAGCAGCAAGCGCAAATCCAACAGAATGTCGCATCGCTGGATCGGGCCGCAGAAACCTTTAGAGATATCAACAGGTTACGACAAGATCGCGAAACCGATGGGGATAGAGTATCGCGTCGTCGACGCGCTCTTGAAAGTCGTGCGCTACGCCGGCCTAGCCTGAATCAGTCGCTCAGCAGCTTCCTGGAGACCGCTGCCGACCGGAACATTGCGCGCCGGGACCTCGAGCGCTTGGACGAAGGTGAGGCTCAATCTCAGCAGCTTCTTGCCGAACAGAACCAGCAACAAGTCGAGCAGGCGCTTGCACTGCAACGGCTAGCGCTTGAGCAACAGAAGGCCAACCAGGAGGCATTTGGCGTTACCAACGTACCGCTGAATGAGTTTGGTGACCCATCAGCTACGCCAGTGATCTTCAATCGTAGGACTGGCGAGGCGGCTCCGCTAGATTTAGCTCAACAAGCTCCGCAATTTGATTTGTCGGACATCACAGACGAGGACATCGCATTTACGGCTCAAGAGGAAGGGATAACTGAAGACGAAGTGCGAGCACGCTTGGGGATCTAACTATGGCAAGAAACCTTTTTTCCGAATTCGGTATCGGACAAACCGGACAACAGCAGCGCCGTCCGCGCAATCTGCTGGCGCCGCAGCGTCAGCCGACGCTCAGTCGTCCGACAGTCTCGCGCCAGGCTGAGCAAGAATCAGCACGTGCGCTTGCTGCGCAGGACATCGCGCAGCGCGAGGGCCGTCCGATCGGTGAGGAGGGTTTCGTGGGTGGCGCCGAGGAGCTGGCTCGAGGTGTAGCCAGGGGCGTTGCCGTTACTTTGCCGACCATGGCCGGTGAGGCGCTGCAATTCTTTGATCCTGAGGGTGGTAGTGAAGCGGTTAGCGAATTCGGTAAGGGCTTGGTTGAGTCTGCCGAGCAGCGCAGGCTACGCAATCCGTTCTTGCAGCGTACGGCGACAGGTGAAGCGGCGCGCGAGGCGGATGCATTCTCTGTTCGCGGCGCGGTTGGTGAGGCCGGCGAGATGCTGGCGCCGTCGTTGGGTCCTGCCGCGACTGGTGCGGGCATCGGGGCCGCGATAGGCGGACCTCCTGGCGCTGCGATCGGCGCTGCCGCTGGTTTTGTGGCTTCTTTGCCGCTGTATTTCGGCTCGGAAGCGCAAAACACCTACGAGGCTGTTCTGCCTGAGCAGCTGAAAGAAGCCAAGCGCCGGGGCCTGGAGGGCGAAGAAGCCGACGAGTTTGCGCATGATGAGGCGGTGCGCGCCGGCGTGATCACTGGCGGCATTGAGGCTGGCGGTGAAGCGATCGCCGACCGCGTGACCTTCGGCCTATTCCGGATGATGCCGCGGCCGCTCAAGCAAGGCATGGTGCGCGCCGCAACTAAAGGTCTGCGTAACCCGATCGATATGGCTAAAGACGCCATCAAGGTCATGGGAACCGAGGTGGCGACCGAATTAGGACAATCGGCTGCGCAGGCTGAGGTCCGAGAAAGATTCGGCGTCGGCGAAGGCGCGCAATGGGATGATGTTAAGGGTGTAATAGTCCCGACGATCATCATGTCCGCGCTGACCTTCGGCGGCGCTGAAACCATTGGCGGGCTAAATAGGCGCCAAGCCGGGAAAATTCTTGCCGATCCGGGTGCAAACCCCGAGCGCCGGCAAGCTGTGGTCGATGCCGTAGAAAAAGAAATACGAGGCCAAGATGCAGAACTTGCGGACGCCTGGAGGGAAAGCGCGAATCGGCAGATACAAGCCGGCGAGCCTGTTGTTTTTGATGAGGACACCTACCGCCAGTCCCTCGGTGTTGCGCCTGAGGCAGACGAGGCGCAGGTCTCTGAGGCGGTTAAAAATGTGTATGCGCTTCCTGCGCCAGGGCCGATATTCGTTGACCCAAGAGGCGGTGCGGGTACCGCCGGCCAGCGTGACCAGGCGCGACGTGAGCGCGGTGGCGTCATTGAAACCGGCCAGGCGCAACAACCGCCAATCTCCGGGCCAGTGCAGCAAGCAGGGGTGTTGCAGCGTCCCGCGCTTCCTGCGCCAGGGCCGATACTCGTTGACCCAAGGGGCGGCGCGGGAACTGCCGGCCAACGCGACCAGGCGCGACGTGAGCGCGGAGGCGTTATTGAGGCAGGCCAGGCACAACAACCGCCAATTTCAGGACCGTTGCAACGTGCAATGCAGCAAGCAGGGGTGTTGCAGCGTCCCGCGCTTCCTGCACCGGATACGACGCTATTCGTCGATCAGGGAGGCGCAGCGGCAACGCGAGGCCAGATCGATGAAGCACGCCGCGAACGAGCTGGAGTTATCGAGACGGGCCAGGCTCAGCAGCCGAGAGCTGGAACTCCTGCTCGGCGACTAGAGAAGCGCGCAGCCAACGCCATTGAGCTGGCGCAGACTCGCCTGCGTCGTGAAGAGGGCGACGTTTACGCTGATCCACGCTTGAAGCGCGGCCAATTCCGCGATGCGTTGCAATCCATGTCGGACGAGCTAATTCGCGGTGGCGGCATGGGCTTTGCGCCTCGGGAGGGAGCCAAGCGCAAAGACACTACCGGCGACATGTTTGCCGATTTCGGCCCGGAAAACCTAGTTAGGACCCCATCACTTAACCCGGGTTGGTTCCAGAACTTCGAGGTGAACGGTCACAAGCCTTCCGTCAAGGAAGTGCAAAACGTCGTCGAGAAGGTACTCAAGGGCGAAAAGCTTGGCGTGCGCCAGGCGGCGATCGCTGCCGGCATGATGGACGTCCACCAGGGCGAGCGCATTGATCCAAGCAATATTGATTATGTGCGCGGCCAATTACAGGAGCAGCGCGAGCGCATGTTTGGCGATCGCCAGCCGCCTGTAGATGATATCGGGGCAAGTCTGCAAGAGGATGTCTACGACGAGTCATGGACTGCGGAACAGCGGATACTTGCCGATACAACTGATATCGCCGCCGAGGTCGCTGGACCTGATGCGGTTGAGAAGTTTGTCGAGCGCCTGGCTATCCAGGATAGCAGTAACGCCGAGATCGTCGATGCGCTCATAACGGAGTTCAATTTAGGAGAGCAACGTGGCACAACTGAGCCGACCGGACCAGAAGCGGAAATTCAGCCTGCAAGAGCGCTCGAAGTGGGCGAAGCGCAACAGCGGATCGACGAACAAGTCGGCGCAAGAGGTGACGAACCGGGTGCTGGCGCTCCGGAGGCAGCACTCGAAGCGGCGGCAAACGAAGCCGCAACAAGCGAGCTAAGCCCGCAGCCTGAGCCGACCGAGGCTCAGAAAGAGGCCGGCAATTTCAAGCTTGGCCATGCCAGCTTTAACGGGCTGGACGTCAGCATAGAGAACCCTCGCGGATCTGAACGCAAAGGCGTCGACGCGAGCGGCAAGCCCTGGTCTGTGACCATGGCGCACCATTACGGCTATCTGAAGGGTACGGTTGGCCGCGACAAAGATCACCTTGACGTATTCCTAGGACCTGACGCGCAAAACGCTGATTTGCCAGTGTTTGTTGTTAACCAGGTCAACCCCGGGACGCGTCGCTTTGACGAACACAAGGTCTTGGTTGGTTTCCCTGACCTTGATTCTGCCCGCGAGGGCTACCTCGGCAACTACGAGCAAGGTTGGCAAGGCGCCGGCTCTATCGCTCAAATGTCGCTCGAGGACTTCAAGGCTTGGTCAAAAGACCGGGCGCAAACTACGAAGCCAATACAGGAGAATACCAATGGCGTTCAGAGATTTGTTGAGACCGAAAGGGATGACAGGGGGCGGGATGATGGGCGCCCAAGCACGGAAGCGGAAGCAACTGGAAGAGATATCCGGAGCGGCGTCGAGCGCGATGGGCGCCGGCAAAGACAAGAAGAAGAAGCGCAACCGGTACCGGTAGAGCGCCGGGTCGGCGGAGAACGGCGCAAGGACGCGGAACGCCGCAAAGAAGTGTCGGAAATGACGCCTGAAGAGATGCGTAAGGCGTTGTTAATCAATGATGTCTCGGGCATCCCAAACCGCAGAGCGATGAATGAAGAAATCGCCAGGCGGCAATCGGATGGTCGGGAAATCTTCTATGTGTCGATCGATGCGGATGGGCTAAAGTGGATCAACGACAACTTAGGCCACCTGACCGGAGACGCTTTTCTTTCTGCCTTGGGAGAAGGCTTTGCTCGGCAAACTGAATTTGCCTATCACATATCAGGCGACGAGTTCTGGGTGCTTTCGGATAGCGCACAGGAAGCTCAGCGCATCATGGATCAGGCAACCGATTTGCTTGATAGAGCCGTTGTTATCTACACCGCGCCTGATGGAACAGTAACTACTAAAACAGGCGTGGGGTTTAGTTATGGCATCGCAACAGAACAAGGAGTCGCGGAGGAAGGCCTCGCGGCGCATAAAGAAGAAAGAACCAGAACTGGTCAACGTCAGGAGCGGGGGGAGCGGCCTAGTGGATTGGTTGAAAAGCCTGCCGAAGGGCGGAAAGCTGAAGATACTGTTGCCGAGAAAGAGCCAGCAGTAGAACCCGTACAGGCTGACCTTGCTGGTCCACCTGAGCGATCGGAGACTCTTGACGAGCTTCGCGGCAAGCTCGAACAAATGAACACCAAGACCCTAATTGGCGTGGCCAAGGGCTCAAAGGTTCCAGTGCGATCGCCTCCTCGCAAGCAAGACTTGATCGACCGGCTTGTGTTGGCTCGCGATGCCGCTAACACGCTATCCCAGTATTCGACGTTTGCCGACGCGTCTGCGGCCGTCGAGCGCGGAGACATCTCTCAACAGCAAGTCTTTGACTGGTTGTCGGCTGTTTCGTCGAAAAATAAGGTCAAGGGGTTGTCACCGATCAACTGGGAGCTTAATCTCAGGGGTGTAACGAGTTGGGGTGCAGACTCCGGCGCGTTTCGTTTCGATGCAGCTGCGCCGGCAAAAGAGCGAGACAGGGCGGACATCCCTACGCCGCCCGCCCCGCCGTCCGAGGGATTGGCCGTTCCTCCTCTCCGGCCTACACCGCAAGCAACTCAGACGGAGCCGGTCGCAGCTGCCCCACCACAGGGCTACCCCGTTGGATCAACCCAGTTTTTCAAGGGTGACGAGGTAACCATTACCAGCGAGCCGCGCGAGGAATTCGGCGGACTATTCCAGGAAGCGGTAAAGGCAGACGGCACGACCGTTACCTTGGCCGCCCCTGAGCAACGGCAAGCTGACGTCGAGCGTGCGCAACAAGAGCGCGCTCAACAGCAAGCGGAATTCCGCAAACTTCCCAAGCGCGCCAAAAACTACGGCAAGTCGAATAAGGTCTTCACCGACAAGGCGGCCGACGATGCCAGGGCAAAGCTGCGCGCCAAGCTTGGCCAGCTAAGTTCCGGTATTGACCCTGAGATCATGCAGGCCGGGATAACCCTGGCCGGCTATCACATTGAGGCTGGTGCGCGCCAATTCGGCAATTACGCCAAAGCCATGGTGGAAGATCTCGGGCAGGCGGTTGTACCGCACTTGCGGGCCTGGTACGAGGCAATTCGTTACTATCCAGGGTTCAACAATGAGGGAATGACCGAAACCAGCGACATGGACACCGCTATTGAGCGGTTTCAGCTGGATATTGACGCTATACTCGAGACGGAGCAACAAGGAGCACCCGACAGTGTTATCGATCCCAGAAGAGGTGAGGTTCGAGATCGCGAACCGACCGGAATTCAGGAGCCCGGAACTCAGGCTGATGTTCAGAATGGGCAACCGGCAGTTAGAGAGCGTGCTGAACGTCCAGTCCCAGACATTGAGCCAGCTGACCGAGTCGCCGAAGGTGAGGGTCGCCTATCAGAATCTCGTACCACTGTACCTGGAGAACGAAGCGGTGCAGGCCTATTTCAGGGAGATGGGAGATATCGAGCTAGTAGGCCTCCTGCCCGACCTGGCCAGTCTTCAGGACTTGATCATAGTGGCGAAGTCGGAATATCAGCTATCGAACAAGGAAAGCTCGGAGTTGAGGAGCCTAGTGACGGATCAGACGCCGCGCTCGAACGGAAAAGAGCAGACCAAGCCAAAGCTAACGGTCGTCCAGTAAAGCCCAACGATCTTGCGAACATCCGCGAGACGCTTCCCTACTTATTGCCGGCGCAGCAAGATGACGTCCTGAAAGCCGAGCGGCGTATGGCCGGCGGTAAGCATGGCATCATGTTCACCAACGGCACTGGCACCGGCAAGACGTACAGCGGCCTGGGCATTGTCGCGCGTCATATTCGCCACACCGGCGATAAGAACGTCCTGATCATTACGCCATCGCAGCCGAAAGTCTCCGACTGGATCGCTGACGCCAAGAATCTTGGAATCACGGCAACCAGGTTGTCGGACAAGAAGGACAAGGGCCGCAGCGTATCGGTCACCAGTTACGCCAATTTCCGCGACAATATGGAGCTTCACGACCGCGACTGGTCGATGATCGTCTATGACGAGTCTCACTATCTCATGGAAGGGAAAGACGACATGGGCGGCATGGCGCTGGCTGCGCATCGGGCGGCCGCCAATCACCGCGATGGCTTGTACAACAAATCTAGGTGGCGCGATCCGGAATACAAGGCACTCGAGTACGGTCGCCGGGAGGCGGTCGATAACGCGGTCGCCGAAGCGCTCAAGAAGAAACAGCGCGAGCAGGGACCAAAAGCGATCGAGACCGGCTTGATTGAGTCTGTCGACGAGATCCAATTGACCGAAAAGGAAAAGGCGGACGCCAAGGAAGCTGGCAACAAGGCCTATCGTGAGCAGAACGACAAGAAGTTCATTGCTGCGCATGAGCGCGCGATCGAAGGCGCCAAGGAAATGGAAGACGATATCGGCAATACGTTTGCCGTGTTCCTGAGTGCATCGCCATTTACCTACCACAAGTCGGTCCACTACGCCGAGGGCTATCTATTCGACTACCCGGGAGCTGACGCCAACATTGGCGCGTACAACGTGCCTGACGGCCGCGAGGCCTTCCTGATGTCGTCGTTCGGCTACCGCATGCGCACCGGAAAGCTGACTCAGCCCGAATCCGGCGTTGACGTTTCGTTGCTCGAGCGAGACTTTCATGAGCGCCTGAAGGCGGAGGGCGCCGTATCTGGCCGGCAGCTGGAGCTTGAGCACGATTACAGCCGCGAATTCGTCAAGTTTGCCGATGACCTTGGTGGCCAGGTGAATGCTGGTTTCAATGTGCTGTATGGAATGACGCCCGAGGGTGAGTTCATGACCGAGGAGGTCGCCGCGGCACGCGGGCTCCCGCAGTTCAGCATGTTGCCGCGCCTGGTGCGCAAGCAGTTCTCATTCGTCCGCGTGCAACAGCTGATGGAGGCCATCAAGGGTCGCCACCTGGTTGAGCGCGTAAAAAAACACCTGGAGCTTGGCCGGAAGGTGGTCATCTTCCACGACTTCCGAGAATACAAGGGTAAGCACCCGTTCGACCTCAGCGGCCTAACTCCGCCGCGCATGGGCAACGATGCGGAGCAGATCGCTGCCGCCATTCAGCTACAGGACGAAATCTCGCAATTCGAGTCTAACTACCCTGAATACAGGAACCTGCCTCTGACGAACCTGAAATCCATCGGCGACGTGATCGGCGAAGAATTCGGCGACCAGGCGCGGTTCCTGCGCGGTGGCGTGTCGAACAAGGCGAAGGATCGGGCCATCAAGTCGTTCAATGACGACGCGTCGAACACCAATATCATCGTGGTGCAACGCCGGTCTGGTCGCGAAGGCATTTCGCTGCACGATGCAACCGGCGGTGGGCACCCGCGCGTTCTGATCGATATGGGCCTGCCGTTTGCGCCGGTCGACGCCATTCAGACCGAGGGGCGTGTATATCGGTGGGGCCTCCAGTCCAACGCCATCATGGAGTACCCGATTCTTGGCGTAGACTTCGAGCGGTTTGCTTTCGCCAACGCCATCGCTACTCGATCGCGTACCGCGGAAAACCTGGCCATGGGCAACCAGGCGCGCAACCTTGAGGAGGCATTCAAGCTCGGATATCTCAATGCCACTGACGTCACGCCGAGCGCTGACCAGGGCATTGGCGGCGTAAGCGCCGACCGCACCGCCATCAACGTCGATCCGTACGATCGCGCAAAGACCTATTACTGGCAGCGTGGGAAGGTGACTAGTCGCCGGGATCAACGCAAAGGCATCGACTATTTCAGCACACCGGAGCCCCTTGGCCTGAAGATGGTCGAGTGGGCGCAGCCGCGGCCAGGTGAGCGCGGCCTCGAGCCGTCCGCTGGACATGGCGCAATCGCCAGGTTCTTCCCGGGCAACACCGATAACGTGTTTGTTGAGCCCTCGAGTGCGCTAGGCGCCGAGGTCTCCCTCTTGGCTACCGGCAACTTTGAGCCAACGACTTTCGAGAATCTTTCGTCAGGTCAACGGTTTAACTTTGTTGTCATGAACCCGCCTTTCGGGTCCGGCGGCAAGACGGCGATGGATCATTTGGCGATGGCCATGGATCGCACGGTCGACGGCGGGCGCATTGTTGCGCTGATCCCTGAGGGGCCCGCGGCAGACAAGAAGTTCGAAGCGCTGATGTACGGCAAGGAAGGCGAGGAGCAGAAGCTCAAGGACGCCATCAAGCTTGGCGGAAAGCGTGGCGAGGAGCGCCGGCGGCTACGCCAGATTCGCGAGTTTCACCTGATGGGCGATATAAGCCTGCCGCCTGTGACGTTCGAGCGCGCCGGGACCAAGGTCAAGACGCACGTCGTCATCATCGACCGGTACTCGAATCCGCTGGACGTGCCGTATCAGCGCGGCAAAACGGATATTGATGCCGAGGAAATCAACGAGCTGTTTGATCGCCTCCAGGATTACACGGTCGCCGACCGCGGCAATGTGGAGGCCTCCGCCGAGACTGCTGTGGAAGAAGGTGACACTGAGCTGTCTGATTTCGGCATGACAGTCAAGCCGGTCGAGCTGGAGAGCGGCAACAAGGTTTGGGAGGTTTCGGGCAAGACGTTCGATCACAAAGCCATTCTGCGAGAGCAGGGCGGCCGCTGGTTTGGACCGAAAAAGGTCTGGTCGTTCCGCACTGATCCAACCGAAAAGCTGCGCCAGGCGTTGGCTACCCCGGAAACGGCCGGCGAGTACCGGCGCTCCGAGGCCAATGTGTTGTCCGAGTCGCCGCCGGAAGGCATGAATGTCAGTGATGCATTCGACCGCGCGACCAAGATCATGCAGCGAATTGCTGACAGATCAGACATATCCGACCTGCCTACCCTGGATGTTAGGGCAACCGAAACGGATGCGTTTGGCCCTGGCTTTGCAGCCGCAGAGCGCACGCGTGGAGCCTTTTACCCGCGATCCAATCGCCTGTTGCTGATCACCGAAAACATCGAGAACCCGAAGAAGCTTGTCGAGACAATCCGGCATGAGCTGCTTGGTCACTATGGGCTCAACCTGTTCGAGGCCGGCGTTAAGCGGGAGATCCTTCAGCGCATCTTGGATTCCCGGGGCCGCAAGCACCTGGCGCCGATATTCAACGAAGTCGAGCGGGACAATGCGTCTCGCCGCGCTCAAATGTCGGATCTCGAGGTTGCCGAGGAGGTGTTCGCGTACGTCGCCGAGAACCAGCCAAGCCGTCTGCGCGAATGGCTGGACAAGATCATGGCCATGGTGGCCAAGCCGTTGCGCAAGATTGGCATGCTGTCTGGCGTCGTCACCATGCCGGAGCTGCGCGACATGGCGCGATCGATCGCCCAGGGCATCAAGCTTGGGGCGCCGACCCGCACGCGGCCGAGCACCGACCAGGCGCAGTTCAAGCGCAAAAGCAAGCCTGTCAGCCCGTACCGGGAGCAGAATGCCGCGCTGCGCGAGGAGCATAAGACGCTGTGGCAACGCGCTAAGCAAGGCCTGGTGCGTCAGCTGTCGCCCGGGGGCCTGCTACCAACCGAGGTGTTCAAGGCGAAGATCGACCGCGACAGCCAGTTCGAAGTCCATGAGATGGATGTCAAGAACCTGGTGGCGCATTTGGAAGATGCCATACAGAAAGCTCACGGCAAGAAGCCGCACCAATTGAGCGAAGAACAGATAATGGCGATGCACCGGTACCTCGGCGGCGAGTTTTTGCGCGAAGTGCCGGAGCCGATTCGCATTGAGCTGACCAAGATGCGGCAGTACATCGATGGCCTGTCGCATGAGTACGCCGGCATCCTGTTCGAGGAGGCCAAGGCCTTGCTCGAGGCGGACAACACCGCTGGCGCCGCGGTCAAGGCTGACCTCCTGAAAACGATTGCCAGCAATGTCGGCAGCTATATCCATCGCTCGTACCGCGCGTTTGACGATCCTAATTGGCCAAAAACCGTTCCAGAACAAGTAATTGACAACGCTCGGGAATACCTGTCTGGCCGATACGAGGAGCGTGCAACGCAGATTGATCAATGGGCGGCAAAGGCTCGCGACCGAGGTGAGAACGACAAAGCCGACCGCCATGAGGAGCGTGCGGCGCGCCTGCGTGATCCAAAGCGAGTTGAGCAAACGCTGAACACGATCCTGAAGGAAGGCACTGCCTTTGACTCGATGGAGTCGTTCGTTCGAGAGTCCAAACTTGGCGCCAAGGATTTGAGCGTGCTCAAGAAGCGTAAAGACATTGCGCCTGAAATCCGAGCCCTACTTGGCGAGTACCATGATCCGCGACTGAACTTCGCCAAGTCGGCGACCAAGATGTCGCGATTGATCTGGAACCAGCGTTTCTTAGATCGGGTGAAAGAGTTCGGCATGGGCGAGTTCCTATTCAATGAGGAAGACCGCCCGCCGGAGGCCTGGAAGAAGATCGCCGCGCCGTCGACTGAGGCCTATGCGCCGCTGTCGGGCCTGTACACCTACCCGGAAGTCGAGCAATCTTTTCGTGACGCCCTGGGTCAAGAGCAAATGGCCGATTGGTATCGGACGATCGTGCAGATCAACGGCATGGTGAAGTACGGCAAGACGGTGCTCAGCCCTACCACGGCTTTGCGTAACTGGATGTCGGCATTCTTCTTCACCGCGGCCAACGCGCATTTCGACCTTTCGCACATGGCGACCTCGGTCAAGGCCTGGCATGAGTACCGGACCAACCGGGACCGCGGCAAGTTCTTCGAGTACCTGCGACACCTGAAGTCGCTTGGCGTCGTCTACGACACTCCATACGCGGGCGAAATGATGCGCCTCCTGGAGGAATCGAAGATCGAGGATTCGCTTGCCGGCGGCAAGGGCATGCGCATCAAGGAAATGCTTGGCTTGGCGACAAAGTTCTACCAGTTCGGTGACGACTTCTGGAAGATCATCGGGTTCGAGAACGAGAAAGCGCTGCTGATGAAGCATAAGGGCCTGTCGGAGCCGGAGGCCGAGAAACTGGCCGCTGAGCGGATTAGGAACACGTATCCAACCTACTCAATGACCGGTCGATTCATCAACAGTCTGCGCAGGTTCCCATTGGCGGGCACCTTCGTATCGTTCCCGGCAGAGATCATTCGCACCACCTACAACATGCTGCGGTACCTCAAGGAAGACATGAAGGACCCGCAAATGCGGCCATTGGCGCGCCGGCGTCTGGCTGGCCTGGCATTTGTCGGCGGGTTCGCGTACGCCATGCAGTCGATCGGCATGGCTATCCTCGGAGTTACCGACGAGGAGGAAGAAGCTTTCCGGGACCTGGCGGCGCCATGGCAGCGTAACTCGAATATCGTGCCGGTCGGCCGGGATGAGCGCGGCAATCTGCGGTTTGTGGATCTGTCGTTCCTGGACCCCTACAACTATTGGAAGCGGCCGATCAACGCCATCATGCGGGACCAGCCTTATGAGGAAATGGTCCGCGAGATCGGGCGGGAGACGTTCTCGCCGTTCTTCGGTCAGGACATTGCCGCCGGCGCCATCATTGAGGCCTTGAACAACAAGAAGGCCACAGGCGGGCGCGTATTCAACCCACAGGCGAGCCCACTGGACCAGACGGCCGATATCGTCGATCACATCCGCAAGACAGTTCAGCCTGGTGCTGTGTCGCTGTTCGAGCGCATGATGCAGGCTATCCAGGGCAAGACGTCGACGTCGGGCAAGAAGTACACGATTGCCGACGAGTCCCTGGCGGCGTTTGGCTGGCGTGTCAGCACGCATGACCCGAAGGTGGCGCTCTATTACAAGAGTTTCGAGTTCAAGGATATGAAGCGCGATGCCAGCCGGATTATCGGCCAGGTGGCCCGGGACCCAAACGTGGTAAGCGACAGGGAGCTGCGTAAGGCCTTCGCCCGATCCATGGTCGTACGGCGCAGGGCATACAAGGAAATGGGCAGGATCGTGGCGTCAGCCAGGGCTGGCGGCATGACTGACAGTCAGCTGCGCCTGGTGCTGCGTCAGAGTGGGATATCGAAGCGCGACACTGAGTCGCTGATGCGCGGTCAGATACCGCAATTCAGGCCGACTAGTGGGTTCCTGCGTGGTGCCGTGAAGAAGGCTCGAGTGCTGTTTGAAGAAGAAGTGCAGCGTTCGATTGAGGAGCGTCGCACCCGGGTCAAGGAGCTGGCCGAGGCGACGCGGTAGGTTAGTTGGGGCGTTCCAGGTGCGGACGCATGCCGGGGCGCCCCTCTTTAGTCCGTAGGCTGTTCTCGATCTTGGCCGCCTTCGTCTTGCAGGCCTTCATCTTCCCGCCCTTCCTGCGGCAGTCGTCCCGAATTCTCAAGTAGCGATTCGGCATTTCCTATCCTCTTTGCGTAATCGAGTAGTAACCCGCCATTCAGCGCCAGGTCGATGCGGCGCAACAGGTCTTCCGTCTTCCGCATGATCTCATACTGGCCGCCGTCCATGTAGTATTCGCCGTCTGGGCTGTCGTGGCGCGCCTCCGCTCGCTCATTGGCTTCCTTGACGTAAGGTCGGCAGGCTTTCAGAAGCTTTTTGTATGAGTCCTTCATCCCTCGCTTTCACAATCTTTTCGGTTAACTCTTCACATTCAAGCATCAGGTCGATTCGATCAATCACTGCTTGAATGCCGTTATTCTGGTTGCCCAGTTCTTCTGCGCGACGTTTTGCCGCCAGGACCAGCGGCCGGCAGTCGCGCAGAAGCTTGCTATACGAGTCCTTCACTCGTTATCCGCGAGGCGGCGGATTGAAGTTCGGCACTGAACAGCTTGGCCAAAAATACTCTGAGCCAACGTGATCCTTGCCGATTTGAACGACGTCTCCATTTGGCTTGACAGCCCAGTTCCATTTGTATATCTCGATATTGAAATGTCCGCATGGCACGCTGAACCAGTAGTGGACCCTGGTCCAGGTGTATCCGTCTATGTTTGACGTCTCGGACCAACTGCACCTATTTGGGTCATACCCGATGGTGCCGCAGAAGGCTAGGTGTTGGACATTGACAGTGGTTCCGTCTAATGCAACGCCTTCATATTCAAGGCTTCCGCCAGTTCCCTTGAACCAGCCGGTCGACATTTGAACGTATCGAAAGATCGTGGTGCTTCCCGGCTCCCATTCATAGTGCGGACTGTAATAACGGGGCTCCGGTCCGAGATCTTTGAACCACTTCTTCACTCTATCCCAAAGGATTCCCGCTGGACCTGCCTCGAAATCTTCCGTTGGAATGACGTGCAGTTCATTGCCTTCAACCCAAGCGATCTGGTTTGGGGCAAGGCCTTCTGCGCGCTGAGCGACGTCGCTTATATCAAGCGTTTTGCGAGACGGCGTTCCGGTTACTTCGGGGTTTCCATGGACAATGAAGTTGATGCCATAGAGCGGCTGTTCATCTTGGGCGCTAAGGTGCGTCAGGGATTGCGCAAACCCATAGATCATATCGTCGTGCTGGCCGTCCCTTGGGATTCTGTATCGAACCTGCGTTTTGATATTTCCCGGGAACCGGAAGCGAACAGACAGGTATTGATTTAGAACATTACCTGAAGGATTCCATCGATAGATGATGTCGTCCGGGATGCCATTGCCGTCGAAGTCGTAATCGCCTAGCCAGACGCTTGCCGGGTCAGCCCAGTCTCGAATTATCTCTCCTTCTTGCAGATCTGCTGGCGCATTGCACTGCGTTGAAGAAAGCGCCGGCTGAACAATGGCAAACGCTAGTAGTGCTGACAGCGCTACTAATCTTAAGGATTTCATATATTTACCTCACTCATTTAAGTTACCAATTGACCTTTGCATTTCCAGCAAAAGATCGAAAGTGCGTTGTTGCTGCACCTTCATCTCCTGGATTGCCTCATGCGATAGCTGAGTCCTCTCGTCTATACGCGCTTGGCGCTCCCGAAGTTCTGCTTGCTCTGGGTGGGCTTCCATCAGCTGATTGACCTTGGCGCGCGTGTCTGCGTAACCCATAGCGGCCGTTACAATGGCGCCGACCACGCCAACCCATAGCGAAATTCTTTCTATATTCATGAGCTTGCTCTCTACCGTTGGTACGGCTCAAGCATATCGTATGGCTCGTTGAATATCCCGATAAGTGTGAGTGTCGTGACTACGACTACGGCGAGGAGAATGACGCGGTGACGGGCAATCCAACGGTCAGCCCTTAACACCCGACGAGGTAAAAGTGTCGTCCGTCGTTTGTACCCGTCCCACGTCATGACCCCCGATTATGCCTAAACCAGCTCATCAATATCCACAGATTCCTTTATGGATTCCGGGTCGAAATGCATCGCAAGGAATTCGAGGAGCGTTGTGGGGTGCCCTTCTCCGTTGCCGTTTCCGTATCCAAGTTCCTGGAAAACCATAAAATTCGCTGGATCTACCGGCTCGTTTGGGAAAATTTCAGGCATGACCAGGTATCCGTTTAGCGTTCGCTGGATAGTCAGCTTGTCTCCGATTTTCATTAGAAAGCTAGGCCTCCCTGTTCGTCCTTGGGGATGAAGTAGTTAGCGACATCCTCACAGCCAAAATACACGGTCATGCAGGCCTGGACGTCGACCATAGCGTCGTGAGCCCCTGCAAGCTCTTGTCCGGTGAAGTGATGATAGGCCTCGCCTAGGTTCGGCATAGCCTTGCCTTTCGTCTGTAGGTGCTTTTTGGCTAGCCTGCCGGTGCATGTTGCTGACCCTTCTTTCCAACGATTCTGCGTTTCTTCGTTGAAATAGCGGCAGCTGGCGATACGCATAATCCTGGCGTCGAATTGCTCGTTATGCCCGATTCGGTGCCGGCCTTCCCACATGCTGAAAAATGCGGCGCAGGCGACAACCTCAGGTACGCCGACGCTCATAGCGCGCTCTGTCGTAATGCCGTGCACCTCCGCAACATTATCCGGGCTATCCCAACCGTCCGGCCTGATGATCAGGCTCAGGCTTTGGACAATTTCCTTGGTGGTAGAATTTACCAGTGCTGCCGCCAGCTGTACCAGGTGCGGCTGATCCGGGTCGCTGGAAGGTTTTTTCCAGTGTGGGAAGCCGGTTGTTTCCGCGTCGTAAAAGATTACGTGCTGGTCCGGCGCCTGTTTCATTTCCATCTTCATGATTACCTCGTCTACAATGCGTTTGTGCGCCAAATGAGGCGCTAACTCGTTAATTTTCTAGGATTTTAAGGGAGCACATTATGTCTGGTTTTGCCATCGATTTCCGTAACCCCAATTACAAAGGCGGCAACCCCGCCATCGCTGCAGATGATGCCGGCATGCGAGCTTTGGTCAAAGAGTATTACCAGTTGAATGGCGGAACGCTTCCCGTCTCCGAGCCGCCCCTGGTCTACGACCTGACCAACCCGCAAACCGCGGTTGTCGGCGTTGTCCTGACTCCATACACCCCCTAAGTGACATGCGGGCGGCCTTACTTAAGGTCGTCCGCGGTTGGATCGTCCACCACGTACCCGCCTTTCCGCTCCAGACCGGCAACCGCCTTATCCCAGATCGCTTTTAGCGTCGTCCATTTTAGCGGGACGCTTTGAACGTACTCTCCTTCTCCTTCGCAGATATCGCACTCAGGGTCATCGCCGTCGCACTCGCATCGGATGTTAATCGTTTCCGTAAACTCTCCGATCAGTAGTGCCTTGGCGCCGTTTTCAGCGGTGAGCTTGCGGGGCAACACCGCTTCTTTCTCCTCGTCGACTAGTCTGAATGACATGGCTACATCTTGTTCCAGGGCTTGAAAGACAATAGATCCATCGGGTCAGGAAATTTGCCGGTGAACAGTATGCAGCGATCATCGATCGACACCATTGCCGGCGGTTTGTTTTCTGGGAATTGCAGCCGATCAATAACGTCGCCGATCCTTCGAAGCACTAGCTCTGCTGAGTTTTCGGGTTGACCCTCTATCTCAGCTGCCCAGTCTCCCGCGCGATCGCAAAACCATTCTTTCATCGCGTCCTTGCCGCCGTCCTGATGGGACCTTGAAGAAAATACGACAATGGTAAAAAAGATGTCTGCTTTGATCAGGAAGTCAAACAGACCGTCGACTGGCGGGTCAGGAATGACATCTGCGCCTGCCCAACCGGAATTGTAGGAGTGGCATACACCATCAAAGTCTAGGCACAAAATTGGTTTCTTGATTTCCACGTTAATTCCTAAAGTCGTAGATGATTATGTCGGCTTTCTTGGCCTCGCTGTGCATCGATCGAGTGCCTTTGCCGCCAGGAAACAGCGCAACCGCTTCGGCGTATTGCGCCATTTCCTTGTTTCTCATTGGTCCAGCCGCTCTACCATGAGCGTCCCAATGCGCAGGGAATTGCTTTACGGGAATCTTCCTTGATCGTGCGTAGGCCTCGCCGTCGGCGTCTATCCCAGTGGGGCAGGCGCCGCTAACGACTTCTGTGATCTTGAGTCCGTCTAGCTTCCTATAATCGTTGTGAGTCAAGCGGACATCCCTGCCGCCTGCAATTATCACTTTCATGAGAATTTGCTTTTTTCTCCTTTGTTGGCTTGCGCCTGGATGATGACGTTGACTACCTTTTCGACGTCTTCCAGGTTCACCCGATGAAACGACGCAGACCTTTTTTCAAAGAGTTCATGTTGCTGTTTTTGCTGGTCGATCAGGCCTTGGTTTTTCTCGTTATCCTCAAAGTTTGGATGAGAAAGGTAAAACCTGAACATGTCCGATCGCGCAAGCCGGTAAAGAGCAAGCGTCATCCTCGCCATGATCTTGGCGTCTTCGCCGACTCTATCCCTCAGGGCTCTCCATCCTTCGTCGTTGAACCACTTCTCGAAAATATTGGCGTGCTGAAAAGGAATGACCTGCATAATTCCACACTGGTCTTCCTCTGACTTTATCCATTGCGTGTAAAGTGCTGACGCGTCGGTGGCAACCGATAGGGTTATGCAGATTTCGCCAACCTTGTCGTCCTCTGACGCTCCGGACAACAAAAAAGAAGCAATATAGGATGACCCAGATTCACTCTGAACGCTTTGGATAAACTCGCTTGATGAATTCCAAGATTCGAATACCGCTGACTTAGGGACTTCCGGCATTGTGCCGTCATCCTTCAGGTAGCCGCGCGAGTGGATCGTGCTAACGATTGCCTCAGCTTGTTGCAAGCAAAGGAACTTGATTTTCGGTTGTTGCTGTTGCTTGCTCATGACTGCGGTTTTACCTGCGGCGGCGCCAGAAAGTGCGTGTGTTCTTTATCGTCGTGCTCGAATACCCATGGGCGCGGGCACGGGCCAATTTCCTCTTCGTGCCAACGCTGGTGGAAGTGAGACAGGAATAGCTTGACCGCCCAACGCCTGGCGCGCATGTCGATGTGCGCCGGTGGTAGCTTGCCGATGCTGTATGCCTTGTAGGCATCTGTGTCTTTGCCAATTTTGAAGTTCTCGAGCTTAAGCTCGGCCTGCTCTTTGAAATCACCTGCATCGTTCTTTGCGATCTCTATTTCCTTGCGCTTGCGGTAAAGCTTGCCGTAGTGGTCTTTGTCGTTGGTGGAGAATTTGACGAACGAGTCGCCGATCTTCCAGCATAGCGTCTTGACGTCGGCATTGAACGGGCGCTTCTGGCCTTTCTCCCAAACCATGTTCGGGTTCAGGCCGGCGTAGCTCCAGAAGTGACCGGCGGTTGGTGCACGCTTGATGTCGAAGTAGGCCAGGAGACCTCCGGCTAGTACGGGGCCAATGCCAAAGGTTTGCTCGAAAAACCAGTGCATCTTGTGTGTTGCCGTGTAGATGCCCATGAACTTCTTTACCTGCTCCTCAAGCACCTGAGATTGCCCAAAGATCCAGCTGATCGCCTCGTTTGGGTCGGGTTCGCGACCGTCCTTGACGGCTTCGCGGTGCAGGCTTTTGATTTGGTTGTTCGTTACGATGCGGTTCTTCTGCATCATGTAATACAGGTTGACCATAAAACGCGCCTCGCGGTCGCTGATAACCGCTCCGTCTCCGCGCAAAGCTCTCATCAGGTCTTTGCTGATGCGGCTCAGCGGATCTACGTACGTCGTAACGTCAAAGTCTTCTACGGTCTCGGGAATGTCAATTTTGCTTTCGTCGTTCATTTTAAACCTCGTCGTGGTTATCGCTTGGGGACCTTGGTCCTTTTAACATTAGTGGCTCACTTGTCGCCTACGGCACTACTGCCTTCTTTGGTTCGATTCTGACTGGCGCTCCTGTCTTAATAAGTGTCTCGTTCAGTCTGATTGATTCTATCGTTGGGAATGACTCGTTCAGGCCGATTGGCTCTCTTTTCGGTGTTGACTCATTCGTTGCCTACGATTCTAGTCACGCCCTTGATTCGATCTGCTATTGCGTTTCTATTCCTTGTAGTGGCTCACTGCCAAATGATGTTTCTATTTAGGATCTCTTGGTTCGATCTCAGTTCGCGATTCTGTTAATGATTTTGTCTCGATGCTCCTCCATGGTTGCCCTTACCAACTTGTCTCGATCATCATGCACGATTCTTTGTGCTTGTATGTCTCGATTCAAACGCACGTCTCTATCTTGCTGCGTGTCTCGATCTTTCGCCATGGTTCTCTACTCTTTGGCGTCTCGCTTTCGACTAATGTTCCTATTTTCTATCAATCTAGATGACTCTCTCAAGGACCATGTTGTCGTCGATCAAATGGATTCAAACTTTAGTTTGCCGTCTCGATACAGCTGTACCAGCGTTTCGAGAATTCGAAATAGAAACTCTTCTGAGTGTTCTATTTTGTTCAGTCCATTCTTTCGCTGGTCCATTTCTGCGTGGCAATCATGGCAAAGGAAGGCGACAGCCAGGTCGTGAGGCTTTTGACTGACGCCTTTGCCGAGCCTGTGCTGGCGTAGGCCGTTGTAGTGGGCGGCGACGACGGTTCCGTCCCTTATGCCACACTCGATACAGGCATGGCCTTCTGCGGCCGCCAGTAGTTCAGGTATTCGCAATGTCTTTAATTTCTGCATGGCTCACTCGCCCAAAATTGTTTCTGTCATGGTAGGTTGGTTCAATCATTAATCGCGGGTTCTCTTAGCTCTTATGTTTCGATTATTCGGCTTGGTACACTTGGCTTCTGCGTCTCGCTTTCTTACTTCGGGTTTCTCTTATGTATCTTGGCTCGATTTCATCCACTGGTTCTCTAATCATCCATATGGCTCGCGCTTTACATTTTTGGCACTTTCAATTTAGATGGCTCGATCCAAAGTGTTCGTTTCTTTCCTTTATTCGTGTCTCGATATACGTACGTGGTTCGCTTCCGCGGCTTGTCTCAATCGTCTAATTTGGTTCGCTATCGCTCATTGGTTCGATCAATTATTTAGTTCACTTCAACCTATTGTCTCGTTTGCCCATGTTGTTGCTTTGAAAATCATCGACTCGCTGGTTGCGCTTGCTCCTATTCCGCGCAGTGGCTCGCTGTTTGGGTGTGGTTAACTCCAATCAAATGGCTTACCTTGAGGAAACGCACCTCAGCTTGATGTCAAGGTCAATCAAGTAAAGCTCAATCTGTGCATAGGCCAGGCGTATTAGCGACCGGGCTTCCATTCTCTGGTAATGATTCCGGTCAGATTCTTCCGGGTCTATTTTCTCCGGTCCTGGCGGAGCAAATTGCGACAACATACTGGCCGCTCGCTCCAGAAAATCCGGATTTCTGGTTTCTTGGTATTTGGAAATATGTTCACACACACTCAGAAGTATGCTGCGATCAAAACTGTCAAATCGGGGCTGACACATTTCTGAAAGAAGGTCTATCAACTCGTCTAGTGTTTTCTGTAAATTAACGTTCATGGTTCGCTGCCTTTGTGTGTTTCTATTTACCCGATGGCTCGTTTTAACTGAGTGTTTCCGTTAGCTTTCTTGACTCATTCCATGAGCATGTTTCTGTGACATTTCTGTGATTCACTCTAGGAGTATGTTCCTGTTGATCCCACTGATTCGATTTGTTTGCTTGCTTCTATCTTATCCATTGGCTCAATTGGTATGCCCTGGTTCTCTTGCCGTTGATGTTTCGCTTGTTCAGCACGGTTCGCTTATTCTCATTGGCTCGATTATCGTATCAGGCACTTTCTGACAGTGTGTCTCGCTTATAGGACTTGTTTCGACTTAGCCTTTTGGCTCGCTTTCGATATTAGATTCTTTTGGTTCTTTGGCTGGCTTTAGCGCGGCGCGCCAGGCCAATACAGATCAGTCCGAGCGCAAATAGCAGCAATGTTCCAACATTAGGCACGGTGCATTTCCTCTTGTCATAGAAATGTTTTTCGTCATAGAAGCGACGTTCGCGGTAGTGATCACGCTCCCACCAATGTTCGTGTTCCCAGTTACGCCAGATAATTCCGAAGTTTTCGCAACCTTTCTCAAAGAACACGATATCCATAACGCGGCCGTCGCACTCAATCGTTTTGGTGTAGCCTTCGACCGGTTTGGAATATTTATCTAAAACAACACGTTGAACGTGATACTTGCCGTCTTTGTAAAAAGATTGATCTATCTCAGGGTAAAACGCCTTGGTCAGCGTGCTTCCACCTTTGTGATCGAAGGTAACTACTTCGACCGAATCCGGCAGCCTGGCCGCGTTTGTTCCAAAGATGAACATCATCGACTCACTGATCGCGCACTCTGGAAGCTTGAGCTTCTGCCTAAGCAAGCGCTCTCGTACGTCGCCAGGCCTGCGGTTTTTAAGATATGACGGGTTGATCATGGTGTTCGACCATTTAGCCGGCTCAACCTGACTGAGGTCTATCAGCGCGGTTGCTTGCGAGCTTGCGATCGATAGGGCAAGTAAAACGGCAGCTTTCATGACTGTCTCCTGAGTCGGCGCCCGCGCGGGGCGCCTTCCCGGGTTAAAGGTCTAGTTGCTCCTGCATGGTTGCGCCTTCTGCCCATCCGTCGGATTCGATGAATACCAGGTTTTGCTTGGCGCGCGTGTAAGCGACGTACTGGAGGTTCCTTTCCTGAACTAGCGCATCCTCCGTTTTCGCCATGCTGGATGGCATCAGAAAGTCGTCAAGGATAAAGACGTTGTCGGCTTCTGAGCCCTTTGCTTTGTGGATCGTCGAAAGGATAATCGAACCTTTGCGCTTAGGATCGAATAGTTGGTCGATGTGAGAGATCATGCCATCGATTGACTCAAGGCCAGATTCTTCAAGAATGACGCGGAGAACATCAGCCTTGTCGGTGATCAGCTCCAGTCGCTTTTCCTGATCCGCTTTGATGGCGGCCTGACTTTCTTCATATTGCCAGGCGGTGATTTTTTCCTCGATATCTCCGCGGGTGTGCTGATCACCAAAGGACCGGAGGATCTTTTTAAGGCCTGCCGCGATATCTCTCCCGGGGATCTTTGCCGGCACGTTGGCGCCGATCAGGCGGTAAAAGGTCTTCACCAGCGGCGCGTTCATGCGGCAAAGGATCATGGAACCCGGTGGGAATAGCTCGCTGTCGTAGCGCTCTTGATCGTACACGTCGCCGTCTACCTGGTCGTCCCAGTATTCGATTGTCGGCATGTAGTTCTTGGCAAACTTGACAATCTCTTTGCCGCAGCGGTAGCAGATCGATAATGGCATTACGGTGGCGTTCAACATGCTTTTGAAGTCGAGCATGCTGGTGTGGCTAGCGCCGCGAAACGCGTAAATCGACTGGTACGTGTCGCCGACCGCGATAACCCGAGTATCGGGTCCGATAAGCGTCCTGGTTAGCTCATGTTGAACCGGTGAAAAGTCTTGCGCTTCGTCGCACAGTACCCAATCGTAGGTCTGCCCCTGCATGCCAAGCATGATCGGGAGATAAAGCTGATCGTCAAAATCGATTGTGCGCGTATTCTGGATAGACTCGAGTAGAATGCGCCCAACCATTTTGGAAACGTCGCACTTATCCTCTTTGTTAACGCTCATGCCATTGGCGTCAATCAGTTCCTTGATGTCGTGCTCCTGGTCGGGAGCGATAGCGTTAGCCTTGCTCAGCGAAACAAGCTTGACGATTTCGTCGCGGTACGTGTCGTAGATGTAGCCGCCGCGCTGCGAAAACTCGTTGGAAATGTCGTCGATGATTTTGAACGTCTTGTTCTTGTCGATCTTGACTTTCCAGTTAAAACGCTTGCCGACCAGGGTATGCCCGTAACCGTTGAGCGTCTTGATGTCGATCCCTTTGCGGATGCGGGCCTTCAGGGCCTCGACAATCGACTTGTTGAACGCCAGCATGATCACGCTGTCGCCCGGGGGAATGGTGTTGGTGATCAACTCGAGAGTCGATGACTTGCCCGAGCCGGCGACCGCTTCGACTACAGCGCTACCGGTGCCGGTTTTAACCCATTCCAGGATATTTTCTTGGTACTTCGAAAGCTTGAAGGCCATTTGCAATTACCTCGTCGTTGAATTGCACTATGAAATCCTTGCTCTTACGAACTTCACTCCGTTGAAGTTCCAGTCTGTCAATGTGTCTAGCACCAGTTGGTAGATAGATTGATAATTATTCCAAGTTGGAGCCGACACCTTCATTCTGCGCGCTCTTTCGCGTTTTGAAAAGGGCAAAATGCCTTTTCCGGAACAAACTTCGCACTCGACCTGAATTGCGCCTTTGCTCCTAACTGTCTGCATGGTGTGACCGAAGCCATTGCAAGCCTTGCAATATCGCGGGTTTAGGTACTCATCGAGTGCATTGGAAACGAGCAATTCGCATTGCGACATTTTCCATTTGCGATGGCTCAAAAACATCGTTTTCAGCTTGGTGATTATTACCGTTCGCTGGCCATCGTCGCCGCCGTACCGCGCCAGGAGTAAAGCTCCAACGTGTTTGTCTGTTATCTTCGCAACAGCAAGATGCATGTCTTCGACAGTTACCGTGCTGACATTTCCTGGCCTAGGATGCGGGCCATTGCCGCTAAGCTTGATCAGGTGTTTTTCCATCGGGCTTTATCTCCGCCAAATTTGTTTGATTATCTCGTCCTGAAACTGCTCGTATCGATCGGGCAGGTAGATCTTAACCACCACACCTGTTTCGCTTTTCAGCATTGGGTGTACGGCAAGGTAGCGTAAATGCTTAGGGTTGTCGTTTCTGATCAACCCCTGGCCGTTTCTCATGCTTTTGCTTGGCGGCTGCATTACGTCGAGTAAGGGTTTCACGCCGCCATAAAGCCCATCCCAGTCCGGGGCTCGGTTGCCGTCCTGGTGGCGCTCTACCAGGATGCAACATTCCTCGATCACCTTGCCGTCCCACAGGCCACACCGACGGGCGTCTAGCAGCGCTAGACCGAATGCCAGGCCAATCTTTTTGCGCAAACTGCGGTAGGCCTTGGGGCAGCGGTACTTTCGCCGCATTTCGTTCGAAGTCGGCAGGCAAAGGCCGCTAATGCGGATTGTCAGTGACGGCAAATCAGCTTCTAACAGCATGGGGTAACTCGCGCATTAGCTGTTGGATGCGAAGATTTCTGGCAAGCCTTAGCTTTTCGTCTTCGGTGAGGCCTTGTTCAGCCTGAGCGGCTGGCGATGGCTCCGGCGTTGGTTCTGGTTTCGGCTCCGAAATCGTTTCCGGGATCTTGTTGATCTCCATTGGCGGGTGATTTTCTTCATCAAGGCGCCTGATGACATGTTCGGGCACCTTCGGGTCATCTTGGGTCATCTTCGCGACCGCGGCCAACCGCTCTTTTTCGAATTTCTTTTCCCGAGCTTTCTCCCGTCGCTTTGACTGGCGCAGCTTTTCTGCCGTGGCTCTTTGCTCCTCCTGAAGCAACTGGTA